>ENA-OPAH01002636-OPAH01002636.1-human-gut-metagenome-genome-assembly--contig:-NODE-2636-length-9895-cov-2.987195_pt1 | contig 9895 bp, 10 predicted proteins | sample MGYA00241050_ERZ501416 | MGnify/ENA primary metagenome ERZ501416 (study PRJEB25962, sample SAMEA2042632) | human gut metagenome | biome: human gut; feature: human-associated habitat; material: faeces... | reverse complement strand
TAGAGCACTTGACTTTTAATCAAGTTGTCCGGGGTTCGAATCCCCGATGCCTCATGAAAGATAAATTTAGAATCTCAGTTTTTGAGATTCTTTTTTTGTGCAATAATCTCAGCAAATGACTGCCGTGTTCACATGAGCAGACATTAAAAGTTAATCAATGCCAATTTCTCCTTCCTGGACAGCTGTTTGATCGAATATTCTCTTTTCATGGCTTCCTGACGTGTTAAAAAGGCCTCATAATAGACGAGAACGACAGGAGTGCGGTTTCGTGTGTATTTAGCGCCTTTTCCAGAATTATGGGCGTTTAGACGCTGTGAGAGATCGTTGGTCCAGCCTGTATAGAAAGTTCCATCCGAGCATTGGACAATGTAAGTGTAGTTCATATTTATTCCTCTGACGGTAAAGATGCTGCGATATCTATGTAAAGGGATGCCGAATACCTGATGGCGGAGAAGGCATCCCAGTCTATCTGAAGCAATCGATGAAATAGTATATTTCCCATAAAGAACAAGTAAGAGTAGAGAAGTCGATTGCGGGCTTTCTTTGGTATCTTCTTTATTATACGTAAATTTTTCTGATATGTGAACGTATGATTTTAGATTTTTAAATTTAGGGAAAAGCGTAAGTGAGTGAACAGTAACAAATATAAAAAAGGCCCAAAACGGGCCTTTTCAATATATTGTCCTTAAGGAAGATAGGTAATGGGATCGATAGGTTGGTCATCTTTTGTCATAGCGAAGTAGAGACTGCTTCCTTCGATGCTGTAGTATTTACTTGGTTCAGCGATGTAACCTAATATGGTACCTTCTTTTACTGTTTGTCCTTCTTCTACTAGAAGATCTGTCAGTTGTCCGTATACAGATTGATAGCCGTTACCCATATCCATGGTAAGAGTAGTACCGGTCTTAGCTGTGTCAGCAATTGAAGTGATCGTTCCGTTTGAGGCAGCCTTTACAGGTGCGCCGACTACGGCTTTTACTACAATTGCAGGATTTAGTTTGTACTGATCTAGAGTAGAAAAATAAGTAGTGTTTTCCATACTGTAATCCATCATCAGCTCTCCCTCAACTGGCCACTGCATCAGTGAGGCTTCTGTGAAATTTACCTGTGGAAGAACAGAAGCGGATGTGCTTTGTGTCTCTTCTTCAGAACTGGTTTCACTGTCCGGGTTATCTGTTGTCTCTTCTGTTTCAACAGGGGTTTCTTCCTCAGTCACACTTGGCTCAGAATCTTCATCACTGGTTTCTGCTGACTCCTCTAAGTTTGCCTGGACATCATTGGTATCTGCGTCCACGGAAGGTTCTTCTTCAGCCTCAGCCAATTCTTCGGTGTTCTCAGTCTCGGGAACGGCTTCTTTTGTCTGTGGTTTTGATTGAAATAGTGTAATACCCAACGCAATGATGGCAGCTAATAACACGCCATTGACAATAATTCTTGTGATGGTTCCTTTTTTCATCATATTCTTTTCACCTCTATCATCTTTTCTATAAAGATAGGGTTGCCAGAATCTGAGAGTCTATGCAATAGTTTTCAATTTATTTGAGAAAATATGCTTGTGTCACTTATCATAAGATATCTTAAAAGTCAGTTGTAGTCAGCATAAGTGATGGAAAATACCAAAGTAGAATTTCATCGTAGGTACTGCCATCCTCTGCCATAATTTCGGCTCCATACTGGCTTAATCCGACACCATGTCCTTGACCTTTACATAGAAAACGTAGGTTGTCACCATTTTTTTGTATGGAAAAACAGCTGGATGCCAAACCGAATTCATGGCGAAAATACTCTCCGGAAAAAGTTGTGTCATCAGCATTGAGAGTGAGAACATAACCGGAAGAATCTGTTTTTTGTATTTCGAGTGAAGAAGGAAACTGTTGGGAGGCAATATCTTGAGTTGTAAAATAGTTGGGAGCTTCAAGGTCCTGTGAGCTATCCACCGATTTTAGATAGGAAAACGCAGAATTGTGGAAAACTTCCTCGCCGCTGCGGGTTTTTCCACAGCTAACTTCGTGATAAGGGGTTAGGCAAGGAGTATTTTCAAAAGTCAAAATCTGACCGGAGGTGCTCTTGGTGGCATTTTGATAAGAATCTGATATGAAAAAAATTCGATACCAAGATGGCGAGGACAAAATATCAGAAAATTGAGTTTTTAATATTTCTAAGAGAGATTTTCCCTGGGATTGTTGATAGTTTAGATTCGAGCGGGCTATAACTGCCTGGGTTTTGAGAGCTTCTGAGGATTTATTATCGTCAATCTGTAGGCTTAGAAGATAGGGAAGAAATTTTTCTGCTTTGGCAGGTTGGAGGAGAGTACAAGCCTGTGCTCCGTGAAAAACGAAGGTACAGAGGAAAGGAAAGAACAGCAGGATAAAAAAGGAAGACAAAAAAATAGAAAGACGTGTTCTCATATCTGACCGCCGATAAGTTGTTCTCTTAATTAGAGTATGTGAGATGTTATGAGGATATACACGAACTGTACCTAAAAAGAGCCTGCGATTAGAGTCGCAGGCCCTTGACATCTTTAATTCGAGATAAAATAACATGGGTTTGAATACGGATGGCACCCTCTAGAGAATCAATTTCTTTGCGAATAAAATGGTCAAGTTCGTCTTGACTAGCTGCGACCGCATGAATGTGGAGGCAGCAATTGCCGCTCATTCTGTAGATCTGAGTGACTGTGTCGTTGTATTTTAGTTTGTCGATAATGGCATTCAGGTATTTTGGCTGTGTCTCAATCTCAAAATAACAGGAGACTGCTCCGCTGATTTTTTGAGGATTGATGATAGTTGTGTATTCTTCGATAATTCCTTTTTTTTCAAGGGCGTCAATACGACTTTTTACAGCGACTCTGGAAAGACCAATGATGTCACCGATTTCTGAATAGGAATATCTTGCGTTTTTGGTCAACAGCGAAAGTATTTGCTGATCGAAAGAATCCAGATTGTCTAAGTACATAGAGCTTCTCCTTTTTTGTTTAATATATTTTTGTTATATTATAGCACAGATCATATAAAACGAAAAGTAAGTAATAATTGACGATATGAATAAAATTTGATATTATTTTATTCATAAAGAATGATATTAATTTCGAAAGGAAAATAAACTGTGGAATATCGTCTAACTGAGGGAAGTATCACAAAGAATCTGTTGAAATTTGCTTTTCCGCTGATGGTAGGAAATTTACTGCAACAATTGTATAATGTGGCGGATACTTTGATTGTAGGAAGATTTCTCGGAGCAGATGCTCTCGCAGCCGTGGGCTCGTCTTATACATTGATGGTTTTTTTGACGTCGATATTACTGGGGCTGTGTATGGGGAGCAGCGCTTTCTTTTCCATGGAATTTGGGAGAGAAAATTATGACAGATTGAAAAAAGGATTTTTTATTTCCTTTGTATTGATTGGTTCTGTTACAATTTTACTGAATTTTATCGTATTTACTCAGATTGATTTCATTATTGAATTGCTTCAAGTGCCGGCAGAAGTTGTGAAGCTGATGAGAGATTACCTGTTATATATCTTTGCGGGAATTTTTGCGACATTTCTTTATAATTATTTCGCAAATCTTTTGAGAGCAGTTGGAAATTCTGTGACACCACTGGTATTTTTAGCCTTTTCATCAGTTTTAAATATTGTGCTGGATTTGGTTTTTGTACTTGTGTTTCACTGGGGAGTCAAGGGAGCAGCGATGGCTACTGTCATCTCGCAGTATGTGTCGGGAGTCGGAATTATGCTCTACTATAGAGTTCGTTTTCCGCATCTTCAGATTCAGACACACCATATGAAATGGGACGGACAGATATTGAAGGAAATTGCGGGGCTATCTTTTCTGACGTGTATTCAGCAATCAATTATGAATCTGGGCATTTTAATGGTGCAGGGATTGGTAAATAGTTTTGGAACAGTTGTGATGGCAGCTTTTGCGGCGGCGGTGAAGATAGATTCGTTTGCATATATGCCAGTTCAGGACTTTGGAAATGCATTTTCTACTTATATTGCACAAAATTTTGGAGCGGGAAAACGGGAACGTATCCAAAAAGGAATAAAAAGTTCTGCGCTGGTATCCTTTGGGTTTTGCCTATTTATCAGTTTTGTGGTCTGTGTCTTTGCAAAGCCATTGATGGAAATATTTGTGGACCCGTCTCACATAGATATTGTGGGAGTGGGAGTCAGGTATCTGAGAATTGAAGGCGCTTTTTATTTTGGGATTGGGTTTTTATTTCTTCTGTATGGCTTTTACAGAGCGGTCAATAGACCGGGCATGTCCGTGGTATTGACAGTGATATCTCTGGGGACCAGGGTTTTTCTAGCTTATACCTTGGCGCCGATTCCATCTATAGGAGTGACGGGAATTTGGGCATCGGTCCCCATTGGCTGGATATTGGCAGATTTGACAGGGGTTATTTATTATAGGAAAAAGAAGAATCAGATTTTGACAGTAAGAAAAGAATTTCTATGAATAAGGATGCAACTAGCGCAGCTCGCCGCGGGAAATTATTTCACCACGACAAGCTGCGCTTTTTAAAATTCAGACAGCCAATGGGCAGACGAAAAAGTACATTACGATAAAGTGACAGATACTTCCAGCCATCACGAAAATGTGAAAAATCTCATGTGAACCGAAATTCTTGTGTTTGGCATCAAAGATTGGGAGTTTCAGACCATAAATGACACCGCCGATGGTATAGATAATTCCACCGGCTAACAGCCAACCAAATCCAGCATGGGAAAGTGAGTGGTAGATAGGAACCAGGGCCAAAACACAAAGCCAACCCATGCCAATATACAGGATGGAAGAGACCCATTTCGGACAGGTAATCCACGCTGCTTTAAAAATGATTCCTATGATTGCGATCGTCCACACAGCGATACAAAGGCCATAACCTAGGGTATTGTTTAAAGTAATCAAGCAGATAGGAGTATAACTGCCAGCTATCATAATAAAAATCATCATATGATCGATTTTTCTAAGACAACGATTGACTTTCTCTGTGGAGTCTACGGAGTGATAGACTGTGCTTGCAGTGTAGAGCAAGAACATGGTGAAAATAAAAATAGCAAGGGGGATGATAGTCTCAGCTCCAGAAGAGCTGGCTGCTTTAAAAAGCAATGGTACTGCGCCGATTAGTGCCAGCAGCATTGCGATACCATGGGTGATTGCGCTACCTGGGTCTTTTAATTTTAATGTCATAAAAAGTCGCCTCCTGTTATAAATAAAACTTTGATAAGTAGTTTTTAAAACTATATATTAAGTATATGATAACTATAACACTTTTTATTCAAAAATCAAGAGGTTTTTGGAAAAAAAAATCTCCCGGAAAGAGAGATTTTTTAGATCAAATGTATTTTCTTCCATTTCCCTGTGAGAACCCGAAGCAAGGAGATTAGATAGTTGATAGACCAACCAATGGGAACAGCCATCCAGATTGCTTGAATGCCCCAACTATGAGCAAAATGGTTGGCAATAAATACTCTCAGGGCGAGATTGACTAAATTTGCCAGTGTAAAGATCAGCATGTCTCCGGAGGCTCTGAGAATTGCGTCAGTACAGCATTTTAGTCCTATGAAGATATAAAAAAAGGACTGGAAGATCATATAAGCAGAGGCCACAGAATAAGCTTCTGTACCAGAAGAGGCATCCAGAAAACCACTCAAAAATGTATTACCGAACAAATGCAAGATCAGGCAGAGAAAAACGGCAATGGATGCATCTATGAGGTAACAGGCTTTGTATGCTTGCTTCACACGTTCAGGTTGCCTAGCCCCTAAATTTTGGGCGGAGAAGGAAGACATTGCGTTTCCAACGGCAGTCATGGGTACAATGCATATAGATTCTATGCGCATTCCAGCGGTGTAGCCAGCCATTACAGAGGAACCAAAGCTGTTGACGACGACTTGGACTAAAAGCATTCCTATATAGACGATAGACTGCTGCAAGATAGAGGGAACGCCGATTTTGGTCATTTTCCATGTAATGGTTCTACTGTAGATTTTTTGGGGATCTGAGGTCTGTGGACTGTCTGAGAGGCCATTGGTTTGATAATTAGCTTTAAGTCGACGCATTAGTAAAAGAAATGAGACGATGGATGAGATTCCTTGGGCAATCAGAGTGCCCACAGCAACGCCTAAGACTCCCAGGTCAAGTCCTATCACAAACGCCAGATCAAAGAAGATATTCAAAACAGAAGAAAAAATTAACAGACAAAGAGGTGTCTTCGAATCTCCCATAGAGTTAAAAATAGAAGCAAGTATATTGTACATGAACAAAAACGGGAGGCCATAAAAATATATTTTCAGGTAGATACCTGCCTCGGCCAATACATTTTGAGGCGTATCCATCCATATTAAGATTTGGCGATGAAAAAAAGCTCCGAAGACTCCTAGAAATAAACTGATTCCCAGAAAATTGAAAAGGGCAGTGTAAATGGAAGTCTTCATTTTTCGTATATTTCCGGCCCCCAGATATTGAGAGATAATCACAGAACTTCCAATCCCACCTCCTATGGCAATGGCGATAAACACATTGGTAATAGAATAGGAGGCTCCCACTGCAGCCAAAGCGTTCTCGCCTACGTATTTACCGACTACAGCAGAGTCTACGAGGTTATAAAGTTGCTGAAACAGATTTCCAATCATCATGGGGACTGCAAAAAGGAAAAGAGTTTTTCCTGGTGAGCCTGTGAGCATGTTGGATTGATTCATGGCAGATACCTTCCTTAATTGTTAAAATTTCCTCATTTCTTTATTATATAATGAAAAAGAAAATAGTTCAAATAAAGTGAGAAAGGTTAAACGCGTATAAATTCCTCTTTTTTACAGATACTACAATCATCTACACGATGAAGATATAAAACGGAGGGATTTTTATATGAAAGCTACAGGAATTGTCCGAAGAATTGACGATCTTGGAAGAGTGGTAATACCAAAGGAAATTCGTCGCACACTTCGGATTAAAGAGGGAACTCCTTTGGAGATATTTACAGACCGTGAAGGGGAGATTATCTTAAAGAAGTATTCACCGATTGGCGAACTTAGCATTTTTGCGAAGGAATACACCGAAGCTCTTTCTCAGACGACAGGTTTGATTTCCTGTATCGCGGATCACGATCAAATCGTGGCAACCTCTGGAAGTGGAAGCAGGGAGTTCCAAGGAAAAGAAATCAGCCAGGAACTGGAAGCTTTGATTGGAGGAAGAGAAGCAAAGTGCAGTAAATTTGGAGAAAAAGGACACATTCAGGTAGTCAAGGAACAGAAAAATGAAGCTCCTTCACAAGTGATTTGGCCGATTATCTGTTCAGGCGATGCTATTGGCGCGGTTATTCTGATGGGCAGAGAAGAGAAAGACATTATGGGAGAGACTGAGAAAAACCTGGTCCAGACAGCCGCTGGTTTTTTAGGCCGTCAGATGGAACAGTGACTTAGCTGATGGTATTCTTCCAATGTCATCCCAGTCCATTTTAAGTAGACAGACAGAGATTTAGTGACATACCGGATATGCCAGGGTTCCCAGGGGTATCCGGTAATATGCTGTTTATCCTTAGGATAGCGCAGAATAAAGCCATAGAGTGGAGCATGGGCATAGAGCCATTTTCCCTCAGGGGTGTCTGCAAATTTTTCTGACAAATTAAGGCCAATGCTGAGACAGGACACATCCAAGGCAAGACCACTTTGATGTTCGCTTGCGCCAGGCGGTGCAATTTGAGAAGAACCATTGTATAATTGTGATTGACGACTGTAGGAACGGTAACCGGAGATACCATAAAGTTGGATATCACAGGAGGAGGCCAGTGCGAATAACTCTCGTGCCGCATAGGCAGCCTGTGGCTCCAAAAGACGCTTTGGATCTGTGAGAGGGGCGTCAAAAGGAATTCCGGCATCTATCAGAGAGACCGGGCGATAATCAGGGGATAACGGATGGGACCGATTGATAAGACGTGTATACTGAGACATAAAAAACCTCCTTTTGCTTCGTATAACTATATGAAACAAAAGGAGGTTTTATGTTAGAAGAATTCTTGATCGTCATAGAGATTCTCAGAACCCATTTCATCCAGCAGGCGAGTTTTCAGATCATAAAGTTTTTGAGAAAGATCTACATAGACTTCATGAGGATTGATGAGACGTTTGGATTCTTCCCAGAGAGTATCCATTTCCTGACGGCAGTATGCCTGAAGTTCCATCACGGAAGGTGAGTGGTAAACTTTTTTGCCATTTAGGAATATTGGAGTTAAAAGCTCTCTCATAATATAGGTTCCTCCCAGGACACGAGTCTTTTTCCAGGTGTCAATGGGATCAAAAATTACCATAGTTTCGCTCTCGTCAAAGGTTTCGTCTGCGAGACAGATTAAATCAGCTTTGATTTTACCGGTGGATTTATTGTAAATTCGATAAATCGTTTTGTTGCCGGGATTTGTGACTTTCTCTGTGTTCTCGGAGAGTTTGATTTTGGGGATAAATTCATTACTGTCCTTATCCTTGATTGCGGCTAGCTTGTATACACCGCCGAATGCAGGGGTATCGTTACAGGGAATTAAGTTTGTGCCGACTCCCCAGGAGTTGATTTTTGCGTCCTGAGCTTTTAAGCTGTCAATCAGGTATTCGTCCAAATCACTGGAAGCAGAAATGACGGCGTCGTCAAATCCAGCGGCGGCAAGCATCTTATAAGCTTCTTTGGACAGATAGGCTAGATCGCCGCTGTCCAGACGGATTCCGTACCGGGTCAGAGGGATTCCCTCTTCACGCATTTCTTCAAATACCCTGATTGCGTTGGGAACTCCGGATTTTAAAGTATCGTAGGTATCCACGAGCAGAATACAGGCGTCCGGATAGAGCTTTGCGTAGGTTTTGAATGCGGTATATTCATCTGGAAAGCTCATGATCCAACTGTGAGCATGGGTACCAAGTACTGGGACATCGAACATTTGTCCGGTGAGTACGTTGGAGGTACCGATGCAGCCGGCGATAATGGCAGCTCTTGCGCCAAAAATTCCGGCATCAGGTCCCTGAGCACGGCGAAGTCCAAATTCCATAATACCGTCCCCGCGGGCGGCGTGTACGACTCTGGATGCCTTGGTCGCAATCAGACTTTGATGGTTGATAATATTTAAGATTGCAGTTTCTAAAAGCTGTGCCTCGATGACGGGAGCGATAACTTTTAACAGAGGCTCATGAGGGAATACGACTGTACCTTCAGGAATAGCATAGATATCACCGGAAAAGTGAAAATCGGACAGATATTCCAGGAAATCTTCGTCAAAGGTATGAAGACTGCGCAGATATTCGATATCATCAGAAGAGAAAGTAAGATTTTCGATGTACTCAATGACCTGTTCCAGACCACAGTTGATAGCATAGGCTCCTCCACAGGGATTATTGCGGTAGAAAACGTCGAAGATTACTGATTGGTCTGTGGGATTTTTAAAATAGCCTTGCATCATTGTCAATTCGTAGTAATCTGTCAACAGAGTCAAATTATTTGCTCTCATAGTTGTTCTCCTTATTCTTATGTTTTCACGAGTATAATTGACTTTTTATCAGTCCTACCCTTATCAATTGAGGGTAGCATCGCTATAAGTATTCCTGTTCACTCACTTACAGTCCGTGAGCAACAACACGCTTCGCAATGCACACAAACTGCTGTTGCAGCAGTTTGGCGCGAGTATGTCTCGGGATTTTTGTACAAAATATACAAAAACACCTCGCGGAATATTGAAAGTCTAAATTGTAACGTATTCCTATTATACCACATGTTTTCTTAATGTAAAATGAAAAAACCTATGCTATAATGAAAATAAATGTAAAATCTTCTGCTTAAGCAGTTACATTTTTTTGAAAAAAATGAAAAAAGTGCTTGCATTATTAAAAGACATAGTATATAATTCATTTTGTCGCGTGAA
>ENA-OPAH01002635-OPAH01002635.1-human-gut-metagenome-genome-assembly--contig:-NODE-2635-length-9897-cov-3.093071_pt1 | contig 9897 bp, 9 predicted proteins | sample MGYA00241050_ERZ501416 | MGnify/ENA primary metagenome ERZ501416 (study PRJEB25962, sample SAMEA2042632) | human gut metagenome | biome: human gut; feature: human-associated habitat; material: faeces... | reverse complement strand
ACGCCAAAGCAGCAAAAGAAAGCCTTGTGACGGTCTGCGCCACCCTGGGGATGAGGTTGAACACCAGCATCGTCAAGGAGAAAATGACGGCAAGTATAAAGAATGGCTGTGGTGGGCTTAGTTTCGCCCCAGCCCTTCTTTTAAAGCTGCTATTACGCCCATAAATAATAATCCATTAATAGGCAGAGTATTAAGAACACAAAGGGTTAGGGAGAAAAGTACATTCCTCTTTCGAGCCTCATTTTTCTATTTTTTCTGGTGGTATAAATTCTAATAGATCGCCGATCTCACAATTCAACACCGTACAAAGCCTTGCGAGGACATCTATATCTAAACGAGTAATTTGGTTTTTACAATAATTATTGATCTGCGTCCGCTGCATCTCAGCCCGATGGCTCAGCATGTTCTTGCTAAGACCGGATGCCTTCAACAGCTCGTCCAGCTTAATCCGAATAGTTCCATATTCCACTTGCCAACCCTCCGACCACAAGAAATATGTTGACAAGTTTAGTGTACCCTTGGTAGAATAGAAAAATAAGATGTAGAAAATCTTGTCAGACTAATTGCACATATAGAATGCACAGTTTTGACTGGTTCTTTTTAGCCAATATGAATATATAATAATACAAAAAGCGGATAATCTTCAAATTTCAGCAAAACTGCCTAAAACCTAAGCGATTTCTAAGAAACCCCTAAAAATTCCCTATTATAATACCCCCATCGAAACGGTGAGGGGAAACGCACTTTTTGTCTGTTATCCCCGCAAGGGGAGAATATGGCAGGAAATCGTATAGGGAGCAATGAACACCCGCCGGGGGTCAGGGAAAAAAGAGCAACATTACATACCGCAATCCTTCAAGGGGTTGCGGTTCTTTTTTATTCGACACCATTTGTCCTTACTCACTATATACCGCTAAAGCTCGGCAAATATTTCTCTTCGTATGCACTCACCGCACGGTGGGTGCATTTTTTGTTTGTCGAAAAATGGCGGCCTCTGCTCAGCGTCCGGTATGTCCGGTCGCTCCATTGCCGCGACCCACCGCTCCGAAATTTGGTTCGCATCCAAATTTCAGAAGACGGAGTAAATCACCATGTACTTTAATAGAGAGGACTATGGTTCAAGGATCAGGAGCTTGCGAAAAAAGCGTGGGCTCACACAGGAGCAGTTGGCAGAGAAGATGAATGTCAGCACTCCATACATCGCAAAAATCGAAACTGGAAAGCAGACTGGCCCAGTCGAGCTGGCCGTAGAGTTTGCAGCATTCTTTGATGTTTCTCTGGATTATCTCCTGGTGGGAAAAGGAGATTTTGCAGAGGAACAGAAGCGCGGACTGCGGATGGCCATCGCTCTGCTGTCCGAATTGGAGGCATCCCTCTAAAAACTTTCCATTTTGGGTTGGTAAACTTTCCATTCTGTTTCTGTTGGAAGAATACGCTCGGAGTTACAATCTTCGTGAGATCAAAACATCTCAGAGCGAACCTTGAAAAACACCGCCCCAGGCGGTCATATCCGGCAACTTGAATACCTTAGCTGATCGGGAGAGCGTCAGGCCGAGTGCGCGAAGACCACCTGTGCGGAGCAGATCCGCATCAAAGGACGGCCAAATAAGGTGCAGAGCGATACCCACTCAGGCCAAGGCAGCCTTGGCAAGCTGTCCCCGCCATGACCCCGTCAGCCTACAATGATACTTCTGCTTACGCAGCTCGGAGAGATCCTCGGAGGGGTTCGAGTCCCATGATGTGCGCCAGCACAGTTTAAGTTGCCGCCCTGCCTGGGGAAGTAGTGTCGAATACAGGCAAGCAGTATCAAGAAACAAAGGGCCGCTCCAGACTTGGAGCCTACAACTACTCTCCTGACCTTTGGGAGCGGTCCTCTGTTTCCTTTTGATAGCAGAAATATGGGATCTGATCACAGTACATCCTCTTCTTCTCAACCTCCGTTTCTCTGAGTTCTTCATCTTTCCCCCTCTACACTCCTCTTCCTTTTCTCCGCAAACTCCCTGATCGGGTCCCATATTTCTGTTATCAAAACAAATCCACGAAAGCGAGGAACCGAGATGACAAATATCGATTTGTGCGGCATTGCCCAACTGCTCCGCACGCTGATAGAGCAGAAGAAAACCACAGAAAGAGAGGCCCGCAAAATTCTGGCCAGAATTGCCGCACAGACCGGTGCGGACATTATCCTTTCTTTCTGAAATCGCATTCTTTTCAATAGCTATTTCAAAGGTGTTGTGGTATTGTTTGTGTTGCAAAAAAGGAGGTGAACTGACATGGCGGAAAAGCTGATGACCGACGGCAGCATGGCACTTCGAGAAAAGCAATACCGGGTCATCACCATCGAGGCAACTGAAAAGCCCCAAAACGCCAAATTGCGGGTTGCGGCATACGCCCGTGTCAGCTCCGCCTCTGATGACCAACTCAACTCCTTCGCCGCCCAGAACCGTCACTACAGCGACCTGATCTCCAGCAAGGAAAACTGGAGAATGGTTGACATATACGCAGATGAGGGTATTACTGGGACATCGGCTGAAAAGCGTGAGGACTTCCAGCGGCTCTTGGCAGATTGCCGCAGAGGGCTGATCGACAGGGTTCTGGTGAAATCCATCTCCCGCTTTGCCCGCAATACCAAGGAATGTCTGGAAACCATCAGAGAGCTGAAATCACTCGGTGTCGGCGTCTACTTCGAGAAAGAGAACATTGACACTGCGACGATGTCCGGCGAAATGATGACTGCGCTCTTCGCATCCTTCGCCCAGGCCGAGAGCGAATCCATCTCTGGCAATATGAGGTGGGGCATTCAAAAACGAATGCAGGCCGGAACATATATACCCGCAAACTTGCCATACGGATATACTCTACAGGATCATTCCATACGCATTGTGGAGGAACAAGCTGTTATCGTACAACGGATATTCAAAGAGTATCTTTCCGGCAAAAGTACAGAGCGGATAGCGTCTGACCTGCGAGAAGAAGGCATCCCGTGTAAATCTGGTGAAGTCGCTTGGGATTCAACTGCTATTCGATATATTATCTCGAATGAAAAGTACATTGGCGACTCTGTGTGGCAAAAATACTTCTCAACAGATACGCTTCCATATAAATGCCGGCTGAACCGAGGGCAGAAAGTTTCTTACTACGCATACGGGACACACGAAGGAATCGTACCAAAAGAAGATTTTGAGAAAGCAAATGCTTTGATGAAATCTCGTGCTCAGAAGATTACATTAACGAAAAACAGTCCGTATGCGTTTCGGAAAAAGATAGTATGCGGCGACTGCCAGTCACTATTTCGTCGCAAGGTTGTGCGCGGCATCACATACTGGGTATGCATAGGACACGATAAAAAGAGACATGGCCTCAAATGCGGCATTACACCAATTGCAGAAGATGAAATAACAAATGCTTTCATCCGCCTATACTATAAGCTCAAGCACCATGGCGAACCAATCCTCATGGGAATGATCACCTCGCTCCAAGCCATCCGCAACCGCCGGATGCTCTGGAGCCTGGATGTCATTGAACTTAACAAACAAATATCCGATCTTACCAGTCAGAATCAAATGTTGGCCACGCTGAAACAACAGGGCCTCATTGATCCTGACATTTTTATATCCCAGAGCAATGAGTTGACCGAGCAGCTCCGCGCTGTAAAGCTGAAAAAGGAGCGTCTTCTGGCCGTCGATGGCGACAACACCATCGCCCAAACAAGAGAGCTGATGGAAATCTTGGATGATGGCCCGGACTTCCTTGACAGCTTTGACGCAGAGCTGTTCGGTGAGCTCGTTGAAACAATCATCGTAGAAAGCAATGAGCGAATCCGCTTCCGCCTGAAAAACGGGCTGGAGCTGGCCGAAACCATAGAAAGGACGGTGCGCTGATGGGCAATCGGAAGCAGCCGTTTGGCTACAGAGTGGTTATGGGCGAAATTGCCCTCCATCCGCAGGAATCAAAGCTGGTAGAGTACATCTTCCAACAATACCTTGTGGGTGCTACCTACAACACCTTGGTAGAGGAGCTTCGAGAACAGTCAATTCCCTATGACGAGGGAAAGCTATGGAACAAAAACATGATTGCTCGAATTCTGGAAGACAGCCGCTATACGGGAGAGCGCGGCTATCCGCCGGTCATTGATCGAGAAGCCCTGGAGAAAGCACTGGAAAAGCGAAGCGCAAAACAGACGGCAGCTCCCAAAACGGACACGCAGAAGCTCCTCCGCCGCTTCAGCGGGCGGCCATCGACAGCGCGCATGGAGCGGCAGGTGCTGAATCTGCTCAACAGCCTGATCGTATCGCCGGAACAGCTCCGGCTTCCGGCAACAGCGCCGCCTGATCAATCCACTGAACTGAACCTGCAGCGTGAACTGGACAGGGTGATGGAATGTCAGCCAATCGACGAGGATGCCGCAAAGGCGTTGATCCTGTCCATCGCTGCGGCTCAGTACAGCGCCGTCGACTCCCGCGAATACGAAACGGTTCGTCTGCGCAGAGTGTTTTCCGGGCGTCAGCCCATGACTGCGTTGGATGCAGAACTGCTTCAAAGTTCCGTGTCCGCCATCCATTGTCATAACGATGGAAGTCTGAATATCAAGCTGAAAAACGGTCAAGTAATTGGGAAGGAGTGAAACAGCATGAAAGAAAGCCCACCCAAAGTCATCACCATACCCGCAAAGCCGGAGGTCGCAAGCCGGCAGGCGGTCCAACGGCAGCTGCGAGTCGCCGCTTACTGCCGGGTATCTACAGATGACGAGGAACAGCTCACCAGCTATGAGGCGCAGCAGAACTACTACACCGACAAGATCATGACCAACCGGGAGTGGACCATGGCCGGGATCTTCGCAGACGAGGGCATCACAGGGACATCGGCTCGGAAGCGGCCCGAATTCCTGAAGATGATCCGGCTGTGCAAGCAGAAGAAGATCGACATCGTCCTGACCAAATCCATCTCCCGCTTCGCCAGAAATACGGTGGACTGCCTGAATTACATCCGGGCCCTGCGGGAATTGGGCATTGCGGTCATCTTCGAAAAGGAGAACATCAACACGCTGGAAGCCGACAGTGAGATCCTCATCACCATGCTTGGAGCCTTCGCTCAGGCAGAAAGCGAGAGCATCAGCGCCAATGTCCGCTGGGGCAAGCGGCAGGCCATGCGCGAGGGAAAGACAATCATACAGTATAACCGGCTGTACGCCTATGAAAAAGGCGAGGACGGCAAGCCGAAAATCATCCAGGAGCAAGCAGATGTGGTTCGTTCGATCTATGACCAGTATTTGAGCGGAGCCAGCCTTCGGATGATCAAAGACAGGCTGGAAACGGAGCAGATCCCCAATGTGCCCGGCGGCTCCCAATGGACGATCACGGCGATCCGAAGCATCCTGACCAATGAGAAGTATTGCGGAGATGTCCTCCTCCAGAAGACCTACATCAGCGACTGCATCAGCCGCAAGGTTATCCGCAACACGGGGCAGCTCCCCATGTATCTGGTCCAGAATCATCATGAGGGCATCGTGGAGCGCAAAACCTTCGATGCGGTACAGGCAGAGATGGCGCGGCGCAGTGCCGGGAAAAGCCCTTCCAAAAAGAATGCCCCCACGGGGATGACATCCTATGCCAGCAAATACGCCTTGTCGGAGCGCCTTGTCTGCGGCGAATGCGGCACCCTGTACCGCCGCTGCACCTGGTCCAAGCAAGGCAGGAAGCGCATCGTGTGGCGCTGTGTCAGCCGGTTGGACTACGGCACCAAGTACTGCCACAACTCACCAACGCTGGACGAGGAACCGCTCCAGAAGGCAATCCTCGCCGCAATCAACTCCGTCATGAGCCAAAAGAGTACGCTGATCCGGCAGATCACCTCTGCTATGGAGATGGAGCTGGCTCCGGTTCCAGGAGAGAGCATGAGTCTTGCCGATATTGAAAGGCGGCTGGGCGAGCTGAACGACCAGACCCGTGAGCTGGTGGCAGAATCCGCCCGAGCTGAGGATGCCACCGCCTGCACCGCCCAGCTGAGAGCTGTCATGAATGAGGCTGCCGTACTGAAAGAAAAGCGGGCCCTGATCGAAGAACAGCGTCAGAGCAACGCTCAGGCTGTACGGCGCATTGAAGATGCGGCTGCCGCGATGGCTCAGGCGTCCACCCACATCAGCGAATGGGATGAAGCTCTCATCCGACAGCTGGTGGATACGGTCAAGGTCAACTCAGCGGAGAAAATCACGGTCTTCCTCCGCGGCGGCGTTCAGGTGGAGCAGGATATGATATAATAGTCAAAAGAAGGTGAACCGAAATGATCTATGCAACCGGCGATACCCATGGCAACTTCCAGCGGTTTGCACCCGAACACTTCCCCGAGCAGGCCGGAATGACCAAGGAAGACTATATAATCATCTGTGGAGATTTTGGCGGCGTATGGGACGGGGGCAAGAAGGAGGAGCGGAACCTGGACTGGCTGGAGGATCTGCCCTTTACCACGCTGTTCATCAGCGGCAACCATGAAAACTTCGACCTGCTGAGAAAATACCCGACAGAGGAATGGAACGGCGGAAAGATCCAGCCAATCCGGCCTCATGTGATCCACCTGATGCGCGGGCAGGTCTTTGACCTGCAAGGATACTCCTTCTTCACCATGGGCGGTGCCAGGAGCCACGACATCGAGAATGGCGTTCTGAATCCCAAAGCGCCTGATTTTGAAGAACAATACTGGGCTCTTCGCAGAATGGGCGCCCGCTTCCGGGTCAACCACCGATCCTGGTGGAAGCAGGAGCTTCCCAGCAAGACGGAATATGAGGAAGCCCAGCGCAGTCTGGAGCGTATTCAATATGAGGTGGACTATGTAATCACCCACTGTGCCCCCAGCAGTATTGTGGACACACTGGGAAATGGTGGCTATGTTCACGACCACCTGACCGACTTCTTGGAGGAAGTCAAAGAACAGGCCAAGTTCCACTACTGGCTGTTCGGACATTACCACGACAACAAAATCATCGACGACCGCTTCGTCCTGCTCTGGGAGCAGATGGTACAAGTGGTGTAACAGGCCAAAGAGAAACGCAGGAGGAACCTCCTGTGCTTCTCTTTGGCCTGTTTCTAAATAAGGCAGGTTCTGCCGGAAAGGAGAAGCCATGAACATTCGCAAAAATATCGATTATTCCGCCATGTTTGCAGCCCTGGACGCTGCGCTGAACGCTGAGCTGCCCCAGATGAAACTCTGCTGCGAACTGGGCCGCATCGTCTGTTCCCGGCCGGAGAAAGGCGCGGCAGTGGCCGCAGCTGAATATCTGCACAGCCGTTTCCCCGATGCTTCCGGCTTCTCCCCGCGGAACCTTCGCCGGATGCGAGAGTTCTATCGGATGTATGAGGACACCCCCGAATTGCTGGCCCTGGCCATGGAGATCAGTTGGACGCAGAATGTAGTCATTCTGGAAGCAGACATGGAGCCGGAGGAGCGGCGCTGGTATCTTCGTGCCGCTGGTCGTTTCGGCTGGTCAAAGGCAGAACTCCAGAGAAAAATCGATTCTGCCGCCCATCTGGAAATCCAACTCGACGAATCTGAGATTCAGTGCTATACTGAGTGCGATAGTAATGAGTTGGAGTGTACAGAGCATGATCAGGATACTTTTTCTCTGCCATGGGAATATTTGCAGAAGCCCGATGGCCGAGTTTATCATGAAGGATCTGGTGAAGAAAGCCGGTCTGGAGCAGAGCATTCAAATCGAGTCGGCAGCTACCAGCACCGAGGAGATCGGCAACCCGGTTTATCCGCCGACTCGCCGCAAGCTGTCCGAGCATGGCATCGACTGTTCCGGCAAACGAGCCCGGCAGCTTCTGAACAGCGATTACGAGAAGTACGACCTTCTGATTGGCATGGATCGGGCCAACCTGCGGAGTATGTACCGGATCTGCGGCGGCGACTTTGCCGACAAAATGCACCTGCTGATGGACTTTACCAACTGTCCCGGAGAGGTGGCCGATCCGTGGTACACCGACGATTTCGACACGACCTGGCGGGATGTGGAGGAAGGTTGCCGGGGATTGCTACAAAAAATAATCAGCAAGGAGGTGCGGACAAGTGGACAAGCTGGTTGTCAAGGGAGCGGAAATTAGTGTACAATGGAATTCCGAGCGAGATGATTTTATCAGCTTGACTGACATCGCCAAGCTGAAGGACAGTGACAATCCTCGCTACATTATCCAAAACTGGCTGCGGAACCGGAACACGATTGAGTTCCTGGGTGTTTGGGAATCTCTATACAACCCGTCTTTTAACCGTGTCGAATTCGATGCGTTTAGGAGTCAGGCCGGCTTGAACAGCTTTGTGATGACCCCTCAGAAATGGGTGGAGTCGACCAGGGCTATCGGCATCATCTCCAAAGCTGGCCGCTATGGCGGAACCTACGCTCACAAGGAGATTGCCTTCGAGTTTGCCTCGTGGATCTCTGTCGAATTCAAACTGTATCTGGTCAAGGAGTTTGAGCGGCTCAAGACCGAGGAAATGAAACAGCTTGGCTGGGACATCAAGCGAAATCTGGCCAAGATCAACTATCGAATCCATACAGATGCCATCAAGGAGAACCTGATTCCGCCAGAGCTTTCCGCGAAGCAGGTTTCCATGGTGTATGCCAGTGAAGCCGATGTGTTGAACATGGCCCTGTTCGGTATGACCGCAAAGCAGTGGCGGGACAGCCATCCCGATCTGAAAGGGAATATCCGTGACTACGCCAATGTCTCTCAGCTGGTCTGCCTTTCCAATCTGGAGAACCTGAATGCCGTGTTCATCAGCGAAGGAATGTCTCAGGCCGAGCGGCTGGCAAAGCTCAACGCCATCGCCATCAGTCAGATGGAAATCTTGACGCAGGATCACCGCATCGAAGCTCTGGAGGCTCATAGCGGAGAACTGTCTCCCAGAGAGTAAAATAATATACTGGACGCTTGCGAACGGGCGAAGGCTGTGGCATCTATAGTGTTGCGATGTTCCAAAAAGAAGGACACGACATAAGTCGTGTCTTTCTTTTTTGGGTTTCGCCGCCTGCAAGGCGGCTCCACCCTTCGGCATTAAAATGCTCGGGGTCGGCAAAGCCGCCCCTGCGCAATTCTCCGCTTCGCTCCGAATTTACGCCGCAAACGCGGCGCGGCCCCGAAGGGGCGTTTTCCGATCCGTTCAATCCATGCAGCATCCAGACTTAGCCCACAAGACAAAAAGCGACTTGCTTTTGCAAGTCGCTTTTTTTATTGAGTTACAAATGAAAAAGGACACGACCTGGGTCGTGTCCTTTTTTGCTTTTATAGACTGTGCTCTCAGGGAGTTTCGTTACCGTCCTGATTCATGCTGTTCTCCAAAAGAGTTAGGAAGTATTTCAGAATGGGGTTGTGGTCTTCGGGCAGCCGGACCGCACCGAAGGACAGGGGCTGTACATCCTTGAGAGGGATATAGCACAGCCCCGGCAGCCGGGCATTGGGCAGGTCCGCCATCACCGCGAATGCGTAGCCTGTTTCTACCAGGGAGGATACCACCTCCTGGTCATCACAGAAGAGGACCTCGCCGGGAGAACGGCCGCCCACCACCTGGCCCTGAATGGTAAACAGATCGGGAGAATAAGCGGGAGGACGGCAGGCTGCAATCCGGCCTGCGGTTTGCAGCTCCTCAATGGATCCCTCCTGCTTGGAAGCGAGAGGGTGGCTCTGGCTGCATACACAGACCACCGGACATTGGACCAGGGGGTGGTATTTCAGTTTTTTGGGTACGGATTTCCGAAAGGAAAACATGAGATTGACATTCCGCTCCGTAAGCAGATTTTCGATGGAGTCAAAGGGCAGCAGCCGCAGTACTGGCAGTACCTGGGGTTGAAGCTCCCGCAGGCGTTCCAGCGCAGGGCGGAGGATGCGCAGCTCGGTAGTGTTTCGGCAG
>ENA-OPAH01002630-OPAH01002630.1-human-gut-metagenome-genome-assembly--contig:-NODE-2630-length-9909-cov-9.245789_pt1 | contig 9909 bp, 5 predicted proteins | sample MGYA00241050_ERZ501416 | MGnify/ENA primary metagenome ERZ501416 (study PRJEB25962, sample SAMEA2042632) | human gut metagenome | biome: human gut; feature: human-associated habitat; material: faeces... | reverse complement strand
GAGAAAAGCTTTTTGCAGGTCTGGCATCTCCAGTATGTTTCGTGTCCATCTTCTGTGCAGCCGGCTTCTTTTCTCTTGACTGCTTTCAGATCATGACCTGTCGCTTTGATCTCTATTGGATTGATGATTTCCACAGTCCCAGCTTCGTCTGAGAAAAGCTTTTTGCAAGTCTGGCATCTCCAGTAGGCTTCATATCCATCTTTGGTGCAGCCGGCTTCTTTTCTCTTGACTGCTTTCAGATCATGACCTGTCGCTTTGATCTCTATTGGATTGATGATTTCCACAGTCCCAGCTTCGTCTGAGAAAAGCTTTTTGCAAGTCTGGCATCTCCAGTAGGCTTCATATCCATCTTTGGTGCAGCCGGCTTCTTTTCTCTTGACTGCTTTCAGATCATGACCTGTCGCTTTGATCTCTATTGGATTGATGATTTCCACAGTCCCAGCTTCGTCTGAGAAAAGCTTTTTGCAAGTCTGGCATCTCCAGTAGGCTTCATATCCAGCTTCCGTGCAGCCGGCATCTTTCTTTTCTGCCTTTTCAAGATTATGACCTGCAGCAGGGATCGGCTCTGTGTAGGTGTGACTGCTGTCATTCTTGCAGACATAGGTACGAACGCCGTCTGTAGTGCAGGTAGGTTCGATAGTCACGGTGCTTTCGTAAGCATGTCCAAGTGGATTGGGATTGGATGTCCCACCGCAAACTGTGCAAGTCTGTCCGCTTGTGCAAGTTGCCGTTCCACTCCAATTATGCTCAGAGCGTGGCTTCGCAACAAAAGAACCACATTCTTGGCAATAACCAGACCTCTGATGAAATTGCGCGTTTAAATATTCATAGTTACTATAGTCTATATCTACCTCTTTACCACAAATATCGCAGTAGGCTGTATCTGCATATGCCGTTGTTGGCAGCATCATTAGAACCATGAACAGCGTAAGCAGGACGCTCAAAAATCTTTTTTTCATATAGTTTCCTCCCAATAAACATCGAATTTTGCTGGTAATTTCTGTATATAAAGATTTTATCATGTTGACTGCTTCCGTGTAATCTCCGTTTCACCTCGAAAAAGTATATTTTGCTATTTCAGCATATACTTTTTCAGTTCATCCCTCTTTTTTATATTCAGCTTCACATAAATCCTGCTCAGATAAGTTTTAACCGTATTAGGTGAAAATCCCAGATAATCTGCAATTTCCTGGTTATTCCAGTCACGGCTTGCCAGCATGGCAATCGAGAATTCTACCGTGGATAATGCATCTGTTACGAAATTCTCTGACATTGGATTGTGGATTGCCATCCATCCTCTGCTAAAACTGATAACCTTATCCGATAATTTGTTATATAGTTTTGAATCTTCCTTACGGATACATGACTCCAGAAGTCCCTGCAGCAAACCATGATGTTCAATAAAGGGTTCCAGGAATTCGTCTTCTTTCGCCATATTCCATGCCAGCATCAATGCGTCTTTTGCTTTCTGCTGATGTTTCAGATTCATCTGGCACATTGCCATCATGCAATACAGATAAATCATACTAATCGGATAGGTGCCGTCCCTGAACATGAATGCTGCCTCACAAATTCCAAGCGCTCTGCCGTACTCCCCTTTCAAATACGCCATATGAGCTATCACATAGGCAGAAAACATCTTAATTCCAGGAGGCAGTGCAGCTGCATAAAATTCCACATCCGGAAGTTCATCTACCGGAAGATGCAAAAGTACGGAAGACATATATCCTGCAAATACACTAATTGCTTTATCCTCCGCAGACGAAGAATATTTCATTTCTTTTTCAAGACATTCCCGAATCTCCCATATCCCTTTTCTGGATGCCACGGCTCTGCCAAGTGTCAGATTCGAATATACATATAACAGGCAGGAAGACATCTTAAGCTTTATATTATGGCTCATCAGGTAACGTTCTGCTATATGGCTGCATTTCTCCGCCTGCCCGGTAAAATAATAATATTCAGCACGTGCAATTTTCTGAAAATCCCTGTCTTCAAAACCGGCTACCGTCCTTTTCGCCTCACCCGGCTGAAATGATGCATTGATCAGCGGCAGGATGGTATACTCACTCATGATCGTGCACCTCCAACAGCTTCTATATTCGACATAAGATCAACTCCTCCCGATTCTCAGGTCTTATTGTTTCAGTATCTGTAACACCTGAATTCATAAGTAAAACCGCCCGAAATAATAAATGCTCACTTCTATTATATAATTTTGTGAGGACAAAGAAAAGTTTACAGTTAAAAAAAGGAACTTTTTTCTTATGTCGGCAGTATTGGACAAAATGCTGGATCAATACTAAAATAATGACTAATATTGTAAAAGAGGTTATTGTACAGGATGCATTTTTACAGAAGGAGAATTAGGTGAGAAAGTGGTTGTTGCAGAAATTGCAACAACCACTCCTCATGGTGCAATGAAGAGGAAAACTCAGAAAAATATTACAGGAGTTTATAATCTTGAAAAAGAGGCAAAAAAACAAATCAGAAAGAAAAAATAATTTGCATTAAAGCAAAACCAATGAAATTTTATTCAAAGGCTGTGCTTTAAGTTTAATTCTTCAAAAGAAAAAGATGCAGTCAAACAATCGAAATGTTATGATATACGTAGAGGCAAAAAGACTGACTGAAAAGGAGCTGTGTATGAAATTTTTTCACTTATCAGATCTACATATAGGATTAAAACTGATGAACCGGGACCTCCGCGAAGATCAGGAATATATATTGGATGAAATTACAGAACTGGCACGCAGGGAACGGCCGGATGCGGTGGTAATTGCGGGTGACATTTACGATAAGGCAGTTCCGTCAGCGGAGGCGGTGGAGGTTTTTGACCATTTTCTGGTCGGACTCACCGAAGCAGTGCCGGATGCGGTTATTATGATGATCAGCGGAAACCACGACAGTGCTCCGAGAGTCAACTGTTTCCGCAAAGTCCTTTCCGGGCAGAACATCTATATGGTGGGACAGCCGCCGCGTACAGAGTCAGAATATATCGAAAAAGTAACACTGAATGATGCATACGGAGAGGTGAATTTTTACCTCCTTCCGTTTGTGAAACCATCCATGGTGAAACAGGTTGTGGGAGTGGATGAGAATGGAAACAATCTTTCTTATAATGAAACACTTCATCGTCTGATCGGACGTGAAAAAATTAATTCAGACGAGAGAAATGTACTTGTCAGCCACCAGTTTTATCTTCCTTCCGGTAAGAATGCAGAGGATGTGGAACGTATGGATTCTGAGATGCGCACCGTCGGAAATATTGATGAGGTATCTGCGGATGTGCTGGGAAATTTTGATTATGCAGCACTCGGACACATCCACAAACCAATGAAAGTCGGGAGTGAATTATACCGTTATTGCGGAACTCCGCTTGCCTGCTCTGTGAGTGAAGCACAGCAGCAAAAAGGCATTATTATGGTAGAAATGGGTGTAAAAGGAGAGGTAAAAACAACAATTTTACCGCTTGAACCGTTGCGACAGGTGAAGGTTGTAAAAGGAACTCTGGAGGAGGTTTTGAAAGAATCCTGTAAGGATTATGTGACTGTGATCCTGACAGATAAGGCGGATCTGGATGTGATCGATATGCAGGAACGTATCCGTCTGGCATTTCCGAATCTGCTGGAGATCCGGAGGGAAAATCAGCGGAAAACGGATTATACCAGAACGTTACAGACAGAAGAATTGCTGGATCCGTATGAGCTGTGCTGCTCTTTCCTGAAAGATCTGGACGAAGAAGAAAAGATGATTTTGCAGGATGTACTACATACGGTTCAGGGGGTGAAATAAATGAAACCTTTACGTTTAAAAATGCAGGCATTTGGCTCATATGGTAAAGAAACTACAATTGATTTTGAGAAAGTAAATCAGAATCTTTTTCTTATAACCGGGGATACCGGAGCGGGAAAAACGACGATCTTTGATGCGATCGTTTTTGCTTTATATGGAGAAGCCAGCTCTTCTTTAAACAAAAAAGAAGGCGTAGTTCTGCAGAGCCAGTATGTGGATTTTGATTCAGAACCGTATGTCGAACTTGTCTTTTCGGAAGGCCGTGATGAAAAACGGGAAATCTATACAGTGCGCCGTGTTCCGAGACATCTCAAAACGATCACAAGAGGTGCAAACAAGGGTAAACCAAAAGAAAATACAGGTTCGGTAAGTCTGATCATGCCAGACGGATTGGAATATCCATCAAAAGAGACGGATCGTAAACTGCAGGAGATCGTAGGCCTGACAAAGAGTCAGTTTATGCAGGTTGCTATGATTGCGCAGGGAGAATTTATGGATCTCCTCCGTGCAAAATCAGATGACAAAAAAGTGATTTTTCGAAAGCTTTTTAACACAGAAATGTATCAGGATATTGTGGCAGAATTGGGTAATCGAAAGCGCGCAAAAGAGAAAGAAATCGCAGTTCTGAAAACACAATGTCAGGGAGAAGTGAGCAGGATCCGTATACCTGAAACATATGAATCAGAGACTCTGAAACAGTTGAAAAAACAACTGGAAGAGGGCGAGATGACACGCCTTACTGACTTTCTGGAAGAAGTGGAAAAACTGTGTGACTGGCTGGAAAAATATACTGATCTGGCAGAAAAAGATTATCGGAAATCGGTTGAAAATAGAGACAAAAAAAGAGAACTATATACCAGGGCGGAAGCACTTTTAAAATGGTTTGATCAGTTAGAAACTGCGGAACAGAAACTGCAGGAATGTGCAGATGATGAAGCAAAAATAGTGAAAACAACAGCCCTGATCAGCCGTATCAGAAATGCGTATGAGATCAGAGAGACCGGTGTTTTCTTAAATGATGCGGAGAGACGACTGACAGAATTGGAACAATCATTAAAGACTCAGGAAAAACAGTTGCCAATATTGGAAGAAACGCGGAAAACAGCGGAAAATGCAGAGGAACAGAAAAAGCTGATTTGCGATCAGGAATTGCAGAATTGCAGTAAAATCTCAGAAAAAGTCCAGAAGGCACTGGAGATTTTTGAACAGATAAAGAGGCTTCATACACAGGCAGAAGTAGACAGGAAAAACTGTGCTCTGGCAACAGAAAACACAAAGAAAGTGCGAAAGCAGCAGGAGGCTCTGGAAGAGCAGGAAACACAGTGGAAAAAACAGAGTGAAGAGTTGGCTGAAGTGGATAAGAAGCTGGTACTCGCAGAGAATAAAAAGCAGGAAGCAGATGCGGTTTCAAAGGAGATCGTGGATGTTCAGAACTTGAGAAATCAGGCAGAACAGTGCCGCAAAAAAGCAATTAAAACACGAGAAACTTATGCAAATATAACGAAAAAATATAATGATGCAAACACAGAATACGAAGAAGTAAGACTGCATTTTTTGAATGCGCAGGCTGGTTTTCTTGCTGCAGAATTAGAATCGGGAAAACCCTGCCCGGTGTGCGGTTCTACAGAACATCCACATCCGGCGAAAAAAGATGTGGAATCTGTGGATATCTCTGAGGAAAAACTGCAAAATATGCAGACAAATGTGGATAAACTGCGTAAAGATCAGGAAAAAGCTGCTGGGGATGCAGCGGCGGCCAGATCAGAATACGATACACGAAAAGATACTTATATTGCCAGTGTACAAAAGCTCCAGGAACGTTTGCATAGAAGTGTTTCTTCTATAACAGAGCAGTCAAGTGTGACGGAAATGAACGATTCTCTGGAAAACTGGAAGCAGCAGCTGGCAGAAGAACTGAACAACTTACAGAGGAGTGCACGCCTTCTGGTAAAAATCCGTGAAGCACTTCAAAATATGGAAAAGCAGAAAAAACAGTTGCAGGACACTTATGATGAGTGTACAGAGAAAGAAAAAGCTGCTGTTGAAAAACTGGCAGGAAGTGAAGCCGCGCTGGAAAATGTAAAAGGGTCCGTTGAATTTAAGACCGAAGAAGAGGCAAGGGCGGCACTGCTTCAGGCTGAAAGCAGTAAAAACCAGGCAGAAGAAGTGTATCAGAAAGTTCTGTCAGAAGCGAAGAAAGCCGCAAATGCGCAGAAACAGGCAGAAACCCTGATCAGCCGTTACCAGCAGGAGATTCCGGAACAGAAGAAGTGTGTGGAAGATCGAAAAACTTCTTATACAGAAGTAATGGAAATAAAGCAGATGACAGAATCTGAATGGAAAGAGCTTGTGGAGACGTACAGCCGTGAAGCGGCAGAAGAGTTTCAGAAAACGGTTAATGCTTATTATGAAAAGAAGTCAGCAGCGCAGGCACAGAAAGATTCTGCAGAGAGCGCGATTGGAGAAGAGCAGAAACCTGTTCTGGAAGAAATTCAGAAAGAGAGAGAAGCTGCAGAGACAGAATATCAGGAAAAAGAAAAGATTTATAACCAATTGCGAATGGATAACAGGGATGACAGAGAGGTCTTTGACGCACTTTCCGGAAGGCTGGAAGAGAGAAAAACAATCGTGGAAGAACATGCGCGGATCGATACACTGTATCGGATGACTTCCGGAAACGTCAGTGGCTCACGTATGGATCTGGAAACTTATGTACAGCGGTATTATCTGGAACATATTTTATACGCGGCGAATCGACGATTTCAGGAAATGTCTGCCGGACAGTTTGAACTTCGGATGTATGATCTGGAAAAAGCCGGTGAAGGAAAGAACAGAGGACTTGATCTGATGGTGTATTCTACTGTGACAGGAAAAGAACGGGAGGTTCGTACTCTTTCCGGTGGAGAGTCCTTTATGGCGGCATTGTCGCTTGCGCTTGGAATGGCGGATCAGATTCAGCAGAGCTCTGCAGCAATTAATCTGGACATGATGTTTATTGATGAGGGCTTTGGTTCACTGGACGAACATTCACGCAATCAGGCGGTTCGTGTGTTGCAGGAAATGGCAGAAGGTTCCAGACTGATTGGAATTATTTCTCATGTGTCAGAACTGAAGCAGGAGATTGAAGATCAGTTGCTCGTAAACAAAGATGAGAATGGAAGCCATGTGAAATGGCAGATCAGCTGATTTTCGGTAAAAATATAAAAGCAGGGAATAGAAGTATTAGAGAATGTTAGGAGAAAAATGACAGAAGAAACTTTGGAAAAACTGGCACAGTTGCTGGAACAGGATCAATTTGAACTGCTCATTCCGGAGAAGATGCGGACAGAATCGGGAAGAATATCGGATAAGGCATCAGCCAGCATGGATATTCCATTGGTATATCTGATGAATGATGCGGTCGAGAGCTTTCTGGTTTTTCGAAATGTTCGTATGACGGGGGAATATCACAGCGATTATCAGGGAGAACTGCAGGCATCCATGACCAGGCAGGATGGCAGATTTGTGCTTGTCATAAAACAGGATGATACAGTGCTGACATTGTTTTTTGAGGATCTGGAATTGGAAGTCCATCTGTATGAATATGCATATACTGGTCATTTCTGGGTAAAAGACTATGAATATTTGCGACAATTGGAGTATCGCCTTGCGATTCTCAGGGATAAATATGATTATCTTGGTGAGGCATATTGCACGGAAGAAGAAATAAAACTGGCGGCACTTGTAGAATTTCCACCATTAAATTATTGCTGCTATCCGGCAGTACCGAAAAAATATATCGTGCCCAGGGAAAATCCCTGGATACCTTCTGAAAAAGCAATTGTTTATATGAAAGAACTGGCAGCGGAATGTGAGGATACTTCTTTACTGAAAATGTTAGAATTCTATAGAAAGCATCCTGCGAAATTCTGGGCGAAGAGACTTGCGGTTATGCTGCATCAGACGAAGCACAGCAGAATTGTAGATTTGTTGTCAGAGAGACTGCAGCAGGCAACGGCAGATTATCCAAGAAGATTTTTTGGAGATGATGTGGAACGGAAGTATCAGCAAGCATTGGAAAGAGCAAAGCAGCGCCAGAGGGAGTTGAAGAGCCAGGGAATTCGTGCAGATCTTCTGAGAGAAGAACCTTTTACGATTGCGCGTGATTCTTTGAATTATAAACTGTATCTTATGATATGGAAGGAACAGAAGGGGAACCGAGTAACAGAAATAGAAGAATATATCTGTGAATAATAGATTCTTAAAGCCAAAAGCTGTATTAGCAGGAGAAAACCTGAAATACAGCTTTTGTTGTTCTTTTGAAATATGGAAAGTTATGCTTTTTTCATTTTGCCAAGTTCTCTGCGGGCAAAAACAACTGCAAGTACAAACGCGGCAGTATCTGCAATCGGTCCTGCATACATAACGCCATCAATTCCCATAAGCATAGGGAAGATAATGATCAGTGGAAGCAGAAAGATCACCTGTCTGGTGAGAGACATGATGATACCGAGGCCAGCCTTTCCTATAGAAGTAAAAAATCCGGAGGACATCGGCTGGATACCATTTGCGAAAGTCAGGAGCATAAAAATCCTCAGATAATTTTCTGCGAATTTAAAGTACAGATCGCTTCCGCCGCCAAACATGCTGATAATCTGATGTGGAAAGATCTGGAAGCACAGGAAAAAGAATGTGGCAATGATCGTACATGCTGTTGCAGAATAACGATATGCCTGACGAACACGGTCGTATTTTTTAGCTCCATAGTTAAAGCCCCAGATAGGCTGTGCACCCTGGGCAATTCCAATGCAGATCGCAAGAAAAACCATATTTACTTTTGACACAATCCCAACGCATGCAATCGGGATATCACTTCCATAAACAGAAGACGCTCCGTAATAACGAAGAGTGTTATTCATTACAATCTGGACAGCACCAATTGCAATCTGGTTGATGCACGAAGCAAGTCCAAGCGAAGAGATTGCTTTGAGGTGGATCAGCTGAGGCTTAAACATATTTCTTTCCAGATGCATATGGCGAAATTTTGCAAAATAAAGTACAACCAGCATGGCAGAAATAAACTGGCCGATGACAGTAGCCCATGCACCGCCCTTGATTCCCCATTTGAAACCAAAGATAAACAGTGGGTCAAGAATTGTGTTGATGATCGCTCCGATCAGAGTGCAGACCATAGAATAAGTGGGACTGCGGTCAGCACGAATCAGGTGGTTGCCGCCGACGGACAAGGTGAAGAATGGAAGTCCGATAGCAATAATGCCTACATAATCGATTGCGTAAGGCATCACATTATCTGTTGCGCCAAAAAAGATAAGCAGTGGTTTCAAAAAGATTAAAATCGCTGCGGCAATGGCTGTACCTATAATAACAAGTGTCGATAATGCACTTCCTGCAATCTCGCTTGCTTTTCGTTCTCTTCCAGCTCCCATTTCAAGATTGTAGTTAGATGCACCGCCGATTCCGAGGAGCAGTGCAGCGGCAGTTGAAATGGTTGTGACTGGAAATGCGATGTTTGTGGCAGCATTTCCGAGCATGCCGACACCCTGACCGATAAAAATCTGGTCTACGATATTATAGAGAGCATTGACCAGCATGCTGATGATAGCCGGGATTGCAAATTTAGCAAGGAGGCGGCCGGTTGGAGCTATGCCTAATGGGTTGTCTGTATTTGCATTGGCGGTTGAAAGATTAGATTGAGATTTCAAGATAAATGACCTCTTTCTTCTATAGTATAAGATGTTTTTTATAAAGCCTGATTCAGGGCTGTTTATTAAGTATAACACAAAAAATAAAAAAAGTTCAAAAAAGTGTTGACAGATTCTTTTTATAGTGGTATTCTAACTAAGCTGTCGCAAGGAATTGTTTCTTCTGAATAAACAATTTAAAAAGTTTTGAAAAAAACAAAAATAATTGTTGACAAAGAAACGAACATGTGATAGAGTAAACAAGTCGCCTGAGAGCGACACACAGACATCAAAAAATGCCTCGAAAAAAACTTAAAAAAAGTACTTGACAGGCGCTGGTGAATGTGATAAAGTAAACGAGCTGTCTGAGAGACAGACAAACAAAGAACCTTGATAACTAAACAGTGAAACACATACGATTCTCGAAAATTCT
>ENA-OPAH01002628-OPAH01002628.1-human-gut-metagenome-genome-assembly--contig:-NODE-2628-length-9923-cov-12.454601_pt1 | contig 9923 bp, 8 predicted proteins | sample MGYA00241050_ERZ501416 | MGnify/ENA primary metagenome ERZ501416 (study PRJEB25962, sample SAMEA2042632) | human gut metagenome | biome: human gut; feature: human-associated habitat; material: faeces... | reverse complement strand
CGCAAATTGTATATTGATTTCCGTCAATGCAAATCTTTTTACCGACTGCATCTGTTGTAAAAAACAGTTTGAGAGCAAGAGAACTTCCAATTATTGCAACCTTATCTCTGTTATCTATGTTTTTGGACGAAATATTTTCGCCGTTAATTTCGGTCTTATAATCCGAAAACCAGTTTTCATTCACAAGTACCGTAGTTACGGTTTCTTCCTTAATTTTTGTTTCTTTACCCTCGGAACAAAAAGCTATGCCTTTGTCAGTAATCCGTTCAAACAGCTTTTCAAGTTCAGAAACCGTTTTTGGAGCAGTTTCGGAATTTTTATCATAAGTTAATTGAGTAACATCAGGCAATTGCCCTTTTGCATTTTCAATAATTATAATATTCGCAATAAAAACGCTCACAGTCAGCAACAGCAGTAACAGAAACGAAACAATTTTTCTTTTGCTCACACTGTTTCCTCCTCAATATAAACACTTGAACCGTTTTCTATACTCTTGGTTGTTTTATATACAACTTGACTGTCGCCAAGAAGTGAGTCCGATGTCACCTCGCAATACAGCTCATCACTGTTACATATATCCACCGAAACCTCTTCAACTGTTGCATCTCCGTTTTCGGTTTTATTTATAACAAATACTATTCCCGTATTGCCTGCCCCATCCACCGATGAAACAGGCAATAGATAATGTGTTTTCATATCATTTGAACCTGCGGTATCGTCAATTACACCTGTTTGAACCGAAACCACTTTGACCTTTGGAAGAAGCATATTATTGATTGTTTTTGAAAAATATGTAAGTAATGCAATCACAATAAAAAATACAATTGAAAATTTCAACACTACACTCTTTAGCTTATCTTTTTTCATAAAAGCCTCTCTCCTATCCCTTATCAGTTCCGACAAACGGCGAATCAATATTCCTGTGTCCGTAAAGATAAATAAGCAATGCAGGAATCATAAATATAACTCCGCAGGCAAATATTATGCCGTAATCCGAACTACCTACATCAGTAAGCGTTACGGAAAGCGGATACATACCCTCATTATCAAAATAAATCAGCGGTTGTTCAACTACATTCCAATTATCAATAAAGCAGAGCAACGCAAGTGTTATGAGTCCGCCCTTAATCTGCGGAAGAATAATATTAGTAAATATCTTCAAATATGACGCACCGTCAACTCTTGCCGCCTCAATTGCGGAATCGGGAATGTATTTTATACTTTGCCTCAAAAGACAAATTCCGAATGCAGAAAAAGTTCCGGGTAAAATTACCGCAAGAAAATTATTCAGCAAATCCATATTTTCAAGAATCATATAATCAGGAACAAGTGTTACCTGCAACGGCAGAATAAGCAAAATTATGTATATGAAAAACAGCTTGTCCCTGAACGGGAATTTCAATTTTGCAAAAGCAAAAGCCGCTAATGATGATACTGCAACCTGACCGATTACTGTCGGAAAAGTACAAATAACCGAATTCCAGAACTTCAACAAATATTCGGGTTTTCTGAAAAGAGTCTGATAAAACTGCTCCAAAGTTGCCATATTCGGAATCATATTAAGTTCTTTATATTTTCCGTCAGAAAAATTGAGCATTTCGCTTACCTGTGAACCTGTCATAAATGAACAAGCAAGCATATAAATGACAGGAAACAAAAACAGCACAGTTACAGCAATCAGCAAAATATATTTTAGTATTTTCATAACCGTATCTTTCATAACAAACCTCTCAAGAATAGCTGTGTTTCCTTTCAAAGCAGAAGAAAATAAACAGCACAATAATTATAAACAGCGATAAGACAATTGATGCCGCCGACAATCTTGGATAGTTAAGATTGTAATAATTGTTGTTGATGAAATTCTGCAAAAAATACACATTGGTGTTTGGATAATCGCCAAACAAAGCAAATACCTCACGGAAAATTTTAAATGAATAAATAAGCTCCATCAGAAAAACAAAAAATGTAGTTGGTGCAATCATAGGTATAGTAATTTTAGTCACAAGCTGATGAGCTTTTGCACCGTCAAGCCTTGCGCTTTCGTAGAGAGATTGCGAAACATTGGCAATGCCTGCCGTAAAAAGAATCACACAAAATCCGCAGTACTTCCACACATAAATAAAAACGATCATCACCATTGACCACTCGGAATTAAAAAATTCAACAGTATTAAATCCAAGTGAATTAAGTAATCCGTTGATTGCACCGTAATCATCAAAAACTAATTGCCACACGCAAATCAGAGATGCAATCGGAACTACAACAGGAATAAGCAATGCACTTCTGAAAAAGGAAGATATTTTCTTAAAAGAATTAAGAAACAACGCTATCAAAAACGAAATCACCATTAACAACGGTATCGCCGTAACTGTAAATATACCCGTGTTTTTAAGTGCAAGCAAAAATGTGTTGTTTTGAAAAAGCTGTATGTAATTTTCTATGCCCACAAAAGTATCGCCGACATACAGGCTTTTGGTAAAACAAATTATGTACGGCACAATATAAAACACCGCTATGCCTAAAAAAGACGGTAATATAAACAGATATGCCGCTATATGTTCCTTTTGTTTTCTTGTTAATTTAGATTTTCTCATAATTTATTCCTACTCAGTCAAATAAATTTCCGTTGCCGATGTAAGCTGACGAATAAACTTATCCTTTGATATACCTTTATTTATATAATCATCAACTATGTCACCGATAACATTGTCATTATAATATGAATGTGACACATCTTGATACAAAGTGCAAGCGTTTACATTATCGGCAATGTCAATGTATGCTTTCATAAAATCGTTGTCAATCCCGATAATTTTTCCGTCATCATCAGCTTGTTTTGAGGCACTATATTTTGCCTGTTCAAATGCCTTTTTGTTGACCGGAAAAGATATGTTTGCAGAATATGAAATTCCTTTTGCCCCGCACATTTTAGTTTGAACATCTTCAGAAAGTGCAAATTTAAGAAAAGCATACGCTTGCTTTTCAAAATGTGTATTGCTGTTTATTCCAAATCCAACCTGAACAAATGCAGAATAATCATTATCCGACTTAACCAATCCTCTGCAAATCACAGGTGTTTCATTCTCCGATTTATAATACGCATATTTTCTTACCATTAGTGATAATGAACGGTTTATGTAAAGGTCATCAAATATGGAGTCAGGAAAATCTTCTTTTGAAGCATTCAGCAATCTACACATTGTGTCAAGTTTACTTTTGAAATCATCGCTTTCAAAATATGTGACTTTATTTTCAAAATCAACATAGTTATTTATAAATCGGTTAAATAATTGCATAGGATAATTAAACATAGAATTTGTGTCATTGTAACCGCTTATAAAACCAAAATTTGCCTTTTCATTACTGAACGAAGAAAATTTTTCGGAAAGATTTTTATATGTCAAAACAGTATGGTTATCACAGGAAATATTGAACTTTTTCAACTTTTCCTGTGTTGAAACAAATACATCAGTCCCGTAAAACAGCGGTACAATATACCGTTTTCCGTTATAAATTCCGCACTTCATTATTGCACTGTTAAAATTATTAAAGTCTATTTTATCCGCTTGTGTGTTGTTATCGCAAAGCTTATTTACATCAAGAAATGTGCCGTTGTTTAATAGCTTTTCAAATGGTAATTTCTGATTGATTGAAATAATGTCAGGACCTTTTCCTGCCATAAGTTCAGTTGACAACTTTGTGTTCATTTCATCTTCCGAAGCAAATTTTACAACATCAATCTGATACGATTTATCATAATTTTGCAGGCAATAATTATTGTATATTTTTATCAGATCACAAAAATCACCACTGTCATTAGATGTGTAATAGGTCATTCCATTTTTTACATTATCAAAATTTTCGCTTTCGGTACACCCCACAAAATTCATAATCACGATTAAAACAAGCAAAAACAAACTGACAACCGATTTCTTCATCTCCACCCCACCTTTCGGCACAATCCACTCCATATACCCTCATTCATTCTGTTAAATAAATTTCCGTAGCAGCCGAGAGCTGACGAATAAATTTATCTTTTGATATACCTTTATTTATATAATCATCAACTATGTCACCGATAACATTGTCATTATAATATGAATGTGACACATCTTGATACAAAGTGCAAGCGTTTACATTATCGGCAATGTCAATGTATGCTTTCATAAAATCGTTGTCAATCCCGATAATTTTATTGTTATCATCCGTTCTTGAGCCGGCAACAAGCTTAGCATTATCGTAAACAGACATATTCACAGGAAAACTCAAACTTCCTGATGCTGTTGCACCAATTTCTTGAATTTCATCACTAAGAGTATATTTTATAAACGCAAGTGCTTGCTCCTTTAGTTGCGTATTATTATTAATTGCATATCCAACCTGTATGTGTGCGGAATTAACATCTTTGTTTTTTGTCAATCCACGAAAGACTACAGGTGTTTCATTTATAGATTGATAATAAGAATAATTTCCTGCCATCAACGGAAATGAACGATTTATATACAATCCGTCAAACAATTCATTTGTATTGTTTTTTTGAGAAATCGTCAACATCTGCATCATTACATCTAAATTATCTTTAAATTCATCGGTATCAAAATACACAGCTTTATTTTCAAAATCAACATAGCTGTTTAAAAATCTGCAAAAGAGTTGCATTGGATAATCAAACCACAAAAAATCCGACAACTCATTAGATACAAATGAATAGCCTTCATCATTTAAAAAATAATTTTCAAATACATCTGAAAAATTACTGTATGTCAAAGAAAAGCCGTTATTTTCTTTGATATCGAAATTTTTCAATCTTTCTTCTGTAGATACCAATACATCAACTCCATAAAACAGCGGTACAATATATAAACCGTTATCATAAACTCCTGCGTTGAGTATGTTAACATTATAATCATCAAGATTTATTGCATTTGAAGAATTATCATCTTTTAGCAAATCATAAATATTCATTAATGAACGGCTTTCAATTAATTTTTCAAAAGGCAATTTTTGACTAAGTGAAATAATATCAGGTCCACTTCCTGCCATAATTTCAGTTGATATCTGCGTTGACATTTCTTGTTCAGAATCAAATTTAACTATCTCAACTTGGAAAGACGGATTATTACTGTTTATGCAGTATTTATTGTATTTTTCTATAATCCAAGAAAGAGAGTCTTCATCATTTAATGTGTAATAAACAAGATGATTTTGTTCGCTGTTATTTTTTATTGCACAACCTGAAAATGAAGTAATTATTATAACACTTAAAAATATAGCTAGTATGACTTTAATAGATTCATGTGTTTTAAATAAAAAGCGTGTGAACATAATTATATTTTATCCTTATCCGTGTATACTTCCATCAGGCCAATCATAGTACTGACCATTTGACATTTTTGAGTTTTTAGCTGATGAGTAAGCTTTGCTTAAATGCTTTGAATAACTTGAACATTTACCTGAAACTGATGCAACATAATATGTACCATTTTTAAGGCAACAACCAATGGTAATGCGCGAACATCCTCCATTTATTTCTTTTCATACTACCCTCTTATATCTCTCATACACAAGAAAATTTCTGTAAGTTTTCTATTACATATAATAAAATTTTAACATAATCTATTCCTTCAAATAAATCTCAGTTGCTGCTGTAAGTTGATGAATAAACTTTTCCTTTGAAATATCCCCGTTTAAATATTTATCAACTATATCACTGATTACCGAAGAATTAAAATAAGTATCCGATAAACAATTAAAGCTATATAAGTTACATTTTGTTATGTTGTTTATAATATATTTATAATCTCTTATCGCCGCACTTTCAGCAGTTTCAACAATAGCTTTTTCTTTATCACTAACAATTATATCTTCAAAATCTATTACTTCATCTATTGAATCAATGCATTTTTCCATAGCATCGCTGTTTACAGGCAAATACATACATTCTTCACTCATATTTTTTTGCACATCACAGGACAAACAGTACTTAATGAAAGGCAGTAATTTTTCTTTATTTTTACAATTATCATTAACGGCAATACCAACATCTATAGAGGCAGAAATTGAATCATCATCCATATTGTAATTATTTACAAACACAGGAGTTGATCCTAAATATTTTAAACACGAATATGTCTTTACTATAATACTAAAAGCAGGCATTTCCTTATATAAAATAGAAGCACCATTATTTATATTTTCATATAAAAAATAATAAACATTTTCGTCGGTAGTGTCATTCTTAATCAAGCTATAGATAGAATCCAAATCTTCCGAAAACTTATCGCTGTTAAATTCTGTATTTCCGCTGTTAAAATCTATATATTGATCTAAAAACGAATAAAAAAAGGCAATATTATCATCGGCACTTCCAAAAAGAGAATATTCTTTTTTATTTTTTGAAAGTTTCTCAGATAATGCTTTAAAAGAAAATTCAGATGATGTTAAATTGTACTTATTAAGTGTTTCCTCTGTAGTTATAAAAACATCAGGTGAATAGAACAAAGGTATAAAATATCTTTTACCGTCAATCACTCCTGCATCCATAATTTTTGAATTGCAGTTATCTATTCCTATATCATAACTAAATTCACTTATAAGCTCGTTTACATCTGCAATAGTTTTGCTATCTGTTAATTTCTCAAATGGAAGCTTTTGACTCAGAGAAAAAATATCAGGTCCCTCACCTGCCATAATTTCTGTTGACATTTTTAATTTCATTTCTTCCTGAGATTCAAATTCCACGATTTCAATTTGATAGGACTCATCGTAATGCTTTGTACAATATTTATTGTACCTTTTAATAATATCGCAAATAGCATCCTCATAGTATGCACAATATGTAAGCTTTGAGGAATTGCTTGAAGCTGTGCTTTCACCACATCCGCTGAAAGCAAACACAGTAATAATAAATTGTAATGTTAAAATTATCGCAATTTTATTTTTCATAATGATTCACCTTGTGATTATATATCTTAACATAATTCTAAATTATTAATCTGTAGTCCATCTGAATTTTTATTATTTAAATCAACAATAACACTCTACTTGTTAATTCATACGGATAAGTAGCGAAATTAATATGCACTGAGTTAAATTCACTTCATTAATAATTGAAAGTAACATATAAACCCTTTGCAGGGTCAAAAACTACTACAGTATCATCCTTAACTTTAGTTATAACTACATAATGCAATAAGGAATCGTCAATCACTACATGTGCAATAGCAGGTATAGGTAATTTAGAGGTTAATGATTACTTATCAGCTTCATTCTGTTAAATAAATTTCCGTTGCCGCTGTGAGCTGACGTATAAACTTTTCCTTAGAAATATCCCCGTTTAAGTAATCGTTCACAATATCTCCGATAACCGAGGAGTTGTAATAAGTATTTTCAAATTCCAGATAATCATATAAAGTACAACTGCTTATACTGTTAATCATATCTAAATATTCATTAAAAAACTTAGTTTTTATTTCATCTGAATATTCTTCCTCAGATTTCTCATACTCTCCATCATCATTAATATCATATACACGTTTTGACGTATGGTCAATTACATATTCAAAAGCAGCTTTATTTACAGGCAGTGCCCTTACCACTATTGATGGTGATGAGCTGCTTTCACTCCATAATTTTTGAATATCATAACTTAAAACATATTGAATAAAAGCCAATGCTTTTTCTTTGTTATTTGAATTATTATTCAATGCAATACCACATTGAACAAATGCTGATACTGCATTCGCCTTTTTATTGTAGTTTGGAATAATAACCGGCGTGCTGTTATTATTATAAATATAAAAATAAGAATTTAGCGTACTCATCATAGAACCGTCGAAAGATAATTGTGAAGTACGAAACAAATAATTACCTGTTATATCCCATGTAGTTCCTTCTTTTCTTGAATTATCATTCCTAATCATTTTTCCAATATAATCTATGCTCTCGGTAAATTCATCGCTTGAAAATTCTGTAGTTTTATTATAAAAATCCACATATTCATTAACATAGGAAAGGAAGAACTTATATGTTTCATCTTTATTTCCAAAAAGCGCATAACTATGGTCTTTGTCAGATAACCGTTTCTCTAACTCTTTAAATGAAAAGTTAGTATTTTCCAGATTATATTTATCTAATATTTCCTGAGTTGTTATAAGTATATTGGGGCAATAAGCTATAGGTATAATATATCGCTTTCCATTGTAAATTCCGCAATCCATTATTGTTGAATTATAGTCATCAAAATCTATATCGGATTTGTATAATTCCGCAAGCTCATCTATATCCGCAAATGAACCGTTATCAATCAGCTTTTCAAAAGGTAATTTTTGATTCAATGAAATTATGTCGGGTCCTTTCCCCGCCATTATCTCCGTTGATATTTTTGTAAGCATAGTATCTTCCGAATCAAATTCCACAATTTCAATTTGATAGGACTCATCAAGGTTTTTAAGACAATAATTATTATATTTTTGTATCAATTCTACACAAACCGAATCTTCATTGTTTATGGTATAATATTTTAACTTTTCGTTACTTTTGACTTTGTATTCATCACAAGAAGTAAGACTCAATAACATAGCACATAAAATTGCTAAAATTATACTATTTGAAAACACTTTTTTCATAATGATTCACCTTGTGATTTTTTATATATCTTAGCATAATTCTAAATCATTAATCTGTAGTCTATCTGAATTTTTATTATTTAAATCAACAATAACACTCTACTTGTTAATTCATACGGATAAGTAGCGAAATTAATATGCACTGAGTTAAATTCACTTCATTAATAATTGAAAGTAAAATATGAACCCTTTGCAGCATTAATACCCTGATTCTTATGGGTGTTGTAACTGCCACATTTATTTTTTCATGATGTTACCTCCGTAATTGGAATAAATTCTAATTTAACCTCAAACAACCAGTCATAGCATTTTTATTTTAAATAACAAACTGCTCTTACCACCTTTTTCTAAGTTCACAGGGATTTTAGGCATAAAAAAAGACTGTAAAAAAATAACGCCCACATTTTCTGTGAGCGTTACGGTTGCAATATTGATTTCAGATACAAAATGCGGCATAGAGAGGAACGATTTTTTTGTTATCCTCAAAGCCGAAGTTTTTGGCAGAGAGCTTGATAGCATAAGCGGGCTTGTAGGTGTCCATATAGACCTTTAAGCTCTTGGCTCTGGTGTTGTCAGCAGATTTGACCTCAATAGGAATGAGCTGACCGTCACGCTGAATGATAAAATCAATTTCAGCTCCACGCTCGGACTCCCAATAATAGGTGTGGTAGCCGTTAATGGAGAGCTGCACATTGACATAGTTTTCCGCCATACCGCCCTTGAAGTCGTTAATTTCCTCTACCATATAGAGAATATCATTGGCGGCTAAATCTTTCTTGGCACAAAGCAATCCTAAGTCGGACACATAAATCTTGAACGCATTAATATCACGGTAGTTTTCAAGCGGCTTTTTGATTTGCTCCACCTTGTAGACTTGTGACACGATACCGGACAGACAGAGCCATTCAATCGCATTTTCAAATTCGGAAGCCCGTCCGCCTTTCTTGATCAGCTTATATTGGAAACGGGTATTCTTCTTTGAGAGCTGAACGGTAATGTTATCATAAGCAAGTCTGGTTTTCTTGATTTCATTCAAGTTGTTATACTTGCTCATATCATTGAGATAGCTTGCAAGTATCGTGTCCTGCGTATGACGGACAAGGATATAATCCTTTGTTTCGGCAAACTGCATTACGCACTCCGGCATACCGCCGACCACAAGATACTGACGGTAAAGTTGCATTGCGGCATCGTGTAAGGCAGACGGCAGGGGCGTATCGGTTTGGAAGCACTTTTTAATCTGCTCTACCAAATCGTCCTCACCGAGCGCCAACATAAATTCCTCCATATCCATAG
>ENA-OPAH01002626-OPAH01002626.1-human-gut-metagenome-genome-assembly--contig:-NODE-2626-length-9934-cov-2.539630_pt1 | contig 9934 bp, 4 predicted proteins | sample MGYA00241050_ERZ501416 | MGnify/ENA primary metagenome ERZ501416 (study PRJEB25962, sample SAMEA2042632) | human gut metagenome | biome: human gut; feature: human-associated habitat; material: faeces... | reverse complement strand
ACGGAGGCGACACCCTCAAGCCGATGACGTACAATGTCTATGAGGTGATTTCGAACGATTACCTCAATCCCTCGCTGACAGCCCCGGCCGGAGCAGGCAGCGTCGCCGACACCCTTTTCTACCCGACCTTCGATCCGACCCCCTACCTCAACCCCAACCCGGTATTCACCTTCACCTTCCCCAACGGCACGACGACGGGACCGGCCACGGAGTACGTCACCCTGCAGCCTACGCCTGAAGGACGGGGGCTCATCAAACGACTGATGCTGCTCGAAGGCAAGTACAAGGGCGATATGACGATCTACCGCAATCCGGAGCTTTGGGTGGACTATTTCAACGGTATTTACATCAAGCCGGCCCAGGAAGATCCATCGGGAGAAGGGAACCTGTTCGCTACGAACCTCGCGGAGTCGGGTCTTCTGATGTACACCCGCAGCCGGAACAGAACCGACCCGACGCTGATCCAGGATACGATCACGGCCAGCTACCTCTTCTACCGCGAAGACGATCCCTACGGCAATGTTTCGATCAACACCATCCGACACGATTACACCGGCTCCAAGATCAATCCGGCCGACATCGACGAGCGGAACGAACAGCGGCCCCTGAACCCCAACGTATATGTCGAAGGGATGGACGGCGTAATCACGGAGCTGACCCTCACGGACGCCCTGTTCGAAGGAATTGAAGCTCTCTACAAGGAAGTTACGGACGAATCGGGCATGCCCTATACCTCGATCGCCATCAACCAGGCGGAACTGATGATCTACCTCGAAAAGAGCGATTACGACTGGGAGAAGATCGACGTGGGAGCCATTACCCCCCTGCTCGACGAATCGTTCCAACGGCTGGGCCTCTACGCCGATTACAAGCACGTGCTGGGCATTTCCGATTACTACTACACCTATGAAAAGCTCTACGCGAGCCAGAATTTCGAATTGCCGTATGGGGGTTACCTCAACCGCAGCCAGGGTTGTTACGTCATGGATATCCCCAGCCACATGCAGGAAGTATGGAACGGCTACCTGAAATCCCAGGGTGTCGAAACCGGCGGCAGCCAAACGGAGAATCCCGCCCCCCGGACGATCTACATCGGACCCGAAGCCTACGGGCTCTTCACGATGCCCTATACATCGGCACAAGGCATGGAAAATACCGCAAACAACGCGCCGATCAAGCTGCGCCTGATTTACACGATGATAAAATAGCGAAGCACCTGCGGATAACCTAAGTACGAACTTAGGTTATCTTGCGTTAGTGAAAAGATACTGAATGTTATGCAGGAAAATTTAGTAATAGTCGAGTCCCCGGCCAAAGCCAAGACCATCGAAAAATTCCTGGGCAAGGATTTCGTCGTCAAGTCGAGCTTCGGGCATATCCGGGACCTCTCGAAAAAAGATCTCGGCGTCAATCTGGACAAGGACTACGAACCGGTCTATGAAATTCCGAGCGACAAACGCAAGGTTGTCGAGGAACTTTCGTCGCTGGCCAAGAAGACCAAGACCGTCTGGCTCGCGTCCGATGAAGACCGCGAAGGAGAGGCGATCGCCTGGCACCTCGCAGAGGTTCTCGGCCTGCCGATCGACCAAACCAAGCGAATCGTTTTCCACGAAATTACCAAACCGGCAATTCTGGCAGCCATCGAATCGCCCCGCACGATCGATATGAATCTGGTAAATGCCCAGCAGGCACGCCGCGTGCTGGACCGCCTGGTCGGATTCGAGCTATCGCCCCTGCTTTGGAAAAAGGTGCGGCCCCAACTCTCGGCCGGACGCGTACAGAGCGTCGCCGTACGGCTGCTGGTAGAGCGGGAGCGGGAGATCATCGCATTCCGCTCGACGCCCTACTACCGTGTCGTAGCACAGTTCTACGCCGCCGCCGATCCCGATAAAACCCTTTTCAAGGCGGAACTGTCCACCCGCTTCGATACCCGCGAGGAAGCAGAGACTTTCCTGCGCAGCTGCATCGACGCCCGGTTCACCGTCGCCAAAGCCGAGGAAAAACCGGCACAGCGCTACCCCGCGCCTCCGTTCACGACCTCGACGCTCCAGCAGGAGGCGGGCCGCAAACTCGGAATGTCGGTATCGCAGACGATGTCCGTGGCGCAGCACCTCTACGAGCAGGGTTTGATTACCTACATGCGTACCGACTCGGTAAATCTCTCGAAGCAGGCGATCGGCCAGTGCAAGGAGGAAATCATCAAACTTTTCGGTGAGAAATATTCGTCGGCACATAATTACAAGACAAAAACCAAAGGCGCACAGGAAGCCCACGAGGCGATCCGCCCGTCGTATATCGAGCGGCAGACGATCGAAGGCACTCCCGCCGAAAAGAAGTTGTACGACCTGATCTGGAAGCGGACGGTCGCCTCGCAGATGGTTCCTGCGGAGCTCGACCGCACCACGATCGTCATCGATATCTCCGGTTCGGACGCCCAGTTCGTCGCCACGGGCGAAGTGATCCGTTTCGACGGATTCCTGAAACTCTACTCGGAATCCACGGACGAGGAGCCGGGCGAAGAGGGATCGGGCATCCTCCCCAAAATGGCCCAAGGCGAGAGCGTCAATCCCGCGCAAATTACGGCCACGGAACGCTTCACCGCACCGCCGGCCCGCTATAACGAGGCTTCGCTCGTAAAACGGCTCGAAGAGCTCGGCATCGGACGTCCTTCGACCTATGCGCCGACCATCACGACGATCATCAACCGCGGGTACGTGGTCAAACAGAACAAGGAGGGCCAGAAACGCAGCTACGTGCAACTTACGCTGACCGGCAGCAAGATCGCCGAAAAAAGGCTTACCGAAACCTACGGCAAGGAGAAAAACCGACTCCAGCCGACCGATATCGGCATGGTGGTCAATGACTACCTCGAATCGCAATTCGAGCCGATCATGGACTACAACTTCACGGCCAACGTCGAAAAGGAGTTCGACCGCATCGCCGACGGAGAGATCACCTGGAACAGCATGATCGACGATTTTTACGGTCCTTTTCATAAAATGGTCGATCATGCGACCACGACCCAGACGACCAAAAACAACCAGATACGCATCCTGGGCACCGACCCCACTACGGGGCATACGGTAAAAGCCCGCATCGGCCGCTACGGTCCGATGGTCGAAATCGAAGGCAACGAAGGGGAAAAGAGCCGTTTCGCATCGCTCAAGAAGGGGCAGTTGATCGAATCGCTCACCCTCGAAGAGGCTTTGGCGCTCTTCAGCCTGCCCCGCAACCTGGGGCCCTACGAAGGGGAAGATCTGGTCATCGGCATCGGAAAGTTCGGGCCCTACGTGCGGCACGGCAAATCGTTCGCATCGCTCGCCCGCACGGACGATCCCTATACGATCGGCTACGACCGCGCTGCGGAGCTCGTGCGCGAACAGCAGGCCCGCGCCGCTGCAGCGAACACTCCGCTCAAAACCTTCGCCGAAGAGCCCGAACTACTGATTAAAAACGGCCGTTACGGTCCTTATATCGCCTACAAAGGCAAGAACTACCGTATTCCCAAAGGGACCAAACCCGAGGAGATCACTCTCGAAGCGTGCATGAAAATCATTCAAACTTCTAAAAAATAACAAACCCCAAAATTACGATGAAAAAACTGCTGTTACTCGCAGGCCTGGCACTTATGGTGTGCTCCGCATCGGCCAAGAAACCTGCACAGAAGACCCAGGAGGAAGGCTACAAGTTCACCGACTTGACCACCGTACCGAACACTTCGGTCAAAGACCAGCACCGCAGCGGCACCTGCTGGTGTTATTCGGCTCTTTCGTTCCTGGAAAACGAAATTCTGCGGGCCGGCGGGCCGGAGATGGACCTGTCCGAAATGTGGATCGTCCGCAACATGTATTTCGACAAAGGCGTTAAATACGTCCGCCTGCACGGACATCTGAACTTTGCGGAAGGCGGTGCCGCCCACGACGTAATCGAAGGCATCAAGAAATACGGCATCGTACCCCAGGAGGTCTATCCGGGTCTGAACTACGGCACGGAGAAACCGGTCTTCGGCGAGCTCGACGCAGCACTGAAAGCCTACCTGGACGCAGTTATCAAGGCAAGAAACAACGGGGTGCTGACCACGGCCTGGCAGGACGGTCTGAATGCGCTGCTGGACACTTATTTCGGCGTGCGCCCTGAAAAATTCACCTACGAAGGCAAGGAATATACCCCCGAATCGTTCGCAGCGTCGCTGCCGATCAAAATGGACGACTATGTGGATATAGGTTCTTTCACACACCATCCTTTCTACTCGGAGTTCATCATCGAGGTTCCCGACAACTGGATGTGGGGTACGGTTTACAACGTACCGCTGGAAGAGATGATGGCCGTGGTCGATAATGCCCTGGCCAACGGTTACTCGATCGAATGGGCTACCGACGTCAGCGAAAAGGGCTTCGACCGCATCAAGGCGATCGGCATCATTCCCGAAACCGACATCGACGGCATGGAGGGTACCGAGGCCGAGAAGTGGGGCAAATTGAGCGCCGCCGAGAAAGAGGCGGCTCTCTACAAGTTCGACAAACCCGTCAAGGAGAAGAAGATCACGCAGGAGATGCGCCAGATCGCTTTCGACAACTACGAAACTACGGACGACCACGGCATGGTAATCGTGGGTACGGCCGTCGATCAGCAGGGCAATCCCTTCTTCAAGGTAAAGAACTCGTGGGACGTACGTCCTCCCTACGACGGTTACTACTACTTCTCGCGTCCGTTCGTGGAGTACAAAACCCTGTCCGTTATGGTAAACAAGAACGCCATTCCGCAGGAGATCCGCACCAAACTCGGAATTTAATCCAAAACACAAAATCCAAAACAGAGCCGGTGGATCACCGGCTCTGTTTTTTATTATCGTAAAAGCTCTTTCTGCGCAGATATCCCTATCGTTACGACCAACGCCCGGAGGCACCCGACACCTCCTCGCTCCTGCTCCGTATTCAAACCAAATCGGACGCGTGCAACGATCCGTCCGAGAGTTCTGTCGTATTTCCCGGATCGAGCGAATGCCCCCATCAATTCACCGAAAGAGTCTGTAATCGATATTTTCAAAAAACTCAGATACTCCGTTCCGCATGGGGCCGGTGTCTGAATTTACGAACCTGGTAGAAGAGCAGCACGGCGGCCAGCAGAGAGGCCGTACCGTCGGCAATCGGCATCGACATCCAGACACCCAGCGTACCGAGATGCGGCGGCAAAACAAGGAGCAGCGGGATGAGGAACAGCATCTGCCGCGTGAGGGAGAGGAAAATCGCCTTGTGCGGCTTGCCGATATATTGGAAAAAATTGGAGGTCACGATCTGGAATCCGACGATCGGGAAAACGCACAACACGATCCGCAGCCCCTCGGCCGCCGTAGAGATCATCCGCTCGGCCGCAGCTCCGTCCGCAGCATCGACGAAGAGCATCGCCACCTGCCGGGGAAAGAGCTGTCCCAGCAGGAATCCCGTCGTCGTCACGCAAACCGCACACACGACGGTCTGCCGCAGGACCTTCAACACCCGGTCGTACCGCCGGGCGCCGTAATTGTACCCCACGATGGGCTGCATGCCCTGATTCAGTCCAGAAACGATCATCAGGAAGAGCATCGCCACCCGATAAATGATGCCATACGCCCCGATCGCCACGTCGCCGCCGTACTCCCGGAGCGATTTGTTCACGACGATCACTACCGCCGAAGCACAGAGGTGCAGCAGAAACGAAGCCATACCGATAGAAAAGATCTTGCCCACGACCGACACCTGCAAGCGGAAAATCCCCCGTTCGAACCGGATGAAACTTCCCCGGGAAGAGAAGTGGATGAGCGAAACCGAGAGTGCTGCGGCCTGGGCCAGCACCGTCGCGGCCGCCGAACCGCGAATACCCCAGCCGAACCCGAAAATGAACAGCGGATTGAGCAGACAGTTCAACACGACGGCCGTCAGCATAATCGTCATGGCTCTCCTCGGATAACCCGAAGCACGGATCACTTCGTTCAGGCTCAAATACATATGGGTAACGATCGTACCGCCGAGAATGATCTGCATGAAATCGCGTGCATAACCGATCGTGGCATCGCTCGCCCCGAAGAAGCAGAGAATGGGGTCCAGCAGCAACAGACCTACGGCCGTAAAAAGCGCCGCTACCAGAAAATTGAGCAACACCACATTGCCCAACACCCCCTCGGCAGCCTCCCGGCGTCCCTGTCCCAGCCGGATCGAGGTGAGCGCCGCAGCACCGATCCCGATCAACGACCCGAAAGCCGACGCGATGTTCATCAGAGGCATCGAAAGCGCCACGCCGGAAATGGCGATCGGACCGACGCCGTGTCCGATGAAAATGCTATCGACGATGTTGTAGAGCGACGAAGAGGTCATCGCGATAATCGAAGGGATCGCATAACGGACGAGCAGCGACGAAATCCGGTCGGAACCTAAACGAAGCGGGGTGACGGCCTGTTTCATCGTTACAAAAATAACAATAACATTCGGAATAACGCCCCGACCGACCGGATTTCGTCGGCAAGAGGTTCGATTTCCGGCCGCCCGATACGAAAAAGGATTTGTGAAACTTCCGGCAAGGAGGAGGGTATTCGTCCCATTTCGGCAGAAAGAAGGTTCCGAATCCTCCGCAGCCGCCCGACATCCCTCCACGTCGGCAAAACGGTCTGACAACAGACGATCCGAAATTTCAAGAGCACCGAAGCCCCGCCTCGAAGCTGCCGGGCGGCATCCTTGCATCCGGCGCCGCAAACACCGCCCCAAGCGTCCGAAAATCAACTCCTCGGCGGAACCTCCATTATAGAACGACAGACACCCCGAAAGTCCCGAACCGAATTACGCCTGCAAGCATAATCACACCAAGATATAGGCTGCAAGAAGCTCCTCCTCCCTCCGAAGTCCGATTTCCAATGCGGATTCCCCGCAAATACGACCCGTCATCCGGCCTTCGTCCGGATCGAAACGCTCGATCCGTAAATCCCGGAGCAGATCGAGGTTCCGCCGCCCCGAATATTTGTAAAGCGTCTCCTTGGCGCACCAGAGGGCCGGCAACAACAGCGGACTGTCGGACAACTGCCGCTCTTCGGCAGAAGCAAAGCGGACTGCCGCCCGACCGAAATCGCGGGCAAGCGGCTCGATATCGACGGCACATGGACGGTCGGAGAAGCAGACCGCAACGTATCCGGGGCAGTGGGAAACTCCGATATGGAGAGGATAATTGCATACGACGGGAGCTCCGACCGCATTATATGCGATTTCGGCATCCGGCAGACGACGGTAAACAATCGACCGCCACATCAGAAACTCTTCGCGGCGGGAAGCCGGCTTCAACGCCGCAGCCAACCGAAGATCCCGTTCGGGAACCAGCCGCAGCAACCGTTCCCAGGACAAAACCTTTTCGATACAAAGGATATTATCCATGCAGACGGACTTTGATCTTGTCGATGCGGTGTCCCTCGATCTCCTCCACAGTGAACCGCACACCGTGAGCCGTTACCGTATCCCCCTTTTTCAGGAAGTCGCACTTCAGTTCGAGCATCAGACCGGCCAGTGTTTCGGCACGCCCCTTGACATCGGCGAAAGTACCTTCGGCAATCTCCACAATGCGTTCGAAATCGCCGATATGGGTCTTGCCGTCGAACAGGTAGGTATCTTTGTCCAAACGGGTATAAAACACTTCGTCCTTGTCGCTTTCGTCCGAAATTTCACCCACTACCTCCTCGACGATGTCTTCGAGCGACACGAGGCCCTGCGTCGAGCCGTATTCATCGACGACGATCGCCATGTGGATCTTCTGGTTCTGGAAATCGGCCAGCAGGTCGTTGATCTTCTTGTGCTCCGGCACGAAATAGGGCCTGCGGATCAGTTGCTGCCAGCCGAATTCGTCGCCCCGGTCGATATGCGAAAGCAGATCCTTGACATAAAGCGTTCCCTTGATATTGTCCAAATCGCCCTCGTAAACCGGAATGCGCGAGAAACCCGACCGGATGATGGTCTGCTTGACCTGTTCATAGGAATCCGTGATGGCAACGGCCGTAATATCCACCCGGGGTTTCATGATCTCCTGCACCTCGGTATTGACGAAGCTGACGATGCCCGAAAGCATCCCGTGCTCCTCCTTGGAGGCCGTGCGTGTCATATCGATCGCATCGGCCAGTTCGCCGATGGAAATTTCCTGATGGTGGGCAGCCCGCTCGCTGATACGGTTTCCGGTGCGCACCAGCACATACGACAACGGATAAAAAATCCATCGCAGCACCAAAAGGGGCCGCGCAGCGAAACCGGCGAACCGCAAAGGAATCGTCTGCGCCGCGACTTTAGGCAAAATCTCCCCGAAAAGCAGCAGCAGGAACGTCACGATCACCGTCTTGAAAAGAAACTCGAAACGGGCGAAAGTGAAAAGCGAATCGATGATCTCCGAAGAGAGGATAACGATACCGATATTGACCAGATTATTGACTACCAGAATCGTAGCCAGCAGCAGATCGGCCTTGCCCAGCAGATTCAGCATCCGCCGGCAAACCGGCGTATCGTGCCGCCGGATCTTGCGCACATCGTTACCCGAAAGCGAAAAAAAAGCGGTTTCGGAGCCGGAAACCAACGCCGAAACCAATAGCAGGAACAAAGTCACACAACACAGCACCACGACATGAAACGTCATGCCGTGATAGATGATGGCCGCAGCACTATCTTCCAAATCCAATCCGTTTTATGTTAATCGAACAGCGACTCGGAGCGGTTTTCCTCCGCACGCTCCGCAGCACCCTTCTCCTCCTTAAGCACCTCCTTGCGGCCCGCAGGCATCTCGACGATGAACTGCGCCTTACGCGACTGATAAGCCGGTTTGGCGAGGATCTGGTCGATATTGCTGTAACGGATCGATTTCTCGCCCAGGATCACCTGCTCCAGAGGGCGTGTCTGCGGAGTGGCCTTGCCGGGCTTGCCCACCGGTTCCAACACCGGCTTTCCGGCGGGGTCGGCACCTTCCGGGACAGGCTTGACGATCCGTGCGGGCGGAATGACCGTCTTCATCATCCGCTTCTCCTCGTCGCCCTCGAATCCCGTCGCCACCACTACCAGCTCGATGGCATTGCCCAACTGGGGTTTCTCGCTCGTACCCCAGATGATATTGGCGTTGTGGATATTTCCGGACTCGTCCTCGACGCTGGCATGCGCCTGGATATACTCCAGAATCCGCACCACCTCCTCGTACATCAGCTCTTCGGCATTGGCCACCGAGATATTGAGCAGAATGTTGCGGGCTCCGGAAATCAGGTTGTGATCCAACAGGGGCGAATGCAGCGACGCTTCGGCCACCGCCTCGGCCCGGTTGTCGCCTTCGGCCGTCGCTACGCTCATGTGCGCGCGGCCGCTGTCCCGCATCACCTTCGACACGTCGGCGAAATCGACGTTCACCAGGTCGCTCTCGACCGTAATGATCTCTGCGATGCCCTTCGCAGCCGAAGCCAGGATGTCGTCGGCCTTGCCGAAAGCCTGCTTCAAGGCCAGACGGCCGTATATTTCAAGAATATTCTCGTTGTTGATAATCAGCAGCGAATCGACGTTCTGACGCAGCTCCTCGATGCCCCGGAACGCCTGTTCGTAACGGATCTTGCCTTCGACGGCCAGCGGCGAAGTGACGATGCCGACGGTCAGCATTCCCATCTCCTTGGCCAGCTTGGCGATCACGGCAAAGATATGGCCCAGCAGGGCACCGTCCTCCTCAGTCAGGGCAGCGGCACTCTGGATGTGCTTTTTGGGCACAACAAGAAAGTGCACCTTGGCCTGCGGGTTGATATCGTAAAACGCCACGACCTGATCGTCCTCATACAGCTTGTTAGAGGGGATCTTGCCCTCGGCGATCATGCAGAACAGACAATCTTCCATGGGAAACACTCCTTCCTGATCTTTGCCTTATTTATTCGCCCAGTGCCTTCTTGACGATGGCACCCACAGCAGCC
>ENA-OPAH01002622-OPAH01002622.1-human-gut-metagenome-genome-assembly--contig:-NODE-2622-length-9939-cov-2.491299_pt1 | contig 9939 bp, 10 predicted proteins | sample MGYA00241050_ERZ501416 | MGnify/ENA primary metagenome ERZ501416 (study PRJEB25962, sample SAMEA2042632) | human gut metagenome | biome: human gut; feature: human-associated habitat; material: faeces... | reverse complement strand
ATATATGTGGAATAGATGAAGCTGGAAGAGGACCGCTTGCAGGTCCTGTTGTTGCTGGTGCGGTCGTTCTTCCAAAGGATTGCAGGATATTATATGTGAATGATTCCAAGAAATTAAGTGAGAAAAAAAGAGAAATGTTATATGATGTGATACTTAATGAAGCCGTAAGTGTAGGCGTTGGAATTGTATCACCAGAAAGAATTGATGAGATAAATATATTAAATGCAACTTATGAAGCTATGAGAGAAGCTATTAATAACCTCACGGTTAAACCCGATATATTACTTAACGATGCAGTTACAATACCGGGTGTTGACATTGAACAAGTACCTATTATCAAGGGTGATGCAAAAAGTCTTTCAATTGCAAGTGCCAGTATAATTGCCAAGGTTACAAGGGACAGGCTTATGTACCATTATGATGAGTTATATCCTGAGTATGGATTTGCCAAGCATAAGGGTTATGGAACAAAACTTCACACAGATGTTCTTAAAGAAATCGGACCTTGTCCTATACATAGAAAAACATTTATTACAAAAATATGTCCTTAAAATAAAATGGAGGCTGGCTTATGGATATTAATATACAACAATTACTAAAAACAACTCTGGGACAGACGAGCCAGTCATATGATGTTAATAACAACAGGGTTGGGCAGAATACTGCCTCTAATATTAATCAGGCACAAAATATTAACAATAACAGTTCACTTATTAAAAATCTTATCGCTGGAAGCGTACTGACAGGCTTTATAAGTGAATTAAATGACTCTGATGCTGTTATAAGCCTTAATGATGGTTCGCTTCTTTCTGCAACTTTAGCCAATCAGGGGGCAGTTAAGCAGGGAGAAGTTGTTACATTTATAGTCAATCAGGTAAAGGATAATCAGATTTCATTAAAAGTACTGCCTGCTGATGAACAACAGAATATGTTCATTGATAAAGCACTTGAAGCGGCAGGTCTGTATCCTACTGAGGAGAATACAGCTATGGTCAAAGAACTGTTATCCCTTAATATGCCGGTTAATACAGATATGCTTAATACTGTCAATAAATATATGGCACAGTTTCCGGATAGTGACATTAAGACAATTGCCAATCTTGTACGTCTTGATATGCCTGTAACAGAGGAGAATATCAATCTTTATAAGGCATATGAAACATTTAATGCCAAGCTTGACGGACAGCTTAGTACTATGGAGAATGCACTGTCTGATAATATAATGCGTGCATTTAGCGATTTCTCCCGTGATGATATACAACAGCTTAATACTGTCATTAATAGTATGTATGGAAATGCAGATGATAACACAAATGTTACATCAAAACTGGTAACAGAAAGCTTTTCCAAGGATTTTATTAACGAATTATCAAGACAATTAACAGAAAGCTCTAACGGTGATATTGCAGAGAAATTAAATGACCCTTCAACGACTACTAAAGATATGCTCAACGCTATTCTTAATAATAATAAAATAACTGACCCTGCATTTCTTCCAACCAATAAAGCGACATTTGACAAGCTTTTACATCAGTTTATCAATGAAACTATGCGTATAACACCTAAAGATGTTGCAGACACTCCTGATACGCTCACCAATTATTACAAGCGTACCAAGAAAGTAATGGAAGATGTCGAAAATGTATTAAAGAGCAGTAAAGCAGATAATGATCTGGCTAAAAATATGTCTGACATAAAAAGCAATATTGATTTTATGAATGACCTTAATAAGAATATGACATTTTTCCAGATGCCGCTTAAATTCTCTGATAGCGAAGGCAATGGGGATTTGTATGTATTTACTAACAAAAAAGCACTTGCTAACAATCCGGATGAAGTAAGTGCTATGCTTCATCTGGATATGCCCAATCTTGGACCTGTTGATATATATGTAAAGCTCAATCATACCAATGTATCTACGAATTTTATTCTTGAAACAGAGGAATTGCTTGATTTTGTATATGCCCATATTGATGAATTAAATGAACGTCTTGAACAGCTTGGTTATTCAACACATTTTGAGATGACCTTGTCTAATAAAGAAAATGACTTTGATTTTAATACAGACTTTATAGAAAAAGATGTACATTCGGACAATGGCGGACAGTATGTATTTGATATAAAGGCTTAGATATATAAAAGTATAAATATATATAATCATATATATAGTCATAAATATCTATAAAGTCATAAAAGTCTATGAAAGAGGGGCGTGAAAATTTATTTTTGTGCAGAAATGAGGATTAGGATGGATAAGGATAACAACAAACCAAAGATTGCGGTTGCACTTCAATATGAAAAAGGTGAGCAGGCACCTAAAATCCTAGCCACAGGAAAAGGGTATCTTGCTGATAAGATTATTGAAAAAGCTAAGGAAACTGATGTTCCAACATATGAGGACAGCAAGCTTGCCAACACATTGTCCAATCTTGAAGTAGGAGATATGATACCCCCTGAATTATATACAGTAGTTGCTGAAATACTTGTATTCGTGGACAAGACAGATAAATTACGAGGCAAAATTAATGGCTGATAAGTCTAAGAACAATAGTAAGTTTAAGAGTAGCAGCATACTTGATGATATAAGTGCATTGCATAATATAAACAAACCTAAAAACAGCAGGGCTACAGGCTCTGAATATGAAACATTAGCTGCTGCATTTCTTGAACAAAACGGACATACAATTATTACAAGAAACTATAGAACCAGATATGGTGAGATTGATATAATATCAAAATGTAATTCAACGCTTGTGTTTACAGAATGTAAATACAGAAGTTCTTCAAAATTCGGCGACCCGCTGGAGGCTGTTAATCTTCACAAACAGCAAAAGATATGTCATACAGCTATGAATTTCTGTGTAAAATACGGGTATGTCAATTATCCGTGCCGCTTCGATGTAATAGCAATATATAAAGACGGAACAATAAAACATATAAAAAATGCGTTTGAATACTCTTGAATTTTATGATTAATGAATTAATGGAGGTGTCTATGCCTTACAGCATATTCGATTTAAAAAGATTAAATACAAAAGAGTTGTATCATAAACTTATAGAAAAATATGGTGATGAAGATAATTTTACGGATACAATTATAACGAATGTTTCTGCTGATAATGTGCCATACCTTACATTTAAGCCTTTTGTGAACAATCCTTATATAAGGCAGGCATTCTCTACACGTCTTGGCGGTGTTAGCAGTGGTATGTATGAAAGTATGAATCTGACTTTCAATCCAGTAGGGCAGTATAGTGCTGACAGCTATGAAAATGTACTTGCCAACTTTAAATTAATGGCTGATACTATTGATATACCTGTTGAAAATATGGTGTATACCAAGCAGACACATACTACAAACATCAAAATTGTCGATAATTCCAATAAAGGAATGGGTATTATAAAAGAACGTAATTACGATAATATAGATGGAATTATAACTAATACTAATAATCTTTGTCTTGTATCATCATTTGCAGATTGTATTCCTGTTACTCTTGTTGATGCTAAAAAAGGTGTTATAGCAGCACTTCATTCTGGCTGGAAAGGAACAGTTGGCAATATATCACAGAATGGCATTGAATGTATGAAGGAAAGCTTTGGCTGTAATGAAGCTGATATTATTGCATTTGTTGGTCCTGGAATATGTAAGAACTGCTATCAGGTAAGTGAAGATGTTGCCATAGAATTTATGAAGGTATATTCTGCCGAAGAAACAGAGCTGATATTAACACCAGATGATAACAGTAAATGTACAGGCAAATACCATCTGGATTTGATAGCTGCTAATTATATCAACCTTATTAATGCAGGACTTCTCCCACACAATATATATGTAGCTGATGTATGTACAAGCTGTAATAAAGAGCTGCTTTTTTCACACAGGGCGAGTGGTGGAAGACGTGGTATTATGTGTAATTTTATATATATGCGATTAATCTGATATAAAAATGGTTAATTAAAAAACTTTCCATTCATAAGGAATTATATAATATAAACGATTACAAATTATAAATATTGATTATAAAAAATGAGCTGCCAAGCAGATGATTTATTAAATGCTAATCATTTAATATTAACTAATCATTCAGCGTATCAGCTCATTTTTATAATTCAGGCTTATTTATTATGTGTTCTCTTATATTCTTCCCTTAATCGTGCTTCCTCATTAACTCTCTTAGCCCGTCCCTTAGGACCTACCTTGGTAATTACCAGTAATATTACAAGAAGTATAAGTATCGGAACACCAACCGTAATAATATTAGAGAGAGTTTCTGTAAATACGGCATTCTGCAAAGGTGAATTCTTTACTTTCTGGTATTTGGCTGAGTTAATTATGCTTACAAGGTTATTATTCATATCATCGCTTACTTTATCAGTCTTGGACTGTATTGCATAAGTGTATATATACCCTCTGACAACCGTATAATATTTTCTGGTGTATACAGTAACATCATTAGATAATGAATAAACATCTGTCACAAAATATGGAATATCATTGATTGTGACAATGCTGGAATTAAGCAGTTCCTCTTTAATATTATCATTGTTGATAGATGACTGGGAGGCAACATATTCTTTATATAATGAATCAAGTGAATCTTCGTCTAATTCATTAAAGCTGCTAAGACTGTTGGAAGCTGTATTGCCATATATAACAACTTCATAATTAACATCTTCTGGAACAGCTTCAAGATAGATCTTATTGGCTATCATATTATTAGTTAATACAGCAGCCTCATCAACCCCAAGCTTTTCGAGGTATGAATTATTGTTAGTTGTTGTTCTTGTAAAACATATAAGTTCTTTTGGAACATCTACGACTAAATCTATATCAGCAAATTTAAAATGATTGGTATCTGCGGCACTAACATATGCCGAAGATAATCCTGATACTGAAAACAGAGTGACTGCCGAAATAACAACTGCTGCCAGCTTTTTTATTAAACCTTTATTAAACACGAAAAACCTCCCATAAATTAAGCATTTTCAATATTCCGTATAATAGCATAGTGCTTTACAAAAAGCAATTAAACTGTTATTATATTTTAGATTATGTATGTTAATTTTTCATAAAATAAGAAATTAAATCGGAGGCAGATATATGAGTAAACCAATAGTCGCTGTAGTAGGACGTCCAAATGTTGGTAAGTCAACATTATTCAACGATCTTGCTGGACAGCAGATTTCTATTGTAAAAGATACCCCTGGTGTAACCAGAGATAGAATATACGCTGAAGTTACATGGCTTGATAAATCATTTACTTTAATTGATACAGGTGGTATTGAACCAGATACAAGTGATGTAATTCTTGCACAGATGAGAGAGCAGGCTGAGATAGCTATTGAAACGGCAGATGTAATTATATTCCTTACTGATGTTAAGCAGGGACTTGTTGATTCAGATGCTAAAGTAGCAGATATGTTACGCCGTTCAAGAAAGCCTGTTATTCTGGCAGTTAATAAGGTTGATAACTTTGATAAGCTTATGCCTGATGTATACGAATTCTATAACCTTGGAATTGGTGACCCGCATCCAATATCAGCAGCATCAAAGCTCGGTCTTGGTGATATGCTTGATGAGGTTATCAAGCATTTTCCGCAAGAGTCTGAAACTGAGGAAGAAGATGAGCGTCCAAAGGTTGCCATTATTGGTAAACCCAATGTTGGTAAGTCATCAATTATTAATAAGCTCCTTGGAAAGAACAGGGTAATTGTATCTAATATTGCGGGAACAACAAGAGATGCGATAGATACAACTATAACATATAACAAGAAAGAATATGTATTCATTGATACTGCTGGTCTTAGACGTAAGAGCAAGATAAAAGAAGATCTTGAAAGATACAGTATTATAAGAACTGTTGCAGCTGTTGAAAGAGCCATTCTTGTAATTGATGCAACAGAAGGTGTTACTGAACAGGATGCTAAGATTGCGGGAATAGCCCACGAGCGTGGCAAAGGTATAATTATTGCTGTCAATAAGTGGGATGCCATAGAGAAGAACGACAAGACAATATATGAATTCACAAGCAAGATAAAAGATACTCTTTCATTTATGTCATATGCAGAGATTATATTTATATCAGCACAGACAGGACAGCGTCTTGGAAAGATATATGAGCTGATTGATACTATAATCGACAGCCAGACTATGAGAATCCCAACTGGTGTTCTTAATGAAATTCTTACAGAAGCTGTTGCTATGAAACAGCCGCCTTCAGATAAGGGTAAGAGATTAAGAATATACTATATGACACAGGTTTCTGTTAAACCACCGACATTCGTAATGTTCGTTAATGATAAGGAATTAACACATTTCTCTTATACAAGGTATATTGAGAACCGTATAAGAGAAGCGTTTGGTTTCAGAGGTACTTCAATAAGGTTTATTAACAGGGAACGTAAGGAGAAAGAATAATGCTTAACAGATTGATATGTCTTATTCTAGGATATTTTATTGGTGCAATTATCCAGACAGGTTTCTGGATTGGCAAGTTTAATCATATTGATATAAGAGATTATGGCAGTGGCAATGCTGGAACAACTAATACTATGCGTACACTTGGAAAGAAAGCCGGATTTATAACATATTTTATGGATGCTTTTAAATCCTGCATTACTGCCATAATCATACATTTTATATATGGCAGTAATGCGGATATATCAGAAATGCTTCTTATCCTTTATGGCGGATTTGGAGTTGTCCTTGGACATAACTTTCCATTCTACCTTGGATTTAAAGGTGGAAAAGGTATTGCTGCTACATCAGGATTAGTAATAAGTCTTATACTTTTTCCTAAATATTGCTTTATGTTTACAATATTTGGAATGGTAACATTTGGATTAGTAACCAAGTTCTCAAGATATGTATCATTAGGTTCTATTACCGGCATAATTGGTTTCTTTATAGAATTTGTAATATGGGGGCTTGTTGGATGGCTTCCACTTAACAATAATGAATTCATAGAGGCTTCTATAGTTGTGTTATTATTCGTTATTCTTGGTGTTGCACGTCACAGTGGTAATATTAAAAGACTTATTAATGGAACAGAACGTAAAATTGGAGAAAAAAAGTAATGCAGTAATGGAGGATTATTAATGGTAAAGATAGGTGTATTAGGAGCTGGAAGCTGGGGACTTGGTCTTGCTATGCTTCTTCATAATAATGGACATGATGTAACAGTCTGGTCAGTATTTCCAGACGAGATTAATGAGCTTAACGCCACACGAGAGAATAAAAAATGTCTTCCAGGTGTAATATTCCCAGAAAGCGTAAAATTCTGTGCTGACACAGAAAAAGTTGTAACTGAAAGTGATGTGCTTATACTTGCGGTTGCTTCTCCTTATACAAGGTCAACAGCTAAAATCGTCGCACCATATGTTAAAGAAGGACAGTATATCGTTAATGTCGGCAAGGGTATTGAGGAGGAGTCTTTAAAGACATTATGTGAGGTAACAAAGGAAGAAATTCCACAGGCTGTAGTTGCTGTGTTATCAGGTCCAAGCCACGCTGAGGAGGTTGGAAGGGGAATTCCTACAACCTGCGTAATTGGTACAGCTAACAAGAAAGATGCAGAATATTTGCAGAATATGTTTATGAGTAATGTATTCCGTGTATACATAAGTCCTGATGTTCTTGGAATATGTATAGGTGGTGCATTGAAAAATGTAATCGCGCTTGCTGCTGGTATTGCTGACGGCTTAGGATATGGAGATAATACTAAGGCTGCACTTATAACAAGGGGGATTGCTGAGATAACACGACTTGGTCTTGCTATGGGTGCGGATTTTGCTACATTTTCAGGCTTGTCTGGAATAGGCGACCTTATTGTTACCTGTGCGAGTATGCACAGCCGTAACAGACGTGCCGGAATTCTTATCGGCAAAGGCTATACAACTAAAGAAGCTATGGATGAAGTACAGATGGTTGTAGAGGGTGTATATGCAGCTAAGGCAGCTAAGAAGCTTGCTGAAAAGTACAACGTAGAAATGCCAATAGTTGAACAGGTAAATCAGGTGTTATTTGATGGCAAATCTCCAGCAGATGGCGTTAAAGACCTTATGTTAAGAGATAAGAAAATCGAAGCCGGCAATGTTGAATGGCACTAAATTATTAATATACGAGAGGTTAATCATATGCGAGTTATTGCAGGTTCGGCCAGAAGTCTTCCTTTAAAAACTATTGAAGGAACAGATACCAGACCAACTCAGGATAGAATTAAAGAGACATTATTTAATATGCTCCAGTCAGATATTCCAGGATGTAAATTTCTTGATTTATATTCTGGAAGCGGTGCAATTGGAATTGAAGCCTTAAGTCGTGGAGCGGCTAAGGCTGTGCTTGTTGAGAATTCAAAAAAGGCAGTTGAATGTATTAAGGATAATCTTACGTTTACCAAGCTTGCTGATAAAGCAGATGTTATGGAAATGGATGTATTATCTGCAATCAACAGGCTTAAGGGCAAAGATGTATTCTCAATCGTCTATATGGATCCACCATACTCTAATGATTATGAGCGTGATGTATTAGCAGCCCTTAGAAATTCAGATATTATAGATGAATATACAATTATAATTGTTGAGGAAAAGCTTGATGCTGACCTTGACTATGCTGACGAATGTGGTTTTGATATTTACCGGGTAAAAAAATATAAAACTAATAAACATTTATTCTTAAGACTGAAGGGAAGTGCAGACTAAATGAAAAAGGCTATATATCCTGGAAGCTTTGACCCTGTTACATTAGGACATCTTGATATAATAAAGCGTTCAGCAGCACTTGTTGACCACCTTATCGTGGGTGTGTTAAACAACAGTACCAAAACACCATTGTTTTCAGTTGATGAACGTGTTAATATGTTAAAAGAAGTTACGAAAGACATTCCTAATGTCGAGATTTTAAGTTTCAGTGGACTCCTTGTAGATTTTGCAAGAGAGCATAATGTACAGGCTATAATAAGGGGACTTAGAGCCGTAACTGATTTTGAATATGAACTTGCTATGTCTCAGACTAACAGAGTAGCCGCTCCCGATATTGATACAATATTCCTTAATACAAGTCTTAAATATGCTTATTTAAGTTCAAGTATCGTTAAAGAAATGGCTATGTATGGCGGCGATATAAGTAAATTCGTACCAGAGTCTATTGTAGATATAGTGAGAGAACGATACAGCAGTAGTTATAATATTAAGGCAAATGAAAAGGGAGATATAAAATGAGTAGAATCGAACAGCTTATAAGCGATATAGAAAGCTACATAGATAATTGTAAATTTCAGCCATTATCTAATACTAAGATTATTGTAAATAAAGAGCAGCTTGAAGATATGCTGGCTGAATTAAGATTAAAGACACCTGAAGAAGTTAAGAAATACCAGAAAATTCTTAACAACAAAGATGCCATTATTGCCGATGCAAAAGAACAGGCAGAATCTATTATTAATGCTGCACAGATACAGACAGAGGAACTTATTAATGAACACGAGATTATGCAGCGTGCATATGCACAGGCTAATGCCCTTATAGAGCAGGCAAGTGCACAGGCACAGGCTATTCTTGACAGTGCGACAGAAGATGCCAACAGCATACGTCAGGGTGCTATGGACTATACAGATGATATGCTTGAGAAGCTTCAGTATATAATCGAAAAGTCTATCCGTGACAACCGCGAGAAGTACGACTCTTTATTGTCTGGTCTTGAAAATGTTCTTTCGATTGTCAATAATAATCGTAATGAATTAAAAGCACCTGTTGTACAGGAAGAAGAGGAAGCTGTAGATAACGCACCTGACCAGCGTGAAGACAGCACAGATGACTATGGTTATGAAGAAGAATTTGAGGATGAGGATATCCTTGAATAATTATAATATAAATACAAAAATATAATACCAATATAAAATAAAATATAATATATATAGTAACAATATAAGGCTTATG
>ENA-OPAH01002597-OPAH01002597.1-human-gut-metagenome-genome-assembly--contig:-NODE-2597-length-10006-cov-3.174455_pt1 | contig 10006 bp, 7 predicted proteins | sample MGYA00241050_ERZ501416 | MGnify/ENA primary metagenome ERZ501416 (study PRJEB25962, sample SAMEA2042632) | human gut metagenome | biome: human gut; feature: human-associated habitat; material: faeces... | reverse complement strand
CAACCCAGCGAATAAATCCGTAAGGAAGTGATTCTAAACGGATTTCACAGCCATATTCATTTTCTAATCGATATTTCAGTACATCAAATTGCAATACACCGACAACACCGACAATGATCTCTGACATTCCGGCGGTGTATTCCTGAAAGATCTGAATAGCACCTTCCTGTGCAATCTGTGTGATTCCTTTGACAAACTGTTTACGTTTCATCGAATTAAGCTGGATAACACGTGCAAAATGTTCAGGAGCAAAGGTAGGGATCCCTTAATACTCAAATTTGCTGCCAGGCATTGTGATCGTATCACCAATAGAAAACAGTCCTGGATCAAAGACACCGATCACATCACCGGCATAGGCTTCGCTGATAACCTGGCGATCTTGAGCCATGATCTGCTGTGGCTGTGATAAACGCAGCTTACGACCGCTCTGTACGTGATATACTTCCTTGTCTGCCTGAAACTTACCGGAGCAGATACAAAAAACGTGTGATGTACTTTGCCCCACAGTAGGAGACGGCGTCCTCGACGTCCCGGATGGGCATATAAATGATTGTACTTTTGCTGGCAATTTGCCGCCGCAAAAGATTGCCCGCACTACTTGACAAAACACAAAAACTCTGGTAAAATACTCTAGCAATCGTTCAGAGGGCTGCTCCACACGCACAGGATGGCGTCTGCTGGTAGCCGAAATTCGAAGATTGTGATGAGCACATATATCAAGTATGGCTCCCTTTAGTCATGATCGAGAAAGAGGTGAAATGAAAATGAAGCAGGGTATTCATCCCAACTATGTGGATTGCACCATTACCTGCGCATGCGGCAACGTGATCCATACCCGCGATACCAAGCCGGAGATCCGCGTTGAAGTTTGCAGCAAGTGCCATCCCTTCTACACCGGCAAGCAGAAGCTGGTTGACACCGGCGGACGTGTTGAGCGCTTTAAGCGCCGCTACGCCAACAAGGCTGGCAAGTAATTGCATTAAGGTTTTGTATACCGCAGATGGCAACATCTGCGGTATTTTTTTCAAATACATCATCTTGCATCTCAAAGGAGAACCCCTATGCCGGACTATCAAACGATCCGCGGTATTTCCACCTTTGAATATGAAGAAAAGCGCTCCCGCTTTATTGCTTCCGCTGCGTTTGCTGATACCGAGGAAGCTGCCCTTGCCCACCTGAACCGAATCAAAGCGGCCAACCGCACCGCGCGGCATAATGTGTATGCCTATGTTCTGCGCGAGGGCGGCCGCACCCGCTACAGTGATGACGGCGAACCCGCCAAAACCGCCGGTACCCCCGTGCTGGAAGCCATCGGCCATGCGGGGCTTTCGGATGTGATCGTGGTGGTTACGCGGTACTTTGGCGGAGTTCTGCTGGGTACCGGCGGGCTGGTGCGGGCCTACACCGCGGCGGCATCCGGAGCCTTGCAGCAGGCGGAGATCGTCAGCATGCGGCTGGTGACGGATTGCGCCGTGACCGTGCCATACCCCAAGTTTGAACAGGCCCAGCGGATGATCGCAGCCGCCGGGGCCAAACTGCAGGAACCGGAGTATGCCGACGCTGTGACCCTGCGCTGGCGCATGCCTGCCGGAACCGAAGAAGCCCTGTGCCATGACCTGAGCGAGCTGACCCGCGGCAGTGCCGAAGTGACGATCAGCAAACCACTTTACGCAGCTTTTTGATGCTGCGCAGTCATTTCTGGCAAGAAAGCAGAATTTCCCATGAAATTTTTACATTTCATACAAGTGTTTGGCGGCTTTTTATCGTATTTATAATATAGAGAGCCGTTTTTGGGCATGATATGCCCAACGGGGAACCGGATAGGGGAAAGGAGGCTGCGCCGTGACTGTGCGGGAAGAGACCCAGACAATTGAACGCCTGACCTTAAGCCCCTATGCCGCTTTAAGTGAGCAGAGCTTTGGCCGCCGCACCCCGGAACCGGAAGATGACCTGCGGACCTGCTACCAGCGTGACAGGGACAGAATTTTGCACTGTAAAAGTTTCCGGCGGTTGAAGCAGAAAACACAGGTGTTTCTTTCGCCGGAGGGCGACCACTACCGCACCCGGCTGACCCACACGCTGGAAGTCAGCCAGATTGCCCGAACCATTGCCCGCGCCCTGCGGCTGAATGAGGACCTGACCGAAGCCATTGCCCTGGGGCATGATCTTGGTCACACCCCATACGGCCACGCGGGGGAGCGCGCACTGAACCGGCTGTGCCCCGGCGGGTTTACCCACTACCGCCAAAGCCTGCGGGTGGTGGACTACCTGGAAAAGGACGGCAAGGGCCTGAACCTTTGCTGGGAGGTGCGCAACGGGATTATTACCCACACCAAAGGCGCCTGGGCCCGCACGATGGAAGGCTGTACCGTGCGCTATGCGGACCACATTGCCTTTTTGAACCATGATATTGAGGATGCCGTGGCCGCCGGTGTGCTGAACCCCACCGCCCTGCCGCGGGATGCCGTGCAGGTGCTGGGCGATACCAAATCCCGGCGCATCACCACAATGATCACCGACCTTGTGGCAAACAGCGCAAACTGCAAAAATGGGAAAATGCAGTTTTCCCCCGAAGTGGAGGAGGCATACGGTGTGCTGAAAGACTTTATGTACAGCACGGTGTATGTGGACAAGGATGCCAAGCGCGAAGAGAAAAAAGTGGACAAGATGATCGAAGCGCTGTATGAGCGCCTTTGCGCGGACCCCACGCTGATGCCTAATTTTTATATGCAGGTGGCATATCACCAGGGAATGGACCGTGCCGTGGCGGATTATATTTCCGGCATGAGCGATGAATTTGCTACCCGCCTGTTTGAGGAGCTGTTTGTGCCGCAAAAGTGGCAGGTGCTATAAAATTGGCAGTATGTTAGAGCACTGCCGCTCGCTAACCTATAAATTATTACGATATATACGCGAAAGGAGGCCCGGAGCCCCATTGATCCCACAGGAATACATACAGGAAGTGGTTGCACGCAATGATATTACCGAAGTAATCGGCCAATATGTGCAGCTGCGTCATCGCGGGCGGACCTATACCGGGCTGTGCCCTTTCCATAACGAGAAAACCCCTTCGTTTACCGTCTACCCGGATACCCAAAGTTTTTACTGCTTTGGCTGCGGTGCGGCGGGGGATGTGATTAACTTTGTGCGCAAAATTTCCAACCTGGGCTATGTGGAAGCTGTTAAACAGCTGGCGGGCCGCGCCGGGATGCCCATGCCGGAGGAGGACGACCAGGAAAGCCGTTCCCGCTCCCGCCTGTTGGAGATCAACCGCAACGCCGCGCGCTATTTTTATGACCAGCTCAACGCCCCAACGCCGGAAGCCGCCATGGCCCGCCGCTACTGGCGCGAAAAACGCGGCCTTTCGGATGCGGCCATCCGCCGGTTTGGCCTGGGCTATGCACCGGAAGATTTTGTCGGCCTTCTGCACTACCTGCGCCACCGCGGCTTTACCGAGCCGGAATTGGAATCCTCCGGCCTTGTCAAGCGTAGCGCCAAGGGCAATCTGTATGATATCTTCCGCCACCGCGTGATGGTGCCCATCATTGATGTGCGGGGCAATATCATTGCGTTCGGCGGACGCGTGATGGATGATTCCAAGCCGAAATACATCAACTCGCCCGAAACGATGGTCTACCACAAATCCCGCACGCTGTTTGCGCTGAATGTGGCAAAAAAATCAACGTCCAAGCGGTATATCCTCTGCGAAGGGTATATGGACGTCATCTCGATGCACGAAGCCGGGTTTGATACCGCTGTCTGTGCCTGCGGCACGGCTTTGACGCCGGAGCAGGTCAAGCTGCTGACGGAATACGCCGACGAAGTGGTGCTGAGCTATGACTCGGACGAAGCAGGCCAGAAGGCAACGGAGCGCAGTTTGGCGCTGTTTTCCGGTACCAATTTGCAGGTGCGGGTGCTGAACATCCCCGGTGCCAAGGACCCGGATGAATTTATCCGCACCTATGGCCGCGACCGGTTTGAAGCCGTGCTGGAAGGCACCGCAACCCCGCTGGAGTTCAAGCTGGCTAAGGCAGTGAAAAAATATGACCTGCGCAACGATGCCCAGCGCCTGCAATATGTGGATGAAGCCATCGGCATTCTGGCAGGCAGCGCGGTCAGCCCCACGGCGCGGGATGTGTATGCCGGGCGCATTGCGGAACAGACCGGCATTGATAAAAAGGCTGTGTTGGTCCAGCTGGAAAGCGCCGTGCGCGGGGCCGGGCGCAGGGCGCGCCGCAAAGAGCAGAACGAACTTTCCCGCCAGGGGATTGCGGCGGATATCCGCGTGCCCTATGACCGCGGGGGCGAAGCTGCCCTGGGGGCCGCAAGCGCCGCCCGCCAGCTTGTGCCGGCGCCATCCCCTACATCCGGGAGCGGCTGAACCTTGGCATGGTGGTGCTGCCGGAAATGCAGCAGGCAATCAAGGCGATTTATGACTGCGCCGCGCGCGGCCAGCCCGCCAACGCCACGACCCTTTCCCCCTTGTTGGAGGAAAAAGCCTACAGCCAGGTGATGCTGGCCCAGGCCCAAAACGCCGATACCCGCCTGACCCGCCGGGATATTGATATGCTGCTGGATCGTTTGCAGACCGCAAACCCCGAAAGCGCCCAGGTGGCAGGCACCACAGACGATGAATTCCGGCAGAAATTTGCCGCCCTTGCCCGCAAAAAAGTGGGCGAACGCTCGCCGGAAGAATAATTTCCACCCCGGCCAAAACCATGTTGTTTTATCCCGTTCCAGTAAGATGGGCAGAATAAAAACCAAAGGAGAAACTACTTATGGCAGAAAAGAAAGATTCGATTCGCAACCTGATTGAACAGGGCCGCCGTGCAGCCAAATTGACCAGCACCGAAATCAGTGACGCTATGGAAGAAAGCAGCCGTGTTATTGACGCGGAGCAGATGGAAAAGCTGTATGAAGAGCTGGAAAGCAACGGCATTGAAGTGGTGGATGATGACGCCACTGATATGTCCGCTGTGGCCGATATGGGCGAGGAGGGGATGGATGACTTTGAGGATACCGTTACCTCGGACGGCATTACCATCGATGACCCCGTTAAGGTTTACCTGAAAGAGATCGGCCGCGTGCCCCTGCTGACCCCCGATGAGGAAGTGCAGCTGGCCCTGGATATCCAGAAAGGCGGCAAGGACGGCGAACGCGCCAAGCAGCGCCTGAGCGAAGCCAACCTGCGTCTGGTAGTTTCCATTGCAAAGCGCTATGTGGGCCGCGGCATGCAGTTCCTGGACCTGATCCAGGAAGGTAACCTGGGTCTGATCAAAGCGGTTGAAAAGTTTGACCATACCAAGGGCTTCAAGTTCTCCACCTATGCAACGTGGTGGATCCGCCAGGCCATCACCCGCGCCATTGCGGATCAGGCCCGCACCATCCGTATCCCTGTGCATATGGTGGAAACCATCAACAAGGTCAAAAAGGTTTCCAGCCAACTGCTGCACGAAAACGGCCATGAGCCCAGCGCCGAAGAAATTGCCGAGCGCCTGGATATGCCGGTGGACAAAGTGCGCGAGATTATGCGCGTGGCACAGGAACCCGTCAGCCTCGAAACCCCCATCGGTGAGGAGGAAGATAGCCACTTGGGCGACTTTATCCCCGACGAGGAAGCCCCCGTTCCCGCCGAAGCCGCCAGCCAGACCCTGTTGAAAGAGCAGCTGGCCGATGTGCTGAAAACCCTGACCCCGCGTGAAGAAAAGGTCCTGCGCCTGCGTTTTGGCCTGGAAGATGGCCGCCCCCGCACGCTGGAAGAGGTGGGCAAGGAGTTCAACGTTACCCGTGAACGTATCCGCCAGATCGAAGCAAAAGCCCTGCGCAAGCTGCGCCACCCCAGCCGCAGTAAAAAGCTGCGCGACTTCCTGGATTGATGCCGTGATTCTTATATAGAATAGAAATAGCAAATTAAAATCATCTGCACCCGTACTGCTGTTTGCCCGGCGGTGCGGGTGTATTTTTGTGTGCAGCAGGCATAAATGACAAAGCCACAGCATACGATTACCCTGATGATATAGGGGAGGGGATAACGATGTGTGGAATTGCCGGACAGATCAGCGCGGACCCAAATAAGATTGCAGCCAACTACCCAGCTTACTGCCGAATGCAGAAAAGCCTTGCACGCCGCGGGCCGGACCAGCGGGGAATGTACCTGCACGGCCATGCGGCGCTGATCCATGCGCGGCTGGCTGTGGTGGATCTGGAAAACGGCTGCCAGCCCATGGTGCTGGAGCAGGGCGGGGAGAAATACATTCTGGTGTACAACGGCGAGCTGTACAACACGCCGGAGCTGCACGCCCAGCTTGCGGCTCTGGGCCATCGCTTTGTAAGCCATTCCGATACTGAGGTTTTGTTACATGCTTTTGCCCAGTGGGGGCCAGACTGTCTGGAAAAGCTGAACGGTATTTTTGCATTTGCTGTGTGGCAGCAGCGGGCGCAAAAGCTCTTTCTGGCGCGGGACCGCATCGGGGTCAAGCCGCTGTTCTATGCCCTGCGCGGGAACAGCCTGATCTTTGCTTCCGAGCTGAAAACGCTGCTCTGCCACCCGGAGATCCCGCCGCAGGTGGATGCCCATGGGCTGGCCGATGTGCTGCTGCTCGGCCCCGGCCGCACGCCGGGGTGCGGGGTGTTCCGCAATGTGCAGGAATTGAAGCCCGGCTGCTGTGCAGAATACACTGTGCCACAGGTTGGTGCGCCGCGCCTCACCGTGCGCCGCTACTGGCAGCTGACCGACCACGAACATCCCGATGATTTTACCCACACCGCAGCCAAAGTGCGGGACCTGGTGATGGATGCCGTCACGCGGCAGCTGGTATCGGATGTGCCGGTGGCAACCTTCCTTTCCGGCGGGCTGGATTCCAGCCTGATTTCGGCAATCGCGGATTCCCACTTTACGGCGCGGGGCAAAACGCTGCAGACTTTCTCGGTCGGTTATCAGGATAACAAAAAGTACTTCCACGCCACCCATTTCCAGCCCAGCCCGGATGCGCCGTATATCCGCACCATGAACCAGTTCTTGAATGCGCAGCATACCTGGGTAACGCTGGACAGCGAAGCACTGGCCGCCGCCCTGCTGGAAGCGGTGGACGCCCGCGACCTGCCCGGTATGGCGGATGTGGACTCCTCGCTGCTGCTGTTCTGCCGTGAGATCCGTAAAACAGCCACCGTGGCACTTTCCGGCGAGTGCGCGGACGAGATATTTGGCGGTTACCCCTGGTACAGGGATAAGACTGTGCGGGAGCGGTATGGCTTTCCTTGGGCGCAGAGCACGGCATACAGGGTCAGCTTTTTTAAGCCGGAGGTGTTCGGCGGCATTGACCCGGCGGCGTATATTGATGAAGGCTACCGCGCCACGCTGGAGCAAACTTCCATCCGCCCCGGTCTGGATCCCCTGGAACAACGAATGCGCCAGATGTTTGCCCTGAACTTTAACTGGTTTATGCAGACCCTTTTGGACCGCAAGGACCGAATGAGTATGTACAGCGGGCTGGAAGTGCGCGTGCCGTTCTGCGATTACCGCATTGCGGAATACCTGTACAGCGTGCCGTGGGAATATAAGGATTACGAGGGCCACGAAAAAGGCCTGCTGCGCCAGGCGATGCAGGGCGTGCTGCCCACGGAAGTGTTGTGGCGAAAAAAGAGCCCCTACCCTAAAACATGGAACCCGGCGTATTTGAACGCTGTCAGCGCCATGCTGCGCAGTGCGATGCAGGACCCGGATGCCCCGCTGCTGCGTATTGCCAAGAGGGCAGCGCTGGAACAGCTGTTGACCGCTGCCGAGACTGCGACCCCCTGGTATGGCCAGCTGATGACTACCCCGCAGACCATTGCCTGGTTTGTGCAGCTGAATTACTGGCTGCAAAAATACCGGGTGGAGCTGGTGTAAATACCCGTGTGGCGGGCCCGGCATCAAACGCATAATACCAAAAACAGACGAGTGCCCATCCTGCACACGGATAACGGCGGGAAGGGCACTTTTTGTTTGCAAAGCGTAAAAACCGGGAAGATGCAGAAAAAACGCAGGCTGCAACCCATACAAAAAACACACAAGGTAATTGGGCATTGTGCCAATTAGCGGTATTTCAAGGATTTGTCAAGTGGCAGAAGAAATGCAAAAATAGCACTTTGCCAAAAGAAATGTGACACGCAGCCGGGCGTTCAATTGCCTGATAAAAAAACACGCAAAATGCCAAAAGAGCCCTTGACAATCAGCTTTTTGGCTGGTATACTGGCATAGTATCACAAAATGGAATAGAGCGCCCTAAAGGAATTTTGATTTTTCCGCGTTTTTTCAAACTTTGTTAAAAACGACGAATGTTCCAAGAAAATCATTGCTTCGGCGGAGCGCTTTTGCCAAAAACAAATCTGAACGGAATAGGAGTGGTCGCATTTTATGGTAAAGGTCAAGCCCGTACAAAACGGTCGAACCTCCAGAATGAGCTTTTCCCGCATCAACGAAGTGATTGGCATGCCCAACCTCATCGAGATCCAGAAAAACTCTTATAACTGGTTCCTGGACGAGGGCCTGCGCGAAGTGTTCCACGACATTGACGCGATCGAGGATTACACCGGGAATCTCTCGCTGGAATTTGTCGATTACCGTCTGGACAAGCACCCCAAATATACCATTAAAGAATGTAAAGAGCGTGACGCAACGTATGCTGCGCCGCTTTATGTCACTGCGCGCCTGTTGAACAAAAGCACCGGCGAAGTGAAGGAACAGGAAATTTTCATGGGCGATTTCCCGCTCATGACGGATTCCGGCACTTTCATCTCCAACGGTGCAGAACGTGTTATCGTCAGCCAGCTGGTTCGTTCGCCCGGCGTGTTCTATGCTTCCAGCAAGGACCGTACCGGCAAGGACCTTTTCACCGCAACCATGAACCCCAACCGCGGCGCATGGCTGGAATACGAAACCGATTCTTCCGATGTATATTATGTGCGCATTGATAAAAACCGCAAGCTGCCGGTTACTACCTTCCTGCGCGCACTGGGTCTTGGCACCGATGAGCAGATCCGCCAGTACTTCGGCGATTCTGAACCCAAAATCAACGCCACCCTGGAAAAGGATATCACCCATTCCACAGAGGAAGCCCTGCTGGAGTGCTACCGCAAGCTGCGCCCCGGCGAGCCGCCGACGGTGGAAAGCTCCCGCAGCCACATCAACCTGCTGTTCTTTGATCCGCGCCGTTACGACCTGGCTCGTTTTGGCCGCTTCAAGATGAACAACAAGCTGTGCCTGTTCCGCCGTATTGCGGGCTATAAGACTGCCGAGGACATCATTGCCCCGCTGACCGGCGAACTGCTGGCCGCCAAGGGCGAGCGCATCAGCCACGAAAAGGCTGTTGAAATTGATAACGCCGGTGTTTCCCGCGTTACTGTTATCGTGGAGCGCAAGGGCCAGGATCCGGTCAATGTGATCGTGTTCTCCAACGGCTGTGTCGATGCCCAGAGTTTCTTCAGCTTTGACGTGAAGGAATGCGGCATCAACGAGCGCGCTTCCTTCGCCGAAATCCGTAAGATTCTGGATGCTACCTCCGATCCGGAAGAGCAGAAAGAACTGCTGACCAAGAATCATGATAAGCTCATCAGCCGCACCGTTACTGTTGACGATATCTTTGCTTCCGTCAACTACCTGCTGGGCCTTGACCATGGCATCGGCGTGACCGATGAAATCGACCACTTGGGCAACCGCCGCGTGCGCAGCGTTGGCGAATTGCTGCAGAACCAGTTCCGCATCGGTTTTGCCCGTATGGAGCGCGTTGTGCGCGAGCGCATGACCCTGCAGAACCAGGAATCCGGCGAGATCACCCCGCAGAGCCTGGTCAACATCCGCCCGGTCGTGGCTGCCATCCGTGAGTTCATCGGTTCCAGCCCACTGTCTCAGTTCATGGACCAGAACAACCCGCTGTCTGAGCTGACCCATAAGCGCCGTCTGTCCGCTTTGGGCCCCGGCGGTCTGTCCCGTGACCGCGCAGGCTTCGAAGTCCGCGACGTTCATTAT
>ENA-OPAH01002594-OPAH01002594.1-human-gut-metagenome-genome-assembly--contig:-NODE-2594-length-10011-cov-2.811370_pt1 | contig 10011 bp, 9 predicted proteins | sample MGYA00241050_ERZ501416 | MGnify/ENA primary metagenome ERZ501416 (study PRJEB25962, sample SAMEA2042632) | human gut metagenome | biome: human gut; feature: human-associated habitat; material: faeces... | reverse complement strand
GATAGAGTGGGGCATGCGTATTTATTTAATGGTGGACGTGGTACTGGAAAAACATCATCTGCAAAAATTTTGGCAAGAGCAATAAATTGTTTAAATCCAAAAGATGGTGAGCCTTGTAATGAGTGTGAAATTTGTAAGGGAGCTTTAAATGGTTCACTTACAGATATTGTTGAAATGGATGCTGCTTCAAATAATAGTGTTGAAGATATTAGAAGTATTCGAGAAGAGGTCAATTTTTTACCTACAAAAGCAAAATATAGAGTATATATAATAGATGAGGTTCATATGCTTTCACCAGGTGCATTTAATGCATTACTAAAAACACTAGAAGAACCACCTGAGCATGTTAAATTCATTTTAGCAACAACAGAACCTCAAAAATTACCAGCAACAATACTTTCAAGATGTCAAAGATTTGACTTTAAAAGAATCTCAAATGAAGACATTATAAAAAGACTAGAAATTGTTTGCAAAGAAAGTAACATAGAAGTTACAGAAGGAGCTTTAAAAATCATTGCAGTATTAGCAGAAGGTGCAATGAGAGATGCTTTGTCAATTCTAGAAAGATGTGTGCAAGATGGAGAAAATAAAATTGATGAAGACAAAATAAAAGATTTAGTAGGAATTCCTAAAATAACATTTGTACATAGTATAGTTGATGCAATAGTTGAATATGATATAGATAAAGCGCTTGCTAGTATGGATGAAATATTAAATCAAGGAAAAGATTTAAATAATTTCTTATGGGAAATTATTAAATATGTAAAAGATGTTTTAATATATAAATCTTCTGGAAAAGCTGATTTATATAGTGAAGAAGAAATATCAAACATTAAAACTTTATCAGATAAAGTTACAAAAGAAAAATTGGTAGATTTAATTTATGAACTATCAAATCTAGAAAATGACATGAAATGGTCAACACAAAAAACAATAATGTTCCAAGCAGGAATTATAAAATTATGTAGCAAAGAAGTTGGAACAGGTGGAAATGTAGAAGAAAGACTTGAAAAAATAGAAAATTATTTAAAATCCGGAAAATTGCAAGTTGCAAGTAACAGTAATAATTATAATTCAAATACAGGATATGCTTCAAATACAGTAAATAGTAGCCCTAGAATGCAAGTTACTCAAAATATTAATACAGCTTCAATAAATGGAGTAGAGCAAAATACAAATTCTACAGGAACATCTTTTATGGCAAAACAACCTGTAAATACAAAGAAATATTCAAATGATTTAAGTAAAAGTTGGCCTAAAATCGTTAATGATTTAAAGCAAAATGGTAAAATTGTATTGTATACTAATTTGATGAACACTAGAGCTGAGCAAGTAAGTGATACAACTGTTGAAATTAAATTCCAAAAAGGTATGACTGCATTTGGTAAGGCTGTATTGGATAAACAAGAGAATATTAAAGAACTTTCTAGTTTGGTTTCAATGGCATGTGGTAAAGATATGCAAATTAGATATGTATCAGATGCACAAAATCAACAAGTTGTGCATAATCCAGAAGATGATATTCAAAAATTAGCAAAAGATGCTGATATACCATTTAATATTATGTAGATTTTCAATTTTAAATTTATAAATAATAATGCTAAATATTATATATTCAGCATTTAATTAAAAAAGTGATAATAAATAAAAAAGGAGGATTTTAAAATGGCAAAAAGAGGAGGATTCCCAGGAGGAATGGGAGGATTTGGCGGAATGAACATGAATAATATAATGAAACAAGCCAAAAAAATGCAAGAAGAAATGCAAAAATCACAAGAGGAGTTATCAAGTAAAGAATTTGATAGTACAGCAGGTGGAGGAGCTATAAGCGTAAAAGTAACAGGAGAAAAAGTACTAAAAGAAATAAAAATAAAACCAGAAGTAGTTGATCCAGAAGATGTAGAAATGTTAGAAGACTTAATTTTAACATGTGTTAATGAAGCATTAAGAAAAGTAGATAGTGCTCAAAGTCAAGAATTTGGAAAATTCAATATTCCAGGATTAATGTAATATTCTAGCAAGATAATATATGATTTGGACATGAAAATTATGTAAATTTTTAAATCATGTCCATATTTATTTTATAAAGGAGAAAAAAGGATGTCATTATATTCACCATCAATAGAAAAATTAATAGAAAGTTTTGAAAAATTACCAAGCATTGGACATAAAACAGCAGCAAGACTTGCATTTTATATATTAAACTGTTCAGAAGAAGAAACAAATGAATTTATAAAATCAATACAAGATGCAAAACACAATTTAAAATATTGTAGTAAATGTTGGAATATTTCAGACACAGATCCATGTCCAATATGTGGAAATCCCAAAAGAGACCAATCACAGATATGTGTAGTAGAAGATGTGAGAGATATTGTGGCAATGGAAAGAACACATGAATTTAGAGGAGTATATCATGTTTTACATGGTTCAATATCTCCAATGAATGGAATAGGACCAGATGATATAAAAATAAAAGAATTATTAGCTAGGCTTATGGATGGTCAAGTAAAAGAAGTTATATTGGCAACAAATCCTAGGGTTGAAGGTGAAGCAACAGCTATGTATTTATCAAAATTAATAAAACCATTAGGGGTAAAAGTAACAAGAATTGCTCATGGAATTCCTGTTGGAGGAGATTTGGAATATACTGATGAAATAACACTTACAAAAGCATTAGAGGGAAGAAGAGAATTATAAAAAAGACACTTCAAAAATGAAGTGTTTTTTAATTATTTAATAATATTTTACATATATCATTTGTTGAATTTGGTTTTGAAATTGATTTTGCATTATTACTCATTTCTTCTAATTTTGAAGAATCAGATAATAAATTATTAATGATTTCTTCTACATTATCATCTTTTTTTAACCAAATTGCAGTATTATGATTAACTAAATATTCAGCATTTTCTTCTTCTTGACCTGGAATAGGATTTATAACAACAATTGGTAATCCTGAAGCAAGGCTTTCAGAAGTAGTAAGTCCACCAGGTTTTGTTACAACTAAATTAGAAATACTCATAAATTCGGGTACTTTATTTGTATATTCAAATATTTGTACATTTGCTTCTTTGTGATTTTCTATAACAATATTTTCAAAAGCTTCTTTCATTTTTCTATTTTTTCCTGAAATTGCAATGATTTGAATATCAGCAGAATCTTTTACAAATGTCTCAAAAACTTTTAAAGTATAATTTTTTCCAAGCCCAAATTCTCCTCCACCAAAAAATAATACTACTTTTTTATTTGGATTTAAATTAAAATCTATAAATAAAGATTTTTTATCATATTTATTTAAAAATCTTTCTGAGATAGGAATTCCAGTAACAAATATTTTATTTGCTGGAATATTTTTACTCATTAATGTTTCTTTCATTTCTATATTAGATACAAATAAATAATTAATATATTCATTATAAACAAGCCATTGATCATGTGATGCAAAATCTGTTAAAATTGTTGCTATTTTTGTATTTAATTTGTGATGTTTTGTTAAATAACCACACATTTGGCTTGCAAAAGGGTGCGTACAGATAATTAAATCTGGTGATTTTTCTTGTAATAATTTATTTATTTTTATAGATAATAATTTATTTGAAGTTGTACTTATGTGAGCAAGAGGACCTTTTTCAGATTTCCAATATATGCTTCCATAAGCCTTCGGAAGTTTTTTTGCCATTTCAGCATAAGCTTTTGTTGTTATTTTATTAAATTCTTTATTTGCATATTCCATAAAATCTATTAATTCAACATTAACATTTTTATAATATGTATTTATACAATTTTCTATTGAACGAGCGGCAGATAAATGACCACCACCATATTTTGCGTAAAAAATAATTACTTTCATTAGTTAGACCTTTCCATATAAATTCAGAAATATTTTAGCACAAAAAAATAAATAATTGTATAATTTTTTGAAAAAAATGAAAAAATAAGAAAAAGTTAATAAGTGAGGAGATATGAAAATGAATAATTCAAAAAAAGTGTGGAATGTTATTGCAATAATTGCTATTGTTATTGCAGTAATCTTAGGGATAAATTTGTATAATAAAAATACATCATATGCGAATGTGGTACAAAATGATAATAATAAAGCTTTTTATGAGGTTGTAGATAGAATTCAAAATTCAAAAATTTATTTAGCAAAATCTATGATATCAAAAGAAGCGAGACATGGTGCAAAAACACTTATGGAAGTATGGAGAGAAACAGATTTAGCAACATGTTATTTAAGTATGGTTCCAATAGAAAGCCAAGAAATTGAAAATACGGAAAAATTTTTAAATCAAGTAAGTGAATACAGTTATACTATGGCAAATAAATGTATAGATGGACAAGATTTATCAGATGAGGATATGGATAAAATACAAGAACTATATAATTATGCAAATGATTTATCAAATACATTAAATGAAATGATTACAGAATTAAATAATGGAATTATAAAATGGGAAGATTTAAAAAAGAATGCAGAAGGTTCAGATATATCAGAAGTAAGTAATTTTAATATGGTAGAACAAAACTTTCACGAATATTCAGGATTAATCTATGATGGGGCATTTTCTGAACATATAACAAGTGAAGAAAAGAAAGGTTTAATAGGCAATGATATTTCAGAAGATGAAGCAAAAATAATTGCAGAGGAATTTATTGGAAAAGATAAAATAAAAGAAACAAAAAATAATGGATATGTTGAAAATGGAAATATACCAGTATATAGATTTGAAGTAACGACAAATGAAAACAAAAAAATAGGAATATCAATTTCCAAAAAAGGTGGACATCTTGTTTATATGAATTATGATAGAGAAACAAATGGTGAAAATATAACAGAACAAGATGCAATTCAAAAAGGAAAAGAATATTTACAATTAAAAAAATATGAAAATATGCAAGAAACTTATTATATGAAAAATGATGGATATATAGTTATAAATTATGCATATAAACAAGGAAATATAGTTGCATATCCTGATTTAATTAAATTAAAAATAGCATTAGATAATGGTGAAATAGTTGGTGTTGATGCAACAGGATATTTAAATTGTCATTTTGAAAGAGAAATTCCAAGTAATTTGATTTCAATAGACGAGGCAAGAAAAAATATTTCAACAAAAGCAGAATTGTCCAGTGAAAAGTTAGCAATAATACCAACAGAATTTAATACAGAAGTATTATGTTACGAATTTAAAGGAAAAATAAATGAAGTAGAATTTATTGAATATATAAATGCTCAGACAGGAAAAGAAGAAGATACATTAATAGTAACAAATACTGAAAATGGAACATTGACAGAATAAAATTCTAAATTTTGAAAAAATTGTTTTAATAAAAAAATATCTTTTGCAGATAATATGATTGAAAATATTTAAAATATATTTTCAAAAACGGTCCGTAAAATAACAGATTAAATTTGAAAGGAGAGCTTAGTATGTCAAGAAGTAACAAATTAATATCTGAAAACTTACGAACAGAAATTGCAAAAGAACTAGGTGTATATGATCAGGTAAAAAAAGACGGAGGAAGTTGGGAAAATGTTTCCTCAAAAACATGTGGTAATATAGTTTCAAAAGCTATAGAAATTGCAAATAGAGCTGTTGAAAATCAATAGTTTTTAGATTATAAGCATTTGAAATATCTAAATTAGATATTTTAAATGCTTATTTATTTATAGTTGCAATTTATAGATAAATAGAATATAATAAGTCAAAACAATAGTATACCGAAAGGACGAAAGTTGAATGAAAGTAAAAGAAATATTAAAGGTTACAAAAGGAAAAATGTTATTTGGAAATGAAGAATTAGAAGTTGAAAATTTTTCAAAAGATACAAGAACAATACAAAAAGGTGATATATATATTGGAATAAAAGGAGAAAAATTTGATGGGAGTAATTTTTGGAATAAAGCACTAGATGCAGGAGCTACGGCTGTAATAATTTCTAATATACAAATATCAAAAGAAGAAAAAGAAAAATATAAAGATAAAACTATAATACAAGTTGAAGATACATTTGAAGCATTATACGAAATTGCAAAATATAAGAGAAGTTTATATAATATTCCAGTAATTGCTGTTACAGGAAGTGTAGGAAAAACAAGTACAAAAGATATAATAGCAAGTGTAGTGAGTCAGAAATATAAGACATTAAAAACAGAAGGAAATAACAATAATAATATAGGATTACCATTAACAATATTAAAGTTAAAAGATCATGAAGCATTGGTTGTAGAAATGGGAATGAATCATTTTGGAGAAATAAGTTTATTGACAAATATAGCAAAACCAACTTTAGCTGTAATAACTAATATTGGGACATCACATATAGGAAATTTAGGGTCAAGAGAAAATATATTAAAAGCAAAACTTGAAATTCTAGAAGGAATGAAAATTCCAAGAGTAATCATAAATAATGATAATGATTTATTACATAAATGGTATGAAGAAAATAAGGAGAAAATTGAAATACATACATACGGAATAAACAATTCAAGTGATGTGATTGCAGAAAAAATTGAATTAGGAGAAGAAAAAAGCAAATTTGTAGTTAAAACTTCATCAGAAAAAGTTAACATAGATGTTCCTGTTGGAGGCGAACACTTTGTATATAATGCATTATGTGGTTTTATGGTTGGAAAAGTGTTAGGATTAACAGCAAAAGAAATTCAAAATGGAATATCAAAATTTGAATTAACAAAAAAGAGAATGGATATAAGAGTTTTAAAAAATGGTGCTACATTAATAAATGATAGTTATAATGCAAGCTATGAATCAATGAAAGCAAGTTTGAAATATCTTTCAAGTCGTACGGATTTAAGAAAAATAGCTGTTTTAGGAGATATGTTAGAGTTAGGAGATTTTTCTAAAGAACTACATGAAAAAGTTGGAGAAGAAGTGGCTAATGATAATATAGATGTGTTAATATGTAGAGGAGAATTTGCTAAAAATATTATTTCAAAAGCAAATAAAAATAAGAAAACACAATGTATTTTATTACAAAATAATGAGGAAATTTTAAGCAAATTGCAAGAAATTTTAAAAGAAGGAGATGGAGTTTTAATAAAAGCTTCAAATGGCATGAAATTTTATGAAATTTGTCAAAAACTATAGATTTTTTCTAAAAGAATTGGTATAATGTGAATACCAATTTTTTTAGAAAAATTTAATTGGAGGATGTCAAATGAAATTTAAGAATTACTATAAAATATTAGAATTAGAAACAAATAAAGTAACAATAGATCAAATAAAATCAGCCTATAGAAAACAAGCGAAAAAATATCATCCTGATGTAAATGTTGGTGATAAATTAGCAGAAGAAAAGATAAAAGATGTAAATGAAGCTTACAGAATTCTTTCAAATCCATCAACAAAAAGAAAATATGATAGAACTTGGAATTATAATGTTGGACGTAGATTAAATCATACAAAGACTTCAGGACAAATGGCTGGTGAAATATTTGGGATGTTTTTTGGAAGCGGAGATACAGCTGAAAGCATAGACAAGCCAAATGAACCAGCAATAAGAGGTGAAGATATTGAAACAGAAATAAATATATCACTTGAAGAAGGATTTTACGGAGCAAACAAAACAATTGTATTTAAAGATTTAGAAAATAAAGACAAAACAATTACTATAAAATTACCAGAAGGTGTACAGGAAAATGAAAAAATAAGATTAATGGGACAAGGCAAGACAGGCAAAAATGGTGGTAAAAATGGAGACATGTTCATAAAAATAAATATAGAAGATAGTAAAAAGTTTAAATTAGATGGAATAAATTTATCAACTATAATTCCAATAACACCATGGGAAGCGGTATTGGGAACTAAAGCAAAAGTTGAATCAATAGATGGAACCCGAACTCAAATATATATACCAAATGGAGTTCAATCTGGTGAAACAATAGAAATCCCTAATAAAGGATATAAAAATGCAAAAGGTGAAAGAGGGAATTTAATAGGAAAATTAGAAATTGTAATTCCAGAAAAAATTACATCAGAAGAAAAAGAAATGTTTAAAAAATTAAAAGAAATATCAAAATTTAATCCAAGAAGTGTCTAAAATACCGAAAAAAGTTTAAAGCTATTGACAAATAAGCATATAAGATGTATAATAAAGTATGGTTGTCGGTAAACATAAGATAAAACTATGGATTAACATAGAAAGAGAGGTAAATAAAAATGGATATGTTACAAGGAAAACATTTTAGTATAACAGATCCAAAAGGAGTAAGTACAGTTATTTATCAAATATATAAAACTAAGAAAGAGTTTTTAAAAGAATATCCTAAATATACAGTAGAAAGATTAGAATGTTCAGAAGAAATAAGAGGAGAATCTAGAAGAAAGACTTTTTATGTTGATGATCCACAACCACAAGGAAATCAATTAGCAATTTTATCATTTGCAGGAGATAAAGTTATTATTAATTCTGGTGTATTGATTGATGATGAAGTTAGAATTGGTAAAAGTCCATCAGCATTTAAGTTCGATACATTATATTCAGAAGAAGAACAGGAATTTAAAGAATTTAATTATACACCAAATTTAAGAAGAGATATTTGTGTAATTGATCCTGAAACTACAGAAGAAATAAAACCTAGACTTTATTTTGATGAAAAAGAAAATAAAGTAAAGGGAAAGTGTAAATTAAAACCAAATAAGTCTTACTTTGCATTTGAAGTAAGAGGTGAGTAATTAAGGAGGATATTTTACTATGGGAAATCACATAGCAGAAACTAGAAGTGCAGCTGGAATGAGTAAAACAACATTATGTTATACAGGAGTAAGTAAAGAAAGAGAAAATGAAAACCTTAAAGCAACTAGAGCAGCGATAAGAGAAACTTTACCAGTTGATTATATAACAATACCAGCATACAATAATAGTAAACAAAAGCAAGCAGAAGAATTATCAAAATAAAACAAAAGAGAAGGTGATTTACATATGAATTACAAGATTTCAGGAGCAATAAGAAGAACAAGAAAATATTATATAATTTTTGCAATACTATGGGTATTTATATCCATAGTATTAGTCATGCCATTAACAATTGGATTTCATGAGGCACAGATACAACATAATATATCTAAAGGGTTTGAGGTAATAATAGATTCAATACAACATTTAGGAAAATCATTTGGAATATTATCAAGTCAAAAAATCTGGGGAGATTATTTAAAAAATGTTGGATTATTTACAATATTTTATGCAATTTTAATGACAATTGGTTTAATAAGATCTGCACCCAAAAATGAATATACAGATATGGAACATGGATCAAGTGATTGGAGCAGAAATGGTGAACAATATACTATACTTAATAATAAAAAGGGAATAGTTTTAGCAGAAGATAATTATTTACCAGTAGATAAAAGAGGAAATGTTAACGTGCTAGTAGTCGGAGGTTCTGGATCAGGTAAATCAGCATCATATTCAATACCAAATGCGTATCAATTATTAGGTTCTTATGTATTTACAGATCCAAAAGGAGAACTTTATGATAGAACAGCAGGTTATTTAAAACAACATGGATATGAAATAAAAGTATTAAATTTAGTAAAACCACAATATAGTGATGGATATAATCCTTTAAAACATATTTCATCAGAAATAGATGTAGACGTAATTGCAAATACAATAGTAAAAGGTCAAAAAACAGATGGTGGTGGTTCTGATCCATTCTGGGATGATTCAGCAGAGATGTTATTAAAAGCTTTAATATATTATTTAATGGCAGCAAGACCAGAAGAAGAACAAAATTTCACGATGGTCATGGAAATGATTGCAGCTGCTGAAGTAAAAGAAGATGATGAAGAATATCAAAGTCCGCTAGATGAATTGTTTGAAAGATTGGAAATAAGAAATCCAAATTCATTAGCTCTCAAGCAATATAAGATTTATAAACAGGCGGCAGGTGTAGTAAGTTTGAAGAGACTTCTTAATCAATCAAATTTAAAGAGTTGGAGCTCCAAAATGATTAAAAAGTCTCTTGAGGCTTATTTTTTT
>ENA-OPAH01002585-OPAH01002585.1-human-gut-metagenome-genome-assembly--contig:-NODE-2585-length-10049-cov-6.872323_pt1 | contig 10049 bp, 5 predicted proteins | sample MGYA00241050_ERZ501416 | MGnify/ENA primary metagenome ERZ501416 (study PRJEB25962, sample SAMEA2042632) | human gut metagenome | biome: human gut; feature: human-associated habitat; material: faeces... | reverse complement strand
GCACTGAAAACCGTGCAGAGCATATGATATTATAATTAATGGGGCAGTCATTTTGCAATAATAATTAGAAATGTAATGATATTAAAAATGTAATAATATTAGAAATTATAATAACAACAGGAATTACAGTAATTATCAGAATGGAGAAAATATGCAGATAAAACAGATACTCCGTTATCAGTTCGTTTATGTGCTGCTTGTGATATTACTTGTTGCAGCAGTCATATTCAATATTAATACAGGCAATATAAATATATCTCCCATAAGGATTTTCAGGATAATATTTCTGAAGGATTATGTTGGAACACCAGAATATAATATTATCTGGAAAATCCGCCTTCCGCGTATTCTGATGGCGGCAATCCTGGGCGGTGCTCTGTCCCTGTCGGGCTTCCTTTTACAGACTTTCTTTGAAAACCCGATTGCCGGTCCGTTTGTTCTTGGAATTTCCTCGGGAGCCAAAATGGTCGTGGCGCTGACCATGATCTTTTATCTGGAGTGGGCGCGTAATATCACATCTTACACGATGATTGTTGCAGCATTCTTAGGATCCCTTCTCTCTGTCGGCTTCATTCTGCTGATGTCCCGACGGATCAAAAATATGGCAGGACTTCTCGTCGGCGGTATTATGATCGGTTACATCTGCTCGGCGGTCACGGATTTTGTTGTCACCTTCGCGGAGGATTCCGATATCGTCAACCTCCACGGCTGGTCACAGGGAAGCTTCTCCGGCATGAGCTGGAGCAACGTAGCGATCTCTGCGGCTGTGATCGGCATCACCTTTGTCATCACGTTCCTGATGGCAAAACCGATCGGTGCATACCAGCTCGGTGAGGCGTATGCGCAGAGCATGGGTGTCAACATCAAAGTATTCCGCATCGCGCTGATTCTGCTTTCGAGTATTCTCTCCGCATGTGTCACCGCATTTGCCGGTCCGATTTCGTTTGTCGGCATTGCCGTCCCGTTCCTCGTCAAACAGAGCCTCGGCACATCGCGTCCGCTCGTCGTAATCCCGGGAACGTTCCTCGGCGGAGCCGTCTTCTGTATGATGTGCGACCTGATTGCGCGTATGGCGTTTGCACCGCTGGAGCTGTCCATCAGTACGGTCACATCGATCTTTGGTGCGCCGGTCGTCATTTTCATGATGCTGCGCCGGAAAAGGGGGTAAGAGAATATGAATGAATATTATTTTCATCTGGACCACCTGACGGTCGGCTATGATAAGAAGCCGCTGATCAAAGATATCTGCATTGGCATCGAAAAAGGCGAGATCGTTACGCTGATCGGACCGAACGGTTCCGGTAAATCAACGATTCTGAAAAGCATCACCCGCCAGTTAAAGCTGGTCGGCGGAAATGTGGAGTTTGACGGGAAAAACCTGCATGAGCTTTCGTTCCGCGAGTTGTCCACGAAGATGGCCGTTGTGCTGACGGAGCGCATGAAGCCGGAGCTGATGACCTGCCACGATATCGTGGCAACGGGCCGCTATCCGTACACCGGACGGCTCGGCATGCTGACCCGCGAGGATGAGGAGAAGGTCGAGAAGGCGATGCGCGCCGTTCATGCCGAAGAGCTCGGCGGCCGCGATTTCAACGCCATCAGCGACGGCCAGCGCCAGAGAGTGCTTCTTGCGCGTGCGATCTGTCAGGAGCCGGAGGTCATCATCCTCGACGAGCCGACTTCTTTCCTCGATATCCGCCACAAGCTGGAACTGCTCGCGATTCTGCGCCGCATGGCAAAGGAGAAGGGCATCACCGTCATCATGTCGCTGCATGAGATCGATCTGGCACAGAAAATTTCAGATAAGATCATCTGCGTCAAGGGCGATGCTATTTCCCATTTCGGCGCACCGGAGACAATTTTCCGCGAGGATATCATCCGCGAACTGTACGAGATTGACAATGGTTCGTTTGACCCGTGCTTCGGAAGCATCGAGCTGCCACGGCCGGAGGGAACACCGCGCGTCTTTGTCCTCGCAGGCGGCGGAACGGGAATCCCGGTGTTCCGGAAACTGCAGAAGGAAAATGTCCCGTTTGCGGCAGGCGTTCTGTATACGAACGATATCGATTACCAGCTCGCCCGCATTCTGGCAATGGAGACGGTAACCGAAGCACCGTTCCAGGAGATCAGCGACGAGGCATTTGCCCGCGCCTGCGAGCTGATGAAGAGCTGTGAACGTGTCATCGACACCGGCGTCCCGGTGGGCATGTGCAACCGCCGGATCGAAGAGCTGAGGGCAGAAGCAAAGCGGCTTGGAAAGCTGGCAGAGTAAAACAAAGAAAAATCCAATCAAAATCTCCTGTCTGGGAACGAAACAATCGTTTTCCGAACAGGAGATTTTCTTTTTGCAGCCATTGTAAAAACAGCAAAAGAACACGAAAAATGTAATATTAAATTGTACGAAAAATTCACACAATTCAAGTCAAAAACCAACAGAGATTGACACTTAAAAAGTCAAGTGCTTTATAAAATCTTTTGGCGAAATAACGGTTTTCTCTGTTATGACCAAAACACGCGTTCTGATTTCGCAAGATTTAAACACATGCTTTCCACACCGTTTTTCGTGGATAATGTGGATAACTCGGTGTATAACTTGTTTTTAGGCATGTTTTCGGTGGTTAACTATGTGGATAACTTGTGGACGAGATGTTTATAAAATTGGCCCGTGTGGAAAAAACCCGGTTTCTTTGTGCAATTTCGACAAAAGAGGTTTTAAAGTTTTATACGACTGACATGAAAGGTTTTTCAGATTTCAGAAACTACGGAAAAACAGAAAAAAGCAGGCAGTTCTCCGTACAATACGAAGAATGCCTGCTTTTGCTGTATTCTATTCGAAAGAAGCCATCAGTGGCTGATCAGATATTTCTCTACCGAAGTCACACAGTTCGCGCCGTCGGCGGCTGCCGTGATGATCTGACGGAGCTGCTTCGTGCGGACATCGCCTGCGGCGAACACGCCCGGCACGCTCGTCACACCGTCTTCGCCGGCTTTGATGTAGCCAGTCTCATCGGTTTCTACGGTGCCTGCGATCAGTGCGGAGACCGGAACGATGCCGACGGCAATAAACACGCCGTCTACCGTGATCACACCGGTTTCCCCTGCCTTTTTGTTCGTTACCTTCACGCCGGACACCATCTCGTTTCCCTCGATGGAATCCACAACCGTATCCCACACCATTTCCACATTCGGCAGTGCCAGCAGTGCATCCTGGAGAACACCGGCTGCCCGCAGTTCATCGCGGCGGTGGATCACGTAAACCTTTTTGCACGTTCTGGCAAGGAAAATCGCATCCTCCACGGCGACATCGCCGCCGCCGATAACGGCAACGGTTTTGTCTTTGAAAAATGCGCCGTCACACGTTGCACAGTAAGAGACGCCCATGCCGGAGAGTTCCTTTTCACCAGGTACATTTAACGCGCGGTGCTCCGCACCGGTTGCAAGAATGACCGTTCTGGCATGATACTCATTTTTTCTCGTGCGGACAATCTTGATCTCTTCGTCAAGAACAAGCTCCTTCACACGCTCGCGGGAAAATTCCGCGCCCATTTTTTCAGCGTGTGCGCGCAGCGTGCTTCCGAGATCCATGCCGCTGATGCCCGGAAGGCCGGGATAGTTGTCTACTTCATAGGTATTCAGCACCTGGCCGCCGCTTGCAAAGTTTGCCTCAATCGTAAGAGAAGAGAGCTTTGCGCGTTTCGCATAAATCGCGGCAGAAAGACCCGCCGGGCCGGAGCCGATGATGATAACGTCGTATAAGTTTTCCATAAAAATCCTCGTTTTCGTCTGTAGTAAGCTGCCATGCAGCCATTTTTCTGAAAGTATCGTTACGGAGCCGGTGTTTCGGACGGTTCCTGACTGTCGGAAACGGAAGATGAATCTTCCGCGGAAGTTTTTTTGGCTTCTTCTTCCGGCGCTTCCGGCTGGTTGTGAACCACCTTGATGCTGCGTACCAGCTTCAGATCGTTGTCGATGCCGATTTCAGTGTAGTCCAGCTTTTCGTCATCACTATAGAATGTGTAGAGTGTCAGGTTACTATCCTCTTTTTCCGTTTTTTCTGATTTGGCATCCCCTGCCTTCGCCAGAAAATCGCTCTCGGAAGTGCCGAGCGTGATGCCGTTTGTGATTGAAATCGGAATCTTTGTCGTATCGAGATCGCCGTACAGCGAAGTAACGAAACAGTTGCGTACTGTCGTCGCCTCCGCGCCGTAATTATGTACGGTGCAGTAAAGCTTCTGACCGCCCTTTTCCAGCGTGACGTAGCCGTATTTTCCGTTTAAAACGGCCGTATCGGACTCTTTCGTATTGATGGTCCAGTCGTGGTCCAGAAGTTCACTGACCGGAACGGGAAGATGATAGAGTACATCGTCAAAGCGGACGGTCCAGTCGTTGATTTCACTGCTGTCGGCTTCCGGTGCCTGGTAGGCCTCCACTTCCGGTGTTGTGGCATCGCTGACACCATCGAGCGCTTCTGCATCAGCCGTGGTCGTAAAGTTCTGCATATCGAGGGAATACAGAATTCCCGTTTCGTTATCGAAGCCGAGCGTGATCGTCTGGTACAGCCCGTACTCATACGTGAACTGCACAGAGGTATCGGCCTCATAACGGTCCTTTGGCACACCGTAGATGCTTTCCACATCCTCCATCAGCGACTGCTGCAGGGTGACGCCGTTCGGCAGGCCGACATAGATATTCTGGCCCTCAGCGGTCGAGGTATCGATGTGAATGCCTCCGATCAGGCATTCCGCCACTGGCTTTGCCGTGGTGTCCGGATTGGCAATATCGACGGTAATCTGGTTTCCGTCCTTTTCAAAGATTTCGCCCTCTGAGAAGGATTCCGGCTGAATTTCCTTTGCGTCGTCGCCGCTGTAGACCCAGCCAAGCGCTGTAAAATCCGCGTAGGATTCCGGAATTTCGTATGTATCGCCCCAGATGGCAAGCTGAAAACTGTTCAGGTTCTTCGAGAGATCCACATCGTATTCCGGAATCTCATCGGAATCGCCGGAGGCCGCCAGATTGTCTTCGGGGTCGTCATCGTCGGTACTCTGACTGATGGTTGTGATCGGAATCGTTTCTGTTTTCTTTCCGCAGCCGCTCGTTCCCATGAGGAAAGCGGCAAATACTGCTGTTAAAACCCAACGGTATTTTTTCATCAAAACCTCCTCATAATAAATGGTTAAAAATATTTGAAAGTTACTTCATGTAAGTAACGATATCAGTTCCCCCTATTCTATCACATTCCGCTTCGTTTTCCAATGTCTGAAGCGGATTTGAGAAAAATGGTTTTTCAAAAGCGCGGTACGGAATACATATTTAGTAAGGAACTGGAAAGGGCAGAAGTCTGGGAGGAGGCTGTGTATGCGTTTTACAAAAATGCAGGGCTGCGGAAATGATTATATCTATGTAAATGCCATGGAGGAGCGGGTGGAGAGTCCGGGACGGCTGGCAAAAGCGGTAAGTGACCGCCATTTCGGCATCGGCGCGGACGGGCTGATTCTGATCGGGGCATCCAAAACAGCAGATTTTTCGATGGAAATGTACAACGCCGACGGCTCGAAGGGCGCGATGTGCGGCAACGGCATCCGCTGTGTGGGAAAATACGTGTACGAGCATGGGATGACGAGAAAAACGACGCTGACTATCGAAACCGTCAGCGGAAACCGTGTGATTCATCTGCAGACGGGGGAGAATCCGAATGAGATCTGTCAGGTGACAGTGGAGATGGGAACGCCGGAATTCCGCGCCGCACAGATCCCCGTTGTTTCTCTGGGGGAATATGTGCTGGAGCATAAAATTACCGTGTGCGGGGAAAATTATACGATGACCTGCCTTTCGATGGGAAATCCGCATGCGGTGATTCCGGTGGAAGATGTGGAAAAAATATCCATTGCAAAGACCGGTTCCGCTTTTGAACACCTTTCCTGCTTCCCGGACCGTATCAATACAGAGTTTATCCAGATTTTAGATCAACACACAATAAAAATGAGAGTCTGGGAACGTGGGAGCGGTGAAACGCTGTCCTGCGGAACGGGAGCGTGTGCGGCAGCCGTCGCGGCGATGGTTTCCGGCTGTGTTTCGGAGGGAGAAACTGCCGTAGAACTGCGCGGCGGCAGGCTTTTCGTTACATGGGACCGGACGAAAAATAAGGTCCTTCTGACCGGCCCGGCCGAGACCGTTTTTGAAGGAACGCTTGCAGAATGAATTTGAAAAATGCAGATTTCTGTCTGCACGAAAGAGCAGTATGCAATATTCTGAAAATAAAAACTTACAGGAAATGCCTTTTCTTTTCAAAAGAAACATGCTACAATATGTGGTGCCCGCTACAAGAAAAGGGTGGGGGACACACAAGATATAGTGTTTGATTTGGAGGACACCACAATGGTTTATATTATCAAAAAGGACGGCACCAAAGAAGAATTCGACGCGCAGAAGATCGTCCGTGCCGTAAATAAATCCGCACAGAGAATCCTGTATACCTTCTCACAGCAGGAGATTGACTTTATCTGTAAGTTCGCAACCGAGCACGTATATTCCCTTGGAAAGACCGAAATTCCGATCAGCGATATGCACAATATCGTGGAGGGAGCACTCGAAAAAGTAAACCCGGCTGTGGCAAAAAGCTACCGCGATTACCGCAATTACAAAACTGATTTTATCCATATGATGGACGAGGTCTACACGAAGAGCCAGTCCATCCGCTACATCGGCGACAAGAGCAATGCCAACACCGACAGCGCCCTCGTTGCAACGAAGCGAAGCCTGATTTTCAACGAGCTGAACAAAGAGCTGTACCGCAAGTTCTTCATGAACCGCAACGAGCTGCAGGCCTGTAAGGACGGTTACATCTACATCCACGACCAGTCCGCACGTCTCGATACCATGAACTGCTGTCTGTTCGATGTCGGAAACGTTTTAAAAGGCGGTTTCGAGATGGGAAATGTCTGGTACAACGAGCCGAAGACACTCGACACCGCATTTGATGTCATGGGCGATATCGTCCTCAGCACCGCTGCACAGCAGTACGGCGGCTTTACCGTGCCGGAGGTGGACAAGATCCTTGCTCCGTACGCACAGAAGAGCTACGATTACTACGTAAAAGAGTTCCTGAAATATACCGACGCATCCTGGGAGGGTGCACAGGAGAAAGCCATCGAGTATGCGATCGACAAAGTAAGAAGAGAGTGCGATCAGGGATGGCAGGGAATTGAGTATAAACTGAACACTGTTGGATCTTCCCGCGGTGATTATCCGTTCGTTACCGTGACCCTCGGCCTTGGAACGAGCATGTTCGAGAAGATGATTTCCATCTCCCTTCTCGAGGTCCACAAAAACGGACAGGGCAAGAAAGGCCACAAAAAGCCGGTGCTCTTCCCGAAAATCGTCTTCTTATATGACAAGGCAATTCACGGAGAGGGCGGCATCGCAGAAGATGTCTTTGAGGCAGGACTTGACTGTTCCTCTAAAACCATGTATCCGGACTGGCTGTCGATGAGCGGCGAGGGCTACATCGCCGAGATGTACAAGAAATACAAGAGAGTCATCAGCCCGATGGGATGCCGTGCTTTCCTTAGCCCGTGGTACGAGCGCGGAGGCATGGAGCCGGCAGATGAGAACGACAAACCGGTCTTTGTCGGACGTTTCAACATCGGAGCCGTTTCCCTTCATCTTCCGATGATCCTGGCAAAATCCCGTTCCGAGAACCGCGATTTCCACGAAGTGCTCGACTTCTACCTCGAGATGATCCGCGATCTGCACAAACGGACCTACGATTACCTCGGCGAGATGCGTGCATCCACGAACCCGCTGGCTTACTGCGAGGGAGGTTTCTACGGCGGCCACTTAAAACCGTCCGACAAGATCCGCCCGCTGTTAAAGCCGATGACCGCATCGTTCGGTATCACGGCGCTGAACGAGCTGCAGGAGCTTTACAACGGAAAATCTCTTGTTGAGGACGGACAGTTCGCACTCGACACGCTGAAATATATCAACGACAAGGTTGCCGAGTTTAAGAAAGAGGACGGCATCCTCTATGCGATCTACGGCACACCGGCAGAATCCCTGTGCGGCCTGCAGATAGAGCAGTTCCGCAAACAGTACGGTATCGTCCGCAACGTTTCGGACCGCCCGTATGTGAGCAACAGTTTCCACTGCCACGTAACCGAGGACATTACCCCGATCCAGAAACAGGATCTCGAGGGACGTTTCTGGGAGCTCTGCAACGGCGGAAAAATCCAGTACGTGCGCTATCCGGTCGGCTACAACAAAGGCGCGATCAAGACACTGATCGAGCGTGCGATGGAGCTTGGCTACTACGAGGGCGTCAACCTGTCCCTGGCTTACTGCGATGACTGCGGCCACCAGGAACTCGACATGGATGTCTGCCCGGTCTGCGGTTCCAAGAACCTGACGAAGATTGACCGTATGAACGGCTATCTTTCCTACAGCCGTGTCCATGGCGACACCCGTCTGAACGAGGCGAAGATGGCAGAAATTGCGGAAAGAAAATCCATGTAATCATCCATGAAATAATCAATGGAACAATCAATGGAATAATCAAAAGCCTCTGAGAAAAGTCCGGTGTGAATGTGACTTTCCTCAGAGGCTTTTTGGGTATTGCATCCGGTGGAAGCTGCCGGCGGCAGGGACTGCAGATAATGTGAGAATTAATCTTCGATATCGCGGGTAATATTGCGAACCCAGATGTACTTTTTATAATGATGATAAACGGCAGGAAGCTTTACAATTTCATCGAGATTTACAATGCAGTAAACCACCATAACCGGAAGCTTCAGCCAGAAGGCGGCAAGAAAGCCAAGCGGTACAGAAAAGCACCACATAGCGCCGATGTTTCCCTGCATATCAAATTTCGCATCGCCTCCGGCACAAAAGATACCGTCGAGAACGGTGGTGTTGACCGATTGTGCCATCAGGTTCAGACCGCAGAAGAGAAGCATGTACTGCAGGTACTCGGCTGCGGTATCGGAAAGTGGGGCAAAATGAACGATGGCTGGGGAAATGAGCATCAGCAGGCCGCCGGTCACAATGCCGATGGCAATGGAGAGATGGCTTAAACGTCCTCCATACTCGCGGGCTTTTTCCAGCTCGTTCGCGCCGAGCAGATTTCCGATCAGAACCCCGGCACCACCGCTCACACCGCGGATCAGGCAGGAGAGGAGGCTCTTGGCAATCGAGGTGATGGAGTTTGCCGCAACGGCATCGCTTCCCATATGTCCCATGATAACGGAGTACAGAACGTAGGCAATTCCCCAGACGAGGGAGGCCGCAAGCACGGGAAGCGTGTAGCGCCAGAAGTCTTCTGAAAGTATTTTCCCTGCGGAAGAGAAGAGGCGGTTCCAGAGAATCCGTACACGCTCCGGTTTCTTTGTCTCGAGATAAGCCCAGATCAGTTCCACAACGCGGGCAGCTACCGTTGCATAAGCTGCTCCGCGGATCCCAAGTGCCGGAGCACCGCAAAGACCGTAGATGAGGATGGCATTTAAAATGATGTTCAGTACAACCGCAGTGGAACTGATGCGGGAGCTGACTGCTGCATGACCGGTGTTTTTCAGCAGGATCAGATAGACCTGCGAGATACCGCAGAGTACGTAGGAGAGTGCAACAGCGCGTAAATACTGGCTTCCGCTTGCAACCAGGGCCGCATCATTTGTAAAGATGCGCATCAGCATTTCGGGACAGAAACCGGCAAGGATGGTAAACAGGCCGGAGAACAGCAGGTTGGTGCGAAGTGCGATCGGAATCACTTTTTCGATCGAAGCGGCATCCTGTTTCCCCCAGTACTGCGCTGCCATAATACCGGCGCCCGCCGCGATGCCTGAGATAAAAAGGCTCAAAACAAACTGCACCTGTCCGGCCAGTGAAACAGCAGACAACGAAGTCTGATCAATCCAGCCCAGCATGATCGCATCCGTTGCGCTGACGAGAGCCAGCATAAAATTCTGGATCGCAATCGGAAGGACGAGGAGTTTTAGTTTCTGGTAAAGTACAGTTTACAAGGGACTACACAGGGTAGGTATCTGACGGGAGGGGTGCCG
>ENA-OPAH01002577-OPAH01002577.1-human-gut-metagenome-genome-assembly--contig:-NODE-2577-length-10078-cov-2.546942_pt1 | contig 10078 bp, 10 predicted proteins | sample MGYA00241050_ERZ501416 | MGnify/ENA primary metagenome ERZ501416 (study PRJEB25962, sample SAMEA2042632) | human gut metagenome | biome: human gut; feature: human-associated habitat; material: faeces... | reverse complement strand
CGAGTCCGCCGCGGCGGAGCATGACGAGGGCGATGGGATTGTTCGCGTGGTGGAAGCCGTAGGCCATGCGGATGGTGACCTTGATCCTGTTGCCGGACGCCTCGAGCCTGGCGTTTGAACAGCCCAATTCGATTGTCCCGAGGATGTCGGGCCCATGACGGCGGATCTTTCGGGCGAGTTCGACGATCTCGGGGATGCGGCTGTGGGACGCCCGGAACACCCGGCGGTCCAGTTCGGTCCCGGCCTGGTCGGCCGGTCGTTTGGGCATCGTCCGGAGGGGTTCCCTGAGCCGTCATGAACGGTAGGGCCGGCCCCTGGGGTCCGTGTACCGCAGGTTCCCGGACGCCTCGGACCGTCTGTCGTTCAGCTTGCCGGGGTTCTTCAGGACGGTGTATCTGACGCCGCGCATGCGCTTGACGGATTTCTCGTCCCCGTCGAGGCGCTGCGCTTCGACGGCTACACGGACGGGTCGGACCTGTGGCAGTACGTCATCGCGAACTTCGGCACCCTCTGCTGGGTGCCATCATGCTCGGCTGTCTCGTCATGGTGTCCTCGGCCACCGCGAAGGCGGTGTTCGAGGAGTGGGGGGCTGCGTTCCGGGGCATTTGCCGGCCGTCCGGCGTCACATCGTCAGGCTGTCCGGGTTGAGGAGGAAATCGTAGACGCTCATCGTGAGGATGCCGTGTTCGTCGCGGACGGGTTTGACCACGTCGCGTACGAGGACGATCTTCTGGAAGCTGTCGTCGATCTCGAGCAGCGAGGCCTTCTCCTGCGCGACCTTCTCCGGTGTGGGCAGTTGGTATGCGGATTGAATGTAGCAGCGCCGGTTGCCGATTCGTGAGGGGCGGCATTGTGTGCCGCTTGTTGTCCGCCGTTGTGCAAGAATGACTTGCATGCCTTATCGCCGTCGTCAATCCACCGCTCCGAAGTCCGGTGCGCCGAAATCCGTTCGGTCCGCTGCCGCCGGGCAGTCGTTGGACATTGACGGCATCCATCTGCACCTGACGCGCAAACCCATCAAAAACCTGTATTTGCGCATCAAACCGCCGAGCGGCCGCGTCGAAATCTCCGCACCGATGCGGATGAGCGAGAGTCGTATCGCGGATTTCGTCAAAGAGCGACATTCGTGGATTCTTGCCCAGCAGCAGCGCATGGCTGAGGCGCAACGGCGCTCCATCATGGCATTGAACGAGGGTGCCGGCTTCGAGAACGGAGGTCGTGGCGTAGCTGGTGTCAGCGGCCATGATGGAGGCGTTGCCGGTCGTCCGAAAACCGGTGATATCAGTCGTCCGAGAATCGGCGACGCCGGGCCGGGCCAAGCCGGTACGAACGTCCAGCCGTATTTTGACCGCTCCCAAATCTGGACCGACGAACGCAAACGACAAGCGGCGGCCGCGATCAACGCCGCTTTGCCACAGCTGCTGGCCAAGTGGGGGCCGGTCATCGGCCGGCAGCCCACGCATATCACGCTACGGGTCATGACCTCGCGCTGGGGATCGTGTACACCGCGAACCGGCCGCATCCGTCTGAACCTTCAATTGGGACTGATGGAACCGCAATTCCTGGAATACGTCTTGGTCCATGAGATGACGCATTTGTGGGAAAGCGGCCACGGTGCCGGATTCCAGCGCCGCATGACCGCCTACCTACCCGGCTGGAAGACGCTGCGCCGCGACCTCAACCGCCGCGTGGTGCTGTGACGATGACGGGTCAGGCTTCAGTGCCGGCGATGTGGCTGATGGCCTGATCGGATTCGTTCGCATGATCCGAATGCGCCACCATCTCGATGGCCGCCGGACACCCGCTCACCGACGAAGACCGCTGGCCTTGGCTCGACACCATCGCCGCGTGGATCGACGAGCGCGTGGCCGCCGGCGAGCCCGCCGTGGTCACCTGCTCGGCGTTGAAGAAGATCTACCGCGACAAGCTGCGCCGTCAAGGCGTGGTGTTCGTCTACATGCAGGGCACATTCGACGAGGTGATGGAACGCCTTTCCCACCGCCAAGGCCACTTCATGAAGCCGAGCATGCTGCAATCCCAGTCCGACATTCTCGAAGAGCCGGGCGATGACGAAATTCCCGTCAACGTCCCCATCGGCCAGGCCGATCCCGAACACGAGGCCATGGCCGTGGCCGGTGCCCTCGGCCTGTGAGCCATCTCTCGGCTCCCCTTAGTCTCACTTCGCCACACGTGCGGCGCATCGACGAACTCGAACGGCGCATCAGCGAACTTCAGCTGGAGCTGAAGCAGTGTGAAGGCCAGCAAGGGCGAACCGGATCGGTCCAAACGGGCTACTCAGGCCGACCAGCCCAGCCAGTCCGTTCAGACCGACCTAACTGATCAGAGCGGGCCCTCTGACCAGTCCGAACCATCTGACCGACATGTACTTGTTGACTAAGTGTGCGGCCCGTCATTCGTTATGGAACATGCCGGCCATGTATACAGGCAGGTAGGTTACATTCCCTTCGACTGAGACGTTGCACGGGCCAAGCACATAGCCTGTATTGAGATGGTATTCAGGGTGGGCGAGCACGTTGTCCATTGCGCGATGGCGTTTGTAGGATTTGCCGGACTTCACCTCAATCGGCAGCACGTGATCGTTGCGGTCTTGGATGAGGAAATCGAGCTCGCCAAGCTTCTTACTGTTGTAGTAGTACAGGTCAAATCCGTGAGCGCGTAGCTCTTGGGCCACCGCATTTTCATAGATTGAACCGTAGTTGATATCAGGGTTGCCGTCGAGTACGTCGAGCGCGGTTTTCTTGAGAAACGAGCCGGTAAGCAGACCCACGTCGTTGTAAAAGAGTTTGAAGAGGTTACGTTCCTTGCTCATCTCCAACGGTGTGCACGGTTCGTCCACGTTGTACGCGGCGACGGCTACATCCGCATTGACCAGCCAATCGAAATCGGAAGCAACCGATTGGAATCTCATGTTCTTTTCGATTTTGGCGAAGGTAAAGCGCTTGTTTGGGTTATTTAACTCGCTGGGCACCAAATCGTAGATAGCGCGGATATGCAGCCGGTCTTCTTTGCGCGCGTATTGGCTGATATCGCGGCGATATTCACGCTTTATGTTCTCTTGTATAGTGCGCACGTCCGCAACGCTGCCGTTTGCCACGAACGAGTCGACTGCGGCAGGCATGCCGCCGATGACCAGATATTTGGAGTATAGCTCCATGAGCCTTTGATGAATGAACTCATCCACTTCCTGGTGCTTGGCAAAGCATTCGGCAAGCATATCGAATACGTCGTTGCCGATATGTTGCGACCAGCAGAACTCTTGGAAATCCAGTGGATACATATCCAGCTCGGTCAGGTACCCGACCGGTACCGAGCGTATATCTTCGAGCTCGACTCCAAGTAGCGAGCCGGAAAGCGCGTAATCGAACCGACCATCATCTACAAGGAACTTAATTGCGGTGACCATTTCCTTGCAACGCTGGACCTCGTCAAAGAAAATCAGGGTTTTGCCGGGTACTAATGGCGTATTTACGGCCAGTTCCAGCCTCATCAGTAGGTTTTTGGCATCGCGGGGCCGATCGAATAATGCAACGAGGTCAGGGTTCTCGATGAAATTGAGCTCGGCGATATGGTCGTAATGCTGTTGGGCAAAGTGCCTGATGATATAGGTTTTGCCAATCTGACGGGCTCCGGTGACCAGCAGTGCAGTGCGTTTCGGCGCGGATCTCCAAGCTTCCAGCTGTGTCTCGATTTTTCTTCGCAGCATGAGAATCTCCAGTCATTTGTAGGCCTTGCATCTATGCTGGGCACGTTTTCTAACTGTTTATAGCGCATATTTTACACTTTTCCAACCATAAGAATGCGGTTTTGGCTACGTTTTCCAACCTCAAAATGGGGAGTTTTATACACTTTTCCAACTTATGTATGTGGAGACTCTCTATTTCACGTGAGACGAAAGTGGCTCCCCTCTTTGAGGGGAGCCACGGAATACTGCTTTTACTTATGCCAGGTGAGAGCGCATGAACCACTGGAACTTTTCGAGTTCCTGCACGTGGTCCTGGATGATGTTGGAGCTGATCACATCCAGCTCGTCCAGCTCGGCGATGGCCTTGCGGTCGTCGGCGATGAAGGCGTCGTAGTACTCGATCAGCGCCTTGAGATACTCCTCGGTGCCCACGCGGCCCTCAGCGTCGAACGATTTCCACGTGCGGTTGCGCACGATGGCGTCAGCACGGCCATCCGGGGTGCCGCCCAGAGTGGCAATGCGCTCGGCGGTCTCGTCGGCCTGGGCCAGCACGGCCTCGACCTCGGGGTCAAGCATCTCGTGAACGGCGATGAAGTTCGGGCCGGTCACGTTCCAGTGTGCGTGCTTCAGGACCAGAGCGGCCTCCTGCTCCTGGCTCAGTCGGTTCTGCAGGATGGCGATGGCCTTCTCACTGGCCGCTTCATCAAGGCCCGGCACAACAAATGCAAGTGTCATAATGTTCCTTCTTTCAGTAGGTGGAACGTTGCCCTTTCATTCTACGTTTTTTGGTTATGCCCCGGGCCGAACGAATAGGTGGTGAATATCACGCGACTATTTGGCATCGTCGCTTTGTGATTCGGCCGGCAGCGGCGCATGGTCCGGGGCGCCGGCTTTGCGGACTTCGATGGTTTCGATGCGGCGGCCATCCACCTTGGTGACGACCATGTTGTAGCCGTCGTCGGAATGCAGCACGTCGCCTACCGCTCCCATCTTGCCGGTCTTGGACAGGAAGTAGCCGGCGACCGTCTCGTACGGGCCGTCCTCCAGCTCGATGCCGGTCAGATCGGCGAAGTCCTCAATGGTCATGCTGGCCTCGATCGTGGCCACGCCATTGACGAACGCGGTGCGGGTGGTGCGTTCGCCGCCCTTCTCGCTGGGCAGATCGTACTCATCGCGAATATCGCCCACAAGCTCCTCGGTCATATCCTCAAGCGTCACGATGCCGTCCGTGCCGCCGTACTCGTCGATGACCACGGCCAGATGGATGCCGCGCTTACGCAGCAGTTCCAGGCTTGGCAGCAGCTTGGAGGTGCCGGGCAGGGAGATGCCTTCGCGCACCACATCGCGCACGATCTTGGCGTTCGGATCGCGCACGTCCAGCAGATCGCGCACATGCACGAAGCCGATCACGTCGTCGAAATCCTTGCCGGTCACCGGGTAACGGGAGTACGGCTGGTCGCGTACGAACGCGGCGGCCTCGGCCAAGGGCTGGTCGCCCTCGATGAAGACCACGTCGGCACGTGGGCGCATCACCTCGGCGACGATGGTTTCGGACGCGTCGAACACATCGTCCAGAATCGTGCGTTCGTCCTTGGAGAGGTTGGTGTTGGAGCTGACCAGCACGCGCAGCTCGTCGTCGGACACCTCGGACTCGGTCTGCTGCGGGTCGAAGCCGAGCAGGCGGACGATGCCGTTCGTGTTCTTGCCGATGAGCCAGATGATCGGGCGGCAGACGGCGGCGAAGGCGTCGATGGCGGGCACCACGGCGCGCGCGATCTGCTCGGTGCGCTGCATGGCGATGCGCTTGGGCACCATCTCGGAGATCACGATGGAACAGTAGGAGATGATGAGGGTCAGGATGATGTTCACCAGGCCGCCGGCGATGCCGGGGTGCACGCCCCAGCTTTCGACCGCCGGAATCAGGTAGGGGGCGATGGAAGAGGCGCCGAACGAGGCGGACAGGAAGCCGGAGAGCGTCACGCCGATCTGCACGGTGGACAGGAAGGTGTTCGGGTCACGTGCGATTTTGGCGACTTTGGCGCCGCGAGCGTCCTCCTGCTCCATTTGCTCGATCTGCGAGCCGCGCAGAGAGACCAATGCCAACTCGGTGCCGGAGAACACGGAACCGATAACGAGAAATACAAAAATCAGGAGGATGTTCAAACCAAGTGACATGGCTTCAACTCTAGGGGAGTGGCACGTCAAATTGGGGTGTGCTGGCTGGGCAGTAAGAAACTCGGCAAAGGGAAGGGCACTCTTATCATTACTGCGGCCGACGTGTCGACCGGTGTTTCCGATGCGTTGCTCGCCTTCGACGATGCCGTATGCGCTCCAGCGCTGGACGGCATTACTAGTGCAGAGAGGCTGTTTCTCGCGGCTATGGCCAAGGATTCGCCAAATCCCACGCAGGTTGGCGATGTTGCGGATCGCACGCTCAGAAGCTCAGCACTTCTACTTTGCCGGAATCGAGCTGATAGCGGGCGCCGACGATCATGAGCTTGTCAGCGGCGAGGGCCTGCTGGATGACAGGAGACTGCTCCACCAAAGTTTCAATAATGTGGGCCACATGCACGCGCTCGATATCTTCATGCGCGTCGAGCTCGGCTTCGCGCGCCTGCCAGACGGACATGCCGGCCTGGCGCAGAATAATCGATTCGGCGGCGGCGATGTGCTCGTCGAGGTCGTCCATCGCATCCGCGGCCTCCAGTGAGCCGTCGGCTTCGGAAGTGATGGTGTGCATCAGGTCGTCCAGCTCCTGCTCGGCGGCCTCGATTGCGCCGCAGTGCTCGTGACCGAGCACACAGATCAGGCTGACGTGCAGTTTCTTGACCGCGTACTCCAGCGAGGCGATAACCGCGCTATCGATGAGTTGCCCGGCGGTGCGCACGGTGAACAGGTCGCCCAGGCCCTGATCAAAAATGATTTCCGGAGGTACGCGCGAGTCCGAGCAGGAGAGCACCGCGGCATCCGGGTTCTGGCCATCAAGCAACGTTTGACGGGTCTCCTGATCCTGCCATGGATGGTCGGGCTTGCCCTCGGCAAAGCGCCGGTTGCCTTGCAGCATGCGACTCCACGTTGCGTTTGCGGTCGATTCCTGTTCAAAGTCTGACTGAGCCATGAAACCTCCATTATCAGCGGACTGCTGATTGCCATATTAGCGAGTATTCGCGCATAGTCGTGATTGGGGCAACGGCCATTTGGGCACAAGGGTTGCGGGTGGTGTGATAAGGCTCATACGTTACACCCGCGCGAGCCGTGGCTCACCACATTACGATAGGTGGTGGTAAACGCTTGAAGATTAACAATTCCCGAAAGGACCGATGATGACTCTTCTGCAGCATGAACTGACCGATTTCAAGGTGAACGCATTCCAGAACAACGAGTTCCACGAAGTGACCAAGGACGATGTGCTCGGCCACTGGTCCCTGTTCTTCTTCTACCCGGCCGACTTCACCTTCGTGTGCCCCACCGAGCTTGAAGACCTGGCCAAGAACTACGCCAAGTTCAAGGAAATCGGCTGCGAGATCTACTCCGTCTCCTGCGACACCCACTTCGTGCACAAGGCTTGGCACGACGCCAACGAGAAGATCGCCAAGATCGAGTACCCGATGCTTGCCGACCCGACCGCCCTGCTGGCCAAGGATCTCGACACCTACAACGAGGCCGATGGCATGGCCGAGCGCGGCGACTTCATCGTGAGCCCCGAGGGCAAGGTCGTGGCCTACGAGGTCATCTCCTCCAACGTGGGCCGCAACGCCGAGGAGCTGCTGCGCCGCGTGCAGGCCTCCCAGTTCGTCTACGAGCACGGCGACCAGGTCTGCCCCGCCAACTGGACCCCTGGCGAGGAAACCATCGAGCCCAGCCTCGACCTCGTCGGCCAGCTGTGATCGACACTGAATAGGCGGTAACCTTGGCTCCCCTCTCTGAGGGGAGCTGTCGCTGAAAGCGACTGGGGGGAGTGCTCGCGAGAGCTAGCCTGATCCGATATGCTCCCCTCAGTCTCACTACGACAGCTCCCCTCAGAGAGGGGAGCCAGTGGATGTAAGGGAGTTTTCATGACTCAGACCAACAATCTCTATGACGTCGTCGTCATTGGTGGCGGGCCTGCTGGCCTGACGGCCGGCCTGTACCTGGCCCGCGCTCGCTACCGCGTGCTGATTCTCGAAAAGGACGATTTCGGCGGCCAGATCACCATCACCAACGAAGTCGTCAACTATCCGGGCGTGGGCCGCACCACGGGCCGCGCACTCACCCAGACCATGCGCCAGCAGGCTCAGGACTTCGGTGCCGAATTCCTCTCCGCCGAAGCCACCGGTCTCGACGTGGATGGTGACATCAAAACCGTGCACACCTCACGCGGCGACCTCAAGACCTTCGGCATCCTCATCGCCACCGGCGCCAGCCCGCGCAAGCTGGGCTTCGAGGGCGAGGCCGAGTACGCCGGCCGCGGCGTGGCCTACTGCGCCACCTGCGACGGGATGCTCTATCGCGGCAAGCGCGCGGCGGTCATCGGTCTCGCGGCGGACGCGCCGGAGGAGGCCGGCTTCCTGCGGGAGATCGGCTGCGACGTGCACTATTACGACGGGAAAAAGCACCGCTTTGAGATCCGCGGCGCCGAGCGCGCCGATACGCTCGTGGTCGACGGCACGGCTGAGCCGGCGGATGTCGTCTTTATCCTGCGCGCGGGATTTGCAGCCGATACGCTCCTGCCCGGCCTGGCGACGGATAACGGTCACATCGTCGTGGACGATGACTGCGCGGCGAGCATTCCGGGCGTTTTCGCGGCCGGAGACTGCACCGGTGCACCCTATCAGATCCCGGCGGCGGTCGGCGAGGGCAACCGCGCGGCACTTTCCGTTGTGCGCTGGCTCAGAAACGCTTGACAAACGATGCTGCAGAGCCTATAATTTTTGCATCCATATGCGAAGAAGGGGAGGAGTAGTCTCCCGGCGGATGTCAGAGAGAAGGCGGTTGGTGCGAGCCTTTCGGATGCCGGAGATGAAGGTCGCCCCGGAGCAGCCTGCCTGAACGGAGTAGGGCGGCCGGGTTCTCCCGTTACAGAGACAAGAGTGTCACGCGTCTGCGTGGAATTCAGGTGGTACCGCGGTTTCGATCGCCCTGAAACAGTTCGTTTCGGGGCGTTTTTTTGTGCCCCGGCAATCTTAGTTACTTTTGTGCAGAAAGAAGGAGTGGGTGAAAATCAAGATGCAACACTGGGACGCCGCTGACAAATCAAACCATTACGATGCAATAAAATTTGTGGCGACTTTTTTGGTCGTTTTGGCGCATGCATCCAGAATGTATACGGGAACCGGCGTGGTCATTCCATGCAATGCCAGTGACGGACTCGATCATTTGACCAATATCATCTATTCGTTTCATATGCCGCTGTACATGTCGGTTTCCGGTATGGTATATGCGCTGTGCATTCATGACTATCAAAAATATCAGGACACCGCACGGTTCTTGAAAAACAAGGCGATTCGCCTGCTGATTCCGTATTTGTTTTTTGGTATTTGTTATGTAGCACCGATCATGTGCCTCTTGGGCTTTACCGATCAATCCTATCTGCGCTACTGCTGGGACGGCATTGTTCTGGCGCACAATAACAGGCATCTTTGGTATATCCTTGCTCTGTTTGAGGTGTTGTCGTGTGCGGCGCAGTCAAAGCTGTGGCGGAAAACATGATGCCGCATGGTTCGCATACCGGCGGAAAGATTTTGCGGCATCCGATTGTGTGCGTCCTCACCATTGCGCTGCTGCTTGTCGTTTCCCATGAATCCGGCAGAGCGCCATATTTCTTCTCGCTGAGCAGCTGTGCATTTTATCTGATATTTTTCTACTTCGGATACTGTTTTCACATGCAGTATGACACCGTGATGAAGTATCTCAAGCATCCGGCGGTCATTGTAATTTGTCTGGCAGCATTGCTTGTGCTCAGTGAGCGGACGGCTTGGCATATGCGCATGATCAAAGCGCTGTTCGGCGGCTGTTTTGCCATCGGCGCAACATATTATATGCCCAAGCCCATCATGCAGTGTGCATGGGTCAAAAAGCAAATCAAGAATGGATTTGGCATTTATCTGTTTCATCCAATGATCATTTATGTGCTGTATGTCTGGCTGGGGCAGCGGGATATACAGCCGTGGGTATTGTGCATTGGCATTGCTGCCGCGGCATATCTGGCATCGGATTATTTGACGCGGCTGCTGCGCCGATGCAGATTGGGTGTCCTGATTGGCGAAAAATAAATCCCACAAAATGATATGGGAGGAAATTATCGTGTCTAAGATAAATGAAGTTCAGCAGCAGATGATGGCTGCAACGAAGGCGAAGGATGCAGAACGCAAGGCAGCGCTGTCGCTGCTGCTGTCT
>ENA-OPAH01002568-OPAH01002568.1-human-gut-metagenome-genome-assembly--contig:-NODE-2568-length-10098-cov-3.285174_pt1 | contig 10098 bp, 5 predicted proteins | sample MGYA00241050_ERZ501416 | MGnify/ENA primary metagenome ERZ501416 (study PRJEB25962, sample SAMEA2042632) | human gut metagenome | biome: human gut; feature: human-associated habitat; material: faeces... | reverse complement strand
GGTGCTTAAGCCGTAAGGCGGGAATTGTGCGGTGTTGCCTTAGGTTTGCGGCAAGGAACCACCCCTCAGGCCGCTTCGCGTCCAGCTCCCCTCCAGGGGAGCCACCACAATCATGGGGTCCCCCGCCCTACTGGCCTGGCAAATATTTCACCGAACCTATGCCCACAAATACAAAAATGCCGCAGCAGACTGTTACATCTGCTGCGGCATTTTTATTTAGAGGTTAATGGGCTGGTTACAGCTCATTGTTCGGCTGTGGGATTACTGCAGAACGCCGGTGTTCTTATCGAAATGATAAGTGCGGCCATCGATGACTGCATCGCCCTTAGCCATGGTGCCATAGATCGGGTCGAAATAGTAACGCTTGTCAGCGCTCCAGCCCTTGATCATGTGGCCCTGTGCATCGTAACGGACCCACTTGCCGGTGCCATCGGCGCGGTCAGCCCACTGGCCAGCTTCGGATTCCTGATAGACATCCTTGCTGGTGGCTTTCTTGCCCTGGTCAACGGCATCCAGCCAGTACCAAGCGTCGGAAGCCGGGTCATAGATTTCCTTGCCGCGGCCATCCAGGCCCTGGCGAACGCCCTTTTCGTACCAGAAGTCAGCGCCTTTGATGGTCAGCCACTGGCCGTCCAGAGCGATACCGGTGTACTCGTCAAATGCGCAAGGTACACCGTCAATATCGCCTGCGCCCTTAGCCATAGCGCCGGTGATCAGGTCAAAGTAGTAGGTGCCCTTATCGGTCGTCTGCCAGCCCTTGACCATGTGGCCGTTCTCATCGTAACGGACCCACTTGCCGGTGCCATCGGGCTTATCAGCCCACTGGCCGGCGGCGGATTCCTGGTAAACGTCCTTGCTGACGGTCATTGCGCCGCCCTGGACAGCATCCAGCCAGTACCAAGCGTCGGAATCGGGATCATAGATCTCTTTGCCGCGGCCGGTGGTACCCTGCTTCACGCCCTTTTCGTACCAGTACTTCTTGCCGTTTTCTTCAACCCAGCCGTTCTTCTCGCCGTACTTGGCGGTGTAGTCCTTGCCGTTGAAGGTGACAGCAGCGGTGGTAACGCCGCTGGTCTGCTTTACAGTTGCATCCACGAACTGTGCACTTGCGCAGTTCTTATCGGTGCAGGTAAAGACAGCCATTGCGGTAATGGTGGTCTTTTCAGCAGCACCGTGAACGGTGCGCGTTTCGGGTTCAGTAGACGGTACCTCAGTCGGCTCCGGCACAGCAGTCGGCTCCGGCACAGCAGTCGGCTCCGGCACAGCAGTCGGCTCTGCCGGCTTTGCGGTCGGAGTTGCGGTCGGAGTTGCAGTCGGAGTTGCAGTCAGTGCTTCAAACACAGCGCTAACGGTAACATCAGCGGCAGGCATCTTGAAGGTTGCTTTGCCATCGGTCAGGGTCAGCTTTTCGGTCTTTTTATCTTCGCCGATCTGATAGCTGTAGGTCAGGCTGTCAGCCTTGAGCTGGTAGTTATCAGCTGCCTTAACGGTAACGGTAACGTCGGTGCCTTCAACAGCTGCGGTCGGGTCTACGGTAACAGTGCCGTTCTCAGCAGGAGCTGCGGTAACCTTGTATTCCTTAACAAACTCTGCGCTGACGTTGACAGGGTAAGCAGGCATTGCAAAGGTGTAGGTGTTGGCTTTTTCGGTATCAGCCTTCACTTCAACGGTCTTATCGGTGTTGTCAGCGTCTTTGTAGGTAACCTTCACGCTGCCAGCCTTCAGGGCATAGCCGGTCGCGGGCTTAGCAGTCAGGGTTACGGTTTCCTTCTCAGCTGCTTCTTTAGCGGAAGCAGTGATCTCACCATTGGTCAGGGTAGCAACATTGACCGCATAGGTCTTGGCGTTTTTGGTAACGCTGATGGCCACATCGCCGTCCGGCATGGTGAAGGTGTAAACCGTCTTAGCCTTTTCGGTGGTAGCCTGGGCTGCGGCTTCGTCCTGCGCTGCTTCCTGAACTTCAGTCAGAGCAACATCGGTATCGCCGTTCTTTGCGGTAACGGTAACGATATCGGTGCCTTTCTTTTCTACGGTCAGGGTAACGGTATCGTCCTTGATGTAGGTGTTGCTGGTGGTGCCCAGGGTCAGGGTAACGCCTTCAACTGCATCGGGCAGGGTAACGGTGTGGGGGGTGCTTTCGGTTGCGGTATGGCAATCAGAGCACAGGTACACATTGTTGCCAACGGACTTGGTTTCCAGCTCGTCCAGAGCCCAGGTATGGCCCTTGGGCAGTGCGCCGTCAGCGTACTTCTTTTCACCCTTGGTCAGGCCGTACTTGTTGGTGCGGGCCTGGGTGTAAGCGGGGGTATCACACCATGCTTCAACGGAAACATCGGTGGTTGCGCCGCTGCTCAGGTCGCTGACCATGTCGGACATCGGCATGGTTTCAATCAGGTTAGCGCACCACATGAACTCTTCGTTCTTGTTCTTCTCGTCAGAGCTGCCCATGTTCTGGTTGTAACTCGGGTTGTAGTTCCAGGACTCGGTCTTGTAGCTCTTACGGTTTGCATAAGAAGTGCCGGAGGCATCGGTCTTGACTTCTGCCTTGCCGTCCACCAGTTCCTTATAGGTGTTGGACAGGTTGGTGCCGACAGAAACGACCAGCTGATCCTTGGTGGTGTTGATGCCGGTGATCACAGTCTGGCCCTGCTGGGTGGTGGTAGCAAAGCTGTAGCTGTCACGCAGGGTCAGGCCCGCCAGAGGATGGTTCTTGAAGGTGCCCAGATACTTCACACTGCTGGTATCCTGGGCGCTATCCATGATAACCATGCTCATGCCGGGAAAGTGGGTATCGGGAACCATGTTGCCGTCCTTATCCTTGGTCAGCTTAATGCCGCCATAGACGGTGTTGTATTCCTTCACTTCTTCCACTGCGCCGGTGGTCGGGTCCATACGGTAGATGGCGTTGTTGACGTTGAAGTACAGCTTGCCATCATACAGTGCGGTAGAGTGTACCAGTGCGGGGTAGATCCGCTTTGCAGCAGCGTCTGCCAGGCACTCGGTGTTCAGGTTGTTTTCAACCTTGGTATGCTTATCTGTTGCACTGGTATCGATCTTATAGATGGTGCCAGCTTCGGCCAGAACCTTGGCATTGCTGTCGTCATCATTGAAGTTGCTGCTGGTTTCCTTCAGATCGTTGTAGTACATCAGGATGATATCAAACGGGTCATCCGTCTTGGTAAAGCTGCTCATGCTGAAGCCGCCGGGTCTGCTGCTGGAATCCTCTTTGCGGATATAGTAGTTCGCATTACGCGGACGTGCTTCCAGAGTATCGGGGCCCTGGTTCTGCATCTTCTTCATGAACTGCTGCATCTGGGAGTTGTTACCAGAGCTGCCGGAACCAGAGCTGCCGCTGTTGCCGTTCTCGGACTGCTGGCGGCGCATGTTGTTATACAGGTTCTGGTTGGTCGTGGTATCAACGTAATAGAAGTAATTATTGTCGAAGTAGATGGGGCTGCAGATAGAGGTGAACCAGGTATCCTCGTAGCAGGTATCGGTGTAACGGGTCTCGTTCTTGTTCTCCGCCTTGGTGTAAGAGTAATGCGGCTTGCCGTTGTTCAACACAACATTGCCGTCATCATCCACATCGGGATTCTTGTTCTTGGTGTAGGTGTAGCCATCGTACAGCGAGTCAATGTAATCATAGTACTTGCTGTAACGGCCTTCCAGACCGGAGGGAGAAACCAGGAAGTTGACATGGCGCAGGTCGCCTGCGTTCTCAACGCGGGTCTGGGCCATGCACTCGGTGTTCACGTCATCATAGCAGACGTCAACATAGTACCAGTTCTTGTTGGCTTCGCCGGTGGTCATCGTAGCAGAGTTGCTGTCGCCCTTCAGCTTGTTGACCTTGACTGCGTTGAAGTAGTGGACGTTGTTGAACATGCCGCCGCCGAACGCATTACCGGCAACACTGGTATCAGAAGTATCGCAGTAATACAGGATCTGGGCAAAGTCAACAACAGCGTTATCGCCTACTTCATCGGGGGTCTTCCAGCTGCCGTCATCATTCTTATAGATGCTCTTGTTGTCAGGCAAATTCTGGACCATGTAGTTAAATGCAGCTGCATAGCCCAGGCAGATGCAGCCATACTCAACGCCCTTAGCGCCGATCTCGCCGCCCAGCAGGGCACCGAAAGCAGTCGTCTGGATGGGGTCGTTGTTGCCGCCGCCGGTGATATCGCCCATGGAGCCCATATCGAATTCTGCAACCTGGGAGATCCAGTCGTGCAGGATCAGCAGCTTGGTAACATAGTCAGCGCTGTCACCCAGCTCGGCAACCCGTGCCAAGCCTGCATCACGGATGTCTTTCAGAGCTTCGCCATAGTTCATGACGTAAGACATGAACGCCTGCGGCAGCATGTTCAGCATGAATGCCATGGTGGTCGGCGGGACATCATCGTTCGGATCAATGCTGCACAATACCTTGATTGCGCCCATGGTGCCGGTGATGCTGCCATCCTCGCCCTGCTTCTGAACGCCCTTGGAGGTCCAGAACGGGGCAACCACGCCGAAGTACTCTGCTTCGTCCTGGTTGAACTGCGACAGCTGGAAGTAGTAGTAGTTCATCTGCGCAGTCGAGACATCGTAAGTATTGGTGACCTGGTTGCCCTGGTCGTCCACATACACGGCAGTCTTCTGGCTGTCGTACAGCAGCAGGCTGTTCTTGCCCTTGTTGTCGCCGCTCTGATAGGTGAAGTTCACCTTGCTTGCGTCAACCGGGTTGTTCTGCATATCGTACCAGTTGCCGTCCTTCATTGCGGACACCAGGGTAACGCCGACGCCGCCGGAGGTGGTATCCAGGGTCGGGGTGCCGCCCACGTTGATGTAGACGGAATTGTTATTCTGGTCTACCACAACGCTGACCGGCATGGTCATTACCGGCTGGGTTTTGATTTCTTCGCCGCAGACAGCGCACTTGAAGGTGACGCTGGTGCATTCCCAGTCAATGGTAACGGGAGCGCCGGCAGAAATTTTGCCGGTTTCGCTGTCATAGAACAGCTGGGCGTTGCTGTAGTCAGCGGCCAGCTCGCCCTCGACCTTCTTCATTTCCCAGTTGAAGGTAGCAACAAAGTTGCCATCTGCATCCTTGGACACAACATGGCTCTGGCAGGGCAGGGCGGCAATGTCGTCGGTGCGGGTGGTGGGTTCCTTGTATTCCTTCTTAACCGGGCTCTTGTCAGCGGGCACGCTGGCAGAGTAAACGGTCTTGCCGGCAACGCCGGGCTTTGCCTCGGTGGTATCCTTGGTTACGGTGCCTTCTACCTTCTGGTAGGCATCGTCCTTTTCACAGGTATACACAGCGGTGTAAGCCCAGCCGTCATCGGTCTTGGTCCAGTAACCATCGGGGGTTTCCTTCCAGGTATGGGTGTGGCCATCCTCCGGGTTGGTGTCATTCCAGTACCATTTCGGCTCGCCATAGGTATGGCCGTCTGCAGCGGCGCTGGCCGCAAAGGTATCGGAGTTTTCAGCAACGTAAGCCTGTGCGTAGCTGTCAGCCTGCTGCGCAATCACTTCATCATCGCTGTTGGTCATGGACTCCATCGCAGAGGTCATGCCGGAGCTGCCGGTAAAGGTAACGGCGGTCACAGCGCCTGCGGCGTTCGTCTCATAGCCCAGGTCGGTAACGGCGCTGGACAGATGATACGTTTTGATGGTGGCAGCCATCACCGATGCCATCTCGTCCTTGTTCAGGCCATAGGCTTCGGTGTTGATCTTGCCGACTGCGGCGTTGGCGTACATGGCATCGGCCAATGCATTTTCCAACGCTGCAAGGCTCATATGCCCGCCTTGCTCTGTGCAGTCGCTTCCAGCTTGGCATCGTCCTGCTCCAGTTCATGCACTTCGCCCTGGGCAGCCAGCGTTTGGGCTGTCTGCTTGATCAGGTCTGCGGTGCTGGTGAACTTGGGCAGGGACTGCACAGCGCTGGCCGCGCTTGCTGCGCTAGCTGCAACAGACTGCGCTACCGAAGAATCAATCTTGGTAGTTTCGGCTGCTGCGGGAAGCGCCACGCTCTGGGCAACCATGGCTGCTGCCAGCACGGATGCACCAAAACGCTGAAGGTTTTTCTTCATAGTTTTATCCTCCCTTAAGTGTTACTACTTTCCCCTTTTGTGTGAAAAGTGGTACGGCAGATGTGCGGCACTTTGCAGGTGTTGATTGCAAAACGCCTGGTTGTGCTCCCCTCGGTCTGGCGATCCCTTGCCGGGCTGCGGCCTGCTTTTGGGGCTTTTGGCCCCGGCACAGCGGCTGACAAAACGTTGTACCGGCTGCATGCCTTGATCCCGCAAATGATAACCTTTCCGACACATCTAGGTATATACATTATATCACAGTTGCCAGAATTTGCATAGTTAATTAGAGCGGTTTCTATGTAAATTTTTGTCCTTGAATCAACTGAAACCTGTTTTTCGCACATTATTTGCGCTGCGGTGCGGTGACTCTTTGGCGGTATTTATTAACATTTTTGAATGGTTTATTCCTGATTTTATCAAATGATTAAACATTTACCCCGATAATGTTCTTTGCAATCTCTTAATCCAATCATCCGGTATTGTGATCGCGCATTTTTTGCCATTTCGGCTTGGCTTGTTGTTGAGAGATTTGGCAAAGATTGGAGGAAACTTGAAGGGAAAATTGGAGGTTGAGAATTGCCCATTATAAATTGTACTGTAGAGAGCGTTCCTGACCGTTCCGAAAACTTAGGGATAGATCAGCCCTTGCCCCTTAACCGCGACCTGAAATACACCTTCCCAAGGTAGGGCGGTGTGAGTGCCCTCTCCTGCTCCACTTTTTCAAAGTTCCGAATGGTGTCCTCTCCCCTATCTACAATTCCTGATGTTTTCATGATGCCTTCCTTGGTCTTCCACACCCGGCCTTTGCCCCCTCCCCGTCCCATAAGTCATACACAACAAAAAGGCCCCTGCCTTAACAGCAGGAGCCTTGAAAGCTATATCACAAGCCGAAAATTACTTCTCGATCTTGGAAACAACGCCGGAACCAACAGTGTGGCCGCCTTCGCGGATAGCGAAACGCATGCCTTCTTCCATGGCAACCGGGGTGATCAGCTCAACGTGCATATCAACGTTGTCGCCGGGCATGCACATCTCAGTGCCTTCGGGCAGGGTGATGATGCCGGTAACGTCGGTGGTACGGAAGTAGAACTGAGGACGATAGTTGTTGAAGAACGGGGTATGACGGCCGCCTTCTTCCTTCTTCAGGACGTAAACATGGCCATCGAAAGTGGTGTGGGGATGAACAGAGCCGGGAACAGCCAGAACCTGGCCACGCTCGATCTGGTCACGGTCAATACCACGCAGCAGAGCGCCGATGTTGTCGCCAGCCTGAGCGAACTCGAGGCTCTTGCGGAACATTTCCAGACCAGTGATGGTGGTGGTCAGCTTCTCTTCCTTCAGACCAACGATTTCCATCTGATCGCCGACATGAGCAGTACCACGCTCAACACGACCGGTAGCAACGGTGCCACGGCCGGAGATGGTCATAACGTCCTCAACGGGCATCAGGAACGGCTTATCAGCAGCACGGTCCGGGGTCGGGATGTAGCTGTCAACAGCGTCCATCAGCTCCCAAATGCACTTGTATTCCGGAGCATCGGGATCCTTGGAAGTGCTCTCCAGAGCCTTCAGAGCGGAACCACGGATGATCGGGGTGTTGTCGCCGTCGAAATCCTGGCTGTCCAGCAGTTCGCGAACTTCCATTTCGACCAGGTCGAGCAGCTCTTCGTCGTCAACCATATCGCACTTGTTCAGGAACACAACGATCTTGGGCACGCCAACCTGACGAGCCAGCAGGATGTGCTCACGGGTCTGCGGCATCGGGCCATCGGTTGCAGCAACAACCAGGATAGCGCCGTCCATCTGAGCAGCACCGGTGATCATGTTCTTGATGTAGTCAGCATGGCCCGGGCAGTCAACGTGGGCATAGTGACGCTTCGCGGTGTGGTACTCAACGTGAGCGGTGTTGATCGTGATACCACGAGCCTTCTCTTCAGGAGCCTTATCGATGCTGGAGTAATCCATGAAATCGGCGTCGCCCTTCAGAGCCAGAACCTTGGTGATAGCGGCAGTCAGAGTGGTCTTGCCGTGGTCAACGTGACCGATGGTACCGATGTTGACATGCTCCAAAGAGCGGTCAAATTTTTCCTTTTCAGCCATTGGAAGTATCCTCCTTTAATTCAAACAGATAAAATAGCCTGTTGTAAGGCTATCATACTAGATTTTTCAAGAAAAATCAAGTATTTTGCGCGAATTTGTGCAGAATCAGCCCTTATTGCGCTCGGTCATGATCTTATCTGCAACACTCTTGGGAACCTGCTGGTAATCAGCCGGCTCCATGGAGTACTGGCCACGGCCCTGGGTCTTGGAACGCAGGTCAGTAGCGTAACCGAACATCTCGGACAGAGGAACCATAGCGGTGACACGGGCAGTGCCATCGGTGGATTCCTGGTTCTGGATTGCGCCGCGGCGGCTGTTCAAGTCGCCAATGACGTTGCCCATATACTCGTCAGGAACAACAACGTCAACCTTCATGATGGGCTCCATAATGACGGGATCAGCCTTCTTCATAGCATCCTTGAATGCCATGGAGCCGGCGATGGAGAACGCCATTTCAGAGGAGTCAACTTCATGATAGGAGCCGTCCCACAGAGTGACCTTGACATCCACGACGGGATAGCCAGCCAGAATGCCGGACTTCATCGCGCCCTGGATACCGTTGTCAACAGCGGGGATGTATTCCTTCGGGATAGCGCCGCCAACAATACCGTTGACAAACTCATAACCCTTACCCGGGTTGGGCTCAATCTTGATCTTAACGTGACCATACTGGCCCTTACCACCGGACTGACGTGCGTACTTGGTTTCCTGGTTAGCATCCTTGCGGATGGTTTCACGGTAGGCAACCTGAGGTGCGCCAACGTTAGCTTCGACCTTAAACTCGCGGAGCAGACGGTCCACGATGATTTCCAGGTGGAGCTCGCCCATGCCGGCGATGATGGTCTGACCGGTTTCTTCATCGGTCCAGGTACGGAAAGTCGGGTCCTCTTCAGCCAGCTTAGACAGGGCAATACCCATCTTCTCGCTGCCAGCCTTGGTCTTGGGCTCGATGGCAACGCGGATAACCGGCTCGGGGAAGTTCATGGACTCGAGGATGATGGGATGCTTCTCATCGCACAGGGTATCACCAGTGGTGGTGTTCTTCAGACCAACAGCAGCGGCGATATCGCCAGCGTAGCAGATGTCGATATCCTTACGGTTGTTTGCATGCATCTGCAGGATACGGCCGATACGCTCGTCCTGATCCTTAACAGAGTTGTAAACAGTGGTGCCAGCCTCAACGGTACCAGAGTACACGCGGAAGAAGCACAGCTTACCGACATACGGGTCAGTCATAATCTTGAATGCCAGTGCAGAGAACGGCTGATCATCGGAAGAAGTGCGATCTTCTTCCTCGCCAGTCTCCGGGTTGGTGCCCTTGATGGCCGCAACGTCGGTCGGAGCAGGCATATAATCAACGATTGCATCCAACAGTTTCTGAACGCCACGGTTCTTGTAAGAAGAGCCGCAGACAACAGGAACGATCTCGTTGGAAATAGTAGCCTTACGCAGAGCAGCCTTGATTTCTCCCTTGGTCAGCTCTTCGCCTTCCAGGTACTTCATCATCAGCTCTTCGTCGGTCTCAGCAACAGCTTCGATCAGCTTGTCATGATATTCCTGAGCCTGTTCTTTCATGTCTTCAGGAATTTCCTCAACGCGCACATCATTGCCCATATCATCATAGTAGATATCGGCTTTCATGTCGATCAGATCGATGATGCCGCGGAAAGTGTCTTCCTGGCCGACAGGCAGCTGGATAGGCACACCGTTGGCATGCAGACGATCATGCATCATCTGTACGCAGCGGAAGAAGTCAGCACCCATGGTATCCATCTTGTTGACGTAAACCATGCGGGGAACCTTGTACTCGTCAGCCTGGCGCCAAACGGTTTCAGACTGAGGCTCAACGCCACCCTTTGCGGCCAGAACGGTAACAGAACCGTCCAGAACACGCAGAGAACGTTCTACCTCAACGGTGAAGTCCACG
>ENA-OPAH01002552-OPAH01002552.1-human-gut-metagenome-genome-assembly--contig:-NODE-2552-length-10159-cov-2.842933_pt1 | contig 10159 bp, 10 predicted proteins | sample MGYA00241050_ERZ501416 | MGnify/ENA primary metagenome ERZ501416 (study PRJEB25962, sample SAMEA2042632) | human gut metagenome | biome: human gut; feature: human-associated habitat; material: faeces... | reverse complement strand
CGAAACTGCGTTCAGCCCGCAGCCATGCCGGACTCCCTTTAAATACTCATAATATCCTGCTGCTCCGATCATTGCAGCATTATCCGTACACAAAATCGGCGTCGGCATATAAAAAGAATACCCTCGTTTTTTGCAAGCCTCTTTCATACCTTCCCGCAGCCCCGAATTGCAAGCAACGCCACCCGCAATTGCTACTTTCTTAATGCCATAGTCTTTTGCCGCAAGCATCGTATGATTCACAAGTACATCCACAACCGCCTGCTGAAACGAAGCCGCAATATCTGTCTCTGAGTAAGAAAGACCTTTCATTTTACAACCATTAATATAATTTAATACCGCAGATTTTACACCACTGAAACTAAAGTCATATGGCGCCCCATCAATCGAAGCACGCGGAAATTCAATTGCCTGCGGATTTCCTTCTTTTGATAATCGGTCAATTTTAGGACCGCCCGGATATCCAAGACCAATTGCACGTGCCACTTTATCAAATGCTTCACCCGCGGCGTCATCTCTTGTTCTTCCTAAAATCTCATACTCTCCATAATCGCGCACAATCACCAAATGACTGTGTCCACCGGAAGCCACCAGACATAAAAAAGGTGGCTCCAATTCCGGATTCGCTATGTAATTTGCCGATATGTGTCCTTCAATATGATGCACGCCGACAAGAGGCTTATCTGCTGCATAACTAATTGCTTTTGCAGCACCAACGCCCACCAATAAAGCTCCAACCAAACCGGGACCATAAGTGACGCAGACTGCGTCCATGTCATCCAATGTCTTTCCGGCTTCTGTAAGAGCTTCATCAATAACCTGATTAATTTTTTCGATATGCTTGCGCGAAGCAATTTCCGGTACAACGCCACCGTACAGTTTGTGAATATCAATCTGCGATGCAATAATATTAGAAAGAACTTTCCTTCCATTTACAACAACTGCCGCTGCTGTTTCATCACAGGAACTCTCAATCGCAAGCACTGTAATATCTTTTTGTTCCAAAACAATCCTCATTTCTGCCACAGGGCTACTGATTTTGTTTTTTCGATTTCAGCGGATTAAACTCACGGATTCTCCATTTGCCATCTTCTTTTACAAGAATCGCATACCAGTTCACCGTATTATAATCATCGTCTGTACGAACGAAATAGGAAAACTTCAAATAAACCATTTCTGTTCCGTCAATCGTTTTATACTGAAACTTATTTTCATCTTCTATGCTGTAATTAATAATCTTGCGTTTTTTCGGAGGATATTTTTTCTTCTCTGCCGAAATCTCACTTTCCATCTTATCCTGTGAATTTTTTTTCTGAAGACTTTCACAGTAAAGCACACGGAGTTTTCCAACAAGCGTTGAAAAGTCATCGTCAGATAATTTTTTATTATAAACACACTGGTTGATTCTTCCAAACAGTTTAATAACCTCTTTCGGAGTTTCCGGATATCCGGCATCCATATCTTTTGCAACCAGTTTTTCCGTCTCCGTCGTCGGTGTATGCACAGTATCCTGCAACTGCAGTTTCTTCATATACTGGTAATATACTGCCAGCACGCCAAGAACAACAAGCACAACAAGAATCAAAAAGGTAATTAAACCACGTTTTTTCTTCTTTTTTTCTTTCCGGTTCATGCACACCATCCTCTCATATCACTACTCATTTTCTTTCTTTTCAAACGTCAAATAAGCCGACTTTCTGTCCTTTCCCGGTTTTGCAGCTGAAAAAATCTTACGAACCGGCTCCATAAAATCATCCGGCCGGATTAATGATGGACTATAATGTGTGAGCCACAATTCAGAAACCTCCGCTTCTTTTGCCAACTGTGCCGCCTCCGTAAACATCATATGTCGGTTTTCTTTCGCCTTTGATACCATCTCCGGCTCACCATACATCCCTTCACAGATAAACAAATCTGCCTTTTTCGCGTGTTCGACAATTGTAGGAACCGGTCTTGTATCCGTACAATACGTAACCTTCAATCCCTTCCTTGCCGGACCAAGTACCATATCCGGTGTATAGGTTTTTCCTTCCCAATCTACCGTTTTCCCCTTTTGCAGGGAACTCCAGACTTTCATCGGTACATCATTTGCTTTCGCTTTCTCCGAATCAAATCGTCCTGCACGCTGTATAATCTGGCTGTAACCATAACACGGAACCGTATGTTTAACACGAAACGCTTCCAAAATATAGCCACATATTTCAAACCGATGGAACGATTCCGTCAACTCGATATACTCAATTTCAAATGGAAGTCCGGGTGCCACAACAAGCAGTGACTCCACCACTTTTTTCATCCCTTTTGGTCCGATTATCGTCAAACGCTCGGTCCGCTCCGCATTTCCCATCGAAAGCAAAAGTCCCGGAAGACCGCTTACATGGTCACCGTGAACGTGCGTAAGGCAAATCGTGTCAATGGCATGCATACTAAAACCCTTTTCCCGAATACTCACTTGGGTTCCCTCACCGCAATCAATCAAAAGACTGCTGCCATTAAACCTTGTCATAAGCGCCGTCAGCGCTCTTCTTGGCAGCGGCATCATGCCACTGGTACCTAACAGGCATACATCCAGCATGGTAAAATCCTCCATTTCTCCCATTCTTCCTTATTTTATCATACTTGCCCTATATTTTCAAATTAAATCTTCTCCGAGCACTTCAATCTTCTCCGTTTTTTTCACAGGTATTACAAACTGATCAATCATTTTCTCGTAACATGACTCACAAATAGCAAATTCGTGAACTTCCAAATCCCGTTTTGAAAAATATCCCCACTCTTTTCTCACCCAAAGCGCCTCTTTTTCAATCTGTCGGCCACATGCATTACACTGGCAAATCCTCTTTAGCAAAGCAGTTGCCCCCTTTCCACATGATAGCAACATTATAACAGAGGGGCTTCTCAGCTTCTAGTTGTAATATTTTCCTTTTCCATGCGTTCTCTCTCCGCCTGCGATAAACGAAGATACATTGGAGCAAACTCCGCTGCCTTCATCTGTCTGCCCTGCTCATAATATTTCTTTCCAAGCGCTGTGACAGAAGACGCTCTCTGATACCGCACGCTGTCTGCGCAAAAACGATACAAAAGTCCCTCGCACTGTTTGATTTTCTCCTGAAATACCGGAACGCCATCTCCCAAAAAAATAACTTCTCTTTTCGTCTCTTTTGCTTTCTGCAAAACTACTTCAATCGGTGCCGCATCCGGTTTCTCAATTTCTACCGGCACTTCATTTGATACATCATAGATGCCATAATACGCCTGCTGCCTTCTTGCATCCATAATTGGGCAGACCAAAGCCTCTGCACCTGCAAGATTGTAAGCAAGCCCCTCCAATGTCGGCACTGCTATAAGAGGAATCGAAAGTGCTCCTCCTAATCCTTTTGCAGTTGCTGCTCCGATACGAAGCCCGGTAAAAGAACCGGGTCCGCTGGCAATCGCAATCGCATCCAGTTCTTTTACAGATACATCCGCCATCTCTAACATATCGTGAATCATCGGAAGCAATGTCTGGGAATGTGTTTTCTTATTATGAATGGTATACTCTCCAACCAATTTATCATCCGACTGTAATGCCACACTTGCCACCAGTCCGGAACTGTCTATTCCTAATATATTCATCATTTTCACCTCATCTCGTCTAATGTTATCTCTCGAAAATCAAATCCTTTTTCCAAATCTTTTGCAATCGTTACCTGATGGCAGTCATCCGGCAGAATATCTCTTATCTGCGACGCCCACTCAATCAGGCACACACCGTCCCCGTAAAAATAACCTTCACAGTCTAATTCATACATTTCTTCCACATCCGCAATCCGGTACACATCAAAATGATATAACGGAAGCCGGCCTTCATGATACTCCTGAACAATGGTAAAGGTCGGGCTTGTAACCGGCTCCGTGATTCCCAGTCCACGGGCAAATCCTTTGGCAAATACAGTCTTGCCAACACCTAAATCTCCCTCCAGCAAATAAATATCACCGGGAGATGCCTGTCTCGCAATTTCTTCCGCCACCGCAAAAGTTTCTTTCTCACTATTGCTCTGCCAAATCATTTCTTCGTCTTCTCCTTTACAAATGCCACCAGTTCATCAAATTTTTCCTCGCAGGAATTTCTGGTAATAATTGTCGCATATATTGCTGACGTAAATAAATACATTTCATTTTTCCGATACACCACCTTGCGTAAATCACTCCACTTGCAGGAGGACGAAGCCTCACCCTGTGTCACAGAAATTCCTTCCTCATCAATATGGCAGAACAGAGGAATCTGCATTTCTTCCTGTGCCATCTGGCGTCTTCCTTTTTTCGCAAGAGTAAGCGGCTGAACAATCAAAAACAAAACCGCAATCACAATCCAGACCACACGCTGGTTTGCATTCCACATATTCCATTTTATAAATACTGCTGCCAAAGAAGCAATTCCTAGAAGTATACCAAATAACCCGGTTGCTTTCGTATAATTATAATGAAGTAGAAAACGACTCATCGTTTTCCCATCCAGTTTTAATTCAAAATCCATCGACATCTTTCGTTCTCCTTTCCGAATGGCATCGTAATTTCAGTATAACAAATGCCCTCTGCATTGACAAGCCTTAGGTTTTTTAATACACTATTATAATAAAAACAACTATTCAGGACTTCGTGTAGTAAAATCAATGGAGCGTCGTGCCTGCACGTAAGAAACATTGATTTTGCCACATGAGGTCCGAATAGGACTCCCCCACCCGCATATGAGCATTTTTAGCCTTGTCAAAGGCGAAAAAGAACACGAAGTGTTCAAAATGCGAATATGCAGGTGGGGGAGTCCTGAATAGTTGTAATAAAAAACAAAACCCACAGGGAGGAACATCATATGTTTGGTTCATTCATTGGAAACGTCGCCGGCATTTCCTACTTTCTTGCATTTCAGATTTTAGGAATTCTTTTGGCGCTGTATTTATTCCAGAAAGAAAAAACGGGAACAACGCTTTTATTCGGCAGCGTATTCGGCAGTTTTGCCCTTCACTGGCTGCCTACCATTTACGCCTTTTTCTTTCAATTTTCCGTAAAAGCACATTTATTTGCTTTTATTACTTTTGTCGCGATTGTCTGGGCTGTGTTAGCTTTTGGCAAAGAACACACGCTATTTAAAGGACGATTTAAAAAGCCGGATATTGTTGCACTTTTCCACGAAAATCCTGCTTTATTTCTCTTGCTTCCTTTATTTATTTATACCTGCTATGTACTTTTGCATGCTACCATTCCATACATCAATGGAAGTCTGCACAGCGGGCAGAGCACATACGGCGATATGAATATGCACTTAGGTTTTATTACAAGTATTGCCAAGCAAAAAACTTTCCCGCCGGAATACTCCATTCTGCCGGGCACAAAACTCGCCTACCCATTTTTATCCGACAGTATTTCCTCAAGTGTTTACATCTGGGGAACTTCTTTGCGGACAGCCTATCTTCTGCCGATGTTTTTTGCCTTGATTCAGGTCTTTTCCGGCGTCTATCTTTTGGCCAAAAAAATCATGCAGTACTTTGGCGGCAGCATCCGCGGAAAAAGTTTTCTTGCTATCGCTCTTTTCTTTTTCAATGGCGGGTTTAGGCTTTTACTACTTCATGAACAAGGGGCTGTTTAGTGAAAACTTTACCCGTATTTTCACTGCCTTTTACGAGACACCAACGAACTATGTACAGGCAAATATTCAGTGGCACAATATCATCTGCGATATGTTGATTCCACAGCGTGCTACCTTATTCGGATGGGCAATGCTGTTTCCGATTCTCATCCTGCTCTACCGCGCAGTAGAAGAAAAAAGCACCTTATACTTTGCAGCTGCCGGTGTGCTCGCCGGAGGACTTCCACTGATTCATACACACTCGTTCCTTGCTCTTGGCGTTATGTGTGCCGGCTTTGTCATTCTTACCATGCGCAAAAATGCAAAGGAAACAAAAGAATTCACCATCCCGGTCTGGGGACGTTTTCTTTTAACTGCCGCATCCTTATTTGCACTTACTTATATCAGTCTGCGTCAGAAATCCGATACACCGATTGAGGCAAATACTCTGCTTATTATCGGCGTCTTGATTGCAGCAGTTTTAGTTCTTGGTATGCTTGCCTCTTTGATTACTTCATGGGAAAAGCAAACCGCAATCCACTGGGGCATGTTTCTGGGAATCGTATTGGTAATTGCTCTTCCGATTTTATTTACCTTTACTTTCAAACAAGCTTCCGGCGATAATTTCGTCCGTGGATTTTTCAACTGGAACAACTCAAATGTAGAAACAATGGATAATTACATCGTCTTCTACCTAAAGAATCTCGGAGTTATGTTTATTCTCCCGGTTCTTTCACTCATTTTTGGCACAAAAAAACAGCGCCGGATTATGATGCCGGCTCTGTTCCTTTGGTTGATTTCAGAGTTTGTTTTGTTCCAGCCAAACCCTTATGACAACAATAAATTAATGTTAGTATCCTATTTCTTCTTCTGTGTGGCAAGTGCTGATTTTGTATGGGACACTGCCGTGAATTTCTGTGAATTTACCAAAAAGAGAATTCACATCCTGCGTCCGGTTCTGGTAACCATCGTTGCCATCTTAGGCACACTTGCCGCTGCCTTAACAATGGGAAGGGAAGCCGTTGCCGACTATGAGCTTTACAGTGCCGACTATGTTTCCCTCTGCAAATGGGTAGAAAAAAATACGGAACCATCGGATATCTTTTTAACCGCAAACAATCACAACAATGCAATCGCCTCACTGACCGGTCGAAACATTGTATGCGGCTCCGGAAGCTTTTTATACTTCCACGGTCTTGACTATGCCGCACAGGAAGCCGATGTAAAAACGATGTACGAAAATCCGGAAGCCCGCGACAGTTTGCTTGAAAAATACAACGTTACATATATCGTAATTGGTCCTTGGGAAAATGGAAGCTATTCCATCCCTGATATTAATGCATTTGCCGAAAACTACGACTGCGTCTACAACAAAAACGGAATTTTAGTATTTGAAGTGTAACATCACTTATTCGCAGGAACATACTTGATAACACCTGAATCGTAAGTTGTTTCACTTTCGATTTGACTTTTGTTTGTTCTGCGCACTAACAAATACAATTCTTGATTCGTGCCAACTAAAACATCATAAATTACATCATCTGCCAAACTGTCAAAATTGCCATCTGCGCTGAGACGGGTGGCAGATGTTTTTTGTCCAAAATCACTAAATCGATAAAGCCCTGACAAATTGAAAGCATACATCTGCCAGTTCGTTGTATCGCTGTCAAAATACCACTCATATTTTTTATTATCTTCTGAGATATCGTCTCCAAATTCGGAAGTACACGATAAAGTCTGTGAATCCAATACGCCAAATTTTTTCTTTGACATGGAATAATACACAATCTCATTTTCCCCATACCCTACTCTTTTCGAAAATGCACCATCCGAAACAGATTCACAGAGATTTGTTCTCGTTCCGCTCACAGAGTCAAACCACATGGCACTTGACGAATTAAACACAAGCATCGGCGTTCCGTCTTCTGTTACATGAAATTCTGTTACATCGTATTCCTTTGCATAATCTGTTTCACTGCCATTTTCTTCTACCTTAGTCTGCAATTTTGTCTTTTGCACCGCATTTGAATTTTCATCAATGGTAAGAAGATAATATTCACTAGCACCACTTTGTTTTTCAAATGGATTTGCATTTTCATCATACAATTTAACCTGCATAAGGGCATAGAGATTTCCATCATCGCCCCGTGAAACATAGGGAAGGTCCACGGAATCCACAGAACCCTCCATTGTTTTTTTCACCAGTTTCGTAAGCGCCTTACGTCCATATTGTTTCGTCTGCCAGTCGCCCGCCGAATTTAACGTATACTCATAAATCGAGCAGCCCGTATCGTCCTCGTCATCCGATCCTACTGCATACTGATAAAGCGCCGGCTCTCCCTCTGCATTTGTCTGTAAATCAGTAACCTGAATTTCATCTTCATCCAATAACTCATCCGGTACACTGTAAAAATCCTGTTCAACATACTTATTTCCCTGTGATGGTTTTTCCGTCGGCTCACTCGTCTCCGAACCGCCGCTGCCACACCCAGTCACAAGCATAGCCCCTACACACAGCATCACTAACAGTCGTTTCATCTCATCCTTCTCCTTTACAATATCATTGACAGCTGAATCCGCTTCTTCTGCATATCCACCTGTAATACTTTAACATCTACTACATCTCCAACAGAAACAACATCCAGTGGATGTTTGACAAATTTTTTGTCCGTCAGTTTAGAAATGTGAACAAGTCCGTCCTGATGCACACCAATGTCTACAAATGCCCCAAAATCAATGACATTACGCACGGTCCCTTTCAAAATCATGCCCTCTTTTAAATCTTTCATTTCTAATACGTCACTGCGCAAAATCGGTTTTGGCATCTCATCACGCGGGTCGCGTCCGGGCTTCTCCAATTCGCGGATAATATCTTTCAACGTAATCTCGCCAATGCCAACCTGCTCTGCCAGTTTTTTTGTATCTTTTGCCATCAATGACAAACCGGTAAGCCCGTCGGCTATATCCTCTAACTGGTATCCAAGCATTTCCAGTAACTTTGTTGCTGCCTCATAAGATTCCGGGTGTACACTCGTTGCATCCAGTGGGTTTTTGCCACCGGTAATGCGCAAAAATCCCGCACACTGTTCATAAGCTTTTGGTCCTAATTTAGCCACTTTTAAAAGTTCTCTACGACTCTTAAACCGGCCATTTTCCTCACGGTAATTTACAATGTTTTTAGCAATTGCTTTGGATACACCGGATACATATTCAAGCAATGACGCCGATGCCGTATTCAAATCAACACCAACATTATTTACGCAGTCTTCTACAACATTTCCCAGTGCCTCACTCAGTTTTTTCTGGTTCATATCGTGCTGATACTGCCCCACTCCGATACTCTTCGGGTCAATTTTTACAAGTTCTGCCAGCGGGTCCTGCAGTCGTCTTGCAATCGAAACAGCACTTCTCTGCCCCACGTCAAAATTCGGAAATTCCTCTGTTGCCAGCTTGCTCGCTGAATAAACCGATGCTCCTGCCTCATTGGTAATAATGTATTGAACCGGACGATTCAATTCCTTTAACATATCTACAATAACAAGTTCAGATTCTCTGGACGCCGTTCCATTTCCAACCGAAATCAGGCTGATGTTATACTTTTCAATCATGGCCTTTACAATACGTTTGGTCTCTGCCACTTTATTCTGCGGCTCCGTTGGAAATACCACTATGGTATCAAGCACCTTTCCCGTCTCATCCACGACCGCCAACTTACAGCCGGTACGAAATGCCGGATCCCAGCCAAGTACCACTTTGCCGGCAATTGGCGGCTGCATCAAAAGCTGCTCCAAGTTTTTACCAAATTGCCCCATCTTCTGCCGTCTCCGTTAACTCATTCCGGATTTCTCTTTCGATTGCCGGCGCAATCAAACGCTTATAACTGTCCGCAATCATCTCTTCCAGATACGGTGTTGTATATTCATTTTCCTTCACAATAACTTTTTTTCGCAAATACCGCAGAATATCATCCTCAGGCGCCTCAATTTTTACGGTCAGAATTTTTTCTTTCTCACCGCGGTTAATTGCGAGGGTCTGATATCCGGACACCTTGGAAAGCACCGTAGAAAAGTCATAATAATTTTCGTAAACCGTTTTCTCTTCTGCATTTTTTGCCATATCAAATATTCCAATTCCAGCAGCCCAAAACAGAACTCCCAAAAGAAACTTTAACCAATAAATGCATATTATTTCTCTATTTAATGGCATCAATAAATAAAAAACAACTCCAATAATATCAACTACCTGTACACCTATCGCATACATCAACCCCATAATCGAAATTTCTCCATAAGAATGCCACAACCAGGTAAATACATATAAGAATCGATTATCTATCCAAATTTTTCTTCTGCCTGATGGTTTTTCTGAAAACCTAACTATAAACCACATCCAGACCGAAAACATAATACATTTTATGAATAAGCGCATTCATTTTTCTCCCTTTTATCTGTTACTATTTGCCATATAGTTGAGCCTAATGATGGTACCGAGCCTGAACAAAAACCTTTAACCATAGCTTTTGTAATGGAATCAGTGTAATATTTTCCGGATTCACTCCAA
>ENA-OPAH01002550-OPAH01002550.1-human-gut-metagenome-genome-assembly--contig:-NODE-2550-length-10164-cov-2.408844_pt1 | contig 10164 bp, 8 predicted proteins | sample MGYA00241050_ERZ501416 | MGnify/ENA primary metagenome ERZ501416 (study PRJEB25962, sample SAMEA2042632) | human gut metagenome | biome: human gut; feature: human-associated habitat; material: faeces... | reverse complement strand
CAGGCTGGGGCGCTACCGGCGTGCCGCAATGCCCGCAAAATGCAGCGCCGTCTGGCAATTGAGAACCACAGTGAGGACAGTACATGTCAACCTCCCCTTCCCGCGCTCGATAGACCCCGTAGCCCCGAGGCGCATTGCGCGAATCCAAGGCGACGCGCCACCCAGGGCGCGCCGCCTTCTTGGACTAAAGTGTAGCCTCACCAACGCCCCCATAGGAGCAGGCAATCGCCAAACAGCAGGTTTTCTGGCACCCACCGGACGCCGCTCGCCTACACAATCGGGGCAATCCCAGAAAAATGCAGGTATAGCGAGATAAGAGCAACGATGACGACCACCAAGGCTATGACCTTGTCATGCGCAGCAGGAAGCACCGGCTTGCCGCGCCCCTTCTCTCCTGCCGCATACACCAAGATGCCCGGGGCAAACAGGATCGTCGTGATCATCACACCTTGAAGACCCGTAGACCACACGAGGAAGATCGTATAGATGAAGCCGAGCGTGCCGAAGAACCGCGCAGTCGCGAGTTTGGGCGCACGAGGGCCGTCCAGGTGCTCGTTCTTCCAGCCGATCACCATGTAATAGGCTGCAGAGCACACATAGGGGATGAGAATGGTGTTGACTGCGCATGAATAGAAGAACTGATACGTACTTGCCGCAACCGCAGATAGCACGAGGAACAGCTGGGTGATGCTCGAGCTTACAAGCACCGTCACGATCGGGGCGCCGCGATCGTTGGTCTTGGCGAACGACTTGGGGAACGAGCCCTGGCGCGCAGCCTCGAAGGGTGTCTCGGAAGCGATGATCACATACCCGAGCATGGCGCCCACAAGCGAGAGGACCACGCCGAGATTTACGACCGCCGCCCCCACCGGACCGATGGCGCGCTCAAGAATGCCCGCCATGGAGGGCGTTGCGAGCTGGGCCATCTCTTCGCGCGGCATGATGCCGAGGGAGAGCAGCGAGATGATGAGGTAGAGCACGAAGACGGCGATGAAACCGAAAGCCGTCGCTCGTCCTACGTCTTTCACGTATTTTGCACGACCCGAGATAACGACGGCGCCCTCGATGCCCGTGAACACCCAGACGAGCGCGATCATGGTCGAGACGACCTGTTCACCAAAACTCGGGCCTCCGGGCTCGCCCCAGAAGTTATCCATAAAGATATCCGGGTTAAATTTGCCCAGAAGCACGATGGACAACACGAACATGCTAAGCGGAACGAGCTTCGCCAGCGTGACGATTGTGTTGATGCCAGCGGCCTCTTTAACCCCGCGCGTAACCAAAAACGTGAGGAACCACAGGAACACGCTCGCGCAGATGATTGAAATCATGTTGTTGCCTTCACCGAACACCGGGAAGAAATACCCCAGCGCGCTGAAGAGCAGCAATGCGAAGCTCACGTTCGAGAGGCATGCGCTGATCCAATAGCCCCAAGCGGAATTAAAGCCTACATAATCGCCAAATCCAGCAGCGGCATACGCATAGATGCCGCCTGTAAGATCAGGGCGCGCTTGCGACAGGCCGTTGAACACCATCATGAGCGCGAACACGCCAATGAAACAGATGGCCCACGAGACGATGACGGCGCCGGAGTTCGCACCGCCAGCGGCCATATCGCCCGCGAGCGAGAAGATGCCGCCGCAGATGCTCGCGGTAATGACCATCATCGTGAGGCGGAAAAGATCGAGACCGTTAGGATCGATGATACCGTCGTCGCCAACGCGCTCGACGACCTCATGGTCCTGTGCCATACGAGCTCCTTTCCCTACTTGCGTAGACGTAAAAGGGGCCGACGCGCAGGCCGGCCCCGAAAAAAACACCTTAGAAACGCAGCGACAGGCAGGAGAGGCCACCGTCGACCTTGCGGTACTCGGAGGTATCGACCACGAGCGTCTTGTAGCCCAGGTCCTGGACCGCCTTGAGCACGGTCGGGTAGCCCTCGGCAACGATGACGGTGTCGTTCACCCAGATGCAGTTGGCACCGTAGGCCTCTTCCTCAGGCACAACGATCTTGTTGTACTGGGCAAAGTCCGGCTTGTCGATGAACTCGCCCGAAACCAGCATGTTGTTGTTCTCGATGTAGTTCACGCCGGTCTTGAGGTGCAGGACCTCCTCCAGCGGGACCTCGGAGCCCTCGAGGCCCCAGCCCTCGAGGATCTCGATGAACTGGCGGATGCCCTCCTCGTTGGTGCGCGCGGAGCGGCCCACGTAGAAGTGGTCGCCAACCATCATGACGTCGCCGCCATCGAGGGTGCCGGGGCTCACGATGTGCTTCACATGCTCGTCGTCGAAGAACCGACGAACGACCGGCTCAATCTCGTCCTTCTCGCCGTTGCGGGAGTCGGCGCCCGGATTGGTGATGATGGCGCCGCAACGGGTGATGACCGCGGGATCCTCGACGAAGCAGCTGTCGGGGTACTGCTCGAGAGCGGGAAGCACCGTGACGTCAACGCCGCACTGCTCGAGAGCATGCTCGTAGTCGTAGTGCTCCTCGATGGCGCGCTCGTAAATGGGCTGGCCGAGCTCCGGCGCGCTCGTGATGCCGTTGCTAAGCGACTTGCCGGGACGACGGATGATGACGTGGCTGAACTTGGTCATGATGAGGTCCTCCTTGGGAAGGTTTGCGGGGTTTCCTTCACCCCGTCTCGCTGGCTTTATTCTATGGGTGATCCTTTGTTTTGTATATTGTATACAATTATGAGCGGTATCTATTGCTCGGTGAATGGCTGATTCTCTTTACTTGTTTTTTATCTTTCATTTTCTATACGTCGACAATATACATTTAAGAATGGGAAGCATACTTACGCTATTCATCTAGCAACGGTCTGTTGTATGCTGTTGCAGGCGCATCAACATGCCGCAATCGCTCACCCACCGAAGGGAGGCGACCGTGGATACCCCACGCAGCTCGCTCAAGGATAATGTATACAGCTACATTGCCGGGCGCATCGACAGCGGAGAGCTCTCCGCCGGAGACCGTGTGAGCGAGCAGGCCATCTGCGACGCGATGGGGGTTTCGCGCACGCCGGTTCGAGAAGCGCTCATCCAGCTCGCAAGCGATGGCTACCTCGACAACCAGCCCAGGCGCGGCTTCCGCGTGCGCGGCTTCGATCGCCAAAGGGCGCTCGAGGTGTTCGAGGTCATCGGGCCCCTCGACGGGCAGGCTGCCTTCTTGGCATGCCCTCAGCTCACCGAGCAAGACCTCGCGCAGATGCAGTTCCTTGTGGGGTCTATGGACCTCGCCATATCGAGTGGCCTCATCCTCAAATACGACGACCTGCAGCGCGAATTCCATTACAGCTATGTCCAGAAATGCGGAAACCAGCGCCTCATGGACCTCATGACGCAGCTCGAGCGCTGCTTCATCAAACGCGACTACAGCACCGTTGACCGAGAAATGACCACCAAGCTGCTGCTCAAAGCCAACGAAGAGCATCGGCACATCCTCGACCTTCTCAAGGCTCGCGACGCCGCTGCCGTTCGAGACTACGTCCGCGACGTGCACTGGGATACCGATAACGCCGAGTTCACCGTGTGGTAGGCGCCAAGATCACGATAAAAAGCCTACGATGAGCGCATGCCCAACCCCCATAGCGACTGTGAGAGCATCGGCTAGTGCAGGAATAAGACGGACCCTACCGCTATGGCCCAACGGGCGCAGCGCCCAATCATTGGAGAAGAGGGCTTCTAAACAAAACGGAGGCCCCAACCAGGTTGGAGCCTCCAAGAGACACACGATGTAGGGTAATCGCAGGCGCTTACGCGTAGATGCGGGTACCGGAGAGACCAGCCATGGTCTCGGCGGCCTTGTCGAGCGCGCCGATGATGCACACGCGGCCCTTGCGGCTGCGGGCGAACTTGATGGCGGCGCGGACCTTCGGCTCCATGGAGCCCTTGCCGAACTGGCCCTCGTCGGCGAGCTTCTCGGCCTCGTCGGCGCTGATCTCGGTCAGGTCCTGCTGGTCGGGCTTGCCAAAGTTAATGGCCACGTGCTCGACGGCGGTGAGCAGGAAGAGCACCTGGGCGTCGCAATCCTCGGCGAGGAGCTCGCCGCCGGCATCCTTGTCGATTACCGCTGCCACACCCTTGTAGCAGCCCTTGTTATCGTAGTCACGGACCACGGGGATGCCACCGCCTCCGCAGGCGATGACGATGAACTCGTTGTCGAGCAAATTAAGAATCGAAGGGGCCTCGACGATCTTCTTGGGATCGGGGCTCGCCACGACGCGGCGCCAACCGCGACCGGAATCGTCCACGAAGACCTTGTCCGGCTCCGCTGCCATAATCTCGCGGGCCTGCTCCTCGGTGTAGAACGGGCCGATGGGCTTGGTGGGGTTCTGGAAGCTCGGATCCTCCGGGTCGACCTCGATCTGGGTAACCACGGTAGCCACGTGCCAGCGCTTATAGCGCTTGTGCATCTCGCGGCCGATGCCCTGCTGCAGGTGATAGCCGATATAGCCCTGGCTCATGGCGCCGCACTCGGGCAGGTCCATCTCAGGTGTCCCGATAGCATCGTGGGCCGCGGCGAAGGCGTTCTGGATCATGCCGACCTGCGGGCCGTTGCCATGGGTGATGATGATCTCGTTGCCCTGCTCGATGAGGCCGAGGAGTGCGTGGGCAGCATTGTTCACGCGCTCAATCTGCTCAGCGGGCGTGTTGCCCAGCGCATTGCCGCCGAGCGCGACGACGATACGGTCCGGTTTTCCCAGGGGCTTTGACATGGTGAGGAACTCCTTTCAAATCCGACGGAAATAGCCCAGTCGGAAACAAGCGACTTGCCCTGGGGACAAGCAAGACATCGGTCAGCTACAGAGCAAGCGCTACGAATCGAATAATTCCCGGTTAATGCCGTTCGGCTCGCCTTTCGCCACCATAAGTGCGCAGAACACATCGGAATCGACGTTCAATATGGTGCGAATTGCGCCAACGGGATACGTTAACCCGGCGAAAATGCCAATACTCGAAAGCGGCAATCCTAGCTGCGGGACAATCATCGTCAGTGAAACGATATCCGCACCAGGTGCAACCGCATTTGCCAGCGAGAGAAGCGTGCAAATGATGGCCAAGTACAGGTAATCAAATCCAGCAAAAGTCATACCATAGATTTGAGCAATGGTAATTGCTGTCACAGCCAAATGAATCGATGCCCCATTTGAGTTGAGCGGCATTCCTAGCGGAAGAAGCAGGTCGGCGATATCGTCACGCAGGCCAAGCTTGCGCTTGGCATCTTCCATCTCAACGGGAAGCGTAACCGCCGACGAAATTGTGCCGAGCGCCATGACCGACATCGGCCACATCTTGGCTACCAGGCGCACGGGATTGAACCCACATCGCACGCACACGACCACAATCCACACAACAAGGAATACCAGCACAGTGCCACCGAGCACCAAAAGATACTTGAGCAATGGAACAAGCACCTCAGCGCCGAGACTACCAACCATGGCGCTCACATAGCAGAAGATTCCGACGGGTGCGATGGTCATAACACCACGGATGATGCCGAGCAGTAGCTGCTCAAGCTCCTGCACAACGTCAAAAACAAAACAAGAACCGCCGTGAGCCGTACGCCAAAAAGTGATGGCCAAACCGAGCGCAATGGCAAACACAATGCAAGGCACCATCGCTCCAGCAGACATAGAGGAGATAATGTTGCTGCTGAAAAAACCAAGAATGGTATCTTGCCAGGTTGTCGCCGTAGCCTCTGCCGTAGTGGCAGCGTTTTGAACAAGCTCGGTATCAGCCAAGCCAGCGCCTGGCTGAAACACCGTCGCTGCGAAAATGCCACACAGCGACGCCAGAATCGACGAGGAAGCAAACCACGCGATTCCCTTGATGCCAATGCCCGACAAGTCTCGAGCTGTAAGGCCGCCAACAGCAACGACAATGGCGCACATTACGAAAGGAACGATGCCCATCTGCACGAGGCGAAAGAAATGTCACCGATAAACTGAATCTGCCCCATCGCCTCCCCTCCAATAAGACCGGCTGCCACGCCGAGCACCATGGAGATGACGATAGCGGTATTGGTATTGATGCGCTTAAGTTGGCGCATGTGGACCACTCTCCCCTTCTCTGGACATTTTGCAAGGGCAAGACCATCGATTGCTTGCTCCCACTGCCTCTGCAATCCAGAGGCAGCATCAGCGATCGAGCACCTCGCCATCGCACGGCCGAGTGGGGCCGTTTACGCCCAGGGTTGAAGCAACACAAACGTCGCGGGGCGCGTGAGACACATACGCGCCCCGCGATTAATGGGTCAGAAGCGTCTGTTACTCCTCAGCAACAGCCTCTTTTGAACCGTCGAAGATCTCGTGGTCGACACCCTTCTCGCCTGCCACCAACAGTGCGGCAAACACATCACCGTCCACGTTCAGAATGGTACGGATAGCGCCCGTCGGATACTCCAGGCCAGCGAAGATGCCGATCGACGCCATGGGAAGGTTGAGCGAGGGCACGATCATGGTGAGGGAGACAAGCGAGGCGCCCGGCGAAACAGCGTTGGCGAGCGAAAGCAGGAACGCAATCATCCAGACATAGAACAGCTGGCCGCCCGCGAAGGTGATGCCATAGATCTGTGCGATAGTGATGGCCGTCACCGCGAGATGAATGGCGGCACCGTTGGAGTTGAGCGGCATGCCCAAGGGGAGCAGCAGATCAGCAACAGCCTTGTCGCAGCCAATCTTATTCTTGGTGTCCTCCATTGCCGTAGGCAGCGTAACGGCAGACGAAATCGTACCCAAAGCGAGCGCCGACATGGGCCACATCTTCTTGAGCAGCGAAAGCGGATTGAGGCGGCAACGCACCGAGGTCACGATGAAGTAGATCACGAACATAATCAGGGTCGCGAGCGCCATAACACCCAGGTACTTCACGAGCGGGATGAGCACCTCAGCTCCGAGGCTGCCCACCATGGCGCTCACGTAGCAGAAAATGCCGATGGGCGCGATGGTCATGACGCCGCGGATGATGTTGAGCAGAAGGTCGGCAAGCTGCTTGCACACGTCGTATACCAAGCACTCGCCATCATGGGTGTTGCGCCAGAAGCTAATAACCAGACCAAGTGCGATGGCAAACACGATGCACTGGATCATGGAGCCGCTACCCATGGAAGCGATGATGTTAGAGCCGAAGAACGACAGCAGCGTGTCTTGGAAGGTTACCGCAGTTGCCTCAGATTCATAAGCGGCGTTTTGCACGAGAGCGGTGTTCTCCAAACCGGCGCCAGGCTGCAGCACAAGCGCCAAGCCCAAGCCAATTCCTGCAGCGATAAACGATGAGATGAGGAAAATCACGATTCCCTTGAGCCCAAACCCAGAAAGCGCTTGGGGAGACAACCCGCCCACCGAGGTAATGATGGTGCACATCACGAACGGAATGATGCCCATTTGTACGAGACGGAAGAAGATGTCACCAACGAACTGAATGTTCGCCATGACCTCGCCACCGATTACGCCAGCGGCTACGCCAGCAACCATGGACAGCACAATCCACGTAGTGACGCTGATCTTTTTCTTCCCTTCTGTAGCCATTATTTCCATCCTTTCTTCCAGACGCGAAATGCGGCAAAGCCGCCTTCGCTACAACAAACAACAGAACGCCGCACCAAACCCCAGGAGGCTGTCGGCCCCCGAGGTGTGCCCGAGCTCGAGCACCCGTGCCAGCGCATCGGGGAGCGCCCGCTCGTCCATCGCGCGCACTACGGCGAGCAGGTCGAGGTAGTCCTCGTTTGCGTACCCCTCCCCCATGGCCCGGTAATATGCCTCACTCACAGCGGTGGTTTTACCGGGAACCACACTTGATACCGTCTCGAAAAAGGCTTGTGCCATGCTCGAAACGCCCCCGCAATACAGGAAACGAAGCGCCGTGCCAAAACCCATGAGCACGTCATCGCCCGACGGGGTGAGGCCGAGGCCCCTACCCACCAGGTATTCGACAGCTCCGTGCATAGCACGCTCCGCAGCCTCAACCTGCGCATCGCCGCAAGACCGTTCTCCCTTGTCAAGCACACGACGACACATGGCCGAGAACCGAGCAAGCTCGGACACGGCGCTCCGAGACCGATCCGGCCACGGCAGCCCGGTGCGGTCGGCAAGGCCGAGGACACCGATCTCGCGCAGCAGGGCGGCATCGATATCGTTCGGGAACGTACCGGCAAGCTCGGGGACGCGCATGCACCGCACCGGCGCGGCGGAGAGCTCGAGCTCACTCACCCGCGCACGGCTGTAGATGCGCAGAACCCCATCGCGAAAGACGGCGCGATCCCCCTGCACCGCGGAACCCACGAGCGCGGGCATCTCCTCCGCGTCGACGTTCGCACCCAGGCAGGAGAGCGGCGCGTCGCTGCTCCCCAGATGCAGCAGCAGCCCGTCGAGCTCAACATTCAAGCTCGAAGAGAATACGCTGTGCACCGTTCCCGTCGCGTGCTGCGACAGGTGACCCCATGCGTAGTCGCTCACAGAGGTGATGCCCATGGCAACCTCGCCCTCTTACTCGATGCCGAGCTTGGCGCAGTACGCCTCGAGCGCCTTCTCGAAGCGCGCACGGTACCGGCGCCGACCTGGCCGATGCCCGCCTTCTTGTGGGCGATGCCGGTGTTGATGATCGGGGTGATGCCCGTGGCCACGACCTTGCGGATATCGATGCCGAGGCACGTACCCTTGAAGTCCCACGTGGGGATGGACCAGTTGGGGTTGTGCTCGACGCAGATCTGCTCCATCTCGTTGGAGATGTTGAGCGCGTCCTCGAACCCGCCGGCACCAACGAAGCGGGTCACGCCGGGCGCCGCGACCATGGCCATGCCGCCCACGCCCACGGTCTCGGTAATGGAGGAGTCGCCGTTGTCGGGGCAACCATCCTCAGCCGTGAATCCGGTGAAGTACAGGCCCATGGGCGTGTTCACCGGAGCGCAGAACCACTCGTCACCGAGGCCGGTCACGCGCACGCCGAACTCATAGCCGTTGCGGGTCATGGTCGAGACCACGCAACCCTCCTCGTCCTTGCGCACGTAGTCAACGATTGCCTTGCCCATGGCCATCATGATGTTCAGGAAGAATTGATCGGTGTCGGCCAGGAACTGGATCACGCGCTCCTTGGCGTCCTCGGAAGCATCCGTCTTCACGATGAGCGGCGCCAGCTCCTTGAGGAGATTCAGGGTCGCGGCCATGTTGCGCTGGTGGAACTCGTCGCCCTGGGTGATGGCGCGCGCAATGAGCACGTTGAGGTTGATGCCGCCATCGGAGAGTTTGAGCGCCTTGGAGAGCACGGGGCCGAGCTCGTCGGCCATCCAGTGCAGGCGGTCGACGACCTCCTGGCTGTACGCGCCGAAGCGCAGCACCTTGCCGATGCCCTCGTTCATGGTGCAGTAGGCGGTGGTGTCGTCCGCAAGGTTCACGACCTTGAGCACGGCCATGTTGGCGGAGGTGATGCCGCCCATGGGGCCTACGGCATGGCAGTGGTGGCAGGGGATGAACTCGACCTCGCCGGCCTCGAGCATCTTGACGGCCTCTTCCTCCGTCTCAGCCCAACCCTCGAAGAGCGCTGCGCCGATGCACGAACCGCGCATGGGACCCTGCATGTTCTCCCAGGTAATCGGGGGGCCTGCATGCAGAAGCGTCTTCTTCTCGCGGTTGAGCTCGGGGATGACGTCCTTGGCCACCACGACGTCCACGAGCTGCGGCTGGCTCTCCTTGAAGCGCTGGCAGATGCGCTCGTTGGCCTCGTCGATGCCCTCGACCTTGGCGAGCTCGGTGAGCAGGTGGATCATCCGCTTGTTGCCGCCGGCCATGGGCTTCCAGGTGTACTGGACGCTCTTGGCACCGTAGGCGCGCAGCGGGTCGTTGAAGCTCTCCACGCCCACGTTGATCACGCGCGGCTTGGTGGTGAGAAGCTCCATGACGGCCTCGCTCGGCTCGGGCAGAGGCGATGCGTCCTTGACCTCATACGGCACGACCTCGCGGTCCTCCTCGGTGAACTCCACGCCCTTCATGGCAAGCGCGGCGCGGACGGCCATGGCGTTGGATTCCTCCATGATGGCGCCAGCATCCTCGAGGATCTTGATGGAACGCTCGTAGTCCTGCGGGTCGTGGCTCGTGCCCACGACAGTGCCCACGAAGTGCAGGTCGCGACCCTCGGCCGCGGCGGCCGCCTTGCACTCGGCGATGA
>ENA-OPAH01002548-OPAH01002548.1-human-gut-metagenome-genome-assembly--contig:-NODE-2548-length-10171-cov-2.485864_pt1 | contig 10171 bp, 6 predicted proteins | sample MGYA00241050_ERZ501416 | MGnify/ENA primary metagenome ERZ501416 (study PRJEB25962, sample SAMEA2042632) | human gut metagenome | biome: human gut; feature: human-associated habitat; material: faeces... | reverse complement strand
CGCCCACCACCTGCCAGAGCAGGTTCACCATGGCCGGGTCGTCGGAGAACTCGGCCATCCAGGACTCGACGTCCCAATCCGTGCCGTCGTCGTTATGAATGACGGGGTTCTTCGCGCCCTCGACGAAATCCACGTGACTCTTACCGGTGAACACGAACTCCGGGTCGAAGCCAAGGAGCATCTTGCTCCCGTAGTCGTACACGCCATTGTTCACAGCGATAAGGTCACGGTCATGACAACGCTCGACGTGCGGGCACACGGAACGGAGAACCGCAATCGTCTCGTAGACGCCGCGAATCGTAATCGCGCTGTCGTAGCTGCGGATGAGCCGCGTCAGACCATCCTCGGAGACGTCGTAGGTGCCCTCGTTGTCGCCGGACGTCTGGTAGACGCCGATGTCGAAGTTGCCGTCGTCGCCCGCATCCTTCCAGAGGATGCCCACCGCGTGATGCAGCTCGCGCACAATCAGCGCAATCTGGTACGGGTCCAGGTGCTTGCGCAGGCGCAGGCGGGCGTCTCCCGGCGGCTTCTGGTCGGGATAGGCGTCCTTCAATGATGCTCCGACAGGCGCGTTCGGGTCGCGGGGACCCCGGTTGTACTCCTCGATGGCGTTGTTGGTCGCCTGCAGAAGCTCCCGCTCGACCTGTTCGGGAGCGGGGCATATGTCCACGTCGATGCCCGCCAGATACTCCTCTGTGACCGTTCTAATCAGCTCGTTCTCGGTCATGTCTTGACCTGCGTAAACGGACGTGCTATCATAATCACAGGTAGAGGCCGTCCCGGAAGCTGTGCAGGCATCGGGGCGGTTTTCTTTTTTGCCCATATTCACACCTCCTTAATTCGTTAGCTCAATGCGCTTCACGTTGGCGCTCTTCCACGCCTCAAGGTCATCCACCTTGTAACGGACCGCATTGCCGACCTTGTAGTAACTCGGGCCTTTGCCTTGACAACGCCAGACGCGGAGCGTCCCGGCGCTCAGGTCGAGCAATTCCGCCGCTTCGTACGTCGTCATGTAACGGGGTTTCGACCCCTTCGTCTTCTTCTGTTCTTTAGCCATATCAGCCACCTCCATGTTCAGAATCCGTTTCACGAGAACAAAAAAGCTCCCGTGGAAACCAAAGAAGGACATAGGCAGAACATGCCTTGTCTATCTCGGTTTCCACGGGAGCTTCGTGTTCGTTATTTCGCCCGTGACGCACGGCCTATTCGACCGAGCGCTCGGCTCCTATTCCCGGTAGCAACCCCGCATCAAAGACGGGACGGGTGCTGAGCCATTTATCTATACAACTGGTATTATACAGCGTTAACTCGATTAACGCAATACCCGATATTCCGTCTCCGCAGGTCAGAGGCTTGTTTCCACTCGTATACGAGCGGAAATCGCCCGAAAAAAATATTGCGCGCGCCCATGTGCCACTACTGCGTTCGAAAAGTGGAACAAGTGGAACATCCGCCTCTACTCCCCGATAAACACGGGGAACATTGCGTTCCACTCTCGGATTGGAAAGTGGAACGAGCCACCAAGAAGCTGAAAGCAGAAGAAGGGCCGTACACGGCAGGAGAGGGAACCTCTGACACACTTTGACACACTTCGAAGTGTGTCAGAGATTTCCCGCATTCATCGGCTTCCCCGAGCGATTGCCCGTTTTTCTGACACACTTCCATTTTTTATAGTGTGTCGGTACTTTCGTAGGATTTATCGGCTTCCTCGGACGCTTGACACACTAAACACACTATTTTTCCAATCTACGCGTACAGAGAAATTTTTCCCTATATATATCTATATACTTATTTTTTCTCTCGCGCGCATTAGTTCAAAAAAAGGTGTGTCAAGTGTGTCAGATGGTTGTACTCCCCGATGAACACGGGAAAAGTACCGACACACTAAAATTTTCGCAAGTGTGTCAGAAATCGACCACCTTCCCGTACTCCCCGATAAACTGGGGAAAGTTCTGACACACTATTTTTTCGCGATAGTGTGTCAGAACCCGAAATCGGACATGCCCGCCCCCTGCTGTACCCAGACCCAAGACCCGAACCAGCCGCCCGCAGGGCGGCCAATCCCAGCATCGAGCGGAAGCGAGATGCGCACCTGCATCCGCCTTTGCTTCTCTGACGCTCTCAGAGGCGTTTTAAGGCACGAAAAAGCCCGCCAGGGTAACGGAGTACCCCAACGGGCTTAAAACGTCTTAAAACGCAAAATACAGCGTCCTATCCCTCCGAGGAATCATCCTCAATCATCCCGAAGTGTCGGAACGCGTCCAGAATCGCCTCGCGCTTCTCGGGCGGACACTTCGGCTGCTGCTTGCCGCCCGAGCGGTCGCACTCCATCTCCAGTCCGCACTCGGCCTTCATTTGCGCGATGTTCAGGGTGCTCACGGTCAGGCCGTGCGTCTCCTTCACATACTTTCGGATGTTCTCGTACGTCGGTTGCGCCTTGGCCTCATCCAGTCCCATGTCCTTCGGGCTGACGGTCACGGGGATGAAAGTCTTCGTTGCGGATTTCCGAGATAGAACCGCAACCGTCTCAGTATGGTTGGTATGAGGAAACATATCTACCGGCTGAACGCGATTGAGATAGTACCCTTCTTTGATCAGGAATTCCACATCTCTTTGCTGTGTTTTGGGATTGCAGGAGATATAAACAATACGTTTTGGTGCGAGTAGGCAGGTTGCCTTTAAAAAGTCCTCACTTGCGCCAGCTCGAGGGGGATCCATTAAAAGAACGTCGACTCGATTACCTGCTTTAGCGTGCTTTTTCATGAAGTCGCCAGCGTCGGCTGTTTCGAAAGTGGCGTTTTCGATGCCATTGTGGCGCGCATTATTATAAGCATCCGTAATGGCAGATTCGATATTGTCCACACCGATAACCTGAGCCGCGTGGGCTTCGGGAGTTTCGGGAAGACCTTTTGCTGCAACAAGGCCGATAGTTCCCGTGCCGCAATAGGCATCAAGTACCGTTTCCGTTCCTGTGAGCTGCGCCATCTGAATGGCATAGCGGTAGAGGACTTCCGTTTGGGTGGAATTAACTTGATAAAACGAATGTGATGAAATGCGGAAACTGAGTCCACAAAGTTTGTCTAGGATAAAACCAGGACCGTACAACGTTTTTTCTTCCTGACCTAGGATGACATTGGTTTGTCGGGTATTTACGTTCTGTACGATGGTGGTAATATCGGGGACGCGTTTGACGAGTTCCCGACAGAAATTGCGCGAGCCAGGAAAAGCGCTTTCGTTGGTAACTACCGTCACTAAAATTTCGTTTGAAGAATGGCCGACGCGCACAACAGCGTGGCGCATAAATCCCTTTCCCGTGTCTTCGTTATAGGGTTCCATGTGGTAATGCTGCATTATCTGTTTGATGGCAAGAATTATGCGTTTTGCAGTCTTGTTTTCCAGAAGGCAGGTATCGGTGGGAATTACGCGATGAGTTCCTGCTGCATACATGCCATAAAGTATCTCGCGATCAGGATGTCCACCTTTACCTTGTGCTCGATTGGAAGTTTTTCGAAGTGAACTCCTTTTGTTTGCTTGCTGTGCGTCTGCTCTTTTGTCCTTTCGAGAACGAGAAGAAAGCTTTTTACCAGGAACGTAAGGGGAGGTTACCTTATTGCGATAATAAAACGGTTCATCCATCCCAGAAATTGGACTAAATATCGTATGAGGATTTGAGAACGGCTTAAACAAGCGAAACATTTCTTCTTGTTTTTGTTCGAGCTGTTTCTCGTAGGGGATCTGAAGTAGTTGGCAACCACCGCATTTCTTCTGCACGGGGCAGAAAGTAGCGCCGCTTTCCGATGAGTGAGAAGAAGCTTTACGAGAGGTTTTGTGAGTTGAACTGTGAGCGGTTTCGCAAGAGGCTTTGTGCGCAGTTCTGCACGTGGTTTCGCGGGCGACTTCACGCGGAGTTTCACGAGCAGTTTTGCGAGTGGTTTTGCGAGTGGCCTGAACTGAGCTATTTCTCGTTGAGCTTGTCATGAGGTGTCAACCAGATCCTTTTAAAATTTATTGCTGATCTTCCAAAGAAGTAATTACAACAGGGAAGGTCATAATAATACTAAATCCAGCCCCTTCCGCGCTCGCAATTGTCAAGGTTCCTTCATGCACTAATACGATTCGTGCATGAAGGGGAAGCCCTAAGCCGTGTTTGCCAATTGAGCCACCATGAGGAATGGGGGCGTTATTGACGAGTGAGCCATTCTGGTTATTAATGAGCGAATTCTGCAGACCAGGTTCAGGATAAAGACCGCGGCCATGGCTTGATTGCAAACCAGGTCCGGATTGGAATCCGCGGCCCGTGAACTCGGAGGCTGTGCTGGTCTCGAGCTCGGAGGCTGTCGTGGTCGCAAACCTGGAGGATGCCGTGTTCGCAAATCTGGAGGCTGCTACATCGGAGCCTTGCTCTTCTAAGGCTGCTGCGGGAGGACGAGGCGGTCGTTTTTTCGCAGGCAGAGGAGGCTCACTTCCCAAAGGAGGTTTCTGGGCCGAAATGGTAGGCGCCCCAGCTTGGTAAGAGTGCGCGGTGTTGTGAGGCGGAAGATCGGGACCACCTTCGATTTGCTGGGGAGGCATAAAAGAATTTGCTTTCGAGAAGGTGATACTGGTGTCGGTATAAGAAGTCAGGGAACCAATGCCGAGATAATCTCGTTCAAGCATAGCTGCCAGCCCAAGTAATTGTTCGGTGTTCATCCCGCGTCCGTCATCTGCCACGCAAAGTGCCACGCCTTTTTCATTGATATTGAGCGAGATCGTAATGCGGCAATGATCAGGGTTATGTTCGAGGGAATTGTCAATAGCGTTGCGAAGCGCCCGCTTTAAAAGACGTTCGTCTCCTTTTATAAGGGCTTGACTGGCGGTTTCGGCGATATCTAAATCAAATTCTGCATGATCATCTATGCCCTGGTTAAGGTAATCTACTACTACGCTGCGAAGTGTTTTTGCTACAACGATAGTATCAATCTTAAGAGGTTGCATGTCGTATTCAAGCTGGGTGGCAATATTGAGGTCTTCAATTAAGTCGCGAATACGAATTCCTTGACGGGTAATTATAGCCGCTGACTCTCGAGCATCTTCGGAAAGGGAAGCGTTGTGCTCAAGCTGTTCTGCATGACCCATCGCAATGGCAAGAGGGGTACGAACATCATGAGAAACGCCTGCAACCCAATTTTTACGGGCAGTTTCTTTACGGAGAAGAGTATCCGAAACGGCGTTGATGCGATTACCTACCACGCGAAGCATGCCCGAGAAACGCACCTTGGCGGGTTTTCCTTGTGCCAGATTGTCCAAAGCATCAAGCATAGGCCCTGTGCTTTTAAGCAATGAGCGTTGCGAGAATACATACAACAAAAAAATGAGAAGCAGGTCAATGGTGAAGACAAGCAAAAGGTAGAGAGGAATGCGTATAAACGCTTGTTCAGAGAGGGTGATTCCCCAGGTAAGATATTGATTTCCGGGGTATCCCATTATTACGAGATTGGGGTCTTTGGTCCAAATAAAAGTAGATGAGCTGCCGTATGCGCGATCGTGCGAGATAACGGCAATTTCATTTTGAGTAAATGAAGTTGGAAAATCTTGCGGAGTGTTATACGACCAGACGACCGTTCCGTTTTGATCAAGAAGCACCGTCCAACAATCACGCACATCCATTTGATTCAATAGGTTTTGATTATCGAGCACCCAATTTCCCTGTTCATCTTGAACAAGGCTATAGGCAACTTCGGCGATATCGATGCGCGCTTCGGAATTTGCAGAATCGGGACCATCGGCATAAGAAATTTGCCCTTCAAAAAGGGCGATTGCAATATAGAGAAATACATCGATCACAAGGATGAGCAGTGCCATTCCTGCGAATAGACCGATGTGTTTTAAGATAAAAAATCCTGACTGTGGTTTGTTCTTTCCGATTGCCATTTAAGCACTCTTTTCGACAAGGAGCTTATAGCCCAGCCCTTTCATGGTGATAAGCGATTCGGGTTTTGAGGGATTGAGCTCTATCTTCTCTCGAATGCGGCGGATGTGCGTCATGAGACTTTGCTCGTATCCAAACGAGGAGCCCCAGCATTCTTCGCAAAGATGATCGGTTGTAACAATGCGGTTGGCATTGTTGGCAAGAATGCGTAAAAGCTCACTTTCTTTTGCGGTTAAAAAGGTTGGATCGCAGCCTTCTTTGTGCACTTCAACATTGTCAAGGTCAATAGTGCAATGCGCTAAGCGCAGAACTGGTTCGTCATCGGGGTAACACCGACGTAAAACTGCATAGATTCGAAGGATTAATTCCTGTGCCGAAAAAGGTTTTGTTAGGTAATCATCTGCGCCTGATCGGAGGCCTGTGAGACGGTCAGCTGTTTCATCTTTAGCGGTGAGGAAAATGACCGGCAAAGGTTTTCCTGACGAAAGAGAACGCAAATAGGTGCAGAGGGTAAATCCATCTCCATCGGGCAACATAACATCAAGGATAGCAAGATCGGGATGGTGTTGCTCGTAGGCAGCAAGCCCGCTGGTGACATCACTTGCAGTAACAATGCGCTCAAAGCCGTCGGCACGAAGCACTGTTTCGAGAAGATGAAGCAATTCGGGTTCATCATCAACCAGAAGAATAGTTTTAGTATGTAGAGAATCTTTTGCCATAGTTGTATTGTATGCGCAACTTTATCGTGCCACGTGGGCATTTCTCAAAAGTCAGGTAAATGTTAGGTACCTGCCAGAAGCTAGTAAGGACTACTTTTTAGGCTTTCTTTAGACGGAAATACGCAACGCCCTTTAAACAGAAATACGCAATGCCGATTTTGGATTGATTAGGGCGCTGGCGTTCTAAAGAAAGGAATTCCGATGGTGGGAAATGCAGGAATGCGAACAATCGTGGAAGTGCGCGATGTTTCAAAGTGTTATGGCGGAAAGATGGGTAGGCATGGTCATACCGAAAATATGACACGTGCCTTAGATCATGTGAACTTCACGGTAGAGCAAGGAGAATTTGTCGCAATTATGGGCCCCTCGGGATCGGGGAAGTCCACACTTCTGAATTGCTTGGCTACAATAGATAGTCCCACTAATGGGCATATCATTATTGGCGGGAGGGACGTAGTTGGTCTTTCTTCGAAAGAGCTGGCTCGATTCCGCAGGGAAGAGCTGGGCTTTGTTTTCCAGGACTCCAATTTGCTTGATACCCTTACGATTCGCGAAAATATTGCACTTGCCCTTACGATTTCTCGCGTACCAGCACGTACGATAAACGAGCAAGTTGAGTCGCTTGCACGACAACTTTCAATTGAGCAGACGCTTGATCGGTATCCATATGAAGTCTCGGGAGGGCAGAAGCAACGTGCCGCAGCAGCTCGCGCTTTCATCACCAAGCCTCATCTGATTTTGGCCGACGAACCAACGGGGGCCCTGGATACCAAATCAGCACGAGATCTTCTTGATGCGTTGGAATTTCTTCATGGTCTCGGCGCAACTATTTTGATGGTTACGCATGATTCGAGTGTTGCAAGCCATAGCGATCGCATCGTGTTTATTCGTGACGGCAGGTTGTGGGGTCAGATGAGTCGTGGCGGCAACGACCGAAAGACCTTCTTGGCTCGTATTATTGCAGCAACTTCTCAGCTTGAAGAAGGTGAAGAAGATGCTTGCTAAATTATCAATCGCAAATGTTCGACGATCCTATAAAGATTTCGCCATTTATTTCTTCACCTTACTTATTGGTGTTGCGGTATTTTATGCCTTTAATTCCATTACGGCTCAGGATGCGGTTTTAGCTTTTGATAAATCGCAGGGTAATATGATCGAACTTCTGGGAATTTTGATCGACGGGGTTTCGGTATTCATCTGCGTTATTTTGGCTTTTTTAGTGGTGTATGCCAGCCGTTATCTCATAAAGCGTCGCAATAAGGAATTTGCTATCTACTTGCTTTCAGGAATGCCAAAAAGTGCTTTGTTGCGCTTAACGCTTGTGGAAACTTTAATAGTAGGACTGGTATCGATGGCGTGCGGTCTTGCTCTTGGCCTATTGATTTCTCAGGCACTTCTCTATATCACGGCATTCATGTTCGTAGTTGATATTCCGGGCTTTACCTTTTTTGTTGCTCAGGATGCAATGATAAAGACCATTGTTGTCTTCTTGGTAATTTTTGCTCTAGCTTTGTTTTTTAACGTGGGCTACGTAATGAAAGCAAAGCTCATAGATCTAATTCAGTCTGAGCGTAAAAATGACGACTTGAAGTTGCGCAGTATTCCCCTGTCGTTTTGTTTATTCATCGTGTCCTGCGTCATTATTGGTATTTCGTATTATCTGCTTTCCGAAAATGGCATTGCAGTTAATCCGACTTTTGGTGCGGCAACGGCGTTGGTTTGCGTTGGAACGCTTTTGTTCTTCTATTCTCTTTCGGGCTTCTTGCTGCGTTTGATCCAATATATTAAGCCTCTTTATTATCGCGGACTTAATATGTTTACCTTGCGCCAAGTTGCTTCCCGTATTAATTCGTCTTTTGTATCTATGGCGGTTATCTGCATGACGCTGTTTTTGGCAATTACTAGCGTTGCAGGTGGTGTAGGTATTTCTCTTTCGATGCAAAACAGCATGGCATCAATTACGCAATATGACGCCAGCGCGACTTCTTACTACAGTTTGTTGCAGAACTATGAAGGCACCGATATTGCTGAAGATACCCAACGACGTTACGAAATTGCACAGGACTACATTAAGCAGCATGACTTCGACATGGCTGAAGGCATGAGTGTTGATGCGCAAAAGCTTGGGCTACCCGACTTTAGTAGCGTGGTGCGAGAGAGCGCTCAAATAGATATGTATTCTACGGAGGCGACTTTTGCCGACCTCGATGAAGCTTTGGGCAAATCAGTGATTGATTATGTGGGCTCTGATATGGTCAATGCCGATTATGTGCAGCAGCCGCTTAGCGTTGTTCCGATTTCGCAATACAATCGTGCGATGGAAATCAGTGGAAGAGAAGGCATTTCGCTTGCTGAAGATGAAGCAGTTCTTAACTGCGACACTGATATCTTGATGGATTATGCGCGTGATGCGGCAGCGACGGGTGCAACCTTGACGGTGTTTGGGCATGAGGTGAAAGTGGATACTACGCTCAATACCGAAACGCTGCAGACTACTTCAATTCCCGGTCAGATGGGTGTGCTCATTGTTCCTGATGAAGTAATCCCTGATCAAGCGACTCCCTATTCGTCGATTTTAAATGTTCAATACACCGATAATCCTAATGCAGAAGAGCAGTGGGGTGAAATCTACAACGGTATTTCAGAGTCGGAAAATCCGCAGACGTGGCCTCTTAATATGGGAATGACCAAAGAAGAGGTATTTAGTCAAAACATCGGCTTGACTACCATCATTGCTTATCTTGCTATTTACATCGGCTTTGTTTTGGTAGTGGCTTGCGCAGCAATTTTTGCTATCCAGCAATTGACGAGCGCAAGTGATAACCGAAAGCGATATCAGTTGCTTGATAAGCTGGGCGCGTCGCGGTCTATGGTAAATGGCGCTTTGTTTAAGCAGATTCTGATCGCCTTTTTGTTCCCCTTGGCTTTAGCAATCGTGCATTCGCTTTGTGCTTTACGCGAAGTGGTGAGCTTGGTGCAATTGTTTGGCCATCTCGATATCGGACAAACGAGTCTCGTGGTTTCGGGGGCTTTCATGGCAGTGTATGGTTTGTATTTCATATTGACTTATGCGGCAGCGCGCGGAGTTATTCGCTCTGAGAGGTAGTGCTGACGTGCGATACTGACGCTTTCCGCGATCGCTTTTTGCGAGAGCACTGGTGGTGCGTGACTACTAAAACGTCCGATAGAAACACGTGTAGCGCTTTCTGCGGGAATGCTGATGGTACGTAATGCTGCCTGTTTGGACGGGCAGCATTGCTTTTGATGGCTTCAACTTAGGGAGGATGCGAAGCGTCCGAAACAATAAACCATCCGCTATGCGGATGGAAAACAATTTACTTTACAAAACCACCCTCTCACTAGATAGTGACGATTGTTCAGGCCGTCACAATATTCCAGATCAGAGAGGGTGATTTATATGGCGCAAAAAGCCTATAGCCTTTCGCATACAAAATGGATGTGTAAGTATCATATCGTGTTTACCCCTAAATATTGGGGTAATACTGAAAAGACTCTGCTCATACAAGGGTATAGAAATCATAGA
>ENA-OPAH01002521-OPAH01002521.1-human-gut-metagenome-genome-assembly--contig:-NODE-2521-length-10254-cov-2.865085_pt1 | contig 10254 bp, 8 predicted proteins | sample MGYA00241050_ERZ501416 | MGnify/ENA primary metagenome ERZ501416 (study PRJEB25962, sample SAMEA2042632) | human gut metagenome | biome: human gut; feature: human-associated habitat; material: faeces... | reverse complement strand
CAGTTGAATCGCTACGCTTTTCTCAAATTTACTTTTTAGCTATCTGTTTATTTTAATATGCAAAAGGATTCTATAATAAATCGACGTTTTTTCCGATTTTATCGACGGATTAGTCGATTTTTTTTAGCTTCTTTGGTCTAAAAATTCTTGAAAAGCTTGTTTATAGCTGTCACTTATCGGGATGTAATTCTTTCCGAACACGATGCGGCCACGGTCTATAATACGTATTTTATTCTTCTGAACAATGTAGGAACGGTGGACGCGCATGAAACGCGAGGCAGGCAGAAGTTCCTCCATTGCCTTCATGCTCATGAGAGACAGGATAGGCTTGGGAGAATCCTCCTCGTAGATTTTGAGATAGTCTTTTAGCCCCTCTATGTACAGAATTTTACTCAATTCGATTTGCACCAGCTTATACTCGCTCTTTACGAAGATGCTCTGAATCTCTTCCTTGGACTGTTGCAGCAATTCAAACCATTGCACAGCCTTGTTGGCAGCCTGCAGAAAGTCGACGTAGGAGATGGGTTTCAGCAGGTAGTCCAGCGCATTGACTTTGTAGCCGTCTATGGCATACTGGTCGAAGGCGGTGGTAAAGACAATGCGGGTGCCGGAATCGACCATCTTCGAAAATTCCAGTCCGTTCAGTTCGGGCATCTGGATGTCGAGGAAAAGCAGGTCGATGTGCTTCTCGGGCAACTCCTTGATGGCTTGTACGGCACTGGAGTATTTACCGACCAACTCCAGAAACGGGGTCTTGTTGACGTAGCTTTCCAGCAACCCCAGGGCGAGAGGCTCGTCGTCTACAATGGCGCACTTCAGATTCATATCTTTATAATTAAAATAGATTTATACTCTTTCATGTCCTCACTCACTCCTTGCTGCCAGTCGTAACGGTCGGGATAGGTCAGTTCCAGACGCTTGCGCACCTGTTCCAGGCCGATGCCGCTTCCGCTTTTATCTGCCACGCTTTTGGGATGATAGCTGTTGGTTATTTCGCAATGTATCTCTCCGGGGCTTTCACTGAAGTGGATACGGATAAAGCTGGGCTCAGTGGGGGAGATGCCATGCTTGAAGGCATTCTCTATGAGGGAAATAAAGATGAGCGGAGCTATTTCAGTACGGCTGTCCGGTCGGACGTCTATCTTTGTTTCCACACGGACGTTGGCGGAGAGACGGATGCGCATCAGTTCGATGTAGTTGCGGATGAAGTCCATCTCCTTGTCCAGGGTGACGAAGTTCTGCTGATTGTCATACAGCACATGGCGCAGCAGTCGGCTCAGTTCCTGCACGGCAGTCTGTGCCTTGTCGGCATCGAAGGCGATGAGGGCGTAGATGTTATTCAGCGTATTGAGCAGGAAGTGCGGGTTGAGCTGGTTGCGCAGGTTCTTCAACTCGGCTTCCGTGCGGCTTTTCTCGGCTTCGCGGCGGGCGGCGTCCATCTGCGCCCAGCGGCGGCTCAGCTTGATGGCAGCGCTGAGGCCGGCGGTGAGAATCATGGTCGAGACGTCGCGCAAGATGAATATCCATTTGGGAGGCCCCATGTGCTGACCGTCATCATCGCCGCGCATATGGTTTTGGAATGTGTATTCTTGCCAAAGGTGGGCGCCGGTGGTAATGCAGATGATGAGCAGTGTGTTCAGCAGGAGATACTGCCGGATGCGTCCCTCGAACAAGTAGCGGGGAATGAGGAGGCAGTAGTTGATGTAGAATACAAGGAAGAATGAGAGGGTACTGCTGCTACCGTGGCGCAGATAGTCCGCAAGGCTGATATTGAAGCCGCTGCGTGTCATCATCAGAAAGGGGAAACCGATGACGATACCCCAGACAATGATGTGTATCAGGGTTTCGATGCCGCGGCGGCGTGGGTTAGGGAGCTGTTGTTTCATCATGATACAAAGATACGGATTTTAGGTGGATATTGGAAATATCCGCTGCCTGCGAAGCAAATCTCTGTTCGCAGGTTGCGGATAAGCGTTTCCAGGTTGCGGATATGTATCCCAAGCTTGCGGATGTCTATCCCAAGGCTTGGGATAGAGATTATCCTTGGTTTCACATAACTTTTTTCCCTATTGCCGGAAACTTTTTTCCTAATACTTAAGAACTATTTGGCTAACTTCCGGCAAGGGAGAAAAGGTTATTCGTAGCGTATGGCCTCTATCGGGTCGAGGTCCGCAGCTTTCTTGGCGGGATACCAACCGAAGAACACTCCGGTGACGGTACATACGGCGAAGGAGAGGAATACACTCCACGGCTGGATGAAGATGGGCCAGTGGGCAACGCTCTTCACTATCCAGCTGGCTCCGCATCCGATGATGACGCCGATGATGCCTCCGGTGATGCTGATGAGGATAGCTTCGATGAGGAACTGGCTCAAGATGTCGACACCGCGGGCGCCTACACTCATGCGCAGGCCGATTTCGCGCGTGCGTTCCGTCACCGATACGTACATGATGTTCATAATGCCGATGCCGCCCACTACGAGCGAAATGCCGGCTATGCAGGCAAGCAGCGTGGTCATCAGGTCGGTGGTGGAGTTCAGCATGGTGCTGAGTTCCTGCTGGCTGCGAATGGTGAAGTCGTCGTCGTCACTCTCCTTCAGCTTGTGGTTGCGGCGCAGTATCTCGGTGATCTCGTCGGTGGCATTGTCCGTCATGTCCTCGGTGAGGGCGGAGGCGAAGATGCCGCTAAGGTAGGTCTGTGCCAGCAGGCGTTTCATCACGGTGCTGTAGGGGGCAAGCACTACGTCGTCTTGGTCCATGCCCATGGAGTTGTAGCCTTTGGACTTCAGCACGCCCACCACGCGGAAGGGCACTTGGTTGAAACGGATGATACGTCCCACGGGGTCCTCTCCTCCGGGAAAGAGGTTGTCTTGGATGGTCTTTCCGATGACGCACACCTTGGCAGAGGTCTGTATGTCGGCTTCGGTAAACATCTCGCCGTTCTCCACGCTGAGCTGCCGGATTTCGAGATAGTCCGTGCCCACGCCGCTCACGGAGGAAGGGTAGTTGTTGTTGCCCGCGATGAGCTGCCCGCTGGAGGAGACATTGGGGCTGACGGCAGCCAGGAAGTTGGTTTCGTTGCGCAGGGCTTCGTAGTCGGTCAGCTTCAAGGTCTGCATGGCGCTGGGGTCTTGGCGGACACCGCCGCGCATGTCGGCACCGGGGTGAATCATAATCATGTTGGAGCCCATCTCGGAGATTTGCGCCTGGATGCTTTTCTTCGAACCTTGTCCGATGGCAAGCATCGTGATGACGGACGCCACGCCAATGATGATGCCCAGCATGGTGAGGAATGCGCGCAGCTTGTTGTTGTTCAAGGCTCGCAAGGCTATTTTGAAAAGGTTTGTTCCGTTCATATCGTTTTAATGGAAAGTTTAAAATTAATCCCTAATCCTTAATCCCTTATCCCTCATTCCTCCTCCTGCTTAGGCAATGCTGCCAGGGCTTCGGCTGCATTCTGGATTTGGGTGTTGATGGTATCGTCCTTGATTTGTCCGTCGCGCAGCACGATGTTGCGGCTGCTGTACTGGGCTATTTCGGGGTTGTGGGTGACGAAGATGATGGTGCGCCCTTCGGCATGCAGCTTTTGGAACAGTACCAGAATCTCGAAAGAAGTACGGGTGTCCAGGTTACCCGTAGCTTCGTCTGCCAGGATAACGGCGGGATTGTTCACCAAGGCGCGGGCGATGGCTACGCGTTGCATCTGACCGCCGGACATCTGATTGGACTTATGTTCCAGTCGGTCGCCCAGCCCCACGGCTTGCAGGGCTTCGATGGCACGTCTCCGCCTTTCGGAAGCCGAGACGGAGGAGTTATACATCAGCGGTAGCTCCACATTTTCCACGGCAGTGGTTTTGGGCAGCAGGTTGTAGCTCTGAAAAATAAAGCCCAGGTGTGCCTGGCGGAACTTGGCCAGCTCATCTTCGGTCATAGCGCTGATCTCGTGCGAACCGATGAATACCTTGCCGCGGGTCGGTTTTTCCAGCCCGGCCAGCTGATTCAGCAGGGTGCTTTTGCCACTGCCGGACTGGCCCACGATGCAGCAGAATTCCCCTTTTTCAATGGAGATAGAAACATCGTTCAGGGCAACGACCCGTTCTTTGCCCACGGCATACACCTTGCACAGGTTGACGGTATGGATAATGGGTGCCATTTCAGCCCTCCCTTTTTGACAAAATCCTATACCTTTATACTATATCACATTTTACCCCCGGCGGAAAGGGGGCGGAGTTGTAAAATTGCGGTGGGGCGAAGGAAGCAGTTAGGAGGTAGGAGGGAGGAAGTAGGAGTTAATTAGGAATTAGAAATTAGGAATTGGGGCGGGGAAAGGTGGTGGGTAGGGCGGCCAGCCCTCTGGCCGCCGGAAAGGGGGGCTGCAAAGGTTCAGTAGGGCGGGGGGAATGGAGCAAAATAAATTTGTGATGAATCATGAAACTATATGTAGGGGACGGCGTCCTCGACGTCCCGGAGGGGCCTAGGAATGAAATTTTGTTGAGGGATATATGGCAAGGTTTCTCTGCGCCATGAACCTTAAAATTATCATAAAAAATGCCGCGGCCCGGTGGGGCAGCGGCAAATAGGGATGGGTTATAGATATTCTTCAAAAAATTCTGCGGTGGCGGATTCGATGCGGCGGCGGACGGAGAAATCGTCGATTTTTTTGCCGGATGCGGCGGTGAAATTGTGAGTGGCGTCCTCATACTGGCCGGTCAGGTCCACCAGAGGGCCGCTGTGTTCGGCGGCAGCCTGGCGGGTCAGGCCAATGGTGGTCTGGCTCAGCAATTCGGCATCCCCGGCGGTATAAGCCAGCAGCAGAGGGCCGTTGTAGGTGCGCAGGCTGGCGGTGGGGTCCTGGTCGGCAACCTGCTGCACAAAATCGGCGCTGATCGTTACGCCCCACTTGGGCAGGTCCAGCACGCCGTTCTGTATGGCACCGTCATAAATAGCCTGGCGGCCCTCGGCGCTGTGGTCCAGAAATTCCAGCCCGTCCAGCCCTGTGTTATCCGCCGGTGCCCACAGGGCGGCGGCTTTGATGGAATCTTTCAGGTAGACGCTGACGGCGCGGCCGCCCATGCTGTGGCCCAGCAGGCCGATGCGCTCCGGGTCGGCACCCACAGTGTCGGTCAGGTAGGTGATGGCAGAAGTGATATCATCCCGCATGTTGGCGGGGGTGTAAGCGGTGAACGGTTCCTCGCTTTCGCCGCTGCCCGCGAAGTCAATGGCGATGCTGGTAATGCCGTGCTGGGCCAGCGTTTTGGCCAGCGGCTTGGCGTGGCCGTCCAGCTGGCGGTTGCCGGTAAAGCCGTGGCAGATCACCACGGCAGGTATGTTTTCGGCATTGGCAGGGGTGGTCAGCTTGGCATGGATGCTGCCGCGCTCGCCGGGGATGGTAAGCTGCTGCACCTGAACGGATGCCCCACAGCCGGAAAACAGCACCACCGCCGCGCAGACGGCTGCGGCCAGTAGCACCGCAAAAAAGGAACGCAGATGTTTCATGCAGATTCCCCCTTTCTTAGGGTGTAGCTGAAAAGGCGAAAAATTCGTCGGCTTCTTTGCTTTCAGATACATCTTGGGGGTGAGTATACCACACTGCCCCGGCAATAACAACCACCGCGACGTAAACAAACCGTGAACAAACCATCAATTTACACTGGTAAAAAATTGGTTACGACCGCCTACGGGGCGGAGGTTTACTGCCCCGGTTCCCACATGGCAACGGGGGTCATGATGGTGGGATCACTGGCGGGGGCAAGGTACTGCTGATAGGTCTGGAACCAGTTGTCCGAAAGGTCATCATACACCCAGGAAAGCAGCAACAACTGGCCCATAGGGGATTCGGCGGCAATATAGGTGCTTTCACCTGCCTGCCAGCTGGTGTGGAACACGCTGCCGGCGGCAAAGTTCAGCAGCAGGCTTTCGCCGCCCTGACCGCTGTTGGAACGAAACAGCATCATGGTGCCCCATTTTTGGGAGTAGAGGTTGGCAACCGTGGAAGAACCCAACAGATAACCGTAAGGATAATCGGAACGGTCGATCCCCAAAAGGGATTCCAGCGCGGTCTGCTCCCCGTTGCGCAGGTTGAGCCGGATGGCGTTGAACGGGGTATCATCCGGATTCTCCCAAATGCTGGTATTCAGATAGAGAGAATCCCCATACAGCGCGGCATGGGTGAAAGAACCGGAATTTTCGTTCAGGCTGTATAACCGCCGGCTTTGGGCGGTGACGGGGTCGTACAGCACAACGTCATAACTGGTGTTCTGGAACCGGGAAGAATAACTGCCGGCCAGGCTGTAATCGGACATTTTATCGGAAGTGAACGGTTCGGCGCAGCGCTCCCGGAACAGCACAAGCTGGTTGTTCCAGACACCGCAGAGGTGGTCGGTATCCGGGATGGGCATGGTTTCGTACTGGCCGGTGGTGCGCTCCATGCGGAACCAGCGGGTGGGCTCTTCGCCCTGCTGGCTCCGCATGATGCCGTATAAATAGGTGGAATCGCAGCCGCCGATATATACGGCGTCATGATCCAGCCGGACAAGCTCGGTGCGGGTGGTGCCGTCCAGCATTTCAATGCGGCCCTGGCCAAAGGCGTTCTGCATCAAGCGGCGGGCGGCGGTAACATCCTCCTGGGTGTAAGGCTCCAGCTCCTGGGTATAAAGGGCCAGCGGAACCCCGGCATCTGCCGCGCGCGCCCAGCGCATGATTTCATCGTCCGACATGGCGTTGATATCCGCGCCGGAAGCGCCCTTTGCCGTTGTGGGCGAATAGGTGCCGTAAACAAGGTAAACGCAATCCCCGGCGGGAACCAGAGAATACATCTGGTCCGTGATGCGGGCAGGGCAGCTGTTGGTGGTATGGGTGCAGCCGGGCACATCACAGAACACGGTCTGCACGCCGGTGCTCAGGTTAGTGCGAAGGATCAGGTTGGCATCATAATCAAACACAGCGGCAGCGCGGTCATCGTCCCACTGGTAAGCGATGACGTCAGTGTAATAATAATCGCTGGTTTCTGGCAACGGCTCGGCGGGCAGCAGATCGGTGCTGCCCGGCTGCGGGGTGGGGGCATAGGGCTGCCAGGTCAGCTGCATGCTGTAATAGGCGCGGGGAACATCGTCAAGGGTAAAGGAGCCGTACACACAGGTCAGCAGGGCGTTGCCTCTGGCGCTGTACAGGCCGGTTTCGGCGTAATCGCTGCCGTAAGGCACGGTCCAGTCGCCCAGGTCGGTAAGGCCCTCCCACTGCACCCAGGCGTTCAGCAGGTCGGAGATATTCAGCGATACCGGGCTGCCGGACAGCAGGGTGGGATCGTCCAGCGGGGCCTGAACCCACAGGTTCAGCAGGCGGCCGGTTTTATTATCATAATCCAGGGCGAATGTGGGGGATTCGTTGTATTCGGGGTCGCTTTCATCATAGGCGGCATGGGGGTAGCGCAGCAGCCGCGTAATGCCAAGGGAATCACTGGAAGTATACAGCTCGCCGCTGCTGTAGCTGCTCAGGTTATCGGCTGCCACATGGTACCAGGTGTCCGGCAATACCTCGGCATCATGGAGCTGGGTCAGCAGGCTGGCGGCAAAATCAGCGGCGGTATCGCTGGAGGTCATGTTGTAGCGGCTGTTCCCGGCGGGGGTATACAGGGCTGCTGTGCCGTCCAGCCCGGCGGAAACCATCCAGTCCGTGCGGTTCATCTGGGTGCGGTTTTTGACCTGCTGTAATAGATAAAAATCATCCCCGCTGACTTCGCGGGATTCATACAGGCCAGAGCTTTGATTGACGGTGCCGAACATACGGGCATCCTGTGCGCGGAACCAGAGCAGCGGCAGGCAGGCCAGCACAGCCACCAGGGCGGCGCAGGCCAGCATCAGCAGCTTGCCGCGTTTTGTGGTTTTCATACGTGTTCCTCCTGTGCGAGTTCGGCGGCGGTTTGGTTCGGTGCGGGCAGGGTGACGGTTACGGTGGTGCCTTTGCCAAGCTCGCTTTCCATGGCAAGCGTTCCGCCGTGGGCCTGGGCAATGCGGCTGCACAGGGCCAGGCCCAGGCCGCTGCCGCCCTGGCGGCGGGAACGGGATTTATCCACCATATAAAACGGCTCCACCACGCGGGCCAGCTTGTCCGCCGGGATGCCCTGGCCGTGGTCCTGAACCGTCAGCCGGATGGAACCATCTGCCTGTTCGGCGCAGACCGCAATGGCGCTGCCGGGGGTGCTGGCCTTGGCGGCGTTGGTGACAAGGTTGATGACGAGATCACACAGCAGGTCGGCATCTCCCTGCACGGTCAGGCCGTTGGACTGCATGGTCAGAATGCAGCCGTTCAGAGCGGGGGCAACGGCGCGGCGCGCTTCGGCAAAAACAGAGTCCAGCTGCACGGGTACCAGTTGGGGGGCGTGCTCACCCAGGCCCATCAGCTGCAGCAGCTTTCCGCTTAAGGCTTCCAGCCGCTGGGCTTCATGGAAGATGGCCCCGGCGGCTTCACGCTGTTCTTCGGGGTCTGGCTGCATGCTGCGCAAAAGGTCGGCATAGCCGATGATGCCGGTCATGGGGGTTTTGAGCTCATGGGTAAACGCACCCACAAAATCATCCCGCTGCTGGACCGAAAGCTCCAGAGCTTCCACTTTGTCCTGCACGGCACTGGCCATCTGGTCAAAGCCCTGGCTCAGGATTTCAAGCTCATCCCCGGTGTGCATCCTGGTGCGTAAGGCATAATCACCCGCGGCAATGCGGGCGCTGGCGGCGGTCAGCACGGTCAGTGGGTGGGTCAGGCGGCGGCTGACAAACCAGACCACCCCGGCAGCCCCGGCCACCACGGCAGCTTCCAGCAGGAAAAAGCGCTGCAGGCTGCGGTTGCGCGCGGCAAAAATCTCCGTTACATCAAAGGTGGTTACCATCACAAGGCCGCCCAGCAGATCGCTGCGGTAGGTGCGGGTCACATTGGGGCCGTACTGCAAAATGCTTTGGCCGTCCTGCAGGCCGTATATGGCATAGGCTTCGTCCTGGGCGGGGTCAGCGGATGCGCGGAACAGCCCCTGGGAATAAACCCCACGGGCCAGATCCCCTGCGCGCCAGGTGGCGGCGGTGATAAAATCATCCCCGCAGGTATCTTCGCCGCGGCCGGTCTGGTCCAGGTAGTAATCCTCCACCACGCCGCACAGCATGGCGTGCATGCTTTGTTCCTGCTCGGCGGCTGCGCTCAGGCGGTCCATAAAGCTGCCGTTGACCAGCACCGCACCGCCCACGGCAAAAAACGCGGCGATGACCAGCAGCATGATGCAGACAAGTTTTTGAGAAAATTTCATAGAAAAACCCGTAAGTAAGTTTGAAATTAGAAATTGGAAATGAGAAATCAGCAATTTGAGGTTATTTCTGGTCGGATTTAAGGCGGTAACCGACACGGTAGACGGTTTCGATCTTATCCGCCCAGCCAAGTTTTTTGCGCAGGCGCTGGATGTGCAGGTCCAGGGTGCGGCTGTCCAGCAGATCGCCGCCCCACACCCGCCCGTACAATACATCGCGGTACAGCGCCGCCCCGCGGTTGCGCATGAGCTGCTCCAGCAGGTCGAACTCCCGCGGGGTCAGCTCCACCGCCTTGCCCTGCCGGGTCACGGTGCGGGCCACAATATCCATCGTTACATCAAAGGCGGTCAGGGTCTGGCCGCCGCGGCCGGTGCGGCGCAGTACGGCTTCCACACGGGCTAGAAGTTCTTCGATTTCAAACGGCTTTACGATATAATCATCGGCGCCGAGCTGCAGGCCTCTGACCCGGTCCTTAGTGGCGCCCTTGGCCGTGATAAAGATGACCGGCACCCCCAGCGGGCGCAGGTAGCCCAGCAGCTCGTACCCATCCAGGCCGGGCAGCATAATATCCAGCAGGGCCAGGTCAAAGTCGTGCTCGGCAATCAGGTCCGCCGCGGTGCTGCCATCGTTGGCAACCGTGCAGTCATACCCCGCGCGGCGCAGGCTGACCGCAATCAGCCGGGAAATGGTAATTTCGTCCTCCACAATCAAAATGCGGTTCATCCAATGCCCCCCAATCGTTATTTATCTTAAGTATAGCACAGAGTTGTCGCCAAGTTGTATAGAAGTTAGGAGTTAGGAGTTGGGCGGCGGGATAAAGGCTACCGTGAACCGAATAAAAGCATTGTAGGGAACGGTCAAGACCGTTCCCTACAGATTATAATGGAAAGTTACGCAGGAGTTTTAAGGCAATACAGCATAATTCTAAGTGCCGATACGGCGAGCGAGGTGCGGCAGATGCTAAGCCAAAA
>ENA-OPAH01002515-OPAH01002515.1-human-gut-metagenome-genome-assembly--contig:-NODE-2515-length-10274-cov-2.290831_pt1 | contig 10274 bp, 10 predicted proteins | sample MGYA00241050_ERZ501416 | MGnify/ENA primary metagenome ERZ501416 (study PRJEB25962, sample SAMEA2042632) | human gut metagenome | biome: human gut; feature: human-associated habitat; material: faeces... | reverse complement strand
CCAGGAGGCCGCGCCCGCGGTCAGGCGCCACGCGGCCAAGTGCAACCGCAGGCTCCAGGACCGCCGGGAGGCGATGTCCGCGTCCGGGAAGAGGCCCGTCGTGGCCAACTGCGCCACCGCGCGCGAGATGGCGTGCTGGGTCTGGGCGATAGCGAGGATGGCCGCGGCGTAGCGCCCCGCCGGGAAAGACAGGGTCCGACCCCGGGGACCGCCGCCGTTCGAGGCCGTTGGGAGGCCACTCGAGTTCTTTTTTATGGGCAGCGGGGCACCGCCACGCCCGCCAGCAGACTTCGGCCGAGGCCCCCAGCCGTAGCAACGAAATGCGCAGCCGAGGAGGCCACGCGCGGATATTAGAATGCCGGACGTGCGTCGAACAGACACGCCCTCAGGCGGCGCCAGCCCCGGGTGAAGATAGGTAGGCCCGTCCCCTCCGGTCGCCCCGGGAGGGACGGGCCGGTTTTGCCTCTTGACAATGTTCAGCTCATATTAGAAAAAAAGCCGGTTTCCCGGCCTCAGACACATGGAATACACCTCTCCCATGATGTAATCCCTACTATGTCTGAGGATCTCCGATCCCCCACACTCCGGCCACCCATCCGGGTAAGCGAGGCTAGGATCTCTCGAAGCCGAGAGAAGATCAAGATCTGGCAAAGGATTTGCGGCAAATGATCCATAAGCGGAGTGAATTTGTCTGTGAACGCGCCGAGAAGTGGCTGCGAGAGGTTCCGTTTCAAGGTGGTCACAAGTCAGCCAAAACTGGGCGTGGGCAGACACCGTCCTTCTCGCTGCGTATCTGTCCACCCGTCCTGCTACCATCGCCTCAAGGTCAAAGCGGGAGGCAACCATGCCGTTCTCCATCGTTCGCAACGACATCGCGCGCGTGCACGCCGACGTGCTCGTCAACGCCGCCAACGAGCGACTTGCCGCCGGGGGAGGGGTCTGCGGGGCGATCTTCGACGGTGCGGGCGCGAGCGAGATGGCCGCCGCATGTGCGCAGATCGGGCACTGCCCCACGGGCTCGGCGGTGGTCACGCCGGGCTTTGACCTGCCGTGCCGCTGGGTGGTTCACGCGGTGGGTCCCATCTGGCGCGGCGGGTCGCATGGCGAGAGAGACCTCCTGCGGAGCTGCTACCGCAGCTTGTTTGCCGAGGTGGCGCGCCTGGGCGCGGCCTCGGTGGCGTTCCCGCTCATATCCGCCGGCATCTTCGGCTACCCCGTGCGCGAGGCGCTCGACGTGGCCCGCGCCGAGACGTCGGCGTTTCTCGACAACCACCCTGACGTGGAGGTGACGCTCGTCGTCTTTACGCGCGACGTGGTGGCGCAGGGCGTGGCGCTCCTGGGCGAGCTGCGCGAGTACGTGGACGACGCGTACGTGGACAACAGCCCGCACCTGTACGACCGCTCCGCCGAGCTCCGGGAGCTCTGCGTCCCCGAGCCATGCCCCGCCGCGCCGTCGCCTTCCGCACCCTCCTGCGCCGCCCCCGGCGACCTGGGGATGCCCGACGAGCTCGCCGAGCGCCTGGCGCACCTGGACGCGTCCTTCTCGGAGGCGCTGCTCGCGCTGGTCGACGAGCGCGGCCTCACCGACGCCCAGGTCTATCGCCGGGCAAACCTCAGCCGCCAGCTCTTCTCCAAGATCCGCTCTAGGCCGGACTACCGGCCGAGCAAGCCCACGGCGGTGGCGCTGGCGCTCGCGCTCGGCCTCACGCTGCCGCAGACGCAGGAGCTTCTCGCCCACGCCGGGCTCACGCTCTCGCGCAGCAGCAAGTTCGACGTGATCGTCGAGTTCTACCTCGCGCGCGGCGTCCACGACGTCATGGCCGTGAACGAGGCGCTCTTCGCCTTTGACCAGCCGCTGCTCGGCTCGCAGTAGGATCGGCGCCCCGCGCGCCAGATGTCGCCCGGCGGTTTACCTCCGCGCCGGCGTCTCCGCGTAGCCTCGATGTCGTCAGGTTGGCTGCGACAAGGGGGGCAGCAATGCGCACGGAGATCGTCTTCATCCTGGACGCGAGCGGTTCGATGGCGGGGCTCGAGGCAGACACGGTCGGCGGTTTCAACAGCCTTATCGAGAAGAACCGGGAGGAGCCGGGGGAGGCGGTGGTGTCCACGGTGCTCTTCTCGAGCGGCTCGCGCGTCCTGCACGACCGGATCGACATCCGCGAGGTGCCGCGGCTCATGAGGCGCGACTACGAGTGCCACGGGTGCACGGCGCTGCTCGACGCCGTGGGCGGTGCCATCAGGCACGTTGACCTGGTCCAGGGCGTGCAGCCCAGGGGCTACGAGGCGGACCGGGTGCTCTTCGTCATCACCACCGACGGCATGGAGAATGCCAGCCGCCGCTATTCCGTGCACCAAGTACAGGAGATGATCTGTCATCAGCAGAAGAAGTATGGGTGGGAGTTCCTCTTCCTGGGGGCCAACATCGATGCTGTGGAGACAGCTGGCCGTCTGGGGATTGCTCCTGAACGAGCAGTGAACTACCATAGCGACAGCCAGGGCACTCGCCTCAACTAGGAGGCGGTGAGCCGTGCCGCTTCCTCCGTGCGCGCCAGCGCCCCGCTGGGAGCAGGTTGGAAGGCGGAAATCGAGAAGGATTACCGGAATCGGGATAAGTGAGCTATCAACCAAGACGGGCCTGCGTTACTTTTGTGACGCAGGCTTTTTTGTAAATCTATATGTAGTCCGTCTTTTTGTACTCCATTTAATGGATAATACACTTGCTTTAACGGGCCTTTCAAATTAGAATGAATGGGAGAAAAACGATGGAATCGTTGCTACAGGTACTAAAACGGAAATCCATGTTGGAAGAGCAGTTTCCTATTCTCCGCTCTGGTTTTGATAACTTAGATAGTTCCCCAGCTATTCTGCGGCGAAGAACTGTTTCACTCTTGGGGGCAAGACCTGGCATGGGCCGGAGCACATTGGCGGCGCAAATCGCTGCAAATGTTGCTGAGGCGGGAGGCAGAGTAGGCTGGTTCTCTACTGTTCGAACTAATAGTGAAGTTGTTGATAAAATTCTGCGTGTAAAGCCGGCACTCCTTTACCCGCAGAGCATTGCATTAGAAGACCGAATAGGGGATGTACGCGAGCTCAGGTTTGCGATCACAAAATCCGGCAAACAGTTTGATCTTGTGGTCATTGATGACTTACAAGGTATGTATCATAACTCTCGTCGAGGCCAGGTAGTATTTAATTCTGGACTGATATGTTCGGCTATCCGGGAGGTTGCCCGCACTCAAAATACCGCGTTCCTGATACTTTCCCGGTTGAAGCGGCGTCCAGAATACCGACGTAATCATATTCCTCTTCCCACAGACCTGCCTCAATGGTCAAACATAAAAGGCGCCATCGATTCTGTGTTCCTCCTTTATAGGGAGGGATACTATGTGTCCGAAGATTCGAGGTTCCAAATCGGGGCCTTGTTGGCCGGGCCTAATCCGGAGCGATATGCTGAGCTTCCTTTGATCTGGGATAAATCGAACAGCCTATTTCTTCCCTACAATGAGATGTTGGTGTAATCTTCAACAGTTAAAAACGTTGCTTTTATGAGGAGGAAAATGATGAATAGAGAGATACCATTCCTGGATATGCGCAGATCACCCGGCGATATCATCAACTGCTGGATTGTCTATCTGATGCCCTTTGACTCAGATGAGCGGAGCGACTATGACAAAATCCATGCCTTCCAGCAAGCTTGCATTGACAACAACATCTTTGGGATGGGATGGGATCTTACGAAGGAGCCGTTGCATTTCGGCACCCCTATTCAAGAAGGCGCTGAAATATACAAAGAACGGTATGGGCCTAACCGCAGCATGGAATATGCCCTGAACCAATATAAATCGATTCGGAAGGGCGACTATGTGCTGATGCGGTTGAAAAACGGTCATTATTATGTTGGCAGAACGACCGGATCAGCCATTTACCTTCAGCAAGATCAGGAGCCATTTGCCAATCTCTCCTGGGGGTGTCAAGTGGAACGATGGGAAGAATATACCTCAGAAGAGGATATCCCATCTGAACTGCGGGGGCGGTTTTCCCAGCGGCGTCACTCCACGATTCAGCGGATGGACAAATACAGGCCAAGGCTACTGACCATGAAACTCTATGAAGACAGGCAAGCTGAGCCGCAGTTAAAAGTACCACATCTTCGATTCACCCGAGAGAATTTTGTCCGGTGTTTGGATTATAGGCAATTGGAAGATTTGGTGGCTCTCTATATCTGGGAAAGGCATGGAGACAACGGATATATGTTGCTCCCATCCTCCGGAAAGACCAACCAGCAGAAGTATGAATTCCGATTCATCAATGCAAGATATCCAGGGCAAAAGCCCATCAGCTGCCAAGTCAAAAACCAAGAGGAGATCTCCATCGAACATTACAACGAAGAATTCGACTATGAGAAGATCTATCTATTTAGCGGGAAATGGAGCGACGAGGTGGCGGCAGCCAAGCAGTCCGAATGCGCATCTAACGTGACAGTCATACGCCCATCGGACTTATATGATACCCTGTGCCACAATTCCATTTTCAATAGCCGGTTCTACCGAGTGGCTGATGATGAGATCTCCATAGAAGATATTGCGTCGGGCCTTCGTAGGTTGGGCTATACTGATGCTGGACATAAATTAAGAAAGCGAGCGTCTCGGCAGTATGTTTGGGACAGTGGCAAGAGGGAATTCTTAGATTTTGTGGTTTCCGACGGGCTTTTCTATTCCGAAGAGTTTGGCGCTTTAGTCCGTTCCTGGGGCGACTACTCACCTGAAGAAATTGAAATTATACGAGCTGACTTGGCAAAATGTATTTCTACCTTCGCTCATGAAAAGTTCTAACATATTCTTTTGTGTATCGTTGCAAGAGTTTATCTCTTATGGAGCCGTACTAAAATGAATCGAGAGGAATCGATCACATGAGAATTGCGCTGATTTCCTGCAGTAAATTGAAGGCGAATTGCCCGCTCCCTGCACGGGAGTTGTATGCGCCCAGTCCGTTGTTTTCTTTGTCCTATCAATACGCAAAACAGAGCGCAGACAAAGTCTATATCCTGTCGGCAAAATACGGTCTTCTGGAAGAAACAGACGTAGTTGCCCCTTATGATCTAACCCTCGCTGACCTCCCAGAGCACAGGCAGAGAGACTGGGCCAACTATGTACTTAACCAGATGCGGGAGCGCTTTAATCTGGACTACGATACTTTTTTCATTCTGGCGGGGCGACGTTATTATCAACACCTTCTTCCTCAACTGCCCCATGCTACCCTTCCCTTGGGAAATCTCCAAATTGGAGCAAGGATTTCTTTTCTACGGCGGCAATTGGCAGTTTCAGCCCAAAGTGGTAATTCAGCATCCCTTTGTCTCCGCTTGCATCAGCTGCTGACCACGCTCCCCAGATATACCTGGAAGGAGATTGATGCGGTACCTTTCCAGAATGGGATTTATTTGCTCTTTGAGGAAGGAGAGACTTACCGAGGGTTGTCTCGCATTGTGCGGGTGGGTACCCACAAGTCCCAAGATCGTCTATGTGAGAGACTACGAGATCACTTCATAAAGGAAAACCATAACGGAAGTATTTTTCGGAAAAACATCGGGAAGGCTTTACTGAACCAAACTTGCGATCCCTATCTCACTACCTGGACACTGGATACTTCCCGGCCACCTTATAAGGGAATGGAGAATCCGAATCGTGAGCAGGAAGTTGAGCATACGGTCAGTCAATATATCAGAGCTCATGTGACGTTTTCCGTATTTCCCGTTGATACGCAGGAACAGCGGCTACGTCTGGAGACGGGGATCATTGCCTCTCTCCACCAAGCAAAAGATTTTCAGGCCAGCAGCTCCTGGCTAGGCCAGTTCAGCCCAGAGAAGGAGATTCGGGAGAGCGGGATGTGGCTAAAACAAGGATTAGACGGAGTCCCTATGACTGATGAGGAGTTGGAAACGCTGGAATACATATTGACAAATAACTCCACATTATATTCAGCTGTTGTCCATGTGCCTACGGTCTCCCAAGCCAAACAAATCTCAGAAACAACGCAGCAGCTTAGGACAGTGGATATTGTTCGCTATATTCACCAGAGGCTTGCCCAACATCAAGCGGAAGGCGAGACCAGTTGTACGCTGATTTCCGGTGAGATCCACAAATCCATGGGGTTGAATAACAAAATGCCCTCTGTTTGCAATGCCATGTATCAGGCTATGGGGCCTAAAGATGTAGTGTTGCATACTACTCCCAGTGGGAAAAGCTCCACCATCCAAATTTGCTACCAGTTAGTCGGTCGAAGCTTTCCTACATAATAGCCCTATTACAGATAATCAAATACTTTATTGGGAAGGACTATATATCACCAATTGCTACTGTCACAAGGACCTTTATTCCATTTTGAAGGGGGTAATCTTTACCCTCTTCAAGGAACTGGTACAAAGTTTCTTTTTCTGCGGGACAGCTTCTGACACTTGCAACATATGGCTTTGACGAAAATGGTAATCTCTGATATTATGATAAATCAGAATCCAATGGCTTTTTTCAGGGCATAAACAGTGTGACCGCGAAATATGTCGGGGTCACTGTGCTCTGCTTTTCATGTAGAAGGCCAGGACCTCTCGAACTTAATCCGGGAGGAACTTGGCATGAGGGGCCTTTTCTTGTGTGACGGTGTGAAACAACGAAGGAGAAAGCGGCCTGAGGAGGAGGCGTTTGAAATGTCTGAGCAGAAGCCTAAGCGCAAAAGAATCGGGGAGCATTTTACCTATGCATATTTGCGACATATCAAGAAGTGGATGTTTTGCCCAAATTGCAAATCCGGCAAACTGGCTTTCAACAAGAAGGAATCTAAGTGGCAGTGTGAAAGCTGTGGCTACGAGTTGTCCGCTGACGAGTTTGAGGACGATTATGTTTTCTGGTTTTGCGATGAGTGCGGGGCCTATCTGAATAACCAGGAGGGCTTTGACCGCAAGGCAGATAAATGGGTCTGCACCTCATGCGGCTATGAAAACGACACCACAATGGATAATCTCAAAGGCGTGTGCGTTGATTGCGGAAAAACCATCCCAGATCCCAAAGGTACACTTTGTGTGGATTGCCGCCTTATACGAAGAGAGCGGGCAAAGGAACGACTGAAAAATATTGGTACCGCTGCCGGCATCGGTGCGGTGGCCGGGGGGATAGGTCTTGTGGCGGCACATTCTCAATCGGATGACTCTTCAGAACCTCTACCCCCACTTCCAGAGGATGAGCGTGATTATCCAACCTGCGATCTCTGCGGCGAGAAAATGACGGAATTTGACGGTTGGGCGTGGTACACCTGTCCGAATTGCGGTAACATGGTCAGAGTTTTTGAGGATGGGACAACCACCTGGGGGAGGGAAATCTTTGGCTCAGAAGCGAGTCATTCCTCGCGGCTCTGTGAGTATTGCGGAGGGCCGCTGGCAGGTGGAGAGCGTTCACTTCCTTGGGAGAATGGGAATAATCGGAACGGATATGTGATTTGCCCTCATTGCGGACGAGCTAATTTTGAAGATGATGATGAATGACTCTGCCTGATGACAACGTTGATCGGCACCTGAACCGGGGCATGCTCGTGAGAAACGAAGAGGAACTCATAGAGTCAACTATCCTTTCTTCACGGTGAGAAGAAGAACCCGTTACTGCTATCCTGTCTCCACAGCAAAGAGTTCACTCTCTTCTTGAAAACAAAAAAATGCCGGGCTGCTTGAAGCAACCCGGCATTTATCGTTTCTGTATTATTTACGAATTCTCCGGGGCAGACCTCAGAGAAAAATTCTTTTTCCCTTCAAACTTCTCCCGAAGCAAATGGACCTGACGGTCCAATTCTTCAAAAATCAGCTCAACTTCTCGTTCTGTGTACTCATAGTTGCTTTTTGATGCGCAGTTCCCAAGCTTTCGGAAATCGCAAATCAGCAGATCCATGCGATGCCCGGCAACTTTGAGGAACCGTTCATGCTTCTTCTCGTTCATAGCCATCTGCCTCCATCAAAATGCGTGGATATCCGCGTTCTCGTTGCCTGCTGTCTGGACAGGCACTTGTCCACCGCTCCATAGTAGTTCCAGCGAAGGTACGCTGAACCCTTTCTCCGTCAGGAAATCCTCGCACGCAGTTTTCGCCGCATCTATGAGTTTTGAATCCCAGGGGAACTCGTTTTCTTCTCTGCCCAGAATGACGCGAAGGCAGTGATAGAGAGCTGTCCGGCAAGCGCTTTGCCTCTCGGCCCGAATGATGTCCTCATCTTCCTGCACTTCCTCGCTGGCATCTCCATCTATGAATTCATCAGGGATGAGGGGCTCATAGACACGCTCAGCATAGTTCACCTGATATTTCCCATCCTTAAAGAAGGCACGCCAGTCATCGTTATGGTCTTCGCCCTCGACATAGAGCTGGAAATGCACATCGGGGAATGTTCGCGAAAGCTGGATCATGTCCGCACGGCAGCTGTACCAGGTTGCACCAATGTCCCACTCCATTTTCAATGCCATCCTGCTCGAAATAGCAGGTATAAAGCTGGAGTTCCGCATCGATCTTTTGATACAGCTCCTGCGTCATCGGTTTTGCGGACAGACTGAAACAGCTACTATATCCCATTTCAATCCTCCTCGTAGTTGTTCAGTACGCAAAGAGGCGCGAAATCAAAGTCGAAGTTTCCGTCTTCAGGATCTGAATATCCATAGAATTCAAGAAGCCGCTTCTGGGCGTCCTCATTGAGATCCGAGAAATAAATACTGAATTCGGGCATAATACATCCTCCATTTTCTTAATAATTCCAGCAGGCCGCATGTGAGTTACACATACGGCCCGCTGTCTGCTTATAACTTTCCGAAAATCGAATCTGTGATCTTCTTGCGCTCCACAAAAGAGAGCAGGAGATCATCCACCCCCTTGTAGTTTGGGCCCCAACGCCTCGGGATCATTTCGAAGCCCTCTTCACAGCCTACCTGCAGGACCTTTTCGCGAGCCTTGCGGACATTGTCATTGACTGCCATATCCATATCGAATGCGACCTGGATCGTCTCAATGCCGAAGGCCCGAAGTTCTTCCAATGCGCGGCGGAACTGATTAAAGTTGCTTACTCCCGTGAGTCCGACAAATGCGCTTGGGTGCCCGAGCAGGCTGGAAAAGTAGTGGGCAAGATCTGCTTTCATAACGCCTTCTGTCAGATAGACAGAATCCACATCATCGGATACACCGACGAAGTGCGGACAGCATGACGCAGTTGCTCCATAATACTGATCCACACTGGTGAAGGTATTGAATTTAGACTTGAATACCTTGTCCAAGCGGATCTGAATGGCCTCGATCTGCCCCTTGCTGTTGCGATCCGGGATCATAATACCAGACCCACGGATGTCCATCTTCCACTTCCCGGTCTCCTCATCAATATAGAAGCCTGGGACTCCGCCCAACTCACAGCCGCGCTCCAGCAGCTCCGTCACGATTTTAGGTGCCCGGACTGCCGGCGTCGTCTTATAGCCGAGCTTTATGATGTCTTCCCCAGACACCCCTCGATTCAGCATGGCTTCACGATGCGCTGTACCGAGAGAGAGCAAGGATAGAAGGTTGGAGTAAGTATTGTCCCGAACGCTTGCCGGAGCGAGATCGAGCTGGGGCTTTTGGGCCTTCTGCTTGATCACTTTCTTCTGGATACTTCGTTCAGGCCTATGCTCACCATGGTGATAGATGTTACACAGCTCCTCATACGCGGCATTCAAGCTGATGCCATTCGCCTCGGCATAGAGGTGCAATACACCTCCGCCTTTCCCGCAGCGGTTACAGCGGAACACATTCTTACCCAGATTGATATTGAGATGAGCTTTCCTGTCATCACAGAATGGGCATTTGCAATGGAGCTGGGTGCCGGTATTACGGACCACCCGGATGCCGAGCAATTCCACCACATCCGCAATATCGCATGGCAGATTACCCGTGTAGTCCACTGCTCATCACCTCCATCCCATAGGTATCCGGCATTATCCGGCCTTCTCGGAAGCGGCGCTGACCAGCAGGATCGCAGCCGCCTTCAGAGCCAGATTCCGGCCATTATACTTCTGGACGTACCAGTCCAAATCGCTGGGCTTCCGCATGGCCACTTCACCCAATGTCTTGCCGGTATTGTACCCGCAATCCACCTTGACGTTCTTGGCCTCCTCCAGGGTCATGCTGTTGAGGTAGTCCTCCAGCGTCATGGGATTACTGGCCTTCGGCTCAGCCTTCGGAATAGGCGTCGGCTGCTGCACCTCGGCCTGTTTAGGCTGGGTGCGGGTCTG
>ENA-OPAH01002507-OPAH01002507.1-human-gut-metagenome-genome-assembly--contig:-NODE-2507-length-10306-cov-3.097551_pt1 | contig 10306 bp, 10 predicted proteins | sample MGYA00241050_ERZ501416 | MGnify/ENA primary metagenome ERZ501416 (study PRJEB25962, sample SAMEA2042632) | human gut metagenome | biome: human gut; feature: human-associated habitat; material: faeces... | reverse complement strand
AATGCGTGATTTTCTGTATATTTTCCTGAATACCTATTCCTACAAATTTCGATTTTCTTAATTCTACAAACTTTAATTTTACTTAGTAACTATGACTTTTCCTTCAGAATCCAGAAGAGGTGTAATACCAGCCCCGTATCCAGATTTCCAACAAAGATAATTAACTCCAGTCTCCTTATCTACAAGAATTTGTCGAATCCCTTCATCTTTAAGCGAACTTCCATCTCTAAATATAACTTCAAATCTTTCTTCTTTCTTCGCCATGTTTATTCCTCCTCGTTAAGCATTAAATACCGATTTATCAAACACTTTTTATTTCCGCTGAATCATCTTAAAATGCTCTAATGCCTCAACAATCGCATCCTCTTTCTCCTTCGGACACTGTGGTTGCCTTGTATCTTTTGACTTAGGTAAATTAAAGTTCTCTCCAACCTCAATACCATACTTTCTCTTTATCTGAGCAATATACAGGTTAGATACCTTCATCCCATCATAATGCTCTGCCACGTAGGACTTAATCTCCTCATATGTCGCCTTACTTTCTGCCGAAGTAACATCTAACTCATCCATATTCAGTCTCACATTCACATGATGCTTCGCTTCATGAAGTTTGGACAAAAGACATACCGTCTCCACATGATTTGTGTTCGGAAATTGGTCGATTGCCGCTGCCTTAACCACTTTATACCCCTGCTCCTGTAGCATTTCCAAGTCTCTTGCAAGGCTTGTTGGCTTACAACTTATATATACCATTCGGTCAACGCCAAAGTCGATTATCTTCTGCAATGCCTTTGGATTTATGCCATCACGTGGTGGATCAAGTACGATTAAATCAGGTTTGTCATGAAGGTCATCAATTACCTTTAAAACGTCACCGGCTATAAACTCGCAATTGTCAAGGTTGTTTAGGCTTGCATTAACTTTTGCAGCTTCAACAGCTTCCTCTATAATTTCAACCCCAACTACTTTTTTTGCAACAGGCGCAAGAATCTGGGCGATTGTGCCGGTTCCGCTGTATAGATCGAATATTAACTTGTCCTTTGTCTCTCCGATATATTCTCTTGCTTTTGAATACAAAACTTCCGCCCCAAGTGAATTAGTCTGGAAAAATGAAAATACTGAAATCTTGAACTTTAAGCCTAAAAGTTCTTCGTAAACATATTCCTGTCCGTAGAGAACTCTTGTCTCATCGCTTTGCACAACATCTGCCAAACCATCATTAATAATATGAATAACTCCGCACAGCTTAGCTGACAAATCAAGCGCCTTTATTTCTTCCACCAAACTCATTAAGTCAGCTTTCTTCTCCATTTCTGCATCTGATGTTGTAACAAGGGCAACCAAAAGTTCTTTTGTCTTAGTTGTTCTTCTGACTAACAAGTGTCTTACATAACCTTCGTGACGTAATTTATGATAAAAAGGTAACTCTTTTTTTGCACAGTAATCCAAAACACATCTTAAAATAATATTGTAATCCCTGTCTACAATCTTGCAGTTATCCACTGTTACAATGTCGTGGAAACTGTTTTTCTTATGCATTCCAAGTGCCAAAGGTCCATCCTTAAACTGGTCACCAAAAGAAAATTCCATCTTATTTCTGTAGCCCCACTGCACAGGACTGCCAAGTATTCCCTCAAACTGGTAGTCTCCTTTGATTGCATTGTCAAGAATCCCCTTAACCATGTCTTCCTTAAGTTTCAACTGATTCTCATAACTCATTGTCTGGTAAGAACAGCCACCGCAATCACCGAAATGTGGGCAATTAGGTTCAACATCTTCCATTGGTGATTTTTCAATTATTTCCTTTAATCTTCCCTGAGCCTTGCCTGAACGCTTTTTTGAAACAACAAACTTAACCTTCTGTCCCGGCAATGTGCCTTTTACTGATGCTATTCCGTCTTTACCACAATCAACTTCCCCCTTGTTTGGAAAAGCAATTTTTGTAACTACTCCTGTATATTCAACGCCTTTTTTCATCTTTTCTCCTTTTAAAACAACTTTAGCCCAAACAAAGCAGTCGCCGGATTCTACCAACTACTACTCAGCTTGGGCCACTTTTTGTTGTTTGCTTTTTAATTTTTATTCTTCTTCAAAATCGTCTTCATCTTCGTCTTCAAAGAGATCTTCGAAATCATCTTCAAAGTCATCATAATAATCTCTGTTAACGAATCTGTAGATTGCATATGCGGCACCTGCTACTGCTGCTACTGCTGCAATTACTGCCAAAACGATTGCAACAATCTTCTTTGTTTCTTTCTTCTCATCGTCTTTTGTTAAGATTTTTCCAATCTTTACGCCCTTAATTAAATCGTCCATTTCTGTCACCTCGTTTTCTATCTGATTGATAATAGATTCAAAATTTATACTTATTGGTATTATACCAAAAATCAAATATATTTACTACAATTTTTTAAGTTTTGCAAAAGATGCCATCATAACTTTTTGACCTGCTGTGTCAAACTCAACTGTTACCTGATAATCTCTTGGTCCGTCCTCCACGCCAAGCACTGTTCCGTCGCCAAATTTTATATGATGAACTCTATCGCCAACGCCATAATCAATGTCTGCCTTTGTTACAACAAACTGCTTTCCAAAGCCCGGCTTAGTTGACGGATTGCCATATGCAGGCTTCTTTGCCATTGTTCTATAAGCGTTTTTGTGTTCATTTGCAGCAAAATTTCTTGAACCGCCGTAAGATGAACCCATATAGCCTGAGCCACCATGATTTAACGAGCCTTCATAGCCGCCGAAACCACTAAAAGATGGTTTCTTCTCAAAACCTGCCGCAACTCTATCCGTTACATTTTTGCTGTTTACAAGGCTCATTGGAATCTCTTTTACAAATCTTGAAATAATATTGTACTGAGTCTCCCCTCTTACCATTCTACGCTTTGCGTAGCTTATTGTTAGATGCTTCATTGCTCTTGTTATTGCAACATAGCAGAGTCTTCTTTCCTCTTCCAGTTCTTCCGGATCATCTGACATAATGCTCATATATCCCGGGAATAATCCGTCTTCCATTCCGCAAAGAAAAACATTAGGAAATTCAAGTCCCTTTGCACTGTGAACTGTCATTAAAACAACATAACTGCTGTCTTCATCTAAGTTATCAATTTCTGAAACCAAAGCAACTTCTTCCAAAAATTCTGCAAGACTTGGATTGTCTGTATTTTCCTCGTATTCAGTTACTTTTGTTATTAATTCATCGATATTTTCGATTCTGCCATTGGCTTCATCTGTGTTTTCTGCTGCAAGTTCTGCCACATATCCTGTCTCGTTTAACACTTCGTTAACTAACTCTTTCAAAGACATACTCTGTTGCTGGTCTTTGAAATTCTCAATTAAATCAGTGAATTTTCTTACCTTTGTTGCTGCTCTTTCAAGCCCCGGAATGTTTTCAACTTCAAGCAATGACTCATACAAATTAAAACCGTAAGCTCTTGCAAAATCCTTAGCCTTAGTAACTGTAGTCGCACCAATGCCTCTCTTTGGCACGTTTATAATTCTTTCTACAGCTATGTCATCCGTTGCATTGCAGATAATTCTAAGGTATGCCAAAACGTCTTTGATTTCTTTTCTCTGATAGAAGTTCTGTCCGCCAATGATTTTGTAAGGAATATTTCTAAGCAATAATTTTTCTTCCAATGCTCTGGATTGGGCATTTGTTCTGTACAAAATCGCGTAATCACTATAATCTGCCCTTCCAAAATCCACATTCTCCTTAATTGTTGAGGCTACCATATCTGCCTCTGCGTAAGCGTCTTCAGCCTGATACAAATCTATTTTTTCACCCTGTTCATTGTCACTCCAAAGTGTCTTGTCTTTTCTACCTTTATTGTTGTGAATAACTTCATTTGCCGCATCAAGAATAGTCTTTGTTGAACGGTAATTCTGCTCCAGCTTAACTACCCTTGCATTGTTAAAGTTTTTCTCAAACTGAAGAATATTGGAAATATCCGCACCTCTAAATTTGTAAATTGACTGGTCATCATCACCTACTACGCAAAGGTTCTGATACTTAGAAGCCAGCAGTTTAATAAAAGCAAACTGAGCTCCGTTAGTATCCTGATACTCGTCAACCATAATGTACTTTAATCTTTCCTGATAACTTTCCAAAACTTCAGGACATTTTCTGAACAAATGAACTGTTTTCATTATAAGGTCATCAAAATCCAACGCGTTATTCTTCTTCAAAGCTTCCTGATAATTATTGTAAATTTTTGAAAGATTAAGCAATTTAAAATCTGACTGTGCCATCTGGGCAACCTCGCCTGTTGTTACAAGCTTGTTTTTGAAATCAGATATTTTTCCAAGAACTGCGTTCTCCTTATACATCTTTGGATCAAGATTAAGATTCTTGATTACGTCCTTTAAAAGTTTCTTCTGGTCTTCTGTATCGTAAATAGTAAAATCGTTACTATATCCTATTCTGTCAATATATCGTCTTAAAATTCTTACGCAGGCTGAGTGAAAAGTACTTACCCAAACCTGTTCCGCGCCAAAACCAACAATCTTATTTACACGCTCACGCATTTCACCTGCCGCTTTGTTTGTAAAAGTTATCGCCATAATATTGTATGGCTGAACGTGTTTTTCTTCTATTAAATATGCAATTCTATGAGTCAGCACCCTGGTCTTTCCGGACCCTGCACCTGCCAATATAAGCAATGGTCCTTCCGTATGATAAACTGCCAACTGCTGCATATCATTTAATGTTTCATATATATTATTCATAAATTCCATCCTTACCGGTAATTATAATTGTTTAATTTGTTATTATGATTACGTTGATTGTAACCTGTTTCCAATTTTCATAATCATTTACACTGCTAAAATATTTTAACATATTCCATTCTAAGAATAAAGACACCTTTAATTTTGTTTTTTATTATATTTGCCTGTTTCAATTTTATATTCCAATTCCTGTATTCTATGATTTTATATAGATTTTTTTATTAATATTTTATCTTGTGGTTTTTATTACTACGTGTTATTCTTGTAGTATCAGATAATAAATTATTTATGGAGTAAGACAATGCAATCAGAAGATTTAATTAACCAGGTTTTAGAAGAAATAGAATCATTTAACATTGATGATATTCCTAACATAGATTTATATATGGATCAGGTAACAACATATCTTAATGGAAAATTCAACACATCCAAAAGACATGATGATGACAAGCTTTTGACAAAAACAATGATTAACAACTACGCTAAAAGCCGCCTGTTGCCTCCTCCTGAAAAAAAGAAGTATTCAAAAGATCACATGATTATTTTAATCTTAATCTTTTTCTTTAAGAATGTTATATCTATAAACGATATCCAAACTATTGTAACTCCACTTCTAAAGGATTATTACAATAATGATGACATTCCTAATTCGTTAGAAGATGTAACTAACGCTTTCTTAAATCACGTTCAGAAAAGCGACCTTATTGAGCCTTTGATTAAAGAATTTAAAAATTCTCAGAACATTTTTGGTGACTTAGAAAGCTCTGACCGTGAATCAATTGAAACAATTGGGCTAATTGCCACATTAAGCTACGATATGTATATTAGAAAAAGACTTATTGAGAAGCTTATTGATTCTTTGCCTAGTTCAAAGGGTGATACTGGCAAAGATAAGAAATAAATTGTAGTGTTCCACGTACTTTTTCTGCACCGTACCCAGACATATTCAAATCTTCTGTTTTTGGGGTACGATTTTATTTTATGTAAACTGATTATATCACTTATTCTTGCTTTAAATACGTTTTTGTCACATATTGATCTTTATTCTATGTATTATATTAACCAATATGTCACTTATACTATATTTTCTTCAATATTTGTACCCCGAAAATTACACTTCCTTTAATTTTCGGGGTACACTCTATTAAAATTATAATTTTCTCCGTGTTATGTTAACCAAACATATTCAGAATATTCAAATTAACTGTATGTATTTCAAAAAAATAAATCATACGCAGTTAACATGCTACTTATAACAAAATGTTGTGGTTATTTCATAATCCGCTATTCCGATTTCCTGTAGATTAGTAAACACTTCACATTCTATCTTATATGTTAATCCTTCAATCATATTATAATTAGTAAGACTTACTCCTATTCGCACTTTACTTCCTGGTGCTAAACTTATCGGTGGTCTCCTAGAATTAAGAATTTCTTTTTTGCTTACATACTCTTTCTTCTCACCATTCTTGACAATTAAATAGTATGGATATGCCACAAAAATACATTGGTCTGACTTATTATTTAATTCAAGCTTTACATAATCTTTATTACCTTCTACAACCTTGACTGTAACATTCTTATTAGTAGCTTTTTTTAATTTCTTTTTCACCTGCACATTTATAGTCTTTCTCTTACCATATTGATCCTTTAATGTTATCTTTGCCTTGCCAATCTTTTTAGCTTTAACTAATCCTTTTTTATTAACAGTTGCTACTTTCTTATTAGTGCTTTTCCATTTTATTTTTTTCATTGACAAATTGCATAATTTTGCACTTTTACCCTTTTCAATAACAACAGTTTTAAATCGGTTTGTATCAATTTTTACGGTTTCTGCATTAACAATATTTCCCTGACTGCAAATAAATAACATAATCACCATTACTATCACAACGCTTATTTTTGTGTTCATACTCCCTCCTAATAAAAAGCATATCTCCAGTTATTATAAATATCTCCATTTCCTGGATTATAATAAAATTTATATCCCGTATTTCCATTTAATTCTGAAGGAAAAATATGATTGACTACATATACATTTTCTCCATTCATTGGCATATTAGGATCCATATAAACATAATAATATCGCTGCAAGTCTGTTCTATAATAGCATCCACACAAAGCTACTGCATAAGCATAATTTTTTGCACTGTTTTCTTCATTATGTAAGAAACTACAAAAAACCGGTTTATGGCTTTCCATTAAATACAAAACATCTGTAAAAGATAATTTATGTTCAACATATTTCATAGATATTGCATAATACTCCCACATTCTCTTTTCCCACTGAATATTTCCAACTGGATCCGCATTGTATTTTTTCTTTAAATCATAATACACTTTCCTTGCATTACATTTAACCGTTCCGCCACGTTTATAATTAATAATGCTAGCCCCTGTTGCCGCCCAACATATTCCCTGATTGTTAATTTCTCCATTAGCAATCAAATCTAATTTTGTCGTGTATAACATTAACGTATTTTTTGTATTCTTTATAGTTTCATACTTTTTCTTATGCGTTCCTATATATGAAAAATCTGTTGTATATTCACTATCATTTATACTTGCTGTCTCTATTTCATATTCATCTGAATTTAATTTTACATTTTTTGATATATCTGAAAACTTTCGTTTTTTTAATTTTCTATCTGAATTATTCTTTCTTATTGTTTTTCCTGCATTTTCACCTGTTACTACTTTCGTTTCTTTTTTGCTATGTAAACTTAATCCATTGCCATTTGATTCAACGCTAATTCTCTCTTCTCCTATATCATTAAAAAAATTTTCACTATATAAAAATGACGTTAATTTTTTTCCTTCGTATTCTGTAACATTTATTGCTCCTATCTCTTCATCTGCTACTTTCACAAAAAATATAGAACTTTTGTTTTTTGAATTTTCCACATTAAAAGACTGACTTATTTCTACTTTATCATTCTTTTGACAGTCCACTCCTGATAAATAACCTCCTAACTCCTCAATCGCAACACTTTTATCATTCTTCTGAACTTGTCCAGCATTTACGTTTTTCATATTTGCCATTAGCAAAACGCTTAATATAGCAAACATAATAAATTTTTTCTTACTTTTTTTCATATCTTTCCTCCTACTCTCTTTCTTTTCCATATTGGATTTCTCATTTTCATTATAGCATACTTAATTTTTAAAAAAGTGGAATATTCTCTTATTTAGTAGAATATTATTGAATTTTCGCATAAAAGAAAAAGGTACGAAATCTCTATCTCGTACCTTTACTTTTTATTCATCTTTCTTTAATACTCTTTCAAGTACCATATCATACCCGTCATTTCCATAATTAAGTGAACGGTTGACTCTGCTTATTGTCGCTGTTGATGCACCTGTGGCATTAGATATGTCAAGATAAGTCTTTCCTTCTCTTAACATTTTGGCTACTTCATATCTCTGTGAAATAGAAAGCAACTCGTTTACTGTACAAACATCTTCAAAAAACGTATAGCACTCTTCCTTATTCTCTAATGTTAATATTGCATCAAAAAGATGATCAACTTCTGTATTTCTAATTTTTTTACTCATTTCAACCTCCTGAGAGATACCTTTACTTACTTTAAGATTTTATCACTCTAAAGTTTGAAAGTCTAGTATTTTTTTCTTAATGTTTTTAATTCTTCAACACTAAACTTGTATGTTGTGTTACAGAAATCACATTTTACTTCGATTGCCTTGCCATCATTAATTATTTCGTCTAACTCTTTGTTGCTTAATCCTGCAAGTGCCTTTACAATTTTTTCCTTGCTACATGTACACTTAAACTGTGTATCGATTTTGTCTGTAAACTCAACATCCATGTCGCCCATTACTTCTTTAAGAATATCTTCAGGTGTCATACCTTTTTCAAGCATATCTGTAACTGATGTAATTTTGCTGATTCTATCCTCTAATGCCTGAATTGTTTCTTCGTCTGCAAAAGGCATTAACTGTACTATAAACCCGCCTGCCTGTTTTACTGTATTGTCTTTTGACATAAGCACCCCAAGGCCTACTGCTGAAGGAACCTGCTCTGATGTTGCAAAATAATAAGTCAAATCTTCTGCAACTTCACTTGTTCCAAGTGGAACCTGACTTGAATAAGGCTCTTTAAGTCCCATATCCTTAATAACTGTTAATGTTCCGTAACCGATTGCCGCGCCTACATCTAACTTACCTGCATAGTTGGCAGGAATAAGCACGTTAGGATTTCCAACATATCCCTTTACGTTTCCGTGTGAATCTGCTGTAACTGTTACTCCGTTAATAGGTCCGTCCCCCTTCATCATAATTGTCAAAATATCCTTGTCGCCCTTCATCATAACGCCCATCATTGCTCCACCTGTAAGCAAACGACCTAAAGCTGCTGTTGCTACAGGACTTGTATTATGATGCTGTCTTGCTGTTTCAACCATCTCTCTTGATGTAATTGCAAATGCTCTAATCTGACTATTTGCTGCTGTTGCTCTTACTATATAGTCCACTTATTTTTTCCTCCTGATTTTTAATCTATATCTTTTTCAGTTTTTATTTCGAAACTTGATTTTTCTGACATTCTCTTGCCACAACATATATTCTTTCGCTTTCGCTATTAGGTTCATTTCTTGTAAATGCATCATAAACAGTTACGAACTCAAGTCCTGCAAGATTCAAAGCTTCTTTGATTTCTTCAACTGTATAAGCTCTCTGATAATGCTCCTCACTAAATTTGTCATATCTATTGTCAGCACCTTTAACAAAAATAGAAAGCATATATTCATTTATACAATCTTCCTCATCAAAATAATTGTCCCAAATAAAACTGCAGTCTTCTCTGTCCTCGGCAATTACTGATTCGCCAATACTTCTATACAATTCAATTGTTTTTAAATCGAAGACAAAAATTCCACCTGGATCAAGATAATTGTTAACCAACTTAAAAGTTGTAACCAAATCTTCAAACTCCGTAATATAATTAATTGAATCACAAAGGCTTACTACTGCCGCCACCGTTCCATACAAATCCAGTTCACGCATATCCTGGCACAAATACAATATACTGTCGTTTTTTCTTTTTTCAATTGCCATATTAAGCATTTCCTGGGAGTAATCCACGCCAATCATATCGTAGCCCTTGTCTGCCAACAGTTCCGTAATATTGCCTGTTCCACAGCCCAAGTCTAACACAATACCATAATTGACACCATATTCTTTTAAAATGCTAACCAAATATTCGCACCATTTATCATATTCAATATTGTCCATAAACTTATCATAAACCTGTGCAAAACCCGTATATGCTTCCATAGTATTCCTCCATAATCCTTACCATTCTATCAGCAAAACTTTATAAACGCAACCATTAGACTTGCCAAAAATCTCACACTACATTATACTGACTATGACAATTTAAAATATGTTAAAATTATAAAATAAAAAACAGGTATGAAAGGTAAATTTAACAGGTAACTTTTTATGATAAATATTACTGGTGAAATCCGTAATTTATCCGCCAAAAGGCTAATCATTCCAACGATAACTTTTGTTCTTATGATTTTATCGTTAATGATTTTTCCTTTTTTTAAAG
>ENA-OPAH01002498-OPAH01002498.1-human-gut-metagenome-genome-assembly--contig:-NODE-2498-length-10336-cov-2.502869_pt1 | contig 10336 bp, 7 predicted proteins | sample MGYA00241050_ERZ501416 | MGnify/ENA primary metagenome ERZ501416 (study PRJEB25962, sample SAMEA2042632) | human gut metagenome | biome: human gut; feature: human-associated habitat; material: faeces... | reverse complement strand
CCTTATGCCAAGCAGGATCACACGCACAGCGCTCCAAAGCTTCAAGTGAAGGAGTCGCAGACCCCAACACCAAAACAGCGCCATGTTCACGTGCGAGCCACTGAGCGACATCACGCGTTACATAACGAGGAGCCTGATCCTGCTTGTAGCTTGACTCGTGCTCTTCATCAATAACAATAATTCCTGCCTGTTTTAATGGAGCAAATAAGGCACTGCGCGCTCCCACTACCACGCGAGAAACGCCATTTCGAATTGCATCCCACTGATCGTAGCGTTCCCCCTGAGACATGCGCGAATGCAATACCGCAACCATGTCACCAAAGCGCCCTCGGAATCGTGCAACCGTTTGCGGAGTAAGCGAAATCTCTGGCACCAGTACAATGGCACCCTTCCCCTGTGCTAGAGCCTGCTCAATAGCGCAAAGATACACTTCTGTTTTTCCTGAGCCCGTAACTCCGTCAATGAGAACCACTTCACCTGCCTGGGCTGCCGCGGCATTTTCAATAACAGAAAGAGCGTGTTGCTGATCTTGAGTAAGAAGGGGTTTGACTTTTGTTCGAGCAGAAAATACCTCACTCTGATCCTCAGGTGAGCGCAAACGTCTCCGCTGTTCAATACGTATCACCCCTTTTTTCTCCAAAGAAGAAAGGGTGGATGACAGGGATCCATATTCTGCCGTAAGTTCACTTACACGCAAATCACCCTGGCGAAGCGCCTCAAGAACCCGCTGCTGCTTTACTGCACCTTTGCGAGGGATAAACGAATCTGCCGCATCAAGACGGATTACCCATCGTTCATCCACTTCATGAATTAAAGGTTTTGTTAGCTGCCAGGTGCCTTCAAGGTACTCAACCCGAGGAATGCCGCCTGGGGGCATAAACAGACGAATGCTTGATGAAAAAGGCGCGATATAGCGTTCAGCCATAAATGCAGCGCAGCGTGCTCCGATTTCAGTGAAATAGGGTTTGCTTAAAACCTTTTTGATTTCTTTTAGCTGAGTGGGCTTTATGTCTTCAGGAAAAGAGTCACCAGGCGCAAAGGGGGCAATACCCACCACAAAACCTACTGCACTGCGATGACCAAAAGGAACAAGAACCGCACACCCCACCTCTAGGCCCGCTGCATCCAAAACAGAGATTCCCCTCTCTGAATCGAGAGAGTTTTTAAAAGCTGAATTCTCTCTCGATGAAGAGTCAGGTGAGCCATCAAGCAATGCCTTTGAAGACTGAGAACCAAATAAATCATCAAGAGAAATTTGAGTTGGTTGCTGCTGAGTATTATCTTGATGCCGCTTTGGATCAATTCGTCCTTCGGCTTTTTCTTGATTCTGCGCTAAATCTTGCGCTACCAATTTTGAAAAGCAAATGCGATCATTTTCATTTTCGATCGCCACATACGTGAAGGTGGAATCGAGAGCTTGCGTAGGAATATCTAAAACTACCGATACAAGTTTCAATGATATCCCCCTGCTCCCAATTCACGCCACCTTTACATACAAGTACTGTTCGTCATTTTCTTTAAAAGCGTAAAGCCTTATTTCAGCTGAGCTATTGCCTCTTTCAGAGCTTCAACTTTGTCTCGTTTTTCCCAGGTAAATTCTGGCAACTCGCGACCAAAATGACCATACGCCGCCGTCTTACGATAGATAGGGCGACGAAGATCAAGAGCGTCGATAATAGCACCAGGGCGTAAATCGAACACTTTTTCAACCGCTTGGGCAATCATGTCATCAGGATAGATTCCAGTACCAAATGTTTCCACCATCAATGACACAGGACGCGCCATGCCAATTGCGTAGGCAATTTGAACCTCACAGCGACGAGCCAGCCCTGCAGCTACTATATTTTTAGCCACCCATCGAGCAGCATAGGCAGCAGAACGGTCAACCTTGGTGCAATCCTTGCCAGAGAATGCTCCTCCGCCATGACGCCCCATGCCACCATACGTATCAACAATGATCTTTCTTCCGGTTAACCCCGCATCTCCCATTGGGCCACCAATTACAAAACGACCCGTTGGATTTACAAATATCTCAACGTCATCAGAAACCGTAACTTGCTCTTCTTCGAAAACTGGATTAATGACATGATTCAGCAATTCAGAACGCAAAAATTCTGGATCCACTTCTTCGGAATGCTGAGTGGATACAACCACTTTTTCCACCTGCGTAGGCACACCATCCACATAGCGCACACTCACCTGGGTTTTACCATCGGGGCGCAGATACGGCATGGTTTCATCTTTACGAACCTTTGCCAAACGCTCTGAAAGGCGATGAGCTAAATAGATTGGCATCGGCATAAGGGTTTTAGTGTCATCGCACGCATAACCAAACACCATACCCTGATCACCAGCACCTACCTGATCATACGGATCGAGCGCTTGTCCACTCTGCGATTCAAATGAAGCATCAACCCCTTGCGCAATATCAGGAGATTGATCATGAATAGCGTTCAAGACACCACAGGTCGCGCAGTCAAATCCATACTTAGCGCGATCATAGCCAATATCCTTTAAGACCCCGCGGACAATTTCGATCGTATCCACATACGCCTGAGTACGAATTTCTCCCGTAACAAAAATCATGCCTGTCGTTGCTAATGTTTCGCAGGCACAGCGAAAGAGCTCTGGATTAGCAGGACTTCCATCTGGAGCAACATAACCTTCTTCAGCGAGCTGAATTTCCTTTTCTAAAAGGGCATCCAAAATAGCATCAGAAATCTGATCACAGACCTTATCAGGATGACCTTCAGTTACCGATTCACTGGTAAACAAATAAGAACGCGATTGTTCTGACATACGTATTCCTTTCAAAACAAGCGATGCCTTTTATTTTGAAGGCTACTTAAGATAAGCTTGCAGATTCTTAGCACAAACTTACCCATAAAACATGTAGCCGAATACTTTTTTCCATCGCTTGGTTATTGTCTCACCCGACATACTACCATCCACTCCCTTTTGACATAAGTACCCTTCATGCCGAAGGTGTATAACTTACATGCAAAGTAGTAGGGTGAGTTTCTAGCAGGGTGAGTTTTCATTAAGCCGCCTTGTCCTTATCGCTACCTGTTCTCATTCTTCTCCATGAGTACGTACTCTTCCTATTCGCTTGAATTTGTTCATATCGGTTTCTGCCATACCCTGATCATCGGTTTCATGACGCTTGTGATACATCGGGTCATGAGGGTTATTCCACAAACGCTGAGCATAAGGAGTCCAATCAAGAGATGCCTGCTTTGTCTTTCCGCAAAGTTCCTCGGCAGTTTCTTGAGCTTCCAAATCAGAAGAATGAGCGCCTGAACGATCGACCATTTCAGTTAGCTTCCCACTGTTTTCCAACAAAGGACAAGGACGAAGAAGATTATCATTAAAGGGCTGTTCACGATAATATTCCATAAAAATCGGAGAACGCAAAGCATCAAGCAGGGATACTTCTCGAATATTCGCATTGGAGTAATGCACAAAGACGCAAGGATCTACGTCTCCTGCAGAATTTATATGCAAGTAACGGCGTCCACCCGCTATACATCCTCCCACGAATTCACCATCATTTTGAAAATCAAGCGTAAACAAAGGCTTTTCTGAACGCATTTTTCGAACAAAATGATACAAATACTCACGCTGATCAGGATTTGGAATAAGTGATGCAGGAGAATTTACCCCTACGGGCATATAGGTAAATATCCAAGCAAACAGAGCTCCCTTTTCAACAAGCCAATCAAAAAACTCCTCTGAGGCAATGGAATCAGCATTAGCAGAAGTAAAGCAACAAGAAACCCCAAAAGGTAGACCATTTTTGTGCAACAATTCCATTGCTTTGTTGACTTTCTGATAAGTTCCTTCACCACGACGCGCATCAGTTGCTGCTTCAAAACCTTCAACACTAATCGCTGGAACAAAGTTCTTAACTCGGATCATTTCTTGACAAAAATCTTCATCAACTAACGTCCCGTTAGTGAATGCTAAAAACGCACAATCTGGGTTCATTTCGCAAAGGGCAATAAGATCCTTTTTGCGTACGAGCGGCTCTCCTCCCGTATAAATATAGACATGGGTTCCTAATTCTTTTCCCTGGTTAATAATAGAACCTATCTCCTCTAACGAGAGATTTTGGTTATGACCATACTCCGCTGCCCAACAGCCCTCGCAATGAAGATTACAGGCACTTGTCGGATCGAGTAGAATAGCCCACGGAATGTTGCATTCATACTTGTCGCGGTTCTCTTCTTGCTTTGGCCAAGCCATTAAATTGCCATCAATCACAAAGGTTTTTATAAGGGTGTCTCGCACCTTCGGATTGGTGTCATTTAGCACCCTCATAATGAGTTGGTGCCAATTGTCTTGATTGTCAATTGCATTACGAAAAGATTTCCGTTGGTTAGCAAATAGATTGTCGGGTGTTACTTTTTCCAACAAATCCATTATCTTGACGATATTATGCTCAGGATCTTTAAGGAAATAGTTGAATGTTTTCTCTAACGCGCCACGTTTAATACGATCGGATGCTTTCATGGTTCCCCCTCAACCTAATCGTTATAGAAAGATATTCCACAGCTGTTGATTATAGATTCTTGAAAATCTATAATCACGGGTCAAAGGGGTGTTTCCTTGGGGTTTATGATACAAAAAGAAAGATATTGAGGTAAAAGTATCATGACTGTAAATAACTCGACAAAACATATTGATCGACGCATCGTACGTACCCGTCGCGCCATTCATATTGCCTTCATAGATTTACTCACCGAACACGAATACACCAAGATCACCATTACCGCGCTAGCAAAACGCGCTGATATCGATCGCAAAACTTTCTATACTCACTATTCGTCTATTGATAGCCTTTTTGAAGATGTTATCCGTCAGCACACTTCAAAGGGACTCGAAGGATTATCACTCAACGATTTGCTCAACGATCCTTCTCACTTTGCTAAAAAATATCTCTATGCCCAGCAGGCAACCCTGCCGCTCTCAAAACAACAACGTGCAAACGTGCTTAAGCATATTCCTATGCACAAATTCATGCAGTATGGCACTTCAATTGCACGCGAGCGCATCTATCAATCAAATCAAAATCTATCAACCGAAGCAAAACGCTATATCAATTTAGTTCTTGAATTTTATTTAGGCGGCATTTTTCATGCCTATGCTTTATGGCTTTCAGGAGAAACTGAATTGACTCTCGATGAGGTAATTGAATTAGTAAGTATCAATGTTGCCGAAGGACTTACTGGTCTCATGGAACAACACGTACTTCCTCTCGACTACTCCTAATCACTTAAACCGCATCTTGTCTTGGGTGTTTTTCTCTTTGTGAGTTTGTAAAGACTTAGAGCCCTTTTATCCTTTCGCTTGCTTGCGTGGTACACTTGCCCCACATTACCTACCAACAAACGGGAGGATACGTAATGAAAAGCAATGCTGAACTTACTGAAGAATATTTCGCCATTGCGAGATCACTTGACGGAGACATCCAAGGCAGACGCGCTGCCTATTCCTATATGCAAAACTCCACCGCAATCGTCCATCATAAAGTCGTGGCAAGCTCCTTTATCCCTCGCCTTTTCAATGACGAAAGCTGGACTACTTTTAAATGTATTGCAGAAACAACTCACGCAATCTTATGTAAGGTAATCGAACACTACCTTACTCATCCGTCTTACCGCACTATTTTCTCGTACGATAAACGCCTAGAAGAACTTATTCTTCTTCCTCGCGGCTATGAAGATACGCTTCCTTTTGCACGCATTGATGTGTTTTTAAATGAAGACGATTTGAGCTGTGGATTTTGCGAATTTAACGGGGACGGCTCTGCGGGAATGAACGAGAATCGCGAAATAACCAACAGCATCACTTCCACCGAGACTTTTAAACGCTTTTCTCAAATTCACCAAGTTGAACCATGTGAGCTCTTTGAATCCTGGGTGCTGAAATTTATTGATATTTTCAAACGCTCAAATCACTATACCCCTCAAGCACGTTTCGCTATCTGCGATTATCTGGAATGTGGAGTTGTAGATGAATTTAAGGTATTCGCTGAATACTTTATGCAGCAGGGATTTGACTGCGTAGTTTGCGATGTGCGCGATTTACGGTTTGACGGCTCAGTCCTTCTCGACAAAGAAGGCAAACAAATCAATGCCATTTGGCGCCGCTGCGTCACCAATGACGTATTAGATTTCTGGGATGAATCGCAAGATCTTATCGAGGCTCTTCGCCATGAGGCTGTTGCATTAATTGGCAGCTTTGCAGGACACATTGTTCACGATAAGCAAATCTTTGAAGCTCTCTACCATCCCGAAACAAAAGCCTTTTTAACTGAGGAAGAAAACGCTTTTATCGAGCGTCATGTTCCTCGCACGGTATTCTTAAACGACCAGGACATAGATCTCGAAGAAATCCGCAGCAATAAAGATGCTTGGATAATTAAACCGACCGACAATTATGGGGCACGTGATGTATATGCTGGTCTTTCCTATAGTCAATCCGAATGGGAAGAGCTAATACAGCGCTTTGCAAACGAAGCGTCAGGCGCGCCCTTTATTGCACAAACATATATAACGCCCTTTAAAACCCATACGCTTGCTCCCGACACCCATATAGAAGAACTCAATGATGATGAAATAGATCTTCAGGGCAAGTGGTACAACAACCTTAATGGGCTCTATCTCTACAACGGTGAATTCCAAGGAATATTTTCTCGCTTAGGTCCGCTCCCAACGATCAGTAAAGAACATCAAGGCATGACTGCCGCAACCCTTCACGTACGAGGTTAATGAATGATCAGCCTTACCCGTAAATTAATTGTTTTAGCATTAAGCATTGTTACCAGCGTTGCTCTTGCCTACAGTTTGTTTGGTCTTGGATTCATGGTTTGCACTACCCCACAGGCCACTTCACTTATCGGAGGTACCTTTTCCGGCTGGGAGCATGCCACGTATCCCGAAGAAGATATGGCGCAAATTGCTGAAGCGGTACGTTCCTTTTCAATCGAGGGAACCTCTTCAGAAGAGCTTTATAACACCATCTTTACCGCTCTTCAGGAAAATCAACCACAGATCGCGGCCCTTTTTGAAGCAGGATCGACGCAAGACAATACGATAGATACCTCGTTGCTTGAATCAACCAATCTTACACAGCTCGAGGAAGAATATTCGTTGCCGCGAAACGCCTTGTCTCACTTACAAGATTGCACTCCTATCTTCACAACAGGACGCATTTCAGTAGGAGTGGTGGGAGCTTTTGGAGTTGCAGGGCTTATCGCGCTAGGCATCCTCGCAGGCAGAAAACGTCTTGGCGCTACGCTTATTGCAGCGTCTTCTTTAGTAATTGCAGTATTGATAGCTCTCGGAATCTGGGCGGCGATAGATTTTAATGGCATATTTACCTGGATGCACACGCTTTTGTTTGCACAAGGTAATTGGATCTTTGATGCCGATTCGCTTCTTATTACCCTTTTCCCTGAAGCATTTTGGGCGGCAATGGCGGGACTTTGGATCCTGTCGAGCATTGTTCTTGCCCTTTTGATCGGCATTGTAGGAAAAATACTTGCCCGTTAATCAGTGCGGAGAACCTCCACTGGAGCAGTATCTCCGCAGAAGCAGCGCCTCCGCTGGAGCAGTGCCTCTACTGGAGCGGTGTCTCCGCCGGAGCCATCATCAAGGTGACTCCAGTGGAAATGACACTATTACGCCAAACGCGACTGCAATTCCTTTGCAGCTTGCGCTTTGTCAAAGTTACCACCCGTCTTTTGGGTAAGCGTTCCCATTACCTTGCCCATTTCCTTTTTGGTAGCAGCACCCGTCTCGGCAAGCACCTCTTCAATCAAAGCAATAAGCTCTTCGCCTGAAACCTGCTTTGGCAAATAGCTCTCCAGTATTTCCACCTGCTCAGTCAAGCGGTCGGTGCGCTCTTGATCGTTTCCTGCCTTTATTGAACCGTCAAGCGTCTCTTTTGTTTGTTTGATAGTACGCTTTAGCATTGCATCCACATCTGCGTCGGTAATTTCTCGACGTTCATTTACTTCGATATTTTTAATCTCTCCATGAACTTGGCGAAGGATCGAAAGGCGATTCTTGTCTCTTGCCTTCATGGCGGCTTTAATTTCATCTTGAAGCTCTTGATACTTCATAGTATTCCTTCTCTTTTCTGTTTCTCAAAAGTATTCTTACTGATCTTCCAGCTCATTATACTCTCTGTATCTAACGACTCTTCAGACGCAAAACCACTTCACAAGTGGTATCTATCTTTAGCTTTTCGGTTAAAGATTATTCAAACAAGAAGATATCGAAGCGTATAATAGCACCATCCCTTTTATGTAAAACGTAATCGTCTGCTGCACGAGCAACAGACACAACCTGCCCTGCCGCAATTGTTGGCGTAGCTCATGCTGCGTTTACAACAGGGCAAATGAATGCCGTTTTTCACAAAAAAGAAAGGACACTTGTGAACTTTACCGATCGTTGGCACGCTTTTTTCGACCGAACAATTCCCAATATTGTCATCCGTATAATAATTATGGTTTTCGGTTTGGCTTTTGTTGCTGCATCGGTTGGCCTCACACGAGCAACAGGACTAGGAACATCGCCTATTTCATGCGTTCCTACCACGCTCTCCTTTTTCACTCCCCTTACCATCGGGGGCTGGACCTTTGTCATGAATGTATTGTTCGTGATCATTCAGATACTTTTATTAAGACGCGATTTTAAGATCGTACAGCTCCTCCAAATCCCCTACGTTTTTGTTTTTTCTGTTCTTATCGATCTGTTTGTCCCCGTATTCGAACTTGTTCCTATGCCGAATTATCTCACGCAACTGTTTTTTAGCATTGTTGGCTGTTTTATGACGGCATTTGGTGTGTTTTTGCAGGTAAAAGCAAGTTTTCTCACGCTTCCTGGCGAAGGGATTGTGCTTGCAGTAGCTAAAGTATCTAAATGGCCTTTCCCAAAATGCAAAATCGGTTTTGATGCAAGCAATGTTGTCATTGCTACCGTTGCTTCCCTTGTTACAATGGGCGGCTTATATGGTGTTCGTGAAGGCACTATTATTTCTGCTTTAGCCGTAGGTGCCATTGTGGGGTTATTTAACCGTCTTTTCTCTCACTTCGAAAAGTTCTGCCCCATCAAAGGCCATCTCACTCTTACGGCTACCACTATGGCATCTCCAGAGGAGATTCCATCAAAATCATCCGAAGATGGCGCAACTCATCAAAAAGGAGACCCCGCACAGACCCCTTTGGTTATTACCATCTCACGTCAATTTGGATCAGGTGGTCGTGAGATTGGCCAAGCTATAGGCAAACTTCTCAATATTCCCGTATTTGATCGTTCTCTCATAGAATTAACCGCCAAAGAATCGGGACTTACCCCGAATTACATAAAAAACCACGAGCAGGAAGTACGCCGTGGCATTCTCTATAACCTTTATATGCAAAGCTATGCAAGTTTTGGTATTGAGCCTACCCAAACTGATGAATTATGGCTCGCACAAGCTCGAACCATTACACGCATCGCCGATCAGGGAAGCTGCGTTATCGTGGGCCGTTGTGCGGGTGCTGTATTACAAAATCGACCCAACGTATTTAACGTTTTCATTCATGCACCGCTCGTACCTCGCATCGGTCGCGTAATGAAAAGAGAAAACGTTGACCATATGAAAGCTGCTGACATGATAGAGCGCGTAGACAAAGAACGTAGAGAGCATTGTGAACAGTATGTAGGATCACACTGGACTGATATCAATTCATATCATATCGCCCTTGATTCGAGCGTTATAGGGGTAAAAGACTCCGCATCACTGATTGCTCGCTTAGCACAGCATGCATATCCTAAAGCTCCCTTAGCGCCAACTCCTGAAAAGCCTACCCATCCTAGTGCGCACAAAGAGCTGTAATCGTTTATTATCTAAGCGCTACAAAACATGAAAGGACAACTTTATGAGCGATCAGTCAAAGCCCGTCCGTGTGCGCTTTGCACCATCTCCAACGGGAGAGCTCCATATCGGTGGTGCCCGAACCGCAATATATAACTGGGCTTTCGCGAAAGCCATGGGCGGCTCTTTTATTCTTCGCATTGAAGATACCGACCCCGAGCGTTCCACTGAAGAAAACAAGCAGGTGATTTTACGCGCCATGAAATGGCTTGGACTCACCTGGGATGAAGGTCCTGAAGTAGGGGGCGATTTTGGCCCTTACCTTCAAACCCAGCGCTTTGACACCTACACTTCAGCGCTTGAACGCTTAAAACAACGCGATGCCGTCTACCCTTGTTTTTGCACCAAAGAAGAACTTGATGAAAAACGAGCTGCCGCAGAAAAAAGCGAGGGTGGCTATTCAGGCTAC
>ENA-OPAH01002496-OPAH01002496.1-human-gut-metagenome-genome-assembly--contig:-NODE-2496-length-10339-cov-3.698853_pt1 | contig 10339 bp, 7 predicted proteins | sample MGYA00241050_ERZ501416 | MGnify/ENA primary metagenome ERZ501416 (study PRJEB25962, sample SAMEA2042632) | human gut metagenome | biome: human gut; feature: human-associated habitat; material: faeces... | reverse complement strand
TTGACAAATTATGTAAATAGTGCTATACTATATTTATATCGTTTATACACTTTGGGTTTTATTTTTTTAATGGAGGAATACGATTATGACTAAGAAAGCTAGCAAGTCTGCAACCACCAAGAAGGCTTTTCAGGACGCCCTGAAGAAGAAAGCTGCCGAAAAGGCCGCTTCTTCTAACGTTCTCAAGCCTGATGCACCTGTTGAGGTTACATCTCCTGAGGTTGAGGCATCTCCCAAGCACAACGAAGAGGCTTTCAAAAAGGCTCTGGAACTGCTTCTTTGCACTTATCCTGCCGATGGCCGGAATAAGAGAAGTGATTTCAGCGCAGTGCTGAGCCTTCTCCTCAAGTTGAATGTAGACACTGCGTCTACCAAGGAAATCTCTGTTGAAACAGAGAAAGCCTTGAACATTCTGGGCTTTACCTCCAGCAAAATGGATGGTAAAGTAAGCATTCTCAAGGAAGAAATTTCCGATCTTGTTGTGTATCTGTTTAACGGATACCAGAAGATGCATCCCATGTTCTGTGCAATCAATGCAGACATCCTGCATAATTGCCCCACCGAACTGGAAAACATCTCCAAAAAGCTCTGGCATCCTGTCATCAAGTACTTGGCTTGCCAGAATGCCTCCAGTATGACTGAGGAAGATGCTAAGCATCTTACGAGCGGCAATTCTGCTGAAATCGCTGATGTTCTTAAGAACGTCAAGTGTGCAGAACAGACCCGCTCTGCCCTGGCAAGTATTGCCTCTGAACTGGGTAAACTTGTCCTCAAGCTGAAAGCTTCCACTCCTGTTCAGGAAGTTGTTCATAGTGGTAACTGTCCTTTCGCAGGACTTAACCCCAACGACTTCCCTTCTTACGAAGAGGAACAGCCTGAAAAAGTCACTGTCATCGATGAAGTCTACCCTGAAGACAGAGTCTCTTCTCCTCAGTTCGTCGTAGAAGAAGAAAATGTCGAAGAGGAAGAAGTTCCTGAAGTTGAGACCACTCCTGAGCCCTCTTCTGTCGCACCTGACATCACCTCCAAGCAGAACAGCAACATTGCCATTCTCTTCCACACCATTACGGTGCTGAAGGAATACGGCGATCAGCTTCGTTCCCTTGAGGCTGAAGGCTTCGTGATCGAAGATGCACAGGCTCTGGTGGAAGCCAATGCACTTGGCTTCTCCTTCAATGAGCTCCTTCACAACGAAAAGATGGTTGAGACCCTCTCTTCCATCGTCAATTCTCTGAAGTAATGCTTTAGAGAAAACCCAAGCAACCCAAAAAGCCAGCCGAACTTATTTCGGCTGGCTTTCTTTATACTTAATAGTAGCCTCATTATTTGGTTCTATCTAAGCAATAATTTCTACTACTATTTCTCCACTTTTTTTTACTTTATTTTCTATATTTTTACACTTTTCATCTTTTCCAAATAATTTAAAAAATATACTTTTTATACTTCTTTTAAATTTTTCAAAGCCTGTTTCTCTTCTTACAATAACCCATTTACTTTGTTCCATTTCTTTCTTCCTTTCTTCTCACAATAAAACTACTTTATATTAGAAAGTTTTTCTAAAACTATAATAAACATTGCATGTGACCAACCTAATCCAATAACCCAATTTGGTTTTAATGTTGAATTATCTACCTGCTCACCTAAAAAACTATGTTTTCCAACTGTTTTTAATACAAAGTCAAATGTTTCTTTAGCTTTTTTCTTTTCGCCTATTTCTAAGTAATATAATGTCATCCATAGGTTTGAAATTGGCCAAGGAGATCCATTTCTATATCCATCATTCTCATATCTTTGATATCCACCTGTATATGTTCTAAGTGTTAAATTTATATTTTCAACTGTATTTAAAACTTTTTTCTCTTTTGGTGAAAATACATTAAATGGATAAACAGCTCCAAGTAAACTTATATCAATTCTTCTATCTTCTGTATTTCTTACATATGATTTTCTATTTTCATCATATAGATTTTGCTCAATATATTCTTTTACTTTTAACATTAGTTCATCTATTTCTTTAATATTTTTGTTTATTTTTTCCTCTTTTAATCTGTTGTTTTCGAAATCAGATACATTTTTTCCCAATGCTTTATATATTTTTTTCATAGTATCAAATGCTGAAAAAATACTTGCCAAAGAATACATATGTATTCCTCTATCATTTTCTTCCCAAATGTCATAGCTTACAGAATATTTTCCTGTATTTTCTAATACATCATAAACATATTTTTTCAAAAATGTAATTGCTAATTCACACATATGTAAATTTTCTTTTAAAAATTCTTCATTTTTAGTATATTCATAATGATTATATACTCCATAAACTACACTAGCCGTTTCATCAACTTGATATCCCCAACAAGGTGCTAATCTTCCATCTGTATAAAATCTCTGTTCCCACATTCCATTTTTACTTTGTGTTATTCTGCAAAATTCACTATAAAATTTGTCTGCTTCTTTATTCATTTTTAAAATATCTAAAGCTTGTGTAATAAATACTGCATCTCTTGGCCAGCAATATGCATATCTTCCACATTGCGTCTTTTGCTCATCTGTTTCTGCTGATGCTACTATACCACCTGTTGTTTCGTCTATAAGAAGTGGAAATAATAATATGCTTCTTTTATATATTTTATTTAAATTTTCTAAATATCCTTTATAATTTTTATTAGTTATTTGATATTTTTCTCCTAGTTTATAATGGTCTTTTACAAATTTTCTCCAATATCTAACCACATTTTGTTTTTCTGCCTTGATGTCAATTTTTCTTATTTCATCAATTTTTTCTAATAATTCTTTATTATCTCCTTCTGATATTTTATGAACTGGAACTAAAAATAGTACAAACTCTTTTTTCTCCCCTGGTTTAATTATTCCAATATCATAGCTGATAGCTGAATCTGCTGACATTCCAATATAATCCTTGTCTTGAATTACACCGCTTTGTATATTGTTTTGAACATCATTTAGTTGGTGGCTAGCTATTCTATCTTTTGAAAAAGTTGCTAATGCATAGTCATGACAATATTGTATTAATGCATTATTCTTTATTTGTGCACCAACAGAATTATTTTCTTCGTAAATCAATTTTGAATGCACCAAAAAGTTAACATTTAAATCTATACTACCTCCATTTTCAAACACATAATGTTTTATAATAACATCTTTTTTAGTTGAAGCATAATCCATTTGTTTTACTTTTAACTTGTAATATAAATTTTCTATTTCTGTATTTAAAACATTTGTATCTTCTTCATAATATTGATTATATTTATTATTTATATCTTCATGTAAATAAATCATTCCTGAATCATTTATTTTTATTCCAGTTCCAAAAAAGTCTATAAATTGTCTAAAATCCGGATTTGGATAGTACAATCTTAATAATTCTCCGTTTTTGCTATATGTGGCTAGTATATTTTTATTTCCTATAAAAGCATCATTATAATATTTTGTTTTCATTTGTTAACTCTCCCTTAATTTATTCAAAATTTTAGATAATATTTTCATATCCTATTTTTTCATAGGTTAATTTACACTATCAATTTATTATATTATATTTAATTAATCTTTAGTCATTTTCTACAATCTTTAATATTTGATTTTCTAACTCTTTTAGTCTTAATTTCAATTTAGCAATGTCATCATCTGTTGCATCATCTGTTAAGTAGTCACTCTTAACAATTTCTTCCATGTCTGCAAGCTCATTTTTCAAAATTTTCATCTTTTCTATTACTTCTAATCTTGGTGTTTCTTCTCTTTCTGCAACAACTCTTTCTAGCTGACTAATTTTTTCTATTGCTTCATCTTTTATGCTATATATCTCTCCAAACTCTGGAATTGTAACAGGTATTCCTAACTGTTTTACTATTTTTTCTCTTAAAATTTCTTGACCATCTGGTTCTCCATGTACCAAAAAAATGTGTTTTGGCTTTGTTATAAATGAATAAATAAAATTCATTAACCACTCTTGGTCTGCATGCCCTGAATATCCTTCTATGTACTCTATTCTAGCATTTACTGCAATTTCTTCTCCAAATATTTTTATGGTTTTTGCACCATCTACAATTCTTCTTCCTAAAGTTCCAGGAGCTTGATATCCTACAAACAAGATTGTGCTATTAGGATTCCATATATGATGTTTTAAATGATGCTTTATTCTACCTACATCACACATTCCACTTGCAGAAATAATAATTGCTGCTCCATCCATCTCATTTAATGATTTAGATTCATCTGCTGTTTTTGTAAATTGCAATCCTGGAAACTCTAGTGGATTATCTCCACTTTGTATTAATTGTTGTGTTTCTTCGTCAAATAAATTCATATTTTCTCTAAAAATTTCTGTTGCAGAAATTGCAAGTGGGCTATCAACATAAACTGGAGTTTTCATTAATGTATCATATTCTTTTTTAAACTCTTCTGAATTGTCATTATTCTTTAAATTATTAATTTCATACAATATTTCTTGAGTTCTACCAACTGCAAATGAGGGAATTACAACAGTTCCGTTCTTTTCTAAAGTCTCAGAAACTATATTTAAAAATAAATTTGCCTTTTCATCATTTCTATTATGAAGCCTTCCACCATATGTAGATTCCATTACTAAATAATCAGTTGTTTCTATCATTGTAGGAGAAGATAAAAGCGGAATATCATTGTTTCCTATATCTCCACTAAATACAATTTTTTTATCTTGACCATCCTCATTTATCCAAACCTCCACAATTGCAGAACCAAGCATATGTCCAGCATCATTAAACCTTATATGTATTTCTGGTGTAATTTCTATTATTTCGTCATAATTTACAGGTTTAAATATTTCCATACACTTTTCAGCATCTTCAGCAGTATAAAGTGGAATCACAATATTTTTTCCTTGTCTCACTCTTTTTCTATTTTTCCACTCAGCTTCTTGTTCTTGAATATGTCCACTATCTGGAAGCATTATAGAACATAAATCCATTGTAGCTTTTTGAGTATAAATTGCACCTCTAAATCCATCATTATATAAAAGAGGAATTCTTCCTGAGTGGTCTATATGTGCATGTGTTAATATCATAAAATCTATTTCTTTTGGGTCATATAAAAATGGCTCATCATTTTTTTCTTCTTCTTTACTTCCACCTTGATATAATCCACAATCAATTAAAAATTTCTTTCCAGCACCTTCTACTAAAAAATTTGAACCTGTAACAGTTTTTGTTGCACCTAGAAATGTTATTTGCATAAAATTCTCCTTTCGTTAATTAAAAACTTTTATCTTCTTCTTTAATTTTAATTTTTTAAAATCTACATTTTCTTTTAATTCTATTATAAATTCGTTTTCTAGTACATTTGTATCATAATATCGTATCTTTATTCCATTATTAACATATTCAGTTTCTACAATTAAATTGTCTAAATCAATAATTTTACTATTAAATATATTTACTAATGTTTTTAAATTTACTTTTGGAATTGTACAAATTGTATCTGCCCATTTAAAATTAATTAATTTTTTTATTAATTTTATCATAACTTTATAAAAAGAAACACTTAACTCTTTAATTTCTTTTAATTTTTTTTCGTTATTCCAATTTAATTCTCTAAAATATCTTACTTCATATACAAGTTTTAATAGTTCTTCCCTTGTTTGAGCCTTTTGTACACGTATTCTAAATGTTTTTAGTACATATTTGCACAAATTAATAAGTTTTTCACTATCTATTCCATCTATTTTTAAATTCTTAAAAAAATTATAATCTTTTTCTACACTAGTTTTTCTGATAACATATTTTTTAGGATCTATTAAATCATTTGCTTCTTTAATTTTTTCTAAAAGATTTGCTCTTTCCTCTTCTAAAATTATCTTCAACCTTTTTATACTAAATATTTTATCTTTATTTTCTAATACAGAATTTCTTCTTATATATTCTTCTTTTAATAATTCTTTGTTATTTACAATTTTATCTATTTTGTCTATGTCTGCCCTATATTTCTTCTTTATTAATGTAGTATTCTCAAGATACCCCTTCCTATCATTTAATAAAGTTATTTCTTCTTCTAAATAATTTCTTTTTTCTATAATTTTGTCATTCATTCCATATTCCATTATAACTTTGCAAATTAATGTTATAACTTCATCTGAAAACTCTTTTCCATATAATTTTTCTAATTTATTTTGAGCTATTGCTATATAATCTATCATTCCTTGTTTATTTTCTATCCACTCTGTTAAAAATTGATTTTCGAAAAGATATACTAAACATTGATAAATTAAATTGCATTGTACATCTTCAATTTCTTTAAGATTAGTATTCCATGACCAACCATTAAAATCCCTTAAAACTTCTAATTCGTGCATAATACTGCCAAGTGTTAAAACTTTACAAAATGGAGCTTTTAAAAGACCATACTCATCTAAAATTCCCCACTCTATTTTAGGCAATTTTGTTATAGCTTTAAGAGCATAATATTCATTATCTATTACTGTAATTGCTCCCTTTTCAGTATCTATTACAAATTTTTTATCTTTTAATTCGTCAAATTTTGGCATGCTTGGCATAATAGTATTAAATTCATAACATTTAGTCTTTATAATAGAAATTAATTTTTCCATATATTTATTTCTTGAAAGAACCTCTTGTTTTACTTTCTCATAATCATTATATGAATTTTCAATTTTATAAGACATGCTTAAAAGAAGATTTTTTGTATCCATAGAAAAATTTTTCTTTGCTAAAATCTTCTCTAACTCATTATTATAATCTTTTATATTTAATAGAGAAAAAATTCTCTCTTTCTTCATCTTTTGAAATCCTTTCAGTATAACTGTATTTTATATTATTTACTTTTTTTGTTACTTTTTATCTTTTATTTATTATTTCTTTGCTTTTTTATTAGATGTCTGTAGTTTTCTCTCAATTTAAGAAATTACACATACCTTTCTAATTTTCTTCTTCTGTATTTTCTAATTTAGTCATTTTTAATTCTTGCCATCTTTCTTTACTCATTAGTACTTCTCTAGGTTTACTTCCTTGATAACCAGATATTATACCTCTCTCTTCCATTTGGTCTATTATTCTACCTGCTCTTGCATAACCTACTTTAAACCTTCTTTGTATAAACGAAGTAGATGCTTGCCCTGTTTCTACTACTGTATCTATTGCTTCTAATAAAAGTGGGTCTGTTGTTTGTTCATCATCCTCTTCTTTTAATTCTTTATCTGTTTTATCTGAGTTTTCTATTTGTTCCATTATCTCGTCACTATATGTTACTTCACCTTGTGATTTTAAAAACTCTACTAATTTTTCTACTTCTTTATCTGCCACAAATGCTCCTTGAATTCTCGTAGGTTTTGGTGCACCTGATGGATAAAATAGCATATCTCCTTTTCCTAATAATTTTTCTGCACCAACCATATCTAATATTGTTCTAGAATCCACTTGTGAAGATACTGCAAAAGATATTCTTGATGGTATATTTGCCTTAATTACACCTGTAATTACATCTACAGATGGTCTTTGTGTTGCAATTACTAAATGCATTCCTGCTGCTCTAGCCATTTGTGCTAATCTACAAATAGAATCTTCTACTTCTTTTGGAGATGCCATCATTAAGTCTGAAAGCTCATCTATAATTATTACTATTTGTGGAAGTTTTCCTGTTTCTCCTTCTTTTTCTACAGCTTCATTATACCCTTTAATATCTCTAACACCTTTTTTGGCAAATAAATTATATCTATTTATCATTTCTTGAACAGCCCAAGCTAATGCTCCTGCAGCTTTTTTAGGATCTGTTACTACTGGTATTAATAAATGAGGTATTCCATTATAAACTGAAAGTTCTACTACTTTTGGGTCAACCATAAGTAATTTTACTTCACTTGGTTTTGCTTTATATATTATGCTCGCAATTAAAGTATTTATACAAACACTCTTACCAGAACCTGTAGCACCAGCTATCAAAACGTGTGGCATTTTTGCAATATCTGCTACTACTTCTTTTCCTGCAACATCTTTTCCAAGTGCAAATGCAAGTTTAGATTTATGTCCTTGGAATGCATCTGATGAAATTATATCTCTTAAATGTACAACTTCATTTTCTACATTTGGTATTTCTATTCCTACTGCCTGCTTTCCAGGTATTGGAGCTTCTATTCTTATACTTTCTGCTGCTAAATTTAGTGCAATATCATCCGCTAAATTTGCTATTTTGCTTACTCTTACACCTTCTGCTGGCTTTAATTCATACCTTGTTATTGCAGGACCTACAGAAACATTTTCTACTTTCGCAGAAACTCCAAAACTATATAATGTTTTTTGTAATCTACTTGCTGTTTCTGTAACTGCCTTTTTACCACCCTTTATTTCTTTTACTTCTCCTTGACTTAACAAGTTTATTGGTGGAAATTTATATTCTTTATCTTCTACTGTAACAGTATGTTCCAATTGTAAAACTTCTTTAGTTTTACTTTCTTTTTGTTCTTCTTCTTGTTTAAATAATTTTTCTTCCCCTAAGTAACTTAAGTCATCTTTGTCATGATTATATTTTCTAGGTTTGTCATTAGATTTTGGAGTATTATCATTGTTTAAATTAATAGTAATTTGATCATCTAGTTCTAATGCTTTTCTCTTTGCTTCTTCTTTTTCTCTTAATTTACGCTCTCTTCTAGTTTCTTTTCGTGGCGCTTCTTCTTCCACATTTATATTTACCTTTTCAGGTTCTATTTTCATTCTATTTTGTCTTTCTAATTCTCTTCTAGATACTCTAGCTTGCTTTTTTAATTCCTTTCTTTCATCCAATGCATCTAAGAAATTGCTTATCATTTCTGCTGGTCTTACACCAAACATAAATACAAATAAAACAATTGCAACTCCTATTACTAATATAACTGCACCTGTTGTTCCAAGTAAATTTATAAGTGGCATTGCAACTGCACTTCCTATAACTCCTCCTCCAATGTCACTTGTACCAAGCTCATATGCACTTTTCATAACTGTACCAAATTCTTTTCCTGCATTTAAGTTTCCACTAGAAAATTGAAATACACTAAGCATTGTAGCAATGCACACTAAAAAAACTACATACTGGATTAGTTTTGCGTACATATACTCTTTTTCATTATGTGTCATATATATTGCAATTAAAAAAGTTCCAATTGGAATTATATACTTTATAAAGCCCATAATGCCTCCAAGCATTGGACTTAAGTGCTCTCCAATATAACCAGATTTAGTATATATTAAAACAAATAAAAGTACACTAATAATAACTAATATTACAACTGCAACATTTATATCTATTGTTTTTTTCTTTCTTCTTCCTTTTTTAGCCAAAGCTATTTCCTCCTTCTATTATATAACTGTCTTAAGAAAATAAATATAAGAATATTCTTCAACACAAGTTATTAAAAAACATATTGTATTAAACAGAAATTAAAGTCAGAATTCGGAAATCAAATATATTTTGACCCTGACCTCCGATTCTGACTTCCTAAATTATTTAAGTTCTTCTCTATTATTTCTTATTACTTTTAAAGCTTCTTCTAATGCTCCCTCTACATTAGATAACAAATTATCTGCATAATCTTTTGTTCCCTTTGTTATCTCTCGTGACATCTCGTTAGCCGTTTCTATAATTTCTACTTTTTTCTCATAAGCTTTTCTTGTAATTTCATGCTCATCTATCATAGAAATAATTCTATTCTCTGCCTCTTTAATAATGCCATCTGCTTCGTTTTGAGCTTCAACTAAAATTCTTTGTCTTTCTTCTTTTATCCATTTTGCTTGTTTTAGTTCATCTGGCAATTTTAATCTAATTTCTTTTATTATTTCTAAAATTTCTTCTTTATCTACTAAACTTTTATGTGTAAAAGGTAAACCTTTGCTTTTTTCTAGTAAATCTTCCAATTCTTCTAATAATGTAAATATTTCCATGGTTTTACCCCTTTCTAATTTTTATAAAGATTAATGTTGCTCTTCCATATCTTCTTTTATCTATTATCTCAATATCTATTTTCTTTAGTTCATTTAATACTTTTTCTTCATTATCTGTTTCTATTATTATTATTGAATTTTCATCAGCTATTTTTTGACTAATTATATATTCAACTGATTTTATTGCAAAATCTGAATTATATGGTGGATCTATGTATATAATATCCATTTTTTCTTTTATTTCTTCTTCTTTACCTTTTTGTAATTCTATTTTTACTTTAGTAACTATATATTTGTTATTTACTAACATGCTTTTTCTATAATCAAATTGCATTTCTTCTGTTGTTAATATTTTTTCTTTACCATTATAATCAATGCATTTTACACCTTTTATTATATCTTTCATTTCTTTTCCATGTGCT
>ENA-OPAH01002492-OPAH01002492.1-human-gut-metagenome-genome-assembly--contig:-NODE-2492-length-10348-cov-2.388031_pt1 | contig 10348 bp, 7 predicted proteins | sample MGYA00241050_ERZ501416 | MGnify/ENA primary metagenome ERZ501416 (study PRJEB25962, sample SAMEA2042632) | human gut metagenome | biome: human gut; feature: human-associated habitat; material: faeces... | reverse complement strand
ATAATTGATGTACCATCCATATTAACGGTAGCACCAAGTGGTATTGTGAAAGATGATATTTTCTTGCTTACACCAAGCTTTTTATCAAGTGTGTTGATTGAAAGCGGAATTGTTGCATTTGATGTAGCTGTTGTAAATGCGAAGTTCATAACTGGGAAGAACTTCTTTAGGAACTTAAATGGATTAAGTCTTGTAAAGAGAAATAAAAGTAACTGGTATACTACGAAGCACTGGATAGCAAGTGCGAGTATTACGCAGCCCATATATTTAAGCATTGGAACAAATGCGTCAAAACCAATATTAGCAAATGTTCTTGCGATAAGGCAGAATACACCGATAGGAGCTGCCTTCATAACTGCCATAGTCATTTCCATCATAAGGTCATTGAACTGACTGAAAAAGTTAGCTACAGTTGATGCCTTATTACCCATTTTCGCTAAAAGAATACCTACGAATAATGCAAATACGATAATTGGAAGCATATCAGCAGTTGCAAGTGATTCAACAGGATTCTTAGGTATTATGTTAAGAAGTGTTTGTGTAAGTGGTTGTTTCTCAGTGATAGTTACACTGCTTGTAGATACATTTTCAATTGTAACGCCAATACCGGGATTGATGAGCATAGCAACTGATAATGCAACTGATACAGCAACAGCAGTAGTAAGAAGATAGAAAAGAATAGTTTTAATACCTACTTTACCAAGTGTCTTAGTATCACCGATAGCCATACTTCCGCATATAAGTGAGCAGAATACAAGTGGAACTACAAGCATCTGCATAAGGCGGATAAAACCTTGTCCAATTACATAGAGGACACCCTCAACGATAACTGAATCACGGATATAGCCTGCTGGCATAAAATAGTGGATTAAAACACCACTTATTGCACCGGCTATAAGTGCTATGAATATCTTAGTAGAAAGCCCCATAGGCTTTTTTGTGTTTTTTAAAGATTTTTCCATTCTTTAGCAGCCTCCTGATAAATTAATATATTCTTTAAGCGCATCTTTCCAGTTCTTAGGCTGTTCAATGTGTTCAAGTCTTAACATCATATTATCAAGAACTGAATATACTGGTTTATTATTGTTGGCAGGAACAAGTTTTAACTTGTCTGTTGCATTGGCATATTCAAGAATAGTCCTGGCATATTCAAGACGGCTGCAAGAGCCCTGACATACAGCATGGTATATTCCAAGACACTCATTTTTAATGAAATATTCAATAATTCTGGCTAGCTCAGAAGCACTTGTAGGACACGCATATTCATATTCAGATACAGTGAGTTCATTTACAGAAGGATCTTTAACTGCTGAAAGTACAGTGTTAAGGAAATCCTGTCCTATTCCATATACCCAGCTGCTTCTTAGTATCACATAACGCGAACAGAAAGACTGTATATAAGCTTCGCCGGCAAGCTTACTTTTACCATATATATTTCTAGGATTAGGTGTATCAAATTCATTATAAGAATGATCCTCTGTACCAGAGAATATATCATCTGTAGATATGTGAATTAGCTTTGCACCGATAGACTGTGCCATAACAGCAAGGTTTCGTGTTCCTACAGCATTTACCGCAAATGCTTTGTCAGGATTAGTTTCGCAGCCTGCAACATCACTGTAACCAACGCAGTTGATAATGATATCAGGACGATTAACTCTTGCATAATTGTTGACAGCTTCAAGGTCTGTAACATCGACTTCGTCAACATCAGTAGGGAATATTTCATACTCACGGCAGTCTAAGAGAGCAGAAAGTGCAGTACCAACGTGGCCTTTGGCACCGGTAATCCATATTTTTTCCATATAACCTCCATTCCAGCACTAACGCTTTCGCATAGTGCATTAAATATAATTTGTAATTTAGCTGCATATAATATATGTTAAAGAATAAGTGGGACAGCTTATATTATAATATGTTTATATGCAAACAATTAATTATACAATAAACTTGGTATTTGGCAAGTATTTTAAAAATGAAAATTATGCCATAAGATTTTATCAAGTTATAAATAATTGCTGGTTATAAAAATTATATAAATAGATTACAATATTGGCAAGGTATGGTACAATATATAAGAATATTGATTTTATTGATTAGATGAGGTTATCAGATGAGTTTTGACGTTAAAAAGAAGATAGAAGAATTGAATAAATCAGACATAATAAGTGGCAGTAATGCAAGATATGATATTGTCCTTGAAGAAGAATTAAAAGATCTTAATTCAGCAGGTATTATATTAAGACATAAGAAATCAGGAGCGAGGGTTGTCGTTATATCTAATGATGATAATAATAAGGTATTTTCAATAGGTTTTAAGACACCACCTTTTAACGATACAGGAATGCAGCATATAATTGAACATTCAACATTGTGTGGTTCAAGAAAATATCCTGTTAAAGATCCATTTGTTGAATTGTGCAAGGGTTCACTTAATACATTTCTTAATGCTATGACTTATCCAGACAAGACAGTATATCCAGTGGCAAGCTGTAATGATACTGACTTTAAGAATATTATGGATGTATATATGGATGCAGTGTTCTATCCTGCAATGTATGAAAAGCCAGAGATATTTATGCAGGAAGGCTGGCATTATGAACTTGATAATGCAGATGATGATATCAAGTATAATGGCGTTGTATTTAATGAGATGAAGGGGGCATTTTCATCACCAGATGACGTGCTTTCAAGATATACATTTGTATCATTATTCCCAGATACTGTATACAAGAATGAATCGGGCGGTGACCCTGAGGTTATACCTACACTTAAGTATGAAGATTTCCTTAAGTACCACGAGGAATATTATCACCCATCTAACAGCTATATATATATCTATGGCGATATGGACGTTAATGAAAGACTTGAATATCTTGACAGGGAATATCTATCAGACTTTGATGTATCAGATGTTGATATTCATGCCAATATAGAAAGACAGGCAGCATTTGACAAGCCTGTATATGAAACAAAGCCTTATGCCATAACAGAAGATGAGTCATTAGAGGATAATACTTATCTTTCATATAATGCAGTTATTGGAACTTCTGTTGATGCCAAGCTTTATCTTGCATTCCAGATACTTGATTATGCACTTGTTATGACACCGGGAGCACCTGTTAAGCAGGCACTTTTAGATGCAGGTATAAGCACTGATGTATATTCAAGTTATGAGACATCACTTTACCAGCCTGTATATTCAATAGTTGCCAAGAATTCTAATTCTAAGGAGCAGGACAGATTTGTATCAGTTATCAATGACACATTAGAAAAGCTTGTTAAGGACGGAATTAATGAAAGAACAATAGAAGCTGGAATTAATTATTACGAATTCAAATACAGAGAAGCAGATTATGGTCCATATCCAAAGGGACTTATGTATTATCTTACTATGATGGATAGCTGGTTATATGATGAAACAAAGCCATTTATCCATATAGAGGCGGGAGATACATTTGATGAGTTAAAGAAGAATGCCAGAAATGGATATTTTGAGAAGCTTATAAAAGAATATCTTCTTGATAATAACCACAAGTCAATTATAAGCCTTGTGCCTGAATATGGACTTGAGAAGGAAAAGGAACAGAAGGAAGCGGACAAGCTTGCAGAGTATAAGAGCACATTGACTAATGACGAATTAGAAGAGCTTGTTAAAAAGACAAAGGAGTTAAAGGAATATCAGGATACTCCATCAAGTCAGGAAGATCTTGAAAAGATACCAATGCTTGAGCTGTCAGACATTAAAAGAGAGCCTGCTAAGGATTATAATGATGTTAAGAGTGTTGATGGAATTAAGATAGTACACCATAATATATTTACTAATAAGATTGCATATATTAATATGTCATTTGACACTAAGTGTGTTCCAGATGAACTTATACCATATATGGGCTTGTTAGGCTCAACATTAAGTCTTATGGATACTAAGAATTATACTTATCCAGAGCTTACTAACGAGATTAATATTAACTGCGGTGGTCTTGCAACAGGAACAGCTCTATATAGCGATAAGGTTGATTTTAGTAAGAATACAATTGTATATGAGGTTAAGAGTAAGGCATTATATGAGAAAGTTCCATTTGTTCTTGGTATGATGGAAGAGATTATGTATAATACCAGATTTGATGACTATAAGAGATTAAAGGAGATAATTGCAAGAATTAAATCAAGACTAGAAGCTTCTCTTATGGGGCAGGGTCATTCAATTGCTATGTTAGAGTGCTGTGCACAGTTCTCAGAGTCGGCTTATTACTCAGATATATTAAGGGGTTACAAATATTATGAGTTCATTAAGAAGCTTGATGAAGAATTTGAGCAGAATAAGACACAGATAGTGGATAAGCTTAATAAGCTTGTTGGATATATATTCAATAAGGATAATGTTATAGTAAGCCTTACAGCAGACGATGAGGGTTATGACTGCTTTGTCAAGGCATTGTCAGCCAAGAGCTGTAATATCAAAGATGAACATTATAATACAGCAGTAAGAAGCTTTATACCGGTTAATGTAAAGACTGGATACACATCAGCATCACAGGTACAGTATGTTGCAAGATGTGGTAATTTCGTAAAAGACGGATATAAGTATACAGGAGCACTTAAAGTGTTAAAGGTTATATTCTCTTATGATTATCTCTGGATTAATGTAAGGGTTAAAGGTGGAGCTTACGGCTGCATGAGTGGTTCATCAAGAAATGGTGATTTCTATATGGTATCTTACAGGGATCCTAATCTTGAAAAGACTAACGATATATACGAGGGTGCGGCTGATTATATAAGGAATTTTAATGTCAGCAGAAGAGATATGGTTAAGTTCATAATAGGAACCATTGGAGAGATAGATGCACCTCTTACACCATCAGCTATTGGCAGCAGGTCATTTACACATTATATGTGCAATTGCACAGAAGATATGTTAAGAAAAGACAGGGAAGAAGTTCTTGATGCGACAGTTGAGAGTATAAGAGAACTTGCTCCACTTATAGAATCAGCAGTTGGGCAGAATTATTTATGCGTAGTAGGTAACCAGAAGCAGATTAATGAGGCAGCAGATTTGTTTGATGAAATAAAGCCTCTTATCGGATAAATGATATTGGATATATAAGGAGAATACGATGAATTTAGATGAAATGCTTAAAGCCAGTGGAATAAGCGGCGGTGCTGCTTCTGGCAACGACAATGTGAAATCGGGATTTGTAACATTTATTGGAAGACCTAATGTTGGCAAGTCTACACTTATGAATAATATTATAGGGCAGAAGATTGCGATAACATCTAATAAGCCACAGACAACAAGAAACAGGATACAGACAGTGTATACAGATGAGAGAGGACAGATTGTATTTGTTGATACGCCGGGTATCCATAAGGCTAAGAATAAGCTTGGTGAATATATGGTAGGAGCTGCTGAGAAGACTATTAATGAAGTTGATGTTGTGTGCTTTATAGTAGAACCAACAACGTATATCGGAGCAGGTGAGCAGCATATTATAGAGAAGTTAAAAAAGGTAAATGCACCTAAGATATTAGTAATCAACAAGGTTGATACAGTAAAGAAAGAGGAGATACTTCCTGTAATCGACTGCTACAATAAAGAGCTTGAATTTGATGAGATAATTCCAGTATCAGCAAGAAATGGCAGTAATGTTGATGACCTTGTAACAACAATATTCAAATATCTTACTTACGGACCTATGTTCTATGATGAAGATACTGTTACAGACCAGCCATTAAGACAGATTGTTGCAGAGCTTATAAGAGAGAAGGCACTTCATGCATTAAATGATGAGATTCCACACGGAATTGCGGTTGTTATTGACAGCTTTAAGGAAAGAAGAAATGCAAGAGGTCCTATTACAGATATCGACGCTACTATCATATGCGAAAGAGATTCCCATAAAGGAATTATTATCGGCAAGGGTGGAGAAATGCTTAAGAAAATCGGAACTAATGCAAGATACGAGATTGAGAAGCAGCTTGACATGAAGGTTAATCTTAAGCTCTGGGTAAAAGTTAAGAAGGAATGGCGCGACAGTGATATTCTTCTTAAGAACTTCGGATATGACAAGAAGAAGGACAAATAATATACATGACAGGAGGGTGCGATGGCGGAGGTTACTACTGTTACAGGCATGATACTTTCCGCCGCTTTCGTTGCGAAGCCCGGCCACATCGGAGAGGGGTACCATGCGGATGGACAGTTCCAGATGGGTACAGTGGTAGTCCTTGTGATACACAAGGCCGGTCTCCGTCACATATACCGTCTCCTCGCTCTCTGTCCCGAACCCGGTCCTCTCATACCCGGTCCATCCCTTTACCCGCATGGTCTCTTCGTATTCCAACAGCGGGATCCGGAAGATAGGCAGGGGCACCCGCACATGGTAGACCGCGGACAGTTCCGCCACCCCGGTGCGCAGGGACATCCGGGACCGGCTGCAATCGATCCCTCCTTCCACCAGGCTCCTTCCAAGCCGGTCCGCCCCGATGGCGGCTGTCACATCCTGCTCCACCTTCCCCGGCCTCAGGACCGCTGTGGGATAGGCCTCTTCCGCCGCCAGCTTCCCGGCGTACTGCAGGCCGGATCGGACCGCCGTCTGGATGGACATGATCTCCATAAGGAAGAGAAGGCTTACCACCGCAAAGAAGAAGATGGGCACGGCGGCCGCCGCTTCCAGGGTGATGCTTCCTCTTAAGGAGGTGAAGGCAGATGCCCTCCCGGCGGACGTATGACAAACGAATCGTGAGGGGAGTTTGTGATCTTGGGCCGTACGAATCCTACTCCTTTCCTTTAATATTTTTTCTTTTCTATGTGGTATTTTTAAGACCTGCCGGAAGGGCATCTGCCTTCACCTCCTTTTTCTCATTGATAGGCAAAATACGTAGGGAACCGGTAGGTCACCCCTCTTCGCAGGGAACAGGTGCTCTCCATCTCCAGGCGGCTGATGCACTGATCTGCCCGGAAGAACGTAAGCCCATGTTCTGCCTTCATATTTGCCTCGATCAGGTCCAGCGCCCGAATGCTTAAGTCCTCCTTTGACTCCAGAAGCAGCAGGATCCGAAGGTAGGCTCTGTAATCAAGTCCTGTCTTTCCGTCCTTTCCATCCCCCGGATCCTCCTCTCCGCCGAGCTTCATCAGGTTGGCAAGGGAAAGCTGCCAGTTCTCCTCCGTCTTCACCAGAGGCACCTTGCTTCCCTTAAGCAGCGCTCTTAGATCCATCACCGATTCTCCGAAGGCCCATGCCAGCAGGATCGCCTGGGCTGCCGCCTCCGTGATGGCGGGAACTGCCAGCAGGGTGCATAAGGTCCCTGCCAGCGCCCGGGCCTCCGCCTTCTTCCCGGCGCTGCTCTGGAGATGAACGTAATTGGGCACAAACCGCAGCAGCAAAAGTTTCCCTGCCACCGCCTCCAGATTCTCCCGGTCGCTCCCTTCCCCTGCCAGAAGATACTCCAGCTCATAATCCAGGGCCCCGGTATCCTTCCCTTCCGTCGCCCCGGAGAAATGATCCATCAGATACTCTCCGAACAATACGTCTGACAGCGCCCCCGTTTCTTCCTCTCCCTGGGTAAATTCTCCGTACCCTTTCTGAAGACTCCGGTGGCTTGCCGTCTCCTCCAGGCGGATGGCCTTCTGGGATACCGTCATTTCTTTTGGCGTCACAAGATCCAGAAGAGGGGAAGACTTTAGCTTGTCCACATGAGCGATGGGATTGTCCTTCTCCGGCAGTGCTCCCTCCTCCTGCTCCAGAAGATCCGACAGCTCCTGCTGCTGTTCCCTCTCCTGTTCCTGAACCTTCTTTGCCTCCTGCTCCTGCTGCCTCCAGATCGTAGCGTCCCCTTCCTGTCCCCGGAAGGCGGACAGCCCGTATTTGTGTTCCATATAAGCCGCCGCCTGCCGGTAGAAGGCCCGGCCTCCCTGGTCGGTCAGGAATTCAATGGCCTGCACCTTTTGTTTCATACTCCCCGCCCCGTAGTATGCAAGCCGCTTTTTCAGCAGGGTTTCTGAGTAATTGCCGGTCTCATAGCTTCCTTCCAGGGCGAAGATGTCATAGTCTTCCAGAAGCTCCTTCTGGTACTCCGCAAACACCGATTCCATGGCCCGGTTCATATCCGCCCGGCCATAATTCTTGGCGTTCTGGATGGAAGCGCTCTCCATCATGGATCCGGTAAAGGACACAAGGAGGAGGAATACCAGACTTAAGTAGGCCGTCACCTCCCCCTTAAGCCCGGATCTATATCCCTGCGCTCTCACTGGTAATCTTCTGAAATATGGTCTGCACCAGGCTGGTGAGCTGGGACTTGAAAATGATCACCAGGCCGATCAGGACCACCAGGATCAGGATCACTTCCACCACGCCGATCCCTTTTTCTTCCTTCAATGTCTGCATAAAATATCTCAGTCTCCACATAAGATCTCTCCTTTCTCTTTCTACAACTGGATGGACAGAAATGCCGGCACGATCACGATCACCAGCACCACCGCCAGCATAAGGAACATAGGCGCCAGGAGTTTGGTCCCCGCCTCCTCGCCCAGCCTTTTTGCCCGGGCTTTTCGCTCCTCGAATGCCTGGATCGCCTCCATCCGCAGCATCTGTGTCAGTCCCTTGGTCCCTTTTCTTAAGTTCTGGGACAAAAGCGCTCCAAGCCGCATGTACTCCTGGACCTGGCAGCGCCTGCCGAACCGCTCGTAGCTCTCGGACTCCATGACCCCGCTGTCCATCTCCCGGGCAGTCCTTATCATTTCCTCGTAAACGTACCGCTCCCCCCGGGTTTTTCCTTTGGTTTCATAATCCGTTATGATCTTCTTCCAGGCCCGCTTCACCGTCATCCCCGCGCCCAGGAACAAGGTCAGCTTACTGATGATCTCCGGGTAATCCCGGATCATCTGCTCCTTCCTCTTCTGCTGTTCCTTCAGAAGGTCCTGCTTCTCTTTGGCCAGGAGCAAAAGCCCTGTCATGAGAGCCATCCCCATGATCACAAGTCCCCGGATGTCAAGCCTGGGATAGTAGCGCACCTTTTTCCCGTCCACCGTCTCCGGAAGCCGCAGTTCCTCCCGGGTCTGGGTCTCCTTGTCCCGGTCCCGGATCTCCTGCTCCAGATTTTTCTGCCGGGTCTCGTCCTCCCCCAGGGTCCTTGGGTATATCATCGCCGTACATTCATAGAGAGCCTGCCGGATCTCGTCCTCCTGATAGGTAAGGACCGCCTTCAGGTTCACCAGTGTCCCCTCTGGGGAGAGGGCTTCTTCCTGCAATTCCCCGTAAACGTTCATCACATCATAGCGGTCCAGCTCCCAGGACACGTCCACCGGCTCCCCGGGGATCTCCGTCACCAGGTTCATATCCTGCTCGATCCGGTCCAGGGACTGGTTCTCTCCCAGGATCTCCCTTTCCAGAAGGGCCGTGGATCTGTTAAAAAGCTCCTGGATCCCGGCTCCGTCGTAGGCCTGCTCCGAGACCTCCACCGCAAGATCCGCCGATCCTCCTCCCTCCAGGGCTGCTCTTAGTTCTTCCACCCGTTTTCCCTTCCCGTAGGGATTCCGGATCAGGCCGCCCTCCAGGCGGACCGTGGATCTCTGGAAGTCCAGAAGGAAGATGAGAAGCCCCATCCCCAGCAGCAGGCCGGACACCAGCAGCGTCAGACCTCGATATCTACCAGCTTTTCGCCAAGCACGCAGGCGCCCGTATAAACCAGCAAACATATCGTCATCACTCCTGTTCCTGCTATATTTCCATATAAACACGCGGTAAATTCCGGAAAACTTAAGATCAGATAGAAGATGATCCCGTATGGGATCCAGGACATTACTTTGAATTCATACTTCTTCGCCGCAAGGATGGTGTCGATCTCCCGGTGGACCTCGATCTTGTCTCCGATCTGTCCCACCGTATTCTGGATGATCCCGATCATATCCCCGCCGCTTCGCTTTGCCGCAGAGAATACCGCGGCGAAATTCTCCACATCCTCCAGTTCCACCCGCCCGGCGAACTCCTCGAACACCTGCTCCATCGGCATCTGCAGCCGCATCTGGCGCACCATCCGTTCCAGTTCCACCGAGATCAGCTCCTCCGGCGGGTACAGAAGCTTAAGCTCTTTCTGTGTCTCCCGCAGGGCGTTCCCCACGGAGTAGCCGCTGTTTAAAGCAGAGGCCATATCCTGGATCATCTCCTTGAACTGCAGGAGGAAGGCGCTTTTTTTCTTCCTCAGATACTCCGCCTCCCGGCTCCGGTACTTCCACACCAGCAGCGGGCACAGCGCCGGCACTGCCCAGAAGGACCGGTAGTAAAGCCAGGCCGTCAGGACCACGAAGCCTGCCGCCTTCACAAATGCCGCGGCCCGCTCACGCTTCCGG
>ENA-OPAH01002491-OPAH01002491.1-human-gut-metagenome-genome-assembly--contig:-NODE-2491-length-10348-cov-2.706111_pt1 | contig 10348 bp, 6 predicted proteins | sample MGYA00241050_ERZ501416 | MGnify/ENA primary metagenome ERZ501416 (study PRJEB25962, sample SAMEA2042632) | human gut metagenome | biome: human gut; feature: human-associated habitat; material: faeces... | reverse complement strand
GCATTTTTTCCTCCATTCTAAAGCTGCCGCTTTTTATAATAAAAAAATCTCTCACCCTATTCAAAGGACGAGAGATATCATATCCCGTGTTACCACCTTTTTTCACAATCGACTCGCATCGACTGCCTCATCAAGTACACCTGCCGTATGGCACGAATACTCCTGCACGATAACGTGTGCCGGGTTTCCCCTCTTCCGTCAGCACCTACCTGGTTTCAATGCCGAAGCTCCAAGATGTATTCCAAATAAGCGATTTCCCATGCCTCTCACCAGCCGGCTATTCTCTGTTGGCTCTTTCTTACTCGTACTTCTTCTCTTCTCTGCCTATGTGGGTATCTTAATATATCAAAACATTTTTGTCAAGAACACTTTTTGTAAAAGAACTGACACATATCCTTCATATAATAAGGCATGATTTCTTGACAAACATTAGGAAATGTGCGATTATGAAAGAACTTGGCGTCATGTTTAAAGTCATGCCGTCAAATAGTGAATGGAACAGAATGGAGGTTTTATCATGAAACGTACTTACATAAGAAGTTTGCTTGTGTTCGTATTTGCTTCTTTGTTTCTGACATTTTCCTTTGTCAGCACACCGGCAAAAGCTGCGGCTGCTGCTACTGAAGCACCATCTACGCGCAAAGCGGTTTTGACTACAAATCGTGCCGCCGGCACAGCAAACTACACCGTAACCGGTCTGGATTTAGCATCCGATACCGCACTTACGATTAATGCAGTCAATTCTTCCACAAAGAAAACTGCTTTTACAAAAAATGTCACTCTCAACGAGACTAACTGCAAAGAAGGCACTTTTACAGGAAGCATTACTTTGGCGGACTTAAAATATGCATTTGCCAATTATACAGTAACCGTAACAATTGGTACGAAAACATTGACCGCCGGCACTGCTGACTTTACGATTCATACAGCAAAAGCAGGTCTTTCCATCACAGGAAATACCGGCGCCGCTGTCCGTACTGCTGCCTTCGTATCAAAAGAAGCCACAGGCGGTGTTTTAGTTCCCGGTACCGGAAACCAGATTTCCATCCAGATTTGGAACAAAAACCGCGCAGAATCCACTGCAGTAACCGTGGGCAAAGCAATGGCATTGAATGCGAACCAGAACTGGTCTGTTGATGTTTCCAAATCCGGAAATTATTATGGCAAATGGGGCGCAAAGGCTGTTGTCACAAACAGCAATTGGAAAACACAGTATACTTTAGCTTCTACCGAATATAATGTTGTCCCTTCCTGCACTTCATTTGTTACAAAAAAAACAAAAGCATTGGAGAAGAAAAAGGCATTTGCCATTGAACTTAGCGGATTGACTAACGTATTCGGCGTAAATGGTGTAACATTCCAGGTATTTAACAGCGATGGCAGACAGGTTGCTACACTTTCCGGCAAGAAAAAGACAGCTTCTTATTATAAAGAAGTTACGATGAAAACCTTAAAATACAATTTGGATTTATTTACAATTAAAGCGGTTGTGATCGACTCCAACAATAAAACTTATACGCTTGCACAGACAACAAAAGCTGACCAGCGTATGAAAAAGGGAACTCTTACCGTTACTAAAAAGAAAAATGCAACCTGCATCTATAAATTGTCCAGAGCTTATGTTCCCGGCAATATCAAAAAGGTTGAATTTGATATTTACCGGATTAAAAACGGTAAAAAGAAAAAGCTTGGCACATACAAAGCAAAAGCTTCTTCCAATAAAAAGACCTACACCGTAACAGTAAAAAATGAAGCAAAAGGAACTTACGAGGTTCGTGCATTTGCGACATCCGCATGGAAAAGCAGACTGTTGCTGAAAAAGACAAAGTTCAAACTGAAAAAGTCAGACCTTGGTAAAAACGGCTGGTATTATGAAAAATATAAGGGAAAGAAATACAAATTCTATTATATTAACAATGAAAAACAGACCGACCTTACTAAGATTTTGAAACTGAAAAAAAGCAGTTCCTCTCATCAGAACAAGTTTTACATCGAAGTAAACCGTGCCGCATGTGTTGTTACGATTTACATGTACAACGATGAGACAAACAAATACGATATTCCGGTTAAAACGTGTTCTGTATGTGTCGGCAGTGACATCTGGACCGTTGCCGGTACCGGTGGCCTCCATGAGAAGTCAGCATATACTCCAATAGGTACATATTCGGTATGCACAAACGGACAGTCCGTAAAATATACGATGAAACCGATGCATGAGCCGGATGGCAGTACCGTATATGCGCGCTGGGCAACACACATTGTCGGCAATGTTTATTTCCACTCAATTGCCGTTGGCACACAGTCTCATTATGCACTGCCTGCTGTCACCTACAACAAGCTTGGCAAACCTGCTTCTGCCGGATGTATCCGTATGGCAGTAGCGGATGCAAAGTGGATTTACGATTATACTTCAACCGGCAATACCATTAAAATCGTAAAGGGAAGCACAAAGAAACCGGGGCCTCTCGGCAAAGCAAAGACCATCAAAGTGAAAGGTGGCATCAACTACGACCCAACGGATCCCGGTGTACCGGATTCCCGCAAGAAAAAAGATTACAAAGCAAAACGAATCAGTGGATATCTGACAAAAAAAGGTAAAAAAGTCGGATACTAAAAAAAGAAAAAAGCTGTAAATTGGTGAATCTCACCGGTTTACAGCTTTTTTAATATCTGTTATTTTTCTTTCTTTATGTTTTCCCTATCCCGGTTCATAAACGATTTGGCAAATTGAATATAAAGCCAAAACAGAATTGGCAGTAAAATGCTGGAACCAATACACATTTTAAACAATTCCGGTGCCGCCTTTGATGTGGTGATTCCTGCAATCAAAGTTACAATATACAACGCAACTAAAAAGATTACACCAATAATTGCTGCAATACGCACACCCTTCGGATATGAACTTTCAAATTTTTCTTTTTTCTCTTCTGCCATCTTACCATTCCTCCTTATCTGCTCCAATTTTCTTCATATGCTGCTTAATTTTCTTTTCATAACCATTCTCCGATAAATGGAAAAACCGCTCAAATTCCGCCTCATCCGGCAGATACTGCTGTCTTACATAATGATTTTCGTAATCATGGGAATACTGGTACCCGATGCCATGTCCGAGTTTTGCCGCACTTTTATAATGGGCATCCATCAAATGTGCCGGAATTCGGTAATTCGGATGCGTTTTAACATAATCCATGGCATCATCAATTGCAACAATTGCTGAATTGCTCTTCGGTGCACATGCCACATAAAGCGCCGCCTGCGAAAGCACAATTCTTGCCTCCGGCATACCAAGCCGCTCAACTGCCTGTGCCGCCGCGGTCGCCACGACAAGAGCCTGTGGGTCAGCATTTGAAACATCCTCCGCCAAATCATGATTCGTCTGGCAATAAATTTGATGTCCTCACCGGCATACAGCATTCTCGCCAGATAATAAACTACGGCATCCGGGTCAGAGCCCCGCATACTTTTAATAAATGCCGAAATGGTATCGTAATGATTATCCCCTGTTTTATCATAACGGAGTACACGTTTTTGAATACATTCCTCGGCAACTTCCATCGTAATATGAATTTTGCCATCTGCACCTCTCTCGGTTGTCAAAACACCAAGTTCAATCGCATTTAAAGCACTTCTGGCATCACCACCGCTGATGTCCGCAAGAAATTCCAAAGCGTCTTTTTCGATGACTGCATCAAAACTGCCAAGTCCCTTTTCTTTATCTGTCACTGCACGCAGCAAAAGTTCCTTGATTTCATCTTTTTCCAATGCCTTTAATTCAAAAATAATCGAGCGGGACAAAAGCGCACCATTTACTTCAAAATACGGATTTTCCGTTGTTGCACCAATCAAGACAATGGTACCGTCTTCAACAAACGGAAGCAAATAGTCCTGCTGGCTTTTATTAAAGCGGTGAATCTCGTCAATAAACAAAATCGTCTTGCGCCCGTAAGCGCCCCAGTTTTCTTTTGCTTTTTCAACAACTTCTTCCATATCTTTTTTCCCGGCCGAGGTCGCATTAATCTGGAGAAATGCTGCACTTGTCGTATTGGCAATCACTTTCGCCAGTGTCGTTTTCCCAGTTCCCGGCGGTCCATAAAAAATCAGCGAACTTAATTTATCTGCCTGAATTGCCCGGTACAATAATTTATCTTTTCCGATAATATGTTTCTGTCCCACAACCTCGTCCAAGGTAGTCGGACGGAGTCTTGAAGCAAGTGGCGATTCGGTCTCTTTTTTCTGCTCGCTCATATAATCTAATAAATTCATGATTCCTTTCCTTCCTGCCGTTTATCCATCTGTATAACTTCGTCTCCATGGAAACCATAACACAGTTTTTCGCCCCGTTCAAGTTTAGCTTTCGCAGCTGTTTTCTCCGTCAGTGCCGTTTCAAATGAATCAATTTTCTCCTCCGGCACCAAAAACCGAAACACAACCTCATTTCCATATTCACACGATAACTCGTGAATCTCGTTGGTTCTTGCTAAATATTGGATTTTTCCAACCTCGTTATAATCCACTGTAACGGTCAGCGGGTAACCGGTCTCTTTTTCTAAAAGTACACAGTGATTTAATCCCTCTTTCATCGCACCGGAATACGCTCTTACAAGCCCCCCAGTACCAAGAAGAGTTCCTCCAAAATATCTTGTGACGACTGCCACAACATTATAAATTCCCTGTCCATCCAAAATATCCAACATCGGTCGGCCGGCCGTTCCTGATGGTTCCCCGTCATCGCTGCAGCGCACCGTATCCTTATTTTCACCTAAAATATAGGCAAAGCAGTTATGTCTGGCATCATAATATTTTTTCCGCATCGCGGTAATTTTTTCAAGTGCTTCTTCTTCCGTTGTGACCGGAAAAATGTTCGCAATAAAACGGGATTTCTTTTCTACAATTTCCCCTTGTCCACCTTCGTAGAGTATCTTAGATGCTGTTTCCATCCGTTTCGTTCCTTTCTCTTACTTCGTTCCTACTCCTTACTATTATAGTAATTGCCCTTTCCCTTTTCAAGAGTTTTTGTTATACTAAAAAGAAAAGAAAACATTCAGGAAGGAAAGGACCGCACATGAATTTTAGTCATAAGGGAATCCAGAATCGAAAACATCAGCTTGAATCCGCAGCTACTCACCGTCTGCACAAATTACAGCTTATGGGAATCCGTCTTACTCTCATCGGACTTATTTTTGTCGGCCTTTTTGCCGGAAGTTTCCTGATTGGAATGTATACAAGCATTTTATCTTCGACGCCGGATGTGAACTCTATCCAGATTGTTCCAAAGGGCTATACAACGACAATTGTGGACAGTGAAGGAAATCCGATTCAGTCCTTAGTCGGGAAAGATGCCAACCGTGAATATGTTACATTGGATAAAATTCCGGAGAATCTCCAAAATGCCTTTATTGCCATTGAGGACGAGCGTTTCCGCAAGCATAACGGCGTGGATACACAGGGCGTTTTGCGTGCACTGACTATTGGCATAAAAAACAAGGGCGATTTTACACAAGGTGCCAGTACGATTACACAGCAGTTATTGAAAAACCAGGTATTTGAGGGCGGCGAGGAAAATACACTCTTTGAAAAAATAAAGCGTAAGCTGCAGGAGCAGTTTCTTGCTTTGCAGACCGAAAAAAAATACAGTAAAAACCAGATTCTCGAGTATTACTTAAATACCATTAATCTCGGGCAAAATACACTTGGTGTACAGGCAGCATCCAAACGATATTTTAATAAAAATGTTTCTGACCTCACCCTTTCCGAGTGTGCGGTTCTTGCCGGCATTACGCAGAACCCATCAGCGTACAATCCGATTTCCCATCCGGCGAAAAACAGTCAGAAACGCACAACTGTTTTAACCTATATGAAAAATCAGGGATATATTTCCAGTAAAGAATACACCGATACTCTCCGTGACCCGGTTTATGACCGCATCCAAAAAGTGAATAAACAAACATTTTCAAGTTCTTCCATTACCTCGTATTTTACCGATGCTTTGATTGAGCAGGTAATTCAGGATTTGAAAGCCAAATGCGGCTACACGGAAACGCAGGCTTATAACGCACTGTACAGCCGCGGCCTGACGATTTACAGCACACAGGACAAATCTATGCAAAAAACCGTCGATTCAATGATGAACAACAAAAAATATTATCCTGCGAACTCTCGGTATGAACTAACTTATCAATTGATTGTTACGCACAAGGACGGAACGCAGATTACCTATTCCTTTTCCGATATGAAGAAATGGTTTAAAAGCAGAAGGAAGAAAGTTATATCCGGATTATACAAAAAGAAATCCACTGCCAGAAAACAAATCAAGCAGTTCCGAGCTGCTATGCTGACGAAAAATGATACCGTGCAGTCTGAGACAATTGACCTCGTAATTGAACCGCAATCCTCTTTTGTTGTAATTGACCAGCATACCGGCGCCGTAAAAGCACTTGTCGGCGGCCGCGGCGACAAAAACGCAAGCCGCACTCTGAACCGTGCAACGGATTCGGTGCGCCAGCCAGGCTCAACCTTTAAGATTTTATCGACATATCTACCGGCACTTGACACCGCCGGCATGACACTGGCAACTGTGCAGGATGACGCCCTTTATTACTATCCGGGTACAAAACGTAAAGTGAAAAACTGGTACGGAAACTCCTACCGCGGACTTACTTCCCTGCGTGAAGCAATGGCGCAATCCATGAATGTAGTTGCCGTCAAAACATTGAATGATGTAAGTCCCAAAATCGGATATGATTATTTATTAAATTTAGGTTTTACTACTTTAGTTGACAACTATACCAGTCAGGATGGAAAAACCTATACGGATATTTCTCTCCCGCTTGCTCTTGGAGGATTGACTAAAGGCGTTACCAACTTAGAACTAACGAACGGCTTCGCTACCATTGCCAATCAGGGACTTTATCATCCCGCTTTCTTTTATACAAAAATTGTTGACCATGACGGAAATGTGTTACTCGACAACACAATGAATACGGATACCAGACAGGTCATGAAAGAATCGACTGCATGGCTCCTTACCAGTGCAATGGAAGACGTCATTTTAAAAGGAACCGGCAGCCGCTTAAAATTTAAGAAAATCAATATGCCGCAGGCAGGAAAAACCGGCACTTCCACCGGCAACCGCGACTTGTGGTTTGTCGGCTACACACCGTATCTCACAGCCGGCATCTGGGGCGGTTATGATTCCGGACAAAAGCAAACGTCTCTTACCTATCAGAAAGATTTGTGGCGTGACACGATGGAGAAGTTAAATCAAAATTACACAAAAGTTTCTTTCAAGAAACCGGACTCTATCACAACCGCTGTTATTTGTACAAAATGCGGAAAACTTGCAATCAACGGTATTTGCGACAAGGCTGTTGGCGGCTCCTGCATAAAAAAAGAATACTTTGATAAAGAGTCCGTACCAAAGGAGAAATGCGACTGCCATGTGCGTTGCAAAATCTGCAAAGCCTCCGGACATCTTGCCGGCGACGGCTGCCCATCCTCACAGATTTATACAGCCGTTTACCTGCAAAAAAATGAGTCCACGCAAACCGCAGACTCATCGTTAAGCATTCCCCGCTATCTCGTAGGCTCCACGTGTAAAATCCACAACTAACGGCGCTTACGCTTTCTCGGAGGAATCAGACATTTTTTATCAAATCCAATTAAATCATTCCGCCCTGCCTTGAGCAGGGCCTCTTTTACTAAATCATAATTTCTAGGCTCCCGGTATTGAATTAATGCTCGCTGCATAGCCTTTTCATGGGAAGACTTCGGCACATAAATCGGCTCCATCGTACGAGGATCAAGTCCCGTATAATACATGCAGGTCGAAATCGTTGATGGCGTCGGATAAAAATCCTGCACCTGCTCCGGCATGTAGCCGAGGTCTCTAATATATTCCGCCAGTTCAATCGCATCCTTTAGCGTCGAACCCGGGTGAGAAGACATAAAATAAGGAACTACATACTGTTTCTTCCCCGTCCTTTTATTTACTTTTTCATAGCGTTTGCAAAACTTTTCATAGACCGCATGCGGTGGCTTTCCCATCGCCTGCAAAACATTATTAGAAACATGTTCCGGCGCCACTCTAAGCTGCCCGCTGATATGGTCTCTGCAAAGTTCACTAAGAAACGTATCATCCGTTTCCTGCATCACATAATCAAACCGGATTCCGGAACGGACAAATACTTTCTTAACTCCCGGCAAACGCTTCAGTTTCCGAAGCAGTGAAACATAATCCTTATGGTCAACTTTCAAATTCGGACACGGTTTAGGGAACAAACATTGCTTCATCTGGCAGACACCTTTTTCAAGCTGCTTGTCACACGAGGGTCTTCTGAAATTTGCTGTCGGTCCTCCCACATCGTGTATATATCCCTTAAATCCGGTTTTAACAGTCATCCCTTTTGCTTCTTCCAAAATCGACTCATGGCTTCTGACCTGAACAATTCTTCCCTGATGAAATGTGAGGGCACAGAAATTACAGCCGCCAAAACATCCACGGCAGCTTGTCAGACTAAACTGAATCTCGGAAATTGCCGGAACACCGCCTGCTGCCTCATAGGATGGATGATACGTTCCCACATAAGGATAGGCATAAATATCATCCATTTCCTGCGTAGTAAGTGGCTTTGCCGGTGGATTCTGCACAACCAACACTTTATTCGGATATGCTTCAACTAACGGTTTTGCCGTAAATGCATCAGTATTTTCATATTGCACATAAAAACTTTGTGCGTATTTTTTCTTATCCGTACTAACTTCTTCAAACGCAGGAAGAGAAATCGGCTCATACGCACTCAATTCCCCTTCTTTTGTACGGTACACAGTTCCCGCAACATACGTGATATCATGAATTGAAATACCGGCTTCTAACGCCTCTGCAATTTCAAGTATACTGTGTTCTCCCATGCCATATGAAATCATATCCGCACCGGAATCCAGTAAAATCGATCGTTTCACCTTATCCGACCAGTAATCGTAATGCGCCAGCCGCCGTAAGCTCGCCTCGATTCCACCAAGAATAATCGGCGTATGTTTATACGTTCTGCGAATCAGATTCGAGTACACAACGGTTGCATAATCCGGGCGTTTCCCCATCACGCCGCCCGGCGTATACGCATCCGTTTTTCGTCTCTTTTTCGCCACCGTATAATGGTTTACCATGGAATCCATATTTCCTGCACACACTAAAAAAGCAAGGCGTGGCTCACCCAATTTTGTGATACTTGCATCGTCTTTCCAATCCGGCTGCGAAATAATTCCAACTTTATAACCATTTGCCTCCAAATGTCTGCTGATAATTGCCGGTCCGAAAGAAGAGTGGTCCACATAAGCGTCGCCAATGACAAATACAAAATCGCACCGGCTCCACCCCCGCCGTTTCATCGCTTTTTTACTCATTGGCAGAAAATCATCTTCCGCCTTTTTTTTATTCGGATTTGTCATCTCTTTCACCTTCTCTCTCTTTCGCCGCAAAAAACTGAACAACGGATTCTGCTGCCTGGCGATTCATTTCCGGAATCTCCATCAGTTCTTCCACATCTGCTTTCTGAATCTCAGCTAATGACTGATAGGTCCGCATCAGCGCTTTACGCCTTGTGGCACCAATCATCGGAATATCATCAAGAATCGAATGAACCTGCGTCTTACTTCGAATCTGCTTATGATACTCAATCGCAAAACGGTGTGTTTCATCCTGAATCCTTGTAATCAGGCGGAATCCCTCACCGTGTGTATCAATCGGAATTTCTTCATTCTTAAAATACAGCCCGCGCGTCCTATGGTGGTCATCCTTTACCATGCCGCAGACAGGAATATCCAGATTCAGCTTTCCCAGCACCTCCAGAGCAATATTTACCTGCCCCTTTCCTCCATCCATCATCAGCAAATCCGGAAATCTGGTAAAGCTGCCATATTCTTCCTCCAACTGATTGGCTCTTCTCTCCTCCTGCTCATCTATACCGTGGACAAACCGCCTAGTAAGAACCTCTTCCATACTGGCGTAGTCATTGGCTCCTTTTACCCATTTTATCTTAAATTTCCGGTAATCGCTGCGTTTGGGCTTTCCTTTTTCATACACAATCATAGACCCTACGGACTGAAAACCACTGATATTGGAAATATCAAAAGCTTCAATACGGTTAATAGCCGGGAGTCCCAGAAGAGCTCCTATTTCCTTTACTGCTCCAATGGTACGTCCTTCCTCACGCTTAATGCGCTCCTTATCTCTCTGAAGGACCATCTGGGCGTTCTGGAAGGCCAGCTCCACCAGCTTCTCTTTAGTTCCCTTCTTGGGCACCGTGATACGCCCCTTTCTGCCCTTCTTTTTTTCCAGCCACTGGGCAATAAG
>ENA-OPAH01002487-OPAH01002487.1-human-gut-metagenome-genome-assembly--contig:-NODE-2487-length-10363-cov-3.516298_pt1 | contig 10363 bp, 10 predicted proteins | sample MGYA00241050_ERZ501416 | MGnify/ENA primary metagenome ERZ501416 (study PRJEB25962, sample SAMEA2042632) | human gut metagenome | biome: human gut; feature: human-associated habitat; material: faeces... | reverse complement strand
TTTCATTTTCCTTAAGATTCGCCACCAGCTTTTCCTGCCAGCTTCTCTCTTTTAACTCTGGAAAACGCCCAGTTCTCAGGATCGTTCCTCCCTGCTTATACCATCCGGTCACATCCTCTGGAAAAAGTTCTATGTAGTCCTCATCTCTGATTCCCAGAAAACCTCTGCGGTATCCGTATACTTTATATCCCAGAGCTGTGGCATTCTTCACCACCTGAGCCACACAGGGATTCATCCCCGGTGAATCACCACCGCTTGTTATCACAGCTATGTTCATCTTATGCCTCCGCTAAAATTAGAATGCTTTATTCGCACTTCCGAAGATATCAATCTTACCTTCCACTACTTTTGCACAAGCATCTTTTACCGGACCAACATATTTTCTCGGATCGAACTCACTTTCTGGATTTGCTGCAACTGCTGCACGTACTGCATTGGAATAAGTCGCTTTTAACTCTGTTCCTACGTTAATCTTGCTCATACCCATCTGCACACATTTCTTGAAATCTTCAACTGGAACACCAGAACCTCCATGCAGTACCAGCGGGCAATCTGTAATCTCAACGATCTTCTGCAATCTCGGGAAATCCAACTTCGGCTCACTCTTGTAAAAACCATGAACCGTTCCGATCGCAACTGCCAAGGCATCAATGCCAGTCTCGCTCACAAATCTTGGAACATCATCTGGATCTGTAAATGCCGCAGAAGCATCCTCAACCACGATATTTTCTTCTTTTCCGCCTACTTTGCCCAGCTCTGCCTCTACGGAGCAGCCATACTGTTTTGCAAAATCAACAATCATTTTAGAATCTGCAATATTATCTTCATAACTCTTCGCGGAAGCATCTACCATGACAGAAGTAAATCCACATTTGATTGCCTCTTTGATCAGATCATAATCTGTCGCATGGTCTAAGTGCAAGCAAACTGGAATATCAACAGACTCTGCCATTCCCTTTACCATTCCTGCCACCTGATGCAGTCCGATATATTTTACAGCTCCCATAGAAGCCATCAAAATAACTGGAGAGTTCTTTGCAACTGCACCATTGATAATTCCTTGTGCGTCTTCATAGCCATTGAAGTTAAATCCTCCAACTGCGTAATGTCCTGCTCTTGTACCTGCTAAGATTTCTTTTAATGTTACTAATGCCATAATTTTCTCTCCTCTTCTCTCATCATTGCGTTAATGATTAAGTTTATCTTTGATCAGATGGTAAGCACCGTAAAGAACAACGCGATCATTCATAACAGAATAACGAATCGAATCATCCTCTACCGGCTGCAAACAGCGGCTTCGAATCACTCTCATCATCTCATCGTGGTAGAACGCCTTTGCCTTCGTGACACCACCACCCAGAACCAACACCTCCGGGTCGTACAGGTTGAAAAGATTGGAAATTCCCACACCTAGATAATAGGCCTGCTGTTTAAAAAATGCCAGCGCATAGGTATCTCCTTTTTCAGCAGCTTCTGTCAGCAGCCGTCCCTCTATCTTTTTCGGGTCATGCTGTGCCAGTTCGAACACCATACTTTTCTTACCTGCCGCCATGTCCTCCCGCATCCGGCGGTTCATTGCCGTTCCAGATGCATAGAGTTCAAAACAACCTTTTCCACCGCAAGGACAATCCAGCCCTTCCGGATCAATGGACATATGTCCCACCTCTCCGGCTCCGTCATGCTTGCCATGATAGATTTCGCCGTTAATGACTAGTCCGCCGCCGCATCCAGTGCTGACTGTCATATACATGACATTGTCCAATCCTTTTGCCACTCCGCAGCGCTGCTCTGCCAACGCGCCTAAATTTCCGTCGTTGTCCAGTGCAACAGGAAGCTGAAAATCATGGGACAGACGTTCCACCAACGGAAAGTTCTTCCACCGCATCAACGGTGCATGGATGATAATCCCTTTTCTGGAATCCAAAGGTCCCGGACATCCCACACCGATCCCCAACACGTCTTTTAAATCCACTTGGAATCTCTCGACAATATGGTCCAAAACACCTCTGGTATTCTGATATACTGCCTCCTTCCCCTCAAAAGTAGGAGACTTGGAGACATAGGTATAGTCATCTACAATCTTTCCATCTTCCGTGAACAAAGCACCTGTCGTCTTTGTCCCACCGATATCCATAATCAGATAATATTTACTCATCGTCACACGTCTTTCTCTCGATTAGTTTTTGCCCTTATTCTGCTGTGCCATATCCAGAATTACTGCCAACAAAATGATGATACCGATTACGACCTTCTGCCAATAGGAAGAGATCTGCATCAGGTTCATACCATTATTGATTACCGCGATGACAGCCGCTCCGAACATTGCACGCGCTACCGAACCGCTTCCACCTGTCAATGAAGTTCCGCCCAATACCGTGGACGCAATCGCGTACATCTCATACGCATCACCTCCGGCCGGCTGACCATTCTGCAATTTTGAAGCCATCAGCACACCGCCCATAGCTGCCGTGATACCGCAGAGCATATGACAGATCAAAGTCACTTTTGGTACATTGATACCACTCAAGTGTGCTACGTTTGGATTACTTCCGCAGGCATACACATGACGTCCAAACACAGTTTTTGACAGAATGATATGCATAATCGCCACAATAATAATCGTGAAGATCACTCCCACAGGAATAATACCATTGGGCATACCCTCTGTCTTGATCAGACGGTTTGCTCCTAAGAAAGCAAAGCTGTTGGGAAGACCATACACAGGCTGACCGCCAGACACGATATAGGCAAGACCCCTGGCAATACTCAACATTGCCAGTGTAGCAATCATCGGTACTACTTTAAATTTTGCAATCATCAATCCATTGAACCCACCAATGATAGCACCCATCACAAGACCTGTCAATATTAGAACTGCCAGAGCAGTCGGAATTCCCATGTTTGGGAAAAACTTCAATCCCACCAAAGCAGCACAGACACCAGACAGACCAACCACGGAACCGACGGAAATATCAATTCCACCTAAGATAATTACATACACCAGACCAGACGCCAACAGAGCGTTGATACACATCTGGGACAATACGTTAATAATATTCTGGGGAGTAATAAAAGTCGGATTTCCTACCCCAAAACCAATACACAATAAAATCAACACAACGATCACGACGTTCTCGCTGATCCACTTCTTTACTTTATCCATCTTTCTATTCCTTTCTCTGTGTATATTCTATATCAAATATCGTCTCAGCTCGCGTCGCTGGTGATACTGGCCAGACCGATGATCGATTGCTCATTGGCCTCCTCACGGGTCAGCTCGCCGCTGATTTTACCTTCCCGCATGACAATCACGCGGTCAGCAACTCCTAAAATCTCCGGCATTTCAGAGGAAATCATGATAATGCATCCTCCATTGTCCACGAATTCATTCATCAACGTATAGAACTCAGATCTTGCATTTACGTCGATACCACGGGTAGGTTCGTCCAAAATCAAAAGGTCGCTGGGGCGCACCAAAACACCGGCCAAAGCCACGCGTTTGCGCTGGCCGCCGCTTAGTTCTTTCATCGGCTGCTGCAAATCGGTAATGCCAAGTTTATCCAAAACTGCTTTGGCTTCGCTTTCCATCTGCCAGGCAAATTTGCTGTCCATCTCCTGCTGCAAAGCAAGCAGCTTCTGGCGCGCGGTTTTATTTTCCGGCTCTGCCTCTGCCTGCTGCACTGCTTCTTCATAACGGCGCACAACGTCAAGCTGCGGCGATTCGCCCCTGAACACCTGCTCCAGCACCGTTGCGTCAGGGTCAAAAGCCGGGTCCTGCGGCAAATATTCAATTACACAGGTGCCGTTTTTGGTAATTTTGCCTTCGCCTGGCTCGCCGGTGGCTATATCGCGAAGCAGCGTACTTTTGCCCGTGCCGTTAACGCCGATAACGCCTATTTTGTCGCCTTCTTCTATATTAAAACTGATATTTTTAAATAAAGTTCTTACGCCATAGCTATGGCCCAAATTTTCTGCACTTAAAATCATAATCTTACCTCGCTCACAAGTATGTTTATATCTTAACACAAATCAGCGCCAAAAACAAAATCGCCCGGCTTATGCGCAGATTTGCTTGACAAAAAAGCCGTGGCTGATATAATTAATTTATTCAATTGCATAGGCGACGCGGAACTGACGGATATAAGTGGAACTAACCACGTGGACCGCGCTGCTGTAAGATTAGCCGGCCGTCTGGGCAGAGAGAAATGCCCGGATGGCTTTTTTGTCTGGATGTTTCTCTCCTTCGTTGCACAGTAAAGGAGATTTTATCATGAAAAACAGATGGCTTATCGCACTGGCAGCAGTAGGCATCCACATTTCCATCGGCAGCGTTTATGCATGGAGCGTACTTACCCGCCCCATTATGGCAGAACTTGGCTTTACCTTGCAGGAAACAACGTGGGCTTTTTCCATTGCAATTTTGTTTTTAGGGCTTTCCGCCGGATTTTTAGGCGGCTTTGTAGAAAAACACGGCCCGCGCAGAAGCGGGTTTACCAGCGCACTGTTTTTTGGCACCGGCATGCTTGGCACTGCCCTTGCCGTGCATTTAAAGAGCCTTGCGCTGCTGTATTTGTTTTACGGTTTTATCGGCGGCATCGGGCTGGGCGTTGGCTATATAACGCCGGTATCAACTTTGGTTAAATGGTTTCCCAATAACCGCGGCTTTGCCACCGGGCTTGCCATTATGGGCTTTGGCTTTGCAAGTTTAATTGCCGGGCCGTTAATGCAGCACCTTGTTGCGGCTTACGGGCTTATGCAAAACTTTATTATTCTGGGCGCAGCCTATATGGTAATTATGGTGCTTTCAGCCGCGTATTTAGAGCCGCCCAAAACACAGCCGCAGGAGCAGCAAGCAAAAAGCGGCTACACCACACTTTTGCAGCCCAAAAGCTATACTGCTGCGCAGGCACTTAAAACCTGGCAGTTTTACGCACTGTGGTGGATATTCTTTACCAACATCACCTGCGGCATAGGGCTTTTGGCCGTTGCTTCTCCCATGGCGCAGGAGGTTGCGGGCATGACACCGGAAGCAGCGGCTTCCATGGTGGGCATTATCGGGCTGATTAACGGCGGCGGGCGCATTGCCTGGTCCACTGTTTCCGATTATATCGGCAGGCGCAGCGTATATGTTTTGTTTTTCATTATTGAAATAGCAGCTTTTTACCTGCTGGCGCAAACAACTAATGCCCTGCTGTTCCAGATTTTGGTATTTGTAATTATTTCCTGCTACGGCGGCGGCTTTTCGTGCATGCCGGCGTATTTAAGCGATTTGTTCGGGACGAAAGAATTAAGCGCCATCCACGGTAAAATTTTAACGGCATGGGGGCTGGCAGGCATTGCCGGGCCGCTGCTGTTATCCTACATGCGCGAAACCACCAGCGGCTACACGGCAACGCTGTACGTTTTTGCAGCGGCATTTGTGTTAAGCCTTATCGTTGCGCTTGTGCTGAAATGGAAAACATCGGTAGATATAGAAATACAAAAATATTAAGACACACAAACCCCTGAAAAATTTTTTCAGGGGTTTATTTTTACATATTCATCTGCTATACTATTTTGCATGGGATAATCCGATAGGTTGGTTCCTCCTTCTTTCAGGGAGGTGATAGCAATGACAACATACGAATCGCTTTCTTTAATGATTGCTTTTGGAACGCTCGTTGCTATCATTATTTCGATACGCAAATAACGGCGTAAAATGAAATAAGACCAGCTATGGTCGAAGCCGGTCTTTCTTTCAACAGTTGTTAACTTTCGAGGAGAGAACCGACACGCGACTACCGGATTATCCCTCTTTCTTTATATTATAATTGATTTTTAATTATTGTCAAACAATAGAGTGCTATTTCTTACTTTACATCTTTGAATTTACTTTATTATATACTAATTTACTCTATCACTCATGTTCATTCTTTGTAACCAAAGAACGAACCAAGAAAGTTTCGCTCCAACAAAAAATAAACGGCAAAAGCAGTAAATAAGCTGGCACTTGCAGCTCCTGCGGAACTCGTTTGCTGCGCAAACTCAAACAGTCCTCGGCAAACGCTGCAAGTGCCTTAATTATAAGTTTGCCTATTTTTTGAATGTCGCGCTTCGTCCAAATTCGTACTTTAGGTAAATTGTTATGAACAATAGCAATGTTACCTAAATTTTTAAGAATACAAAATTATAAATTGTATTTTTATAATAAGCATTTGAGAAGTAAGATTTACGCCAGAGCGCGGCATTAAAAATTTAGCGGTATTTACTGAAAGCCAATAAAAATTTCCCGATGTTTGAGCGCAGCGAGTTTCGCGGAAATTTTTATTGGTTTCGGTATACCGCATGCAGATTTTTGCTTTAGCAACAAAATCTGTAAATTTTTGTTTGCCGCATGACTTTTCTTGCTTCGTTCTTTTGGTCACTCAAAAGAACGAAGATGTGTAAAAAAGTAAATTAAAAAATATTAACGTAAATACAAAGAGGAAACGCAAATTAAAACTAAATGACATAAACAATAACATATCCACAATTTAACTTGCCAAGCCTGCATATTTAAGAGATAATATATTTATCACCTGTTAATTATGTTTTGGGAAAGAAGTGTTGATATGCAGCAAAAACAAGTAAGTTACCTGCACATGTTCAATGTGTTTTTTAAAATAGGGTTGTTCACTATCGGCGGCGGACTTGCCATGATTCCCTTAATCCGCGACGAATTTGTTGAACGCCAGGGATGGATTGACGATAAGGACATCACTGACGTGCTAGCGATTGCACAATCGCTGCCGGGCGTTATTGCCGTTAACTCCGCCACTTTTTTAGGCTACCGCCTGGCAGGAATTATGGGCGCGCTTGTCTGCACCATCGGCGTAGTGCTGCCTTCGTTTTTAATTATTTTTGCAATTGCCATGCTGTTTGCCTCCAGCGGACTGGACAGCAACACTTATATTTTAAAATTCTTCGCTGGAGTTAACGCTGCGATTACCGTGCTTTTGGTAGTTGCCACAAAAAAAATGTTTACTTCTTCCGTCAGCAACAAACTTGGGTGGGCTATACTCTTAATTTCCGTTGCGGAAATTTACGTTTTGGGCTTTGGCATTGCCTCCACCGTTATCGCGGCGGCGCTGTACGCCATTGCCGCTTACCGCCTTTTGGGAAGGAGTGCTGAATGATGGGCATTTACTGGGATTTGTTTTTTGTGTTCTTTAAAATCGGCCTGTTCTCCTTCGGCGGCGGTCTTGCCATGGTCAGCGTTATTCAGCAGGAGGTTTTAGCACACGGGTGGATTCCGGCAGCAGAATATGCGCGTATTATCACCATTTCGCAAATGACGCCGGGTCCGATTGCCGTAAACACCGCCACCTACGTTGGAGCGCGCGTATGCGGGCCTGATTTTGTACCGGCGTTTATGGGGTCGTTTATCGCCACGCTCGGCGTATCACTGCCTTCGTTCATTATCGTTTACTTTGTTGCCCGCTCGCTGGAAAAGTTCAGCCAGTCGCGCCTTGTTAAAGAAGCGCTGTGCGGTATCCGCCCGGCGGTTATTGCCTTTATGATTACGGCGGTAATTTTCTTTTTAGATATTACCGTTTTCCCGATAGACAATGCCACCAGTGAAAGCAGCACTTTTAACCCCATTGGCATACCTGTGCTTGCCGTGCTGTTTTACCTGCACTACTACCGCAAAGTAGGCGCCATCAGCCTTATGCTCATCAGCGGTATTATCGGCGTTTTAGTGTATTGAAAATTTCTGAATTTAAGCAGGGAGGATAACTATGTCTATTGAAAATATGTTTGGCGATTTACATTCTATTGACATTATGGCAGAAACAAAAACAAAAGAAGTTTTGTTAATACTGGTCTGCAACGGTTTTATTGACGGAACGCCGGAAACGCAAACTGCGCTGTTAGATAAAATGGAAGGATATTTGAAACATATTCACAGTGAAAAATTTAAGAATGAATATCCTGGCTGGCCTGTTATACTAAGGGTTACTTTTACGGAAACACCGGACCAGCTGATTTTACAACTACTATATAAATGCTATGCCTGGACTGATGATTTAGGAGTATCGTTGGAAATAGAAATAGACGGTAAAAAAGTGCGCTTAACTGAATAAAATTGCCTTATGCTTATCAAAAAAACGGATAAAAAACAGAGCAGCTTTCGCTGCTCTGTTTTTATTTGTAATTATCTGCTACCAATGGTATTTTTCCCCGCGGCTTATTTTAAAAGCGCGGTAAATTTGTTCTACCAATAAAAGGCGTATCATCTGGTGCGTAAAAGTCAGCTTGGAAAAACTCCAGCGCATATCTGCGCGTCTGCGCAAAGCATCCGTATAGCCAAACGCGCCGCCGATAACAAAGGCGATATGGCTTTTGCCCGACAGCGCCCAGCCATCAAACAGTTCCGCCAGCTGAGGCGAAGTTATTTCCCTGCCCTGCAAATCCAAAAGCACCACATAAGCGCTTGCCGGTATGGCGTTTATCAAACGCTCCGTTTCTTTAGCCAGCACCTGCTCTTTTTCGGCAGGCGAAGGGTTATCCGGCATTTTTTCTTCGCCAATGGCAATGGTTTCCAGCTTGCAGTACGGCGTCAGGCGTTTGGTAAACTCGGCAATGCCTTCAGTAAGGTATTTTTCCTTAATTTTACCTACGCAGACGAGGCTGATTTTCATATCAGTTTCCCTCCGGCATTTCCTGCAAAGTTACCTGCAAGGTGCGCTCAATGCCTGCACGCAGCACAACAATGGCAACGGTGTCGCCAACTTTCTTTTCTGCAAGTTTGGTGCGCAGTTCAGGCACGGTTTCCACTTTAGCGCCGTCAAAGGTTAAAATAATGTCGCCGGGGCGCATGCCTGCGTTATAAACAGGTCCGCCGGTAACAATTTTCATTACAAAAATGCCGCCGTGCAAATCAAGGTCAAAGCCATAACGTGCGGAAATATCTTTATCAATCAGGCTGGCGCCGATATAGGGGCGCGCAATGCGTCCGTGCTGGGCAAGCTCGTCCAAAATAGGTTTAGCAGAGTTTACCGGGATGGCAAAACCAATGCCTTCAACGCCGCTTACCGCTACTTTGGCAGAGTTAATGCCTACAACCTCGCCGTCGGCATTAACAAGCGCGCCGCCGGAGTTGCCGGGATTAATCGCAGCATCAGTCTGAATAAGGTTAAACTTGCGGTCGCCCAGTTCGATAGAGCGGTTTAACGCGCTGATAACGCCAACCGTTACACTGCCGCGGAATTCCAGCCCAAGCGGGTTGCCGATGGCAATAGCGGGTTCGCCAACCTGCAAGGTGGAAGAATCGCCGAATTTGGCTACCGGCAAATCTTCATCAACATCAATCTTAACAACGGCAAGGTCTGTTGCGGCATCTGCGCCAAGCACCTTGCCTTTAACGCTGCGCCCGTCCGTCAGGCTCACGATAATTTCCTGCGCACCTTCCACAACGTGGTTGTTGGTGGCAATCAGGCCGCTTTTGTCGTAAATAACGCCGCTGCCGGTGCCGCGCTCGGTAAGCTGCACGCGGTTAAAAAAGTCGCGCACATAGGCTTTGTTGGTTATGCCCACAACGGCAGGGCCAACTTTTTGCGCCGCTACCACTACCGGCGTGTTGCGCGCGCCTGAAAGCTTTACTTCCTGCTGAACTGCGGCAGCAGGCTGTTCTTCTTTCTGCGTATTGGCAGTATTGCCGATGCCGCAGCCGCCTAAAAGCACGGCCGTGCTTAATATGCCGCACAAAAATAAATTCATTGATTTTTTAAGCAATGTTTTCTGCATTTTTTACACCCCTCAATAATTTTTTACTATTTCATCCTGCGAGGCTACATATATTTGCGTATCCCCGCCGGTTTCTCCTGCGTCCAAAATTCCGCGCACCGTTTTAAGCGCAAGCTCCGGCGTGTTGTTTTCCTGGCTGAGATGCGCCAGTATTACTTCACCCGGTAGCCGCTCCATCTGCGAAAGCAGCCAGCCCGCGGCTTTGTTGGATAAATGCCCGCGCGTGCCCAGAATGCGCTGCTTTAAGGCATATGGGTAAATGCCTTTTTTTAGCATTTCTTCGTCGTGGTTTGCTTCAAGCACCAGTATATCCGCACCGGCAACGTTATTTTTAATTTCTTCCGTAATAAAGCCAACGTCCGTAAGGTACACGCAGCGCGCACCGGCATAACTGAACACATAGCCTACGGCACCTGCCGCGTCATGCGGAACGGCAAAGTTTTCAATTTTCAGCCCTTCCGTTTCCAGGCATTTTGGCAGCAGACGGCAGCAGCTGCGCTCCATTTCGCTGCGCTGTGCAAAATTGCGCCAGGTTGCTTCGTTGGCAAACACCGGCAAATGGTATTTACGGCTGAATACCGGCAGGCCGCTGATGTGG
>ENA-OPAH01002485-OPAH01002485.1-human-gut-metagenome-genome-assembly--contig:-NODE-2485-length-10364-cov-3.370744_pt1 | contig 10364 bp, 9 predicted proteins | sample MGYA00241050_ERZ501416 | MGnify/ENA primary metagenome ERZ501416 (study PRJEB25962, sample SAMEA2042632) | human gut metagenome | biome: human gut; feature: human-associated habitat; material: faeces... | reverse complement strand
CAACAGATGCAGCAGACTATCTGGTAAATCACGGTGTACCATTCAGAGATGCACATGGTATCGTGGGAAAACTGGTACTGACATGCATTGAGAAGAAGATTCCGTTAGATGAACTTCCACTGGAAGAGTACAGAAAGATCTCGCCGGTATTTGAAGAAGATATCTATAAAGCAATCGATCTTGAGACATGTGTGAATAAGCGTGTCACCATAGGAGCACCAGGAAAAGATGCTATGGCAAAATCAATTGCGGCTTATCAGAAATATATGGAAGAATATTAAAATATACATTTATAAATACTAGTACATGTCATACGGATGAAGGTAGCGTAAGGCTGTATTAAGGAATGATAAAAAGAAAGGGAGAGAACAAAGATGGATAAGAAATTAAGAGTAGGTATTTTAGGAGCAACAGGAATGGTTGGACAGCGTTTTATCTCATTGCTTGAAAATCACCCTTGGTTCGAAGTAGTAACAGTAGCAGCAAGCCCGCGTTCAGCGGGAAAGACATATGAAGAGGCAGTCGGCGGACGCTGGAAAATGGATACACCAATGCCGGAAGGCGTTAAGAAACTGATCGTAAAGAATGTAAATGAAGTAGAAGAAGTAGCTTCTACCGTAGATTTTGTATTCAGTGCCGTAGATATGACAAAAGACGAGATCAAAGCAATCGAAGAAGCATATGCAAAGACAGAGACACCGGTTGTATCAAACAACAGCGCACACCGCTGGACAAAAGATGTACCGATGGTAGTACCTGAGATCAACGCAGCGCACTTCGACCTGATCAAGACTCAGAAAGAGCGTCTCGGAACAACACGCGGATTCATCGCAGTAAAACCAAACTGCTCCATCCAGAGCTATACACCTGCACTTGCAGCATGGAAAGAATTCGGACCGAAGGAAGTTGTTGTAACAACATACCAGGCAATCTCCGGAGCAGGTAAGACATTCAAAGACTGGCCGGAAATGATCGAGAACATCATCCCGTACATCGGCGGAGAAGAAGAAAAGAGTGAGAAAGAACCTCTGCGTGTACTTGGAACACTGGAAAACGGCGAGATCAAACTGGCAGAAGAACCAAAGATCACATGCCAGTGCTTAAGAGTACCTGTACTGAATGGACATACAGCAGCTGTATTCATCAACTTCGAGAAGAAGCCAACCAAAGAACAGCTGATCGAGAAACTGGAAAGCTTCAAGGGATTCCCACAGGAAGCAGAACTTCCAAGCGCTCCAAAGCAGTTCATCCAGTACCTGTCAGAAGACGACAGACCACAGGTAAAAGCAGATGTTAACTACGAGAACGGAATGGGCGTATCCATCGGACGTCTGAGAGAAGACAGCATGTATGATTACAAATTCATCGGACTGTCACACAACACTGTCCGCGGTGCGGCAGGCGGAGCCGTACTTTGCGCCGAAGCACTGACTGCTAAGGGATACATTCAGGCGAAGTAACCAGGGTGGAACGGGCGCAAAACTTATATTACCTGCTAATGGAATGGAAGTTAATTTTGTAGATGAAAATGCATGGAAAAATAAAGACATTGCCCTGGCTTATCAATATACAACAGGGAGCAGTCCGGCTATTGAGAAAGACAAAGCGACATTTAACTGGACGAATGAACTCTTAGAACTTAGATACAGTGATCAGACAGATGCATCAACCCAGCAATGGCAGTTCTTCAAAGTAAAAGAAAAAATAGATTATGTCACAAATACAGAGGATACAGTACCTTCTCAAATTATTCCGGTCGGAACAAAGGCAACAAAACCAAATGTTACCAAAAAAGGATATGTATTCGAAGGCTGGTATACAACAGAAGATTTTCAGACCGGAACAGTAACAGTCAATAAAGGAACCCCGATTACATCAGATAAGATAGCTGCTTTACTGGTACCGGTAGAAAAATGGGTTACATCCGACGGACAGGACTGGAATATTGAAACAGATAATGTAACTGCAAATATGGAGATCCATCCGGTATGGAAACTGAATGACCCAGAGGTAAATCTATCTGCAGAGGGGAATGTGACGAAAGTCCATACAGGAAATAGTGTGAAGTTGATTGCGGAAGCATAAAGCTGCAAAAGCAGGGGATCAGACCCCGATATGGATTGTGATTACGGTGCTGATCGTATGCGCCGGTATTCTCGCGTGGATCATGATCAGAAGAAAGAAATAAAACAATAGCGAAAAAGGATGGAATGGGACAGCTATGATATCTGACAGGAATCATAGCTATTTGACAAGAGCATATTATAAGAAACAGAAGGAGATCGTAGTGATATGAACAGAAAGAGATTATTTGTAATGATAGCATTTTCGGTTGCCTTGGGAGTTGCGGGATGTGGAAACGATAAATCGGGAAATGTTTCGGCAGAGATTCAAAATCAGACAGAAAAACAAGATCCGTTGAGAAATACTTCTATAATATCGGAAGAGGAAGCAAGAAGCATTGCATTGACAGATGCTCAGGTAGAAGCAGAGGCTGTAACGAATATACGGATAAAATTTACTGTAGATGATGGAAGACAGGTATATGACGTTGAGTTTTATGTAACGAATCAGGAGTATGATTATGAGATAGATGCAGTGACAGGAGAAATCACAGAGAAAGATATGGAAATCGAAAATGATTTCGGAAGCCAGGCAACTTCCGATGCATCCGTCTCCATAGAAGAAGCAAAAAAAATTGCATTGGATAAAGTTCCGGGTGCTACGGAAAAAGATATACATATCGGTTTGGACTATGAGGATGGTAAGTCGTTATATGAGGGGACAATATTTTATGAGCAGATAGAGTATGAATTTGAAATTGATGCACAAGATGGGAAAATCTGGTCATGGGAAGCGGAATCTATTTGGGATTAGAGCAAAAGAAGATGGTGTATGGAAAAGAAAAAGCTGTTGAAAAAGATACAGGTGATGTCAGGGGCAAAGTTGAAATATATAGCGTTTGCATCAATGTTTATAGATCATGTAAATAAAGCAATTCTTTATCCGAATATAAACGGAAGGACATCATTGGTTATCAGTGATTTGTTTGATATCATAGGAAGAATCGCTTTTCCGATTTTCATGTTTCTTCTCGTAGAAGGATATTTTAAAACGAAAAACAGATGGAAATATCTGGGGTATCTGGTGGTGTTTGGTATCATTTCAGAAATACCCTTTGATATGTTCACTTCAGGTACATATTATTCTCCACATTGGAATAATATCATGTTTACTTTAGCGTTTACTATGGTTACGATTTGGATCATAGATTTCCTGAAAGCAAAAAAAATGCCTAGGATAGTGTTTTATCTGCTTACATTCTTGGTTTTGCTTGTGGCGTGTTATGGAGCCAGTGCTTTGGGACTGGATTATGAGTATCATGCAATTTTGGCTGGATATTTCTTTTATGTTTTTCGTGAAAAACGGATATATACCGTTTTATTTGGCTTTCTGTCAATGTATAAGGAGCCGTGGGCTTTGTTGGGATTTGGCTTGAATCTTACATATAATGGAGAGCGGGGGAAACAGAATAAGTTTTTAAATTATTGCTTTTATCCGGGACATTTGCTGCTTCTTGGTGCGTTGAGAATGTATTTAAAGATTTAAATGCAGTGAAACTCTTGCGACAAGGAATTCATACAACAGCGCTTTCTAAAACCTCGTTAAATTTGTCAAAGAAAATTCCCGTAAAGGTCAAAACGGGAAGTTTCAATAAAATTTTAGCTTATATAATAAATGTGCAAGATATTTGAGAGAGTATCCTGCACATTATTTTTTTGCAAGTGGAGTGACAAAGAAAGGACGTTAAAGTGGATGCATCTTCCCTACCGCCTTTCTGTGTGGTATTATCAGAATATGCCCCTCGGGTAATCCGGTGGCAGGGGAAAATTGTGATATTGAAAAAATATAAAACGTAAAAAGAAGATAGGGCGTATATGAGTACAAAGGTAGAACACGCATTAGAACTGCAACATGTAAAAAGGCGCAGTTCCCGCCTTTTTATACGTTATATCTCCAGCAAAGAAGCCGATCCCGCCTGCCGATACAAAATCCGATCACAAATCAGATCGCAAATCTGAACACCAGTTTTGTCACAAGTCTGAACACGAGCTGAACACGATACATCTCAGTGTTGAGAATAAAAGATGGTTTTGCTATAATAAAGTATACAATAAACTCGCTGATTACAAAGTGCCGGTGGGGACACTAAAAAAACCAAAAACACCGTCCCCATGGCCCATGGCAAGAAACGGAGGAAGCCCCTATGGACCGAGAATTATTGAACTACACACAGAACCGAGAACTTTCCTGGCTGAGATTCGATCAGCGTGTATTGGAAGAAGCAAGAGATAAGAGCGTGCCGCTATTAGAACGTATGAAATTCGTGGCCATCTTCACCAGTAACTTAGATGAATTCTTCATGATCCGTGTCGGAAGTCTCTATGACATGGTGCAGACAGACGACAGACACAGAGACAGCCGGTCGGGAATGACGCCGCAGGAGCAGCTGGATGCGATCTACGCAGCAGTTGCCCCGTTATATAAAGAACGTGACAAGACCTACGCCGGGATCAAGAAAGAACTGTCCCCATACGGAGTCTGCGGACTGGACTTTAAAGAACTGGAGGCAGACGAGAAGAAATATGTTAAGAAATGTTTCAAAGAGCAGATCCTGCCGGTACTGTCACCGCAGATCGTAGACAGCAGCCACCCGTTCCCGCATCTTATGAATAAAGATATCTACGTAACAGCCAATCTGAAGCATATCAATAGCAGGAAGAATAAAGACGACAAAGAAAAAGAACAGATTCTCGGAATCGTACCGGTTCCGACCTATGTATCCGATATCCTGATGCTTCCGGGACATGACATCCGTTATATCCGCATGGAGAAAGTCATCATGGAATACCTGAATCTGGTATTTGACCAGTACGAAGTATCCGACCCGAACTACATCTGCGTGACAAGAAATGCAGACGTATCTCCGGACGATGAGGCACTGGAGGTTACCGATGATTTCCGGAAACTCATGCAGAGTACCCTGCACAAACGCCGCAGGATGGCGGTAGTAAGATTAGAAACAGCGGAGAAACTGACACCGGAAATGCAGGAATACTTCTGTAAGAAATTCAAGATCACACCGGAGCAGATCTTCCGCACGAAGATGCCGATGAAACTGGATTATATGTTCTCCATCGCAGGAAATCTTCCGGAGTCCATGAAGAAAGCACTGGTCTACGAACCATTCTCCCCGCAAAAATCAGCACATGTACAGGACGGAAACATGTTAAAACAGGTGAAAAAGAATGATATCCTGTTGTTCTACCCATACGAAAGCATGGATCCATTCCTGAAGCTGATCAAAGATGCCGCGGCAGATCCGAACGTTATGACGATCAAGATCACCATCTACCGCCTGGCGAAGAAGGCAAGACTAGTGGAATACCTGTGCGCAGCTGCGGAAAATGGAAAAGAAGTTACCGTGCTGATCGAGCTGCGTGCAAGATTTGACGAGCAGAACAACATCGACTGGTCGGAACGTCTGGAAGAAGCCGGATGCCGTGTGATCTACGGATTCGACGGTTACAAAGTGCATTCCAAGATCTGTCTGATCACATACAGGAACCGCAATGACATCCAGTATATCACACAGGTCGGAACCGGCAATTATAACGAGAAGACAGCTGCAATGTATACCGATCTGTCCCTGATGACTGCTGATCCACGAATCGGACAAGACGCCGCAGAATTTTTCAAGAATATGTCCATCGGCAATCTGCAGGGCAGCTATCAATACCTGATCGTATCACCGGTCAGCTTAAAGAGCCGTATCTTACAGATGATGGACGAAGAGATAGCAAAAGGAAGCGAAGGACGCATCATTATGAAGATGAACTCCGTGACAGATGTGGACTTCATAAAGAAAGTATCCGAGGCCTCCTGCGCCGGAGTAAGGGTAGACTTGATTGTTCGCGGAATCTGCTGTATACTACCGGGAGTGCCTGGATTTACGGAAAATGTCAGAGTGATGAGTGTGGTTGGCCGCTATCTGGAACATCCACGTATCTTCAGCTTCGGAACTGGTAAAGAGCAGAAGATCTATATCGGCTCCGCAGACATGATGACAAGAAATACAGAAAAAAGAGTAGAAGTAGCTTGCCCGGTATTAGACGGGCAGATCAGACGCCAGATTAACCATGACCTGAAGATCATGTTAAGCGATAACGTGAAAGCAAGGATCATGCAGAAAGACGGCACATATATGAAACGGACCGGCGGCATAAAAGCTGTGGACTCCCAGGCAGTTTTCATGGAAGAAGCACAGCATGGCGGCCGAGAAGAAGACCAACGGGGGCGGGGATTACTGGCTTTTTTCCTGTCCCTCCGGCACAGAAAAAAAAAAAAGCCACAAGGGACAGGAAAAAAGCCAGTAATTCCCGTCCCCATCGGCTCACCAAGGAGTAACACAATTACATGGGAAAATCACTATACATTGCCGAAAAACCCAGCGTAGCGCAGGAGTTCGCCAAGGCATTGCATATCAATACACAGAGAAAAGACGGATATCTCGAATCAGTAGAAGCAATCGTAACCTGGTGCGTCGGACATCTGGTCACGATGAGTTATCCGGAAGAATACGATCCAGCATTAAAAAGGTGGAGTCTTGAGACTCTGCCTTTTATCCCGCAGGAGTTCAAATACGAAGTCATCCCGGCGGTATCTAAGCAGTTCCGAATCGTATCGGGACTTCTGAACCGTACAGACGTAGACACCATCTACGTCTGTACCGACTCAGGACGGGAAGGAGAATACATCTACCGTTTGGTCGAACAGCAGGCAGGCGTAAAAGGCAAGAACCGCCGCCGCGTATGGATCGACTCCCAGACGGAAGAAGAGATTCTGCGCGGGATCAAAGAAGCAAAAGACTTAAAAGAATACGACAACCTGGCAGCATCGGCTTACCTAAGAGCCAAAGAAGACTACCTGATGGGAATCAACTTCTCCCGCCTTCTGACATTGAAATACGGTAACAGCATCTCCAATTATCTGAATACGAAATATTCCGTCGTATCCGTAGGACGCGTTATGACCTGCGTCCTCGGCATGGTTGTGCGCAGAGAACGGGAGATCAGGGAATTCGTAGAGACCCCGTTCTACAGAGTCCTAAGCACCATCGGAGAGAAAGGGGCAACATTCGAAGGCGAATGGCGGGCAGTCAAAGGATCAAAATGGTTCGAATCCTTCGATCTCTATAAGGAAAATGGATTCAAAGAAAAGGAAAAGGCAGAAGAACTGATCCGCTTCCTAAGCAACAGCGAGTCAGACGCCAGCCAGCCCCTGACCTGCCAGATCGTGTCCATAGAAAAGAAAAAAGAAAAGAAGAACCCGCCGTTATTATTCAACCTGGCCGAGATCCAGAATGAATGTTCCAAGCGGTTCAAGATCAGCCCAGATGAGACACTCCGGATCATCCAGGAACTATATGAAAAAAAGCTCGTCACCTACCCAAGAACAGATGCCCGTGTCCTGTCGACAGCAGTGGCAAAAGAGATTCACAAGAACTTAAACGGTCTGATGCAGTACGAACCGGCAAAGCCATATCTTCAGGATATCGTGAAATTCGGCAGCCACAAAGGACTGGAGAAGACGAGATACGTCAACGACAAACAGATCACAGACCACTATGCGATCATCCCGACAGGACAGGGCATGGGAGTACTAAAAGGACTTCCGAATCTGTCACGGAGGGTGTATGATGTGATCGTAAGACGATTCTTAAGCATCTTCTACCCACCGGCTGTCTATCAGAAAGTATCGATCGTGACGAAGATCAAAGAAGAATCCTTCTTCTCAAGCTTCAAAGTACTGGCAGAAGAAGGCTATCTGAAAGTTACAGGCGTGCCGGGCAGGAAGAACGACAATAACGACAATGCAGACAGTACCGAGGACAAAGACACCGACGCAGACTTCTTTGCCAGGATCCAGAGCCTCAAGAAAGGCATGACCCTTCCGGTACAGTCCCTGGACATCAAAGAAGGCAAGACCTCGCCGCCGAAGCGCTACAATTCCGGTTCACTGATCCTTGCCATGGAAAATGCAGGACAGCTGATCGAAGATGAAGAACTCCGCGCCCAGATCAAAGGAAGCGGAATCGGCACCAGTGCCACCAGAGGCGAGATACTGAAGAAATTATTCAATAATAAATATCTGGCCCTCAATAAAAAGACCCAGATCGTCACGCCGACGATGTTAGGGGAAATGATCTACGATGTCGTAGACCATTCCATCCGGCCGCTCCTGAACCCGGAACTTACGGCAAGCTGGGAAAAAGGTCTGACGTATGTGGCAGACGGAGATATCACATCAGATGAATATATGAAAAAGCTGGATGATTTTGTATCAAGACGCACACTTGCGGTCAAAGGTCTGAACAATCAGTATCAGATGCGGGCGTGCTATGATAAGGCAGCGCAGTTTTATAAGAAGCCGGTGAGAAAGACCGGAAAAACTAAAAAATAAAAAAGGAGAACCAACATGTCAGAACAATTAACCATCAAAAACCTTTACAACCACATGGATGAAACCATTGCAAAAGACATCTTCGAAGGAGCCACCTACCCATGGGAAATCCTTCCAAAGATCAGCGGCTTCATCAAAGAACTCGGAAAGACCCTTCCGGCAGATGAATACGATCAGGTCGGCGAAGACGTATGGATCGCCAAATCCGCAACCGTATTCCAGACAGCCTACATCCACGGACCGGCGATCATCGGAAAGAACGCAGAAGTCCGCCAGTGCGCATTCATCCGCGGAAATGCGATCGTCGGCGAAGGCGCAGTCGTAGGTAACTCGACAGAACTTAAGAACGTCATCCTGTTCAACAAAGTACAGGTGCCGCACTATAATTACGTGGGCGATTCCATCCTCGGCTACAAATCCCATATGGGAGCCGGATCCATCACATCCAATGTCAAATCCGACAAAAAACTCGTCGTAGTAAAAGCCGGAGACGAAAGGATCGAGACAGGTCTTAAGAAATTCGGAGCCATGCTCGGAGACGAAGTAGAAGTCGGCTGCGGCAGCGTACTGAATCCGGGAACCGTGATCGGAAGCCACAGCAACATCTACCCACTGTCAAGCGTCAGAGGATTCGTACCGGCACACAGCATCTACAAGAGACAGGGCGAAGTAGTGGAGAAAGTAGAAGAGTAATTAGACCGCGGAGGAAAAATCAATGAACAAAATAGCATTCATCGGCGTAGGCATCATGGGCAGATCCATGGTCCGCAATCTCATGAAAGCAGGATTCGAATTACACATCTACGCCAGAACCAGATCCAAAGTCGAAGACGTGATCAGCGAAGGAGCCACCTTCCACGACACCATCGCAGACTGCGTAAAAGACGCAGAAGCAGTCATCACCATCGTAGGCTTCCCGACTGACGTAGAAGAAGTCTACTTCGATGCAGGCAACATCTTAGACAGCGCAAAAGAAGGCGCATACCTGATCGACATGACGACCACAAGCCCGATGCTGGACCAGAAGATCGCAGAAGAAGGAACCAAAAGAGGCTTCCACGTACTGGACGCACCGGTCACCGGCGGTGACACCGGAGCAAAGAACGGTACACTCTCCATCCTGGTCGGCGGTTCCAGAGAAGACTACGAAGCCTGCATGCCGTTATTCGAGGCGATGGGAACCAACATCAACTACCAGGGAGGATCCGGCTGCGGTCAGCACGCCAAGCTTGCGAACCAGATCATGATCGCCGGCACCTTATCCGGAGTCTGCGAGGCACTCACCTACGCGAAGGCCAAAGGCCTTGACCTTCAGACAGTCCTCGATTCCGTATCGACCGGAGCGGCAGGAAGCAAGCAGTTAGATACCTTCGGACCGAAGATCCTGGCAGGAGATTACGCACCGGGATTCTTCCTGAAGCACTTCGTCAAAGACATGAAGCTCGCCCTTACCGAAGCGAACATGAGCAATCTCAATCTGGACGTATTAGGCCAGGTGCTTGCCAACTACGAACTCCTTCAGGCAGAAGGCTGCGGAGATCTCGGCACCCAGGCACTGATCAAGTACTACGAAGAAGAGATGGACGTATAAAACATGTCGAAAAAAAGACAAAAAATGGGTAAAATTGTATAAATTGTTGATACATAGTTGAAGCCTGCTTAAAGATATGATAAAATCATATATGTTTATGAATGGATGAGGGATGTGGGCAAAAAATGATATATAATAATCCCAGTTATTTGTGTTTTAAAGACAGAAAGCCAAATATAGAGATATTACATAACACTTATAAAATGTATAAATATACGAAGAGCTTGAGAGATACCCTTCCTTCCATTGG
>ENA-OPAH01002482-OPAH01002482.1-human-gut-metagenome-genome-assembly--contig:-NODE-2482-length-10369-cov-2.889471_pt1 | contig 10369 bp, 10 predicted proteins | sample MGYA00241050_ERZ501416 | MGnify/ENA primary metagenome ERZ501416 (study PRJEB25962, sample SAMEA2042632) | human gut metagenome | biome: human gut; feature: human-associated habitat; material: faeces... | reverse complement strand
AGGGACTGGCTGGTGCACGCCTTGATAAGTGTGGGGGAGACCTTAAGAAAGCTTTCAAGTGGAGCTCCACCAAGATTAAATACTGGGGAAGCGTAGGAAAGCCGAAAAAAGGACAGAATCAGGTTGAATATTATGCAACCTACGGATTTAAAAATGGTAAAGGCGACTGCTATGTTATGGCTGCAACCTTCTGTATGATGGCGAAGGTAAAAGGCTATAAAAATGTAAAGATGGTAAAAGGAACTGTTCCGCAGGCAAATGGTAAGAATGGCGCTCATGGTTGGTGTGAAATTAAAATAGGCAAAACAGTTTATGCGTATGATCCAAACTTTGCATATACATATCGGAATAGTAATGTAAAACATCATAGTGGATATAAGTTTACTTATAAAATGTTGGGTAAAGGTTTTGGACTTTATAAATACAATCTTAAGAAAGTAAAACGAATTTCTTGTTAACTACAAGTTAAAATAATAGGATTAAGGAGATGTTTTGAATGAAGAAAAAACTATTAATGGCATTATTAGTGGGAGTATTGGCTGTACCATCCTCGGTAAGCTGTTTTGCAGCTGAGAGTACGGATGCAGCTGCTGCGGATTCTGATGAGGAAGAAGAAACAGAGGAAACGGAAGCAGAAGATAAAGATACTACTGCTAAGAAGAAAGAAAATTTAAAGACAGTTGGTGAGAAGAAGGATGGTTGTATAGCATTTAAACTGAGAAATGCTACCTCTAAGAAGATTATCGGACTTGCGATCAAGACTGCTGATGAGACAGAATTTACTGAAAATATGATGGAAGAGGATGATTCCTTTGAATTAAAAGAAAAAAAGAGAATTTATTTTTCTAAGGAAACTGAAGAGAATGCAGAAGAGAATACAGACGAAACCGCAGAGGATAAAGCTCCTACATACGATATGCGTATTACCTTTGAGGATGGAACATCAGCAGATGTTCACGGAATCGTTCTGGAAGATCTTCGAACACTTACGATACGTGAGAAGGACGGAATCGTGTATGGTACTTATAAGCTGAAAAGCACAAAAGAAAAGAAGACTACCTACGATACTGAGAAAGCAATTGCAGATCAAGCTGCAGCAGATGCAGCAGCGGCACAGGCAGCAGCTTCCCAGCCGGCTGAATCCTATGACAGCAATGATTATTCTTACGATTATAGTGGAGAAGATTATAGCGGCGGTGATGACTACAGTGGTGGTGAAGATGGTGGCGATGGATGTCTTGATAATGGTCTCTTAGGCTGATTTGGGGCAAAGCAGTGTCTGTCGTAATGGACAGATATCTAGAAGAATTAATACAGGACAGGGCTCTTGCACTGAGAAAAGCAGTGGGGAGCTCTTGTCCGATTTAGGAGAAAAATATGTCGTTAGTATCTAACCTGTTTTTACTTTTTGTGGCGGCAAGTATATTGATTTACTATATAGTGCCCCGTAAATCTCAGTGGATCGTTCTTCTTATTTTCAGTTATCTCTATTACATAGCAGGTGGTCCACGTTATGTTGTCTTCATTCTTTTTTCCACACTTGTCACTTGGCTGATGGCTCTTCTTATTGAAAAAGCAGAAGGAAAAGAAAACCATAAGGGTGCCAGGAAACTTCTGATTCTTGGTCTGATTCTTAACTTTGGTATGCTTGGAATCGTCAAGTACACCAACTTTGCAGTAGAAAATATCAATGCATTGCTGCATTTGAATCTGAGAGGGATACAGCTATTGCTTCCCCTTGGAATTTCCTTCTATACATTCCAGTCCTCAGGCTATCTTCTTGATGTATACTGGAAAAGATGCAAGGCAGAGAGACACCCGTTGAAATACGCATTGTTCGTATCCTTTTTCCCTCAGATTCTGCAGGGACCTATCGGCAGATATAGCCGCCTGGCAGATCAGCTTTATGCTGAACACAGGTTTGAGGGAAATAATATAATCAGAGGTTTTGAGCGGATTCTCTGGGGCTTTTTTAAGAAAATGATCCTTGCGGACTGGGCCGCTGCTTTTGCAGATGCTATTTTTGAAGATCCGGCAAAGTATAACGGGGTGGCACTTCTTGGAGTTTTGTTTTATACGATCCAGCTTTACGCAGATTTCTCTGGAGGAATGGATGTTGTGATCGGTATTGCCTCTATGTTTGGAATTGAACTGGATGAAAACTTCAAGCGCCCATTTTTTGCTGTATCTATCACGGATTTCTGGCATCGCTGGCATATCACTCTTGGAACCTGGATGAAGGATTATGTTTTTTACCCGGTGACCTTATCCGGCTGGATGGGTAAATTTGGAAAATGGGGCAAAAAGGTGTTTGGCAAGAAAATTGGCCGCACCCTTCCTATCTGCGTGGCCAATCTGATCGTATTCTTCGTTGTAGGCGTATGGCATGGCGCTGCGTGGAAATATATTGTATACGGTATGTATAATGGTATTATTATTGCCTTCAGCGGACTTATGGCAGAGAATTACCGTAAATGGAAAAAGAAGCTTCACATTTCCGGTAAGGAAACCTGGTATTATCTGTTCACTGTAATCCGTACTTTTGTATTGGTTGTGATCAGTATGTACTTTGATAGGGCAGACAGCGTTAGACAGGCATTTCATATGATGAAGCAGTCTATCACACAATTTGCTCCGGCCCAGCTGCTTTTGATTCCGGCAGGTAAACAGGGGACTTCTTTTACTCCATATGCTCTTGTGATTATAGCTGTTGGCTGTGTAATATTATTTGTGATAAGTCTCCTTCAAGAACGTGGCGTGAAGATTCGGGAATCTCTTGCCAGGCTTCCTCTTCCTGTTACAGTTGCCATTTATTTTTGCATGCTGATATCCATAGGTTTGTTCGGTTCCACAGCAGTAGCGAGAGGTTTTATTTATGCACAATTTTAAGAAAATTATAAAAACAATAGTAGTGGTTGCTGTGTGTGTGACGCTTCTTGCTGGATTGGATATGGCTCTTTATCCTTGTACCTTTATGAGAAATGACATTCATGCAGTGGTAAGTAACCAATATGATGACATTATTCTTGGAACATCCCATGGAATGACAGATATCGATCCGGCTGTGATGGAGGAAATCACAGGCAGAAGCGGTCATAATGTATGTGTAGGGGGAGAATATGGAATTGATGCCTATTATATTGCCAGACTGATTGCAGAGAAACAGAAGCCTGCAAGAATCATTTATGAGGTAGATCCGGGATATTTTGTTTCTGAGAAAGAAGAGGGAAATAACTATCTATTATTTTATCATGAGTTTCCATTTTCAAAAGCTAAGGTTGAATACTTCTGGAATTCTATTGCAAAATGCAATTTCCGCACTGTTTTGTTTCCCTGGTATGAGTATTCTCTTGGATATGAGCTTAGCAAGGTGAAAGAAACCTTCACTCAGAAATGGAATAAGGATTACGATATTGCCCATCTGAAAAGTGATACCCAGGAGTACCACGAAAGCGGTCTTATCGAGAGGTATCCGGTGGATACTACCAAGCTGAAAATGAAGGATTTGAAGCTCTTTGAGGAGGAACAGGTAAACCCTCAGAATATGGAATATCTTGGACGGCTGATCGATTTTTGCAGGGAAAATGATATCCAGTTTGTCGCAGTAACTACGCCGATTCCTATTAATACCTTACAGGCATATAGCGATAACTATAATGCTGCATGGAAATACTTTGGACAGTATTTTGATGAGCATGAAGTAACATATCTGAACTTTAATACCCAGTATTTTAAAGCATTTTCCCATGATCTTTCAGACTATACGGATTTTGATGGTCATATGAATGGAAATGCTGCAAAGGAGTATTCTAAGGTTCTGGCTAATATTCTGAAAGGAGAGGGTGTATGATAACAAGTATTTTGGAATATCTTGAAAGTTCTGCTTCCAGATATCCGGACAAAACAGCATTTGCAGATCTTGACGCTACATGTACATTTGAGGAATTACGCCTCCGGGCAAGAAGAGTTGGGACTGCCCTTGCAGAACATTTTGCTCCGAGAAATCCGGTGCCGGTTTTTATGGAAAAAAGTGTGGATACCATAGGTATGTTTATGGGGGCTGTTTATGCTGGATGTTTCTATGTGCTTCTTGATACTAAGCAGCCGGCTGCAAGAATTTCGCAGATTCTGGATATTCTTGACAGTAATGTGATTGTTACTTCCAGTAAGTACCAGAAGGATCTGGAAAAGCTGGAATTTAAGGGAACAATTCTTCTTACTGAGGAACTGGAAAAAACACCAGAAGACAGTTTTGTTCTGAAGAGTATTCGAGATCAGGCATTAGATACAGATCCGCTTTACGGCATTTTTACATCGGGATCCACAGGAGTTCCAAAGGGTGTTGTTGTGGGGCATCGTTCTGTAATTGATTTTATTGACTGTTTTACAGAGCTGTTTCATATTACAGGCGAAGATGTAATGGGAAATCAGGCACCATGGGACTTTGATGTTTCTGTAAAGGATATTTATTCAGGCCTGAAAACCGGGGCCACTGTGCAGATCATTCCCAAACAGTATTTTTCTATTCCTAAGAATCTTCTTGATTTTCTGGTTGAGAGAGAGTTTACCACGATCGTATGGGCTGTGTCTGCTATGTGCATTATCAGTACCCTGAATGGTTTTACCTATAAGGTGCCAGACAAGATTAAAAAGGTTTTGTTCTCTGGAGAGGTTATGCCTATTAAGCATCTTAATATCTGGAGAAAATATCTTCCAGATACTATGTTTGTAAATATTTATGGTCCTACAGAGATTACCTGTAATTGTACATATTATATTGTTGACAGAGACTTTGAACCGGGAGATGTGCTTCCAATGGGGAAAGCCTTTCCTAACGAAAAAGTCTTCCTTCTGGATGAAGAAGATCATCTGGTTACAGAAAAGAGGATAAACGGTGAGATTTGTGTGGCAGGTAGTGCGCTTGCACTTGGCTATTATAGAAATCCTGAACAGACAAAGAAGGCATTTGTTCAGAACCCTTTGAATGACAGATATCTGGAGCCTATTTACCGTACAGGAGACCTTGCTTTCTACAATGAAAACGGGGAGCTTTGCTTCGCTACACGTAAGGACTTCCAGATTAAGCATATGGGACATAGAATTGAGCTTGGTGAGATTGAGACAGCAATGGATAAACTTCCTGAGATTCGAAGAAGTCTGTGTATTTACGATCAGGCAAAAAATAAAATCGTTGCTTTTTATGAGGGTGATATCGATCGTAAGCAGCTGTCACGTTCCCTTGTGAAATATGTACCAAACTTTATGGTGCCGAATGTATTTGTCCAAGTGGATGCTATGCCTCTTACAAAGAATGGCAAGATTGACAGGAAAGAGCTGACAGCCAGATATCAGGAGGGAAGATAAATGGCGGATTATAATTTTTTGCAGAAATTTATAGAAGATAAGAATCCTACGCCTTCCTATGTATTTGATCTGGATGCTTTGGCTGTACATGTAAATAAGATTAAGGAGTTGCTTGCAGGTAAAGCGAGAGTCTGCTATGCCATGAAGGCCAATCCTTTTCTTACAAGACCAATGATGAAGCATGTAGATCTTTTCGAAGTATGCTCTCCTGGAGAATTTCGCATTTGTGAGCGTGTCTCTGTTCCAATGGAAAAGATCGTGCTTTCAGGTGTATATAAAAATCCTTCTGATATTCGATATGTACTTGAAACATACGGTGGAAAGGGAGTATATACAGTAGAATCTCTGGAGCATCTGAAGAATTTGCAGAGGATAGCGGGAGAACTGGGGCTGACGATTGATGTGTTGATCCGTGTGACCAGTGGCAATCAGTTTGGCGTGGATGAAGAAGATATTCGCAAGATTATTTCCAGGCGCCAGGAGTATACTGCACTTCACATTTTGGGACTTCAGTTCTATTCAGGTACTCAGAAGAAAAATCTTTCACAGATGGAAAAGGAGCTTCAAAGTCTGGATGCCTTTCTGAACGAGCTTAAGAAAGATTATGGATATCAGGCAGAGGAGCTTGAGTACGGACCGGGATTGTTTGCGCCTTATTTTGTGAAGGATAAGGAAGAGTCTGTTGAGGAGCTTCTGGGTGGCTTTGGAAGGCTTCTGGATAATCTTACCTTTGGAGGAAATGTAATACTGGAGATGGGACGGTATCTTACCTATCTGTGTGGTTATTATATTACCTCTATCGTGGATATGAAGGTGAATCATGGTCAGAATTATGCTATTGTGGATGGCGGTATTAATCATCTGAATTATTATGGCCAGGCGATGGCTATGAAGCTGCCTCATTGCATACAGACCGATCATACGGGAAATATACGCACAGAGGGTGATGAGGAACAGTGGAATTTATGCGGTTCGCTTTGCACTGTAAGTGATGTGATCGTAAAGCTTTTTCCATTGAAAAAACCACAGATTAGTGATATGCTCATATTTGAACGTGTAGGTGCATATTCCGTGACAGAGGGAATTTATTTATTCCTGAGCAGACCGATGCCAAGAATTTATTTCTGGCATAAGGGATGTCTTACTTTGGTTCGGGAGGCATTACACACAGATGAATTTAATTCGGAAAGAGAGGAAATGAAAAATGGACAAATTAATTGAAATTCTTGAGGAAATCCAGCCAGATGCGGATTATGAAACCTGTGAGACACTGATCGATGATGGAATTCTTGATTCCTTCGCAATTTTATCTATTGTCAGCGAGCTTCAGGACGAATTTGATATCACCATTACACCGGCTGATATCGTACCGGAGAACTTTAACTCAGCAGCTGCTCTTTGGGAGATGGTTTGCCGTCTGAAGGGCTGATTACAAGAGACTGATTTATTGGGAGAGAAAGAGTATGCGAAAGATAAGCAAATTTCTGGCAGTTATAGCAATCAGTATTATGGCTGTATGCGTACCTGCCCAGGCTTCTGAAATTACCCCAGAGGTGACTGCAGCTCCAACTGTGACTGCAGTTCCGGTTCAGCCTACGGCAGCACCGGCTAGAAAGAAAGGTCTTGTAAAAGAAGGAAAGAAATATGTTTATTACGACAAAAAGGGTAATAAACTGAAAAATAAATGGAAAACCATTCACAAAAACCGTTACTATTTTGACGCGAACGGAAAGGCGGTTACAGGTGGGAAAAGAATTGGTAAATACATATATGTATTTAATCTGGAAGGCAAACTGATTCGTCCCACTAAGGCCAAAATTGTAAAAGTAGGAAAGACATCCTATTATGTAGACACAAAGGGTCATGCATATGTTGGATTCTTTAAACTTGGAAACCGTCTTTATCGGGGCGATGTAAAAGGTCGTCTTACCAAGAATAAAACAGTTTCCAATGTTACCTTTAACCGCAAGGGATATGCAGATAACGATGTAAATGCAAAACTGAAAATAGAGCTTATGAATGTTATTTCCAGGATCACCAATCCGGGGATGAGTAAATCCCAGAAGCTGTATGCCTGCTGGTGTTATCTTACCAGCAGCAGTAATTTCTACTATTCCGGCTACTGGCCAGACTTTAATAAAAAAGGCTGGCAGCGAGAGGTAGCATACAATATGCTGGTTTCAGGTGGCGGTGACTGTTATGGCTTTGCCTGCACCTTTGCTGCAATGGCAAGAGAGATTGGCTATAATCCTTATGTAGTTCTTGGACGTGTATCCGGTACCAGAGATGGTGCAGCAGATGGCCTTACCAGTCATGGCTGGGTCATTATTGACGGATGCTACTATGATCCGGAGGCACAGTTTGCAGGATGGTACAGAGGTGTATACGGAAGCGGCAGCTACGACATCAATCATCAGATTAAGAGCATTGTGAGATTTGCGTCATAATTGACGGATACGTCACATCGGCGAAATGTGAAGCATTTTGAAGAGGGCTTTGAATAATTAAATATCTGACATCATGTAGAGCGGAAGAGAAGATATGCATTATTTCTTTTCCGCTCTTTGCGTATACAAAAATTCATTAGGCTGCAACTTGATGAGAGCGTTCAGACAAATTTGTTAATAAATTGGGGTGTGCAGACGCGAAAATTACTTTCTGCATTAATTGTTTTGCATTGAAGTTATAGGGAAAAAGAAAAATAGGAAAGAGAATGGTAATACATAAATGGAAAGTCTGGGTTGTGCGAATTGCTTTTTTATGTGGACTTCTTATTATCTCATCAACATTACAGACAGAGGCTGCCACAAAGAACAGCTGGACAGTAAAAGTAAATAACGAGTACAAGGCTAAACTTGTAAAAAAGAAAGATCAATGGTATCTTCAGTCTACATCCATTCAGATGAAGAATAAGAAAGGGACGGAAAGAATCGCATATCTTTCAATTCCATCCAATGTGGGACTTGCCAGTGGTTATTATTATTTTTGGACAGATGGACGAATAGACAAAAGGAAAAAATTTCATGATCTTGATACGAAAATTGGGACTACACGCTTTAAAGGCTCCTATTATTTTGGGGAAACAGCCGGACGGCTGAAACAGACGGCTGGTTGGATTGTGTTTAAGGGAAAGAAGCTCGCCCTGAACAAAAATGGAAAATTGCATACAAACCGCTGGTACAAAGGTTATTATCTGACGGAGCATGGCACAATTGCCGCAAACCGCAAGATTTCCTGCACCTTGTATGTAGATGCAGAAGGGAAAAAATGCGCGAAGGAAGAGGTAAAGTTAAGAAAACTGAGAATAAAAATAAATGAAAAACTGAAAGGATACAGTGGGAACTGGTCTGTTTATGTGAAAGATTTAAAAACAGGCGATGTCCTTTCCATCAATGAGACAAGCATGTATCCGGCAAGTGTGATCAAGCTCTTTGTGATGGAGGCTGTTTATGCCGGTGCTGCAGAGAAAAAAATCAGTCTTAACAGCTATGTGAACGGTCTTTTGGACAGCATGATAACAATCAGTGACAATGAGAGCTACAATGAGTTGGTTCGGACTGTAGGACAGGGCAGTTTCGCGTAAGTATTCGAACCAGATGCTAAATCTTCTGCTGGCGCAGGAAAGGCGGTATAAAATTCCTGCAGGTCTCCCCTCAGGCGTTAAGTCTGGAAATAAGACCGGGGAGACAGACAGCTATCAGCATGATGCGGCGATTGTATATGGAAAAAAGACAGATTATGTGATTGTTGTGTTTGCACAAGCTGGCGAATATACAGGAATTAATGGGATAAAGGAAATATCCGGTATGGTATATGAGCGCCTGAATTAAATTAGTATGTATAAAATCCTGCTATTTCGCAAGAAACGAGGTAAAGTCCATATGTTTATCCAACCAGTTCCCTGCGATTCCGACGCCTTTTCCCATGGTAAAGGCGGCTACAACGGTACCAATTCCAAGTCCTTTGATATGTCCGAGACCGAATCCGGTGAGGGCAGCAGTGACAATCAGGCAGATTACATCGAAGCTGATCTTGATTTTTGGATATGCCACAGAAGTGATCTGGGACAGCTCCCTTGGGAAAAGGTCAGTAGGGACAATAGGCATTTTGCAGCGGTTGGAAATAGCGATTCCAATACAGATCAAAATGTAGCTTGCAATAAAATAGAAAATTCTCCAGCCAATTGCTGTAGGAAGAACATTTATCCATAATTCATGTACATCAAGCAGCTCCCCGAAAACGAATCCTACTACGAAGCTGAATAGATACTGGACTACGAATTTTTTCCGCAGGATCATCAGCGCCAGTACCAGAAGTCCCTGAAATATGTAGGTCCATGTTCCAAGGCTTATCTTCGGAAAGACGCAGGAAAAAGCGTAGGGAACACTGGAAATAGCGGAAATTCCTGTCCCGGAATAGAGCATAAGGACAACGCCGAAGCTGTTGATGGCAACAGCAAGAAGAAGTGCAAGCTCTCCCCGGTAGATTGGGAGAGATTTTTGTGTAGTTTGTGTATTCAAGTGAAAAGCCTCCTGTCATGTTGATTCTTGCATATTATACTACGGATGTGAAAAAATGCAATAAAAAACAGATTTGTTGTTATAATAACTGAATATCACGAAAATTTATAGTATAGTTACGAAAAACAGTTATAGTAGGAGGCTTTTTATCATGGATAAGATGAAAAATATAAGTAAAGCAGAAGTGCTGGTATTAAAGGACCAGGTAGCTTACCAGGAGGGACAGGTTGTGAGCCGCACACTTGCACAGAATGCGGCAGTGAGTGTTACCCTTTTCTCATTTGATAAAGGGGAGGAGATCAGTACACATGAGTCTGGCGGAGATGCATTTGTTACCTGTCTGGATGGTGTGGGGGAAATCACTATTGATGGTGTGAAGTACGAATTACATGAAGGTGAGTCTATTGTAATGCCTGCGAAGCATCCTCACGCAGTTATGGGAAAAGAGAAATTTAAAATGCTTCTTGTGGTAATTTTCTAGAGTA
>ENA-OPAH01002477-OPAH01002477.1-human-gut-metagenome-genome-assembly--contig:-NODE-2477-length-10376-cov-2.150567_pt1 | contig 10376 bp, 10 predicted proteins | sample MGYA00241050_ERZ501416 | MGnify/ENA primary metagenome ERZ501416 (study PRJEB25962, sample SAMEA2042632) | human gut metagenome | biome: human gut; feature: human-associated habitat; material: faeces... | reverse complement strand
TGGCATGCTGTATCGCGGATATCTGGCTGACGGTGCCGTTTATGATGCTGATGTCGCTGGCAGGCTTGCAGGGCCTGGACTCCAGTGTTATGGAGGCGGCGAAGATCGACGGGGCAAATATGTTCCAGCAGATTTTCTATGTCAAGCTTCCCATGATCAAGCCGGTGCTTCTGACAGCCCTTTCTGTCCGGATCATCGACGCAGCCCGGACATTTGACATTATCTGGGCAATGACTGAGGGCGGGCCGAACAGTTCGTCCGAGACCTTGAGCATCGTGATCTATAAGACGCTGACGCGATACAATGACATTGGATACGCAAGCGCAATGGCAGTCGTCTTTATTGCAGCGCTGGTGATCTTTACGCTTGTTTTCATGCAGAGCCTGTGGAATCCGAAGAAAAAGGCAAACTAACAGTGGGAACAGGAGGAAACGAAAGTGAAAAGAAAAGGTGAACTATTTAAAAAAGTTGGAATCTTGATATCAGTCGTTCTTACTGTGTTCTGGCTGATCCCATATATTTATGTGATCTGTTGCTCTTTCAAACCCGGCGCGGAAGTGATCGCAGTACCGCCGAAATTCTTCCCGGAGATGTTTTCTGTAGAAAATTTCACGGGTCTGTTTGAGCGGATGGATGCACTGCAGTTTCTTGTAAACAGCCTGACGGCGGCTGTGTGCAGCACGGTCATCGCGCTGATCCTGGGCGCGCTTGCGGCGTACGCCATCCAGCGCTCCGGGGCGAAGCTCTCCATTGTACTGATCGTGCTGATCCTCTGTCTGAAAATGATACCAACATCCAGTATCGCGGTTCCAATCTATGAGCTGATCTGTGATCTTGGGCTGTACGATACAAGGATTGCGCTGATCATCGTTTATGCGGCGGTGAACATGCCCTTTGTCATGTGGACCATGCTCAGCTTCTATGAAGGGATTCCCACAACGCTGGATGAAGCGGCTTATGTGGACGGGGCAAACAGCCTCCAGACATTCCGGCGAGTGATCCTGCCCATCTGTACGCCAGGGCTGGCCACGGCATTTATCTTTACATTGTTCCTGGCCTGGAACGATTTCCTGCTGGCGCTGCTTCTGACCAGTACCAATGCCAAGACATTTACGGTAGGACTTGCAGGATTTTTGTCTGCCTACAACCTGGACCTGGGACCGATGTGCGCGGGAGCGTTCCTGTTTAGCTTCCCGGTTATGATCATCTCACTGGTGGCGCAGAAATACATTGTCCAGGGAATGACCGCAGGAGCGGTAAAAGGCTAAAGAGGAAGAGGAGAAGTTTATGTCGAGAGAACTCATGCAGCAAAGAATCGAACAGGCACAGATCGAGACTGAACAGAAAAAGGAAATGGTGCAGGCAGGTCCCATGAGGCAGCATTATCATTTTATGCCTCAGACCGGGTGGCTGAATGATCCTAACGGCCTGATCTTCTATAAAGGGAAATATCATTTTTTCTTTCAGTGGAATCCGTACAGCGGTTTCTGGGATTTTATGCACTGGGGCCATGCGGTCAGCGAAGATCTGCTCCACTGGGAGTATCTGCCGCTGGCGCTGGCTCCCAGTGAGGAGTATGATGATTACAGGAAGGGCGGCTGTTTTTCCGGAAGCGCGATCGTGCATGAGGGGAAACTGTTTCTGATGTATACCGGGGTGACTAACCGGGGATCAGGAAATATACAGACCCAGTGCATTGCGTACAGTGAGGATGGGATCCATTTTGAGAAATACGAAGGAAATCCGGTGATCCTTCCGCCGGAAGGAGTGGACGGACAGCATTTCCGGGATCCCAAGATATGGAAACACAAAGACAGCTATTACATGGTGTGCGGGGCAAGCTGCAATAACCGGGCGCAGGCTCTTTTGTACCGGTCGGAAGACATGCTGCACTGGACCTATGTCAATGTGCTTGCAGAGAGCCGGGGCGAATGGGGTTACATGTGGGAATGTCCGGATTTCTATCCGCTGGAGGATAAATATGTCCTTATGTGTTCCCCTATGGGGGCAGGAGACCGGAAGGCTGTATATTTCGTAGGAGATTTTGACTATGATACAGGCCGGTTTGACTGGGATCTGTCCGGGGAGATCGACTGGGGGATGGATTTTTATGCGCCGCAGTCTTTCGAGGCGCCGGACGGAAGACGGCTGATCGCGGCCTGGGCCAATGAATGGGAATGCATGCCTTTCTGGAAAGACTGGGGGCCCACTTACCGGGAGGGCTGGTGCGGATTCTTCAACCTGCTCCGGGAAGTGCGGATGCTCCCGGATCATACCCTGCAGTTCGTTCCGGTGAAGGAACTTCAAAAACTGCGGGAAGAAGAGTGCTGCGAAGACCGGATAGAACTGGGAGACGCAGAAGAAAAAGAATTGAGAGCCGGAGACGGGATTTCCTTTGAAATGCAGTTTGCCATCGACCTGGAAGAGACACAGGCAGAAAAAATAGAACTGGACCTTCGCTGCGGCGAGGGCAGGCAAACCCGGTGTATGATAGACTTAAGGCAGGGGACCTTAAGCGTGGACCGGTCCCGGGCGGACGGATGGAGCGCGGGAGTTTCAAGAAGCGTGCTGTTCCTGAAGGGGAAGAAAGAACTGGATATCCATGTTTTCTCGGATCAGAGTTCGGTGGAGATTTTTGCGGATCAGTATCAGAATAATCATGCAAATAATATTTATGCAGGAAACGGGCAGAACAAGATCCTGATCCGCGCTGCCGGAGGCCGCGCAGTGATCAGAGGATACAGATCCTACGGTCTGAAAGAGTGTTTCAGATAAAATAGAACATAAAGGAGAAATGGCAGATATGGCTGGCACAAATTATTATGACGTAACAGAATGGCATGTGGGAGATCCCTATGAGGATATCGGTCAGGTGATCAACAGCATAATCGATGATGTGAAAAAGCGCCAGACGGAGAAGGATGTCCGGGAAGGCGGAAAACCGGGAGCAGTGATCTATATCCCGGTGGGAGATTATCATCTTCGCACCCAGGTAGTGATCGATATCAGTTATCTGAAGATCATGGGATCCGGCCACGGATTTACTTCTTCCAGCATTCGGTTCAATGTTCCGGAAGACGAGATCTGCGGACTCCATGAATTATGGCCGGGGGGCAGCCGGATCCTGGTGGATCTTCCCGCAAAGGAAGAGGGCGGAGAGGAAGCCAGGCTGCATTCTATGTGAAGCGGGAGGGAAGTCCGCGGATCAGTTCCGTGGAATTTGAAAATTTCTGTATCGACGGGCTGCATTTTGTGGATGACGGAACCGGAGAGCCCAACCCGGAGAACACCTATGTAAATGGAAAGACCGGGATCTATGTGGCGGGGGCGCAGGATTCTTTCCGCATCACAGGGATGGGATTTGTTTATCTGGAGCATGCCATTACGATCTACCATGCAGATGCACTGAGTATTCATGACAATTTTATTGCAGAATGTGGAAGCTGTATTGAACTGCGTGGATGGGGACAGGCCTCCAAAGTGACGGAAAACCTGATCGGCGCGGGATACAAAGGATATTCTATCTACGCACAGAATTTTGGAGGGCTTCTGATCTCTTCCAACAATATTTTCCCCCGGGGGAAGAGCAGCGTGCATCTGGACGGGGTGGCGCGTTCCATCGTGACAGGGAACCGTTTTCATTCCTTTTATCCCGGAATGCTGGTGCTGGAAGGAAATTGTGCGGAAAATCTGATATCGTCCAATCATTTTTATCGTTCCCGGGAGCCCTGGCCGCCGATGCGTGCACATGGAAACGGGCTTGATGACCTCTACGGGCTTGTGTATATCAGTGGAAATCATAATGCGGTGACAGCGAATCATTTTTCTGAGATCCTTGATGAAGAGTATATTGTGCCGGCGGGAGCAAAGCCGGTGATCATCCGGATCGGGGCGGGCAGGAACAACTATGTCTGCGCCAATCATATCGCTGCGCTGACAGAAGCGGCTGAAGAGTCAAAGGAGGCTCAGGATGCCTGCTATTCCGCTCAGGTAGAGGCAATGCTGAGTATCGCCAGAGCAAAAGAGATTCCAGTGACAGCGGTACTGGTGGAGGAAGAGTCTGTGCGCAATACCATTCTGGATACCGGAACGGAAGAAGCGTGTGTGCTTGACAGAAAAGCGAACGCATTCCGGGCGATCCCGGAGATCGGGGATTATTAAAAAGGAACTGTGATAAAGAAAGAAGAGAGAGGCATCAGGGGGCCCGCGTAGGGCGTCCTGATGTTTTTTCTTGTGGTTTTACAGGCGCTGTGTTAAATTAATTCTGTAAATCAGACAGAACGGACGCGGGAGGGAGCAGGAAATGTGGTTAGGTGTGGATTATTATCCGGAGCAGTGGGAGGATTCCCTATTGGACCAGGATCTGGATACCATCTGTGAATTAGGCTGCAATGTGATCCGGATCGGGGAGTTTGCCTGGCACCGGATGGAGCGGTCGGAAGGAGCATATGATTTCTCGTATTTTGACCGGGTGGTGGAGAAGGCAAGAGAAAAAGGACTTGCCGTGATCATGGGAACGCCTACGGCGGCGATCCCGTCCTGGCTTGCCAAAAAGCATCCGGAGATCCTTTCAGAATCGGAAAACGGACAGAGGCGGGTTTTTGGCGGGAGACATGTGCATTGTTTTAACAATCCGTATATATATGAATATTCAGAGAAGATCATCCGGGCTCAGGCGGAACATTTCAAGGGAGAGAAAGGGATCGTGGCCTGGCAGATCGACAATGAGCTTGGGCATGAGGGCAGCGACCTCTGCTGGTGTCCCCGGTGCCATAAGGCATTTCAGGAATTCCTGAGAGAGAAGTTCCGGGGCGATATCGGGCTCCTGAATGAGACGTACGGGACAGCCTTCTGGTCTCAGGAGTATAATGACTTTGACGAGATCCCGATGCCCAGAGAGACCATCACAACACACAATCCGTCACTTCGGCTGGACTGGGAACGGTTTCGAAGTGAAAGTATCGTGAAGTTTGCAAGATTTCAGGCAGAGCTGCTTCATGAGATCATCCCGGGGGCTGTGGTGCTGCATGATTTTCCGGGCGGAGGGCTTGGGAAGCATGTGGATTATTCCCGGGTGGCAAAGGAACTGGACCGGGCGGCTTATAATAATTATCCGGTATGGGGAGGCCAGAGGGAACCGCTGCCACCCAATGAGATCGCCTTTGGGCTGGACTATATCCGGGGCTTAAGACAGGAGAATTTCTGGATCACAGAAGCGATCCTGGGGGCACAGGGACATGATGTGACAGGGTATGCGCCCAGACCGGGGCAGGCAAGATTGTGGTCCTGGCAGGGAATGGCCAGAGGATGTGAATCTCTGTTGTATTTCCGGTACCGGGGAGCGCTCAAAGGAGCGGAGCAGTTCTGTTACGGCATTCTGGACGGGGACAATGTGAAGCGGCGGAAGTTCTATGAGGCACAGAAATTTTTCCGGGAAGTACAGGAATATCAGCACGCACTGGAGACACCGGTAAAAAGCCAGGCGGCCATCGTGTATGATTATGATTCGCTGGCAGCTTTCCGGATCCAGCGGCAAAGCCCCATGCTGGATTGTGAGAAGGAAATGAAACGGTTTCACAAGATTTTCTATGATGGGAACGTGCCGGTGGACGTGATCCCGGCCGGGAGTGATCTCCTGGGATACCGGGTAGTGATCCTGCCGGTAATGATCATTGCCAGGCCGGATATTCAGAAGGAGATCAGAAGATTTGCAGAGAATGGTGGAACCGTGATCATAACGTTCCGGACTTTTGTCAAAGATGAGGACAACAACCTGGTATTTGGGAAAAAGATCCCTTTGGATTTCCAGGATGCCGCCGGCGTCTGTGTGGCTGAAACGGAGAGCCTGCAGGAAGGGCAGGAATTTCCGCTGGAAGGAGAAGGAAGATATGCCGGTGTTCACGGGCATGGCGGCATTTTCCGGGATATGTTGGAGACAGAAGGCGCAAAAGTGCTCTTTCATTATCAGGATGCGTTTTACCGGGAGTATGGGGCGGTGACCAGGAAGCAATGCGGGAAAGGCAGCATTTATTATCTTGGATGCGGATTGGAAGAAGAACTCCTGCGACAGGTGATGGCAAAGATCTGGGAGGAGCAGGGAATCTGTTGTGAGGAATCTCCGGAAGGGGTGGAGATCGTATATCGGGGAAGTGAAGATCACAAAATCCGGATCACCCTGAATCACAATGCCAGGGAAGTGGAAATGGACGGTGTGGTACTTGCTCCTTTTGAATGCAGGATCGAGGAGGAATAGGAGGATTCTGCAAAAAGCGGAAGCCTTACTGTGGGATCCGGCTGTCGATAAAGAGGCAGATCAGGATCAGCCCTGCGCCCAGAAGGCCCAGGCTGTTCAGGGTCTCGCCCAGCAGAAAATAGGCCACCAGTGCAGTCAGGATGGGCTGGGTGCACTGGAGCATAGAGACGGTGGATGCACTGAGGTGCGCCACCGCTTTGTTTTGCAAAAGATAGGCGGCGATGGTGCACACGCCTGCCAGGTAGAGGACCACCAGCCAGGCTTCCGGTTTTGCGGCCGCCAGGACGGAGGTGTGGTCGAAAATCAGTGCCCCTGCAAGGCTTAAGATCATGGTGACGCCGATCTGTACTCCCGTGACAGAAAGCACGTCCATTTGGGCAATAGCCTTCTCGCCGAAAACCAGGACGCCGGCCAGGCACAGGGCGTCCAGAAGCGCCAGGGCTTCGCCGGGGCCAAAGGAAAAAGTGCCGGTATTGCAGCACAGCAGGAACAGTCCCACAATGGTCACAAGCTGTACCGGAAGGTGCCGCCAGGCATAGGGATGGCGGAACACCAGGGAAAACAGAAGGGGAGCGAACAAAACCGGCAGGGACATGATGAAGCCTACGTTGGTGGCGGCGGTAAGGTCAAGGGCCAGGTTACAGGAGATATAGGCCCCTGCGCAGCAGAGGGCGGAAGGCAGCCAAAGGGTCCAGGACACCTTCCGCAGCTGAGAAAAGAGCCGGCGGCCAAAGAAAAGGGCAAACAAAAGAAAGGCAAGAGAAAACCGGGCGGCCAGAAGCCACAGCGGCGTAATGCTATAGTAGGCCACTTTGGTCAGGGGATTGCCGATCCCGTAGACCAGGCTCTGGATCAGGATAAAAGAAATATAAAGGGCTTTTCCTGAATGTGTCTTGGTTTCAGGCATGGACGCCTCCTTTCCGGTCTCTGGTCCGTTGGTGTTGGATCAGATCCTGGTCAAAAGCTGAGGAAGGTCTTTGAGTGCATGGAGTTCATAGTCCGGCTGGATTCCGGTCTCGTTGGCAGCAGAGGATGGGTGGAACCAGATGGTCCGGATCCCCGCGTTAAGGCCTCCTTTGATGTCAGAAGTCAGGCTGTCTCCTACGATCACGGATTCTTCCTTTTGAAAATCCGGGATCCGGGCAAAGCAGGCGTCAAAGTAGGCGGCGTTTGGCTTGTCCCAGCTCTTCCGAGATAAAGATCCCCTGAAAGTAAGGTTGGATCCCGGAGCTTTGCAGCCGGCTTTTCTGTACGGAGGCAGTGCCGTTGGTGACAAGATAGAGGCGGTAGTTCCCGTGGAGTTCCTGGAGAAGTTCTTCCGCCCCTTCTATGAAGTAATGGCCGATGCCAAGCTGGGTTTCATAGATCCGGGCGGCTTTCCCGGGATCTTGCCGGATGCCAAGCTCCTCAAAGAGCAGCTGATACCGGCGGAGCTTTACCTCCTGGCGGGTCAGTTGTCCCAGCTCCAGAAGTTTCCACTGAGCCAGGTTCAGCTGGCTGTAGCGGGCTACGACAGCCGGGGTGGGATCGACGCCCAGTTCCAGCAGAGTGCGGCGCACCGCCAGGGCTTCTGCCTTGTCAAAATCAAATAAAGTGTTGTCCAGGTCAAATAAAATGTTGCGGATCATAAGATTCCCTTTCTGTAAGATGTCTATGGATTACAGCTTCCGCAGGGTTCATAGCCTCGTTCCAGCAGTGTGTCCCGGTCGCCGGTGAAGGTTTCTTTGTTCCGGGGCTTGATATCTGCGACGCCGGAACAGTCGGGCAGATGGAACTTCTGGGTGTTCTTGTTCAGAATGTAGGTGCGGCTCTCTTCCTCAGAAGAAGAGTTTTCTGGGGTGGTCTCGTTAGAATCTGGTTCTTCCGCAGGGGCGGCGTCCGGTACCGGACGGGTCTGGGGATCACCGGTGGGGTCGCCCCGCTGGCTTTCGCCGTTGGTATAGTTGATCACAACGTCGGGCTGGATGTTATAGACGTAGACATTGAAGGAGACTCCGGCGCCCTCGTCTTCCACAGACAGGGCTTCCATCTGTACGCCGGAGGCCACCAGATTGTCGCCGTCGAAGATGGGAGTGACCCGGTACAGTACATGGTTATTTGTTTCACGGACATACTCCGCCACTTCATTTTCAAAAGGAAGCATACCGTCCACGTTCATAAAGCGGGTGCCGGTGATCAGATTCTCAGGGTTGGCATTTTCCGCGGTAAGCTGAAACCCGATCAGGTGGCAGCGGTTGTAGAGATAATTACCGTCCACGCTCTCATATTTTACCGTGTGCCAGCCGGTGGGTTTGATCTGGCCGATGGATTCCCGGTCTTCTGTGGGCATAAGGTCCTGACCCACGCAGGCCTGGGCGGCCCCGCAGCGGCCCAGAGAGTCCAGATCGCTGTAACTTTCATAGGACTCCGGTTCCAGGTCTTCTTCTGAGAAATCAGGTTCATTTCCGGCCACTTCAACATAGGGTTCTCCCTCGTAGGCCGGCACGTCTTCCAGCTCGGCGGCAATAGGAGGGCGCTCTGCGAAGGCGCCGCAGCCTGTGGGGAAGAGAGCCGAGAGGATCAGAAGGCCCAGAAGAAGATAGGTTCGAAAGATTTTCCGTAAATTCGTCATAAAAATTCTCCAATAAAAGCAAACATTTGTTCGATAAAATAACTATAGCATTTCCAAAAAGGGAAATCAATTGGTAATTATAACAGATTTTAAAAATATGCGCCACCCCCTCTTGACATAGGTGTTATAATACAGTTGTAGCAAGAAAACCTACTTAACGACCTGCCAAATGTGAAGGCCTGCTAAGCAAATCAGATTTTTGGAGGAAGAGACAAATGGATACTTTAAAAGCTGAAAAAAGAAGTATGGACATCAAGGCAAAGAAATTAAGAAGGGAAGGTTTTGTTACCGGCAATGTATTCGGAAGAGACATGGAAGGTTCGATTCCGGTCAAGATGGAGAAACCGGCAGTGGAACGTCTTCTGAAGACCAGCGGCAAAGGGAGCCAGATCCTGCTGGATATTGAAGGGCAGACTATGAACGTGCTGATTAAGGAAGTGGATTTCAACAGCCTGAAAGGCCGGGTGGACGAGATGGATTTCCAGGCGCTGGTAAGCGATGAGAAAGTACATTCCACAGCAGAGATCATCCTGATCAACCATGAGAAGGTGAACACTGGGATGGTGGAACAGCATCTGCATGAGGTCGCGTACAAGGCATATCCGTCTGCGCTGGTAGATAAGATCCGGGTAGACGTGGGCGATATGAAGCTGGGAGATGTGATCAAGGTGGGAGACCTGGAGATCGCGTCCAATCCGGAGATCGATCTTGCCACAGATCCGGAGACGGCGGTTGCAAGCGTGATCGAGATCCACTCCGGAGCGGCAGATACAGCAGAAGAGGAAGAAACGGCAGAATAAACCGGCAATGTATGTTCGCGGAAAAACATGTTCGCAGAAAAACCAGGAGCGGCAGCCTGAAATCAAGGCTGCCGCTCCTGGTTTTTTTAGGTGGGGACGTGGTATTTCTGAAAATACCACGTCCCCAACCAGACAGGAGGAGAAGAGATGAACGAAAATCGGATCAAGCGGAACAGGATGTTGGGTGAGACGATCATCAAGGGGCTGGAGTCCCGCAACATGGAAGGCTACTACGTGGAGTCGAAGGAGGAGGCGCTTGAGAAGGCGCTGGAGCTGATCCGGGAGAAAGCCTGCCCCCTTTCCGAGGTGGGCTGGGAAGTGGGAATCGGAGAATACAAGTATTTTAAGCATGTGTTTAAAAAATATATGGGTCTTTCACCAAAGCAGTACAGGGACAGATATAAAGAAAAAGAATTTTGTTCAGAGCCTGGAATGGAGTGGAAAGATGCTGCGGATGAAAAAAGGATCTTACCCTTGCCGTAGCCTGCGCAGCGTTGTAAAGAAAACCCTTTGCAGGGGATATTCTTGGAAAAAAAATGTTTGTATTTTGATAACGATATCATGATTTTAATATAGAAAAAAAGCATTTGCCGTTATAGTAAAACCATCAAAAGAAAGCTCTCACCGGCCGGAGAGAGGGAAACAAAACCATACGCCTGAAAGGCGAAAATCTTTTAATGCAAGTGAGGAAAGGATTATGAACAATTCAACG
>ENA-OPAH01002464-OPAH01002464.1-human-gut-metagenome-genome-assembly--contig:-NODE-2464-length-10424-cov-2.642974_pt1 | contig 10424 bp, 9 predicted proteins | sample MGYA00241050_ERZ501416 | MGnify/ENA primary metagenome ERZ501416 (study PRJEB25962, sample SAMEA2042632) | human gut metagenome | biome: human gut; feature: human-associated habitat; material: faeces... | reverse complement strand
AAACACCATGGATGCGATTGAGAAAAAACTGCTTGAGGAGGTCGCAGACCTCCACGGCATCCCCGAGGGTGCCTATAATATCCGCGCCGACGGCAAGCTCGCCGGCCGCAACACGACCGCGCACATCAACATCGTTACGAAGGAAGACAAGCCCGGCATCGACATCTACATTGCCCCCGGTACGAAAAACGAGAGCGTGCACATCCCGGTCATTATTTCTCAGACCGGTCTCAAGGATATGGTCTACAACGACTTTTTCATCGGCGAGGACTGCGATGTGACCATCGTCGCCGGCTGCGGCATCCACAACTGCGGCACGCAGGAGTCCCGCCACGACGGGATCCACAGCTTCTTCGTCGGCAAGAATGCCCGCGTGCGCTACATTGAAAAGCACTACGGTGAGGGCGACGGCAACGGTGAGAACGTCATGAACCCGACGACGATCGTTGACCTCGGCGAGAACGCCTACATGGAGATGGAGACAACCCAGATCAAGGGCATCGACTCCACCATCCGCGACACGAAGGCGCATCTGACCGACGGTGCGACGCTCGTCATCAAGGAAAAGATCATGACCCACGGTCATCAGCACGCGGAGACGAACTTCTCCGTCGACCTTGACGGCTATGAGTCGAGCACGAACGTCATCTCGCGCTCGGTCGCCAAGGATCACTCCACCCAGATGTTCAACTCCAACATCCGCGGCAACAACAAGTGCGCCGGTCACTCGGAGTGCGACGCCATCATCATGGACAACGGTGTCGTCGGCGCGCGTCCGGAGATCACGGCCAACTCCGTCGATGCCAGCCTCATCCACGAGGCGGCCATCGGCCGGATCAACGACGAGCAGGTGACCAAGCTTCGGACGCTGGGAATGACGGCAGAAGAGGCGGAAGGTGTGATCATCGAAAACTTCCTGAACTAAAGCGGAGAAAAAGATACTTATGAAAAATATGAAGAAACGGATGCGGGTGATGGGCAAGGCCCTCCGCATGGAACTGAGGGAGCATAAAAGCTCCTTCATTGTCTATATGACGCTTCGGGCGCTGGTGATCCTTGTGATGATCCTCCAGATCCTGAACCGCAATTTTGAAAATGTATTCCTGTGCGCGCTGACGCTGGTGCTTCTCATTATGCCAAGCCTGATCCAGATCAATCTGAAGATCGAGCTGCCTACGGCCCTGGAGATCATTATGCTGCTGTTTATCTTCGCGGCGGAGATCCTGGGAGAGATCCAGGCGTACTATGAGAAGATCCCCATGTGGGACACGGTGCTGCACACCCTTAACGGATTCCTGATGGCGGCCATCGGGTTTGCCCTGGTGGACATCCTGAACCGGAATAAGAAGATTTCCTTCCAGCTCTCCCCTGCGTTCCTGGCTGTGGTGGCGTTCTGCTTCTCCATGACCATCGGCGTGATCTGGGAATTCTTTGAGTTTGGAATGGATCAGATCTTCCACCTGGATATGCAGAAAGATACCATTGTGAACACCATTTACTCCGTGATGCTGGACCCGGCGGGAGGCAACCACGTGGTGGGCGTCACCGGGATCCGGGACGTGGCGGTGAACGGGGAATCCCTCGGCCTTGGCGGTTATCTGGATATCGGTCTTCTGGATACCATGGAGGACCTGCTGAAGCTGCCTGGTGTGGGCAGAAAGACAGCCAACCTGATCCTGGGAGGCGTGTACCCCACCCCCGGCGTGGTGGTGGCAGACACCCACTGCATCCGGATCACCGGCCTGCTGGGGCTCACCGACGGCACCAAGGACCCCGGCAAGGTGGAAAAGCAGCTGCGGGCCTGCCTGCCGCCGGAGGAGGCCAACGACTTCTGTCACCGTCTGGTGCTCCATGGCCGGGCGGTCTGCCGAGCACGCAAGCCCGACTGCCCCAACTGTACCCTCCGTCCCTGGTGCGATCACTTTCAAAAAAACGCATAGTCATCTACTTTCTTGGCACACCACGGTTCCCGTGGTGTGCTTTTCCTTTCCCCACCTTAAATAGAGGAGGGCCTTTTAGGGCCCTCCTCTGGCAAAACAAAATTTGTGCTATTAGACAACGTCGCCGGGATTCTCGGAGGAGTTGGCGTCCGACCACTCCTTTTCCAAGGCCTCCCAGTCCCGAATGGGCAGGATCTTGGTCCACACCTCATACTCGTTGCCCTGGGCGTCCTTCTTCACCTGGTACTCGTGGGAGTTGGTGGCCTCCTGGATGTCAGCATAGTACCATGCCTCGGTGTCCAGGTTGTCCGGCCAGACCAGCATGTCCTTCAGGAAGTGGTCCGGGTCGGGGTGCCGGTCCAGGGTGCGGTTGACCATGGTCACCGCCTCGGCCCGGGTGATCTGCTTCTGGGGGCCGAAGGTCCCGTCGGGATAGCCCTCGATGATCCCCGCGTCTGCGGCCTGGTTGATGTAGTCCTGGGCCCAGTGGCCGTCAATGTCCGGGAAGAGGTCCTCGCCCTGGTAGCTCAGGTCGAAGAACCGCACCGCGATGGTGGCAAACTCCGCCCGGGTGATATACCCGTTGGGGTGGAAGCTGCCGTCCTCATAGCCGTCCAGGATGCCCGCGTTGGCCATGGTGGAGATGGCGTTGTTGTACCAGGCGTCCTCCGCCACGTCGGTGAAGCTGTTGCTCTGGCTCCAGTACGCGTTCCGGCTCTCGTCGGTGAGCATCCGGAAGAAGATGGTGGCCACCTCGGCCCGGGTGATCTTCCCCTGGGGCTTCACGGGCTTTCTGGCCTGGTCGTCGGTGGGCTCGCCAGTGGCATAGTCCACGGGGTAGCCCACGATGTAGCCGTAGTGGTCCTCGGTGTTCAGGCTGGGCTTGTTGCCGCCATTGCCACCGTGACCGCCGTTGCCGCCAGAGTCCTCCTCCCAAAACAGAGCAAAGGGAGAAAACGACTCTACCGTGATCCTGATCCCTTGATCTGTGTTTTCCAAGTTGCCATTCTCCTCAGAATACAAGACCATATCATATTCTCCGTCCGCAAGACTTGTGTTATTATTTCGATCCAAGCCCTCATAATGGACAATATGGAACTCATCCATCTTGTCGGTGCCCGCCGGATACGGCCAGTAAACCGTAATCGGTTTTCCTGCTGTCGTCACATACGCATTTCCGTTGCCGGTATCCACCAGATCAAGATAGTTAAATTTTACATTGTGCTCAGATGTAATCTCCTCAAACCCGTCCACCGCTTTGGTATACAGCGTGTTGTCTTCGTCTGGTACGATGCTGTCCACCAGCAGTTTGACATTCTCCGGTTCGGCCACTTCAAGCTGACTCTCATTGATGTAAAACAGTGTGTCTTCTGGCACATGCGCCGTGATGTTATCCACTTCTTCGACCGGCACCTCCGTTACCACCTCTGTGGTTGCCGTGTTCTGATCGGTTACACCGCGCACAGTGAGTTTTCCCTCGCCCACTTCAGCAGCGTACGAGACAACCTGCTCTCCAACTCTGAGGACAGCCTTTACTTTTTGTGTCTCCAGATCTCCGGAATAAATCGTCATGTCATACTCATGGAACAAATCCTCCAAATCAACAGTAAAATCATCACTGGTCATGAACATGCCATTTTCATCCGTAAACTGCAACCGGATCGGGATTTCCTGATTCTCCACGACAGCAGGCTTAATACGGTAAATAAACCGATCATACGCCGTGCTGTTGTTTTCGTTGTCATGCGTGTCGTATCGTTCCAGTTCCCATGTTCTTGTTTCTCCAGCGTAGTTATAGGTGAACGTCAAAAATTTAGACAGGTCAACGATTTGCTTTCCGCTCTCAGTTGTAATGATATTCTCTTTGTCAACATGTTCAAGCAGCCACGCATTCACACTTTCCGGTAAATCAATATAGAAGCCAGGTGTCGGCAGTCCATTATTCACCGCGCCAATTTCGTTCCCACTGCCGTTTACCACGCTGTCATAGCTCTCGCCGCCGGTATAGATAGTGATGTCAGCAGGAGTTATGGTGACAGGTTCAATCTCCTCAAGCTCAATCACGTTGTACCAACTAAATGAGTAGTTTTGATAGACATTCCCCATCAATGGTCCGTTCAACGCAAACGCCATGTCAAAAACGGTCTCCTCGTTGCTGTTTAACGCATCTGCATACAGCAAATCTTTAAAATATTCATTTGCTTCCCCATAGGTTTCTTCATTCATCGTATAATCCGCAACATTGTGCGCGTTCGTAAAAGGATCATCCGCTGTATTAGTCTTCAGCTTTTCTATATTTTCCTGCCCAAATGCAAACTGGAACAGGCGCTGATACCAATGGTCATAGCTGATTTTTGCCAGCACTTCTGAGGGCCATTTTATTTGTACGTTCAAGTTTCCCTGAGCACTCCTCTGAGCATAAATGTAAGTGTTAAGCCAAGGATACTCACTAATATACTTTTGTAAGTCTTGCTCATTGACTGTATAAATGCCGTTATGAGTAACTCCTGAACTAAATAATATCGAAGATACCTCTTTTGGCTTTTCTAAATACAGTTCTTCCATTGATCCGCAATCCGTCTTGAGTTCCTTATTTAAGTACTCCAGCATATAACTATCCAACGGGTTTTCTCCCTCATACCCCTTCTCTTCCAGCTTATCAAAAATTTGACACATTTCCTCGAAGGTTACCGCTGCTGAAGACCCTTTCCCAAAAAGATCTTGATAGAAATATTTGGGGAGCATAGAGCCAACCGCAGTAATCGGGATATATTGGCCATCATACCCCAAGAACGGAAGCAGTGCACCTTCCTCCAAAGTGCCAAAATCATCGGTATCCGCTGTGCTCAATACAAAGCTGCCATCTTTATATTGATAGTTTTTTCCTGATTGATTTTTAATATGAACCTTAAACTTTTGAATAGCACCCGGCATGTAGGTAATGTTTTCGGCCTCCTGAATCACGCTACTAAAATCCAGAACAACATTAGAGGGAGCGGTCTCATTGATTGTGATATCCAAATGAATAATATTATTTGAATCCTTCTCTGTTTGAATCTCTATCCCATCCGACTGTTCCTTATACTCGACTTTACAAGTCTCCTCTGGAATATCTCCGGCGGACCCCTCCGGGACTTCCGCTGACACTGCCGGGGTCAGTGTCAACAACATACCCAGTGTCAGGAGCGTTGACAGCATTCGCTTTTTCATCTTATTATTTCCTCCCTTTCTTTCATCAAATCTGTTGGGCATTTTGATCCACAGCTATCTAAAGTCCTTTGATGTCAAAAGGTATACCTTTCGACACCTTTCAAAGAAAAGAAAAAAACCGTTAATTTTTATCGATTTGTCTCAAAGGAAAGAAAAAGCGCCTTGATTTTCCAGCTCTTTTACTGTAAAATGCAAAAAGACAGTCAGCTATCAAAAGGTATACCTTTTGATAGCTGACTTCTTATTATTTCTGACATAGTTTATCAAGAAAAAAATGACCTGTTCTCCATGAAAAAGGAGAACAGGTCACTCATATTTTTTACTTTCCTCGTTGTTTCTGATACCGCTCATAAATGATCCGCAGCCCGTCCACAATGAGCTGGCTGTCCACCACGTCGATCAGGTCCGTATTGTCCGCGATCAAACGGGCCAGGCCTCCGGTGGCCACCACCTTCACGCCGTCGCCGTATCCCATCTCCGCCTTGGTATGGCGGATGAGATACTCAATGGCGCCGATGTAACCCATGACAGAACCGGCCTGAATCTGGGCAATGGTGTTCTGGCCCAGGACGGAGGCGGGACGAATGAGCTCAATCCGAGGAAGCATGGCGGCCTGGCGGAACAGCGCGTCCGTGGAGACCCGGACCCCGGCCAAAATACTCCCGCCCAAATAGATCCCCTTCTCATCCAGGGCATCCACTGTGGTGGCGGTCCCAAAGTCCAGCACCACCAGAGGCTTTCCATACTTCTCCATCGCCGCCACACAGGAGACCGCCCGGTCCGCACCCAGGTGGTCCTCCCCTTCATACTGGATGCCCGGCGACACATCGTCATCAATGAGAATGGGCTTTTTTCCAAAATACTTGACAATGGCACTGGTGAGCGTATACATCACCTGGGGCACCACGGAGGCGATGATGATATCGCAGACCTGGTCCGTGGACAGATTGAACCGCCGAAAGTATTCACACACCGTCAGCCCAATCTCATCCGAGGTCCGGTTGGCGTCTGTCATCAGGCGAAAACTCCCCACGAGTTCCTTCCCCTCCAATAGGCCGAACACCATATTGGTGTTTCCTACATCAATGGCCATCAGCATGTCGTGTTTCCTCCTATTGCCTTACCAGGAATTCCCTTTTCCCGGTTTTCTGGCCGAATTTCCGGGAAACAGGAAGATGGAACGATCATAGCACACTCCTTGCGGTTTTTCCAGACCCAATTTTCTTTTTCTGCGTTCTGACAGGCACATCCATCTCCATCGGCTCATATAATGGGACAGCAATACCCGGAAGGAGACCATGTTATGCAAAATTTCGCAGATCAACTCAGTTCCAATCCCCAGGCCAAGCAGCTGTTGGAAAACCAGAAGGCCATCCGCCAGATGCTGGCCAACCCGGAGACCCGCAAGGTCCTCCAGTCCCTGCAAAAAAAGAACGTGGGCCGCCTGCAGGCCGCGGCGCAGTCCGCCCTGCAGGGGGATACCACTGCCCTGAGCAGCGTTCTGCAGGAGCTCTCGTCAGACCCCCAAGCGGCCAAGGCCATGGAGCAGCTGAACAAAACCTTAAACAAGTAATCCGCCTGGTCCGTTGGAAAGGAGGGGATTCCCCATGGCCGACTTTGAAGAAGCACTCAACTCTCTGCTGGCAGACCCTGACGCCATGGGACAGATCATGTCCCTGGCCGGAAAGCTGGGGATGGGGACGGAGTCCCCTCCTTCCCCCGGGGAAGCGGCCCCCCAGCCGGAATCCGCCGCCCCGCCCCCCTTCGCCCCAGAGCAGTTGGGGCAGATGGGCCGCCTGCTGGAGCTGTTCCAGGCCAGCCGCCAGTCCAACCAGGAGGCCGACGCCCTGATCGCCGCGCTCCGGCCCTTCCTGCGGGAGGAGCGCCAGAAAAAGCTGGACCAAGCCATCCAACTGGCCGGGCTGTCTCGGGCAGCCCGGCAGGCCTACCGCCTATGGAAAGAGGGTGAGCTCCATTTATAATGCCTACATACCAGGAGGCGGTCCCTATGAAAAAATCCCGGAGGAACATCCCCCGGGATTTGAGTCTATGTTTTCTTCCCTGCTGGGCTCCAAAGGCACCGGCGGGCTGTCCGGCCTGCTGGGCAAATTGGGGCTGGGAAAACTGGACAGCGGAGATATCCTTCTTCTGCTGATCCTCTTTCTCCTGTGGCGGGAAGGGGATCATTTTGATCTGGTCCTCCTGCTGGCCCTGGCCTTTCTATTCCTCCGGGACAGTGACACTTGAGCTCTCATGGAGGATGGTGCCGTCAGGCAGAGAAAAGACGATGCCATCCTCCAGCGGGGCACGCAGCTGGGTCTCCGTCATCTCATAGACCTTGGTATCCTCCTCATACGTCTCCGCCGCGCAGAGCAGCCCGGTATCCGTGTCAATCCAGTAGCGATCCAGGACGTCCTGGGACCGTTTCACCTCCACAAAGATACAGTACGCCTCGTTTTTCTCCTCATAGCTGGCCGCGCTAATCTGTTCTGTATCCAGCTCCAGCACATCCTCATAGGTGGGAATCCGCTGGGCCAGATCAGCGGTGTCATCCCCGGCGTCCACCTCCTGCCAGGCGCGGTCCCCGGCATACCAAAGGCGGAGCTTTCCCTCCCCCACCAGCCGGTATTGGGTGCTTCCCCCTGTGGTGATGGCCGTACGAACATACCCTCCGTCCGCCCAAATTTCCACCGGGTCGGCGGAGCTTCCTCCCGCCCAGAACAGACGGACGGTCAGTTGGCGATAATAACTCTCCGGGCGGGAGAGACTGGCGATGACACTCTGCACCGTATCCGGCCGAACCTCCACCGGCAAGAAGTCTCTCCCCTCCGTGCTCACAGCCTCCTGATTGACATCGGGGAGTACCACCTCCGGCGCACGTCCTGTCAGCGCGGGCAGGCCGAGGCTCACAAAGACCGCGGCAAACACAGTCACCGCAATGGCGAGGACCAAAATGGTCCGGTTCTTCTGGTCCATGGAACACAGCCCACCCCCTTTCCTGACTGCTCCAGACGATGGCCCATCATCCGGCGGAGAATTCCTCCGGCGGATGGCCCCGCAACCCCCGCTTCCACAGGATGGCGTCCACAATCCGCCGACAGGCCTGACCGTCTCCATAGGGATTGACCGCCTGGGCCATGGCGCGGTAGGCAGCCGGGTCGGTCAGCAGACGGGCGGCATGGCCGTAAATCACGTCTTCCTCCGTCCCCGCCAGCAGCACCGTTCCCGCCGCCACGGCCTCAGGGCGCTCGGTCTCCCGGCGCAGCACCAGAACGGGCCGGCCCAAGGCGGGGGGCTCCTCCTGCAGTCCGCCGGGATCCGTCATCACAAAGGCGGACCGGGCCATGACATTGTGCATTTCATCCGGGGTAAGAGGTTCGATCAAATGGATTCTGTCGTGGCCGGACAGGTGGGCCCGGGCCCCCTCCTGCACCACCGGGGACAGATGCACCGGATAGACAAGCTCCACTTGGGGGAAATCCTCCACGATCCGACGGAGGGCCCGCATGATGTTGGTCATGGGCTGCCCATAGTTCTCCCGCCGGTGGCAGGTCACCAAAATCACTTGTTTTCCCGTGTAGTCCAAGGTATTCAGCAGCTGGCTCCGGAAGCGATAGTCCGGCCGGACCGTCGTCTTCAGGGCGTCAATGACGGTATTCCCCGTGACGAAAACCCCCTCCCGGAGCCCCTCCCGGAGCAGGTTCTCCCGGTTTGCCCGGGTGGGGCAGAAATGGAACTCCGCCAAGTCGCCCACCAGGGTCCGGTTCATCTCCTCGGGGAAGGGGGAGTATTTGTCCCAGGTCCGCAGGCCCGCCTCCACGTGGCCCACCGCAATTTTCTGATAAAAGGCTGCCAGCGCCCCGGAAAAGGTGGTGGACGTGTCCCCATGGACCAAAACCAGGTCCGGCTTTTCCCGGGAAAAGACCTCCTCCATTCCCAGAAGGCACTTGCTGGTGATGGTGTACAGGCTCTGGCGAGCCTCCATGATATCCAGATCGTAGTCCGGTTGGATGGCAAACAGCTGGAGCACGTCGTCCAGCATCTGCCGGTGCTGGGCGGTGATGCAGCAGATGCTCTGAATCTCAGCTCTGCTCTCCAGTTCCTTTACCAGAGGGGCCATCTTCACCGCCTCCGGGCGGGTCCCGAAGATCGTCATGACTTTCAATGGCATGGTCATTGGACTCCTTTTCTTTTGTTTTTTCCTGGTGGTTCTCATTGTGGCTGAGAAAAATTTTCCCGGAGATCAGCCCCGCCAGGCACAACGCACACAGCAAAACCATGGCTTTCAAGGCCCCGCTGGTGGTGAGGACCACCGCGGACAGGCCCAAAATGGCACTGATCACGTAGAGGATGGCCACCGCCTGCTTTTGGTTAAAGCCCATGTCAATCAGCCGGTGATGCACATGACTGCGGTCCGGCGCCATGGGGCTCTGGCCCTTGGCCAACCGCCGCAGGATAGCAAAGCAGGTGTCAAACAGAGGCAGGCCCAGCATCAAGAAGGGCACCGCAAAGGAAATGATGGTGTAAAACTTGAATAGGCCCTGGATGGACACCGTGGCCAGGACAAAGCCCAGGAAGTAAAACATGCAAATCTTTTTGTCCCAAAGCATTTTCATCAGCATCGCCATTCCTACCGCTGGAAGCAGTCCGCCGCAGACGGTCAGTCCGTTCATTACGACCTCCGGAATCGCCTCCAACAGCGCGCTCACTGCATCAGACCCGAAGAGGATTCCCAGAAAGGCCACCAGAGAATACAGCGCCCAGTTTACCGTCCAAAGTCCATAATGTAAAAATATAATCTGTCTCTCTTTTCCTTCTGCCGCCAGACGGTCAAAGGTCTTGGCAAACATTCCTACAACAAAGATATACAGAACCGTCTTGATCTGAAGACCCAAAATACCGATGGGAAGCGCCAGAGTCAGCGCGACCTCCGACCCTTTGCCCAGCATAATCGCAAAAGCAGTTCCTACGGCTGTGGCGATTCCCGGCTCCGCCGCCGAGGCGCCTCCGATATTGACAACGCCCATGAACACTGCTTCCAGGGAAGCTCCGACAACCACACCGGTATGTAAATCTCCCAAAAATAATCCAACCAGCGGTCCGATGACGATCGGCCGGTTCAGCATCGTAAATCCGATCAGCTCTGCGCCGCCCACGCAGATAAACACAGCCAGTGCTACAAGAAATGCATTTAACATCTTTCTTCTCCCTTCTCTTAATTCCATTTATCTAGAACATCTTTTACCATTTTCTGCTCATCGTTGGGAACCTGCT
>ENA-OPAH01002459-OPAH01002459.1-human-gut-metagenome-genome-assembly--contig:-NODE-2459-length-10442-cov-3.618177_pt1 | contig 10442 bp, 7 predicted proteins | sample MGYA00241050_ERZ501416 | MGnify/ENA primary metagenome ERZ501416 (study PRJEB25962, sample SAMEA2042632) | human gut metagenome | biome: human gut; feature: human-associated habitat; material: faeces... | reverse complement strand
GTGGGACAGACGGGCGCGGCCCTTGGCGGGGCGACGGGCCAGGACCTTGCGGCCGTTGGCGGTTGCCATTCTCTTGCGGAAACCGTGGACCTTCTGGCCGTGCAGCTTCTTGGGCTGATAGGTACGTTTCGTTGCCATGTTGAGACACCTCCTGTCAGAATTGCGGCCCTTTTGAGGGCGGCACTTACTCGACACCGCCTAAAGGGCGGCGCAGTAAACAGATCAAGACCGCATGATCGCGGCGCAACCGATATTATACAGACTGTTTGAAAATATGTCAACTAAAACTTAAAAGTTTTGCGAAATTTCCGTATTTTTTTCTTTTTTCAGTTGCGATTCTCGAAAATTTCAAAATCTGGTGTCCCATGCTGTCCAAAGCCGCTATATCTTGTTGCCTGTGCAGGCGGATCTCCTTGGTTCTTATTATTAGAATAAGTGTTGTAATTTCCGGCTGTCTTTGGTATAATAAAGCGTACTGCCATGTCTATTTTTTACTAGAGAGAGGTGTTTCCTTTTGAATTCCGTCGCCGACGTGTGGGACAATGTACTATCCCAGCTGAAGGGCGAGCTCTCGGAGACCACCATCGCCACCTGGTTCGACGAATTGGAGGCTGTGGACATCCAGGGCAATACGTTTATCCTCCACTGTTCCAACGACTTTAAAAAAGGCTATATCGAGTCCCTGTTCATGAAAAACATCAAGGCCTCCCTTCACGACATTTTCTCCACGGATTTTGAAGTGAAGATTCTGGACGACCTGGATTACGCAGAGCTCAAGGATAACCGCCCGCACCGCCAGAGTGAGCGGTTCACTTCCGCGGAGTTCACATTCGAGACCTTCGTGGTGGGCCCTTCCAACAAGCTGGCTTATGCCGCCTCCGTCTCCGTGGCGGAGCATCCTGCTCAGAACTACAACCCCCTGCTGATCTACGGGGACTCCGGCCTGGGCAAGACCCATCTGATCTATGCCATCGCCAACGTCATCCGCCGGAACGACCCCCGGGCCAAGATCGCTTACGTCAAGGGCGACGACCTGACCAACGAGCTGGTGGATGCTATCCGGGAGGGTAAGACTGCGGAGATGCGGGAGAAGTACCGTCAGGCGGACCTGCTGCTGGTGGACGACATCCACTTCATCGCCGGCAAGGAGCAGACCCAGGAGGAGTTCTTCAACACCTTCAACAACCTGTACGAGGCCGGCCGCCAGATCGTCCTGACCTCGGATCGGCCCCCCTCCGACATGCTGCGCCTGGAAGACCGGCTGCGCACCCGCTTTGAGTGGGGCCTGACCGCCGATGTGCAGCCGCCGGATTTTGAGACCCGCGTGGCCATCGTCAAGCGCAAGGCAGAGCTTTTGCATCTGGACCTGCCCGAGGATGTGGCCGAGTTCATTGCCAACCACCTGAAGAACAACATCCGCCAGCTGGAGGGCGCTGTAAAAAAACTGAACGCCTACTACATGCTGGAGGGCATCCAGCCGGTCATCAGTGTGGCCCAGAATGCCATCAAGGACATCCTCAACGAGACCCAGCCGGTGCCCGTGACCATCGAGAAGATCATCGGCGAGGTGTCCCGCACCTTCAACGTCTCCCCTGCCGACATCCGCGGCACCAAGCGCAACGCCAACGTTGCCTCTGCCCGCCGTGTGGCCATCTACATCCTGCGCGAGGTCACCGGCATGAGCATGGAAGAGATCGGCCGTGAATTCTCCGGCCGTGACCACTCCACCATCGTCTACTCCCTCAAGACCATGGAGCGGGACATGAAGAACGACCAGCACCTGCGCGAGACCGTGAGCGACATCATCAAGAACGTGAAGGCCTGACCGCAGAAATCGAGCAAAAGTCGTACTCATTTATGAGTGAAACCCCAAAATATGGGGAGAAAACGGAACAAAACGGGGAAAAAGAACCTATATCTTGTGGTAAAAACGCAAACCTTTCCACACTTTCCACAGAGTTTTCAACATTCAACCTTCGTTCTCCACATGGTCTGTGGAAAGAAAGACCTATTCCAACCTTTCCACGATCCATTCACAACACATTCACAATCCCGTGGAAACCAAAACCCCCGCATTCCGACAAGGCTTTTCGGGGTTTTCCACAAGTTCCCCACTCCCTACTACGGTTACTACAACAAGTTCAATAAGATAGACCGGTTCTGAAACTGTTTTCAAACACAAAACAACATCAGAAACGAAAAACAAAGGAGAGAATTCAGTTTGAACATCGTATGTGATAAAGTTCTGCTGAGCGCAGCCATCGATGGTGTGTCCAAAGCCGTCACCATGCGTTCTGCCATCCCTGTGCTGGAAGGTATCCTGCTGAAAGCCGAAGGCTTCCAGCTCAACCTCACCGGCTACGATCTGGAAATGGGCATCGTGACCACCATCGAAGCCAATGTCAAGGAAGCCGGCGAGGTAGTGCTGAATGCAAAGCTGCTCAGCAGCATGATCAGCCGGATGCCCGCCGGTCAGGTCAGCATCCTCTCTGCCGAGAACGGCAAGACCACCATCCAGAGCGGCGTAGTCCAGTTCGAGATCCAGTCCATGCCGGCCAACGATTTCCCCGAGCTGCCCAATACCGGAGCGGAAGAGACCCTGACCATCAAGACCGGCGTGCTGAAAGATATGATCGATCGTACGTTATATGCTGTCAGTCAGGACGAGAAAAAGCCCGCCCACACCGGTGAGCTGTTCGAGATCCTGCCCGACAAGCTGACTGTGGTGGCACTGGACGGCTACCGTCTGGCCATCGTGGAGCGCCCGGTAACGGCGGTAAAGGATATCCGCATCATCGTGCCCAGCAAGACCATGACCGAGGTCGCCCACCTGCTGCCCAACGACGACGAAGAGCCGGTGCACATCAGCGCCAACCGCCGCTATGTGGTCTTTATGGCCGGCGGCTACACCATCATGAGCCGCCTGATCGAGGGCGAGTTCCTCAACTACCGCAACGTGATCCCCGCCGACAGTCGCACCCGCGTGACCATCGACACCAAGGAGTTCATCGAGACCATCGAGCGTGCTTCGCTGATTATTACAGAGCGTTTAAAAAATCCTCTCCGCATCTCCTTTACAGAGGGTAGAGTCGTGGTGCGCTGCCAGACCAACCTTGGCCGCGTGGTGGACGAGTTCAACGCCGACTGCGAGGGCGACGAAGTGGAGATCGGCTTCAACAACCGCTATCTGCTGGATGCGCTGCGCAACGCCCGCACCGAGAAGGTCCGCATGGAGATCAGCGGCCCTCTGAGCCCGGTCAAGGTGCTGCCTGCCGAGGGCAACGACTTTTTGTATCTGGTGCTGCCGGTGCGCTTCAAGAACGATTAAGAGGGCGAAATTATGCAGAAAATTCTCATCCATACGGAATTTATCAAGCTGGATGCCCTGCTGAAATATGCAGGCCTGTGCGAGACCGGCGGCGAAGCCAAGGAGCTGGTGCAGGGCGGTGCCGTGAAGGTGAACGGCGAGGTGTGCACCATGCGCGGCAAGAAGTGCCGTGCCGGTGATGTGATCGAGCTGGACGGCCAGACCGTGGAAGTGGGTCAGGGCCAGTAATGCGTCTGCTTTCACTGGAAGTTGCGAATTACCGCAATATTGCGGCAGCGCAGCTGGAACCTGGCCGGGAGCTGACCGTGATCTGCGGCAACAATGGTCAGGGCAAAACGAACCTGCTGGAGGCCATTTGGCTGCTGACCGGCGGCAAAAGCTTCCGGGGCGGCAAGGATGCCGAGCTTGTGCGCCGCGGAGAAACATTCGCGGTACTGGAGGCCGTCACCCAGCGCACCCGGCAGGAGGATCAGGAACCGGACGAACCGGCAAATGTGCGCATTACGGTGGGCACGCCGGATGCACAGCGCCCCGGCCGGTATGCATCGGTCAACGGTTCTCCGCCCAAGCGGGCGGCGGGCCTTGCGGGCAGCTTTCCGGCTGTGGTGTTCGACCCCGGGCACCTGAGCCTTGTAAAAGGTGCACCGGAAGGACGGCGGCGGTTTCTGGACGCGGCGCTGTGCCAGCTGTACCCCGGCTACCTGGCGGCGGAACGGCGGTATTTACGCGTGGTAGCGCAGAAAAATGCGTTGCTGAAAGCGTATGACATCACCCCCGGCGGGGATGTTCTGCTGGAAACCTACAACGAAGCGCTTGTGACCTATGGCTGCGAAGTCATGCGGCGGCGTGCGGGGTATCTGGACCAGCTGGCCCCGGCGGCAGCGGCGAACTACCGTGATATTTCCAGCGGGGCAGAAAAGCTGGAGATCCAATACTGCCCCTGCTGCGATCCGGGCAGCCCGGAAGCGCTGGCGGCCAAGCTGCGCGAGGTGAAAAACACCGAGCTGCGGGCAGGCTTTTGCCTGACGGGGCCCCACCGCGAGGACCTGGAAATTTTAATTGACGGCCAGCCGGGAAAAATTTATGGCAGCCAGGGCCAGCAGCGCAGTGCGGTGCTGAGCATGAAGCTGGCGGAAGCCAGCGTGGCGGGCGAGGTGCTGGGCGAACATCCGGTGATGCTGCTGGATGATGTGCTCAGTGAATTGGATGACGCACGCCAGACGTATCTATTGACTCGCATTGAGGACAAGCAGACATTTGTGACCACCTGCGATTCCGCCGCCTTTGCCCGAACCAACGGCAAGCTGGTCTTTGTAGACCACGGAACCGTGCGGGAGGGTTGAGGTTTTGCTTTACGGGGGATTTTGTCCCCTTTTTTGAAAAAAAAGGGAACCGGAAAAAACTTTTAATCATCTTTATAATAATAGAAAACTAAAAGTAAAACGCAGTCTTAAAATAAGAGCTGATGAATGCAAAGCTCAAAATGAAAACATTACAAAAATTGACGCGATGCGGAAATAAAATTTCTGAATTTTGAGACGACCAAAGGGCGGCGCAGAGTGCCATCCCATTCCTGAACCGTGATCCCCAAAAGACAAACCCGGCAGTTTGTTCTGCCTCCAATCCCTAATTTCTCATTACTAATTATCATGTATCTTCACTTAGGTCAGGATTTTATCGTAAATACGCGGGACGTCATCGGGGTGTTTGACCTGGATACCGCAACCGATGCGGGCCAGAAGGCAAAGATCACCGATGAATTCCTGCGGCATGCCCAGCAGGAAGGGGCTGTTGTGGATGTGAGCGGCAGTATGCCAAAAAGCTTTGTCCTGACAGATTTCCCCGATGATACGGTTTATATTACCCAGATATCCACCGCCGCCATCCGCAACCGCGCGGCAAAGTTTGATATGGGGCAGTAAAACTGCAGAAAAACGTTAGGCGGACAAAAAAGCGTCTATAATTTTTACAGATACAAAAATGCACCCCAGATATACCAAAGAGCAGGTTTTACCCTGATAACGGCAGAAATGCCGGTTTAAGCTTTTGAAAAAAAGCTGCCGAAATCCCCGCACCTCGTAAGAAATGGGAGGAAAGTTCATGTCAGAAGAAATCATCACCGAAACCAACCGCGAAACGGCGACCGACCATGAGTACGGCGGCGCGCAGATCCAGGTCCTGGAAGGGCTGGAAGCTGTGCGCAAGCGCCCGGGCATGTATATCGGTTCCACAGGCCCTTCCGGTCTGCATCATCTGGTTTATGAAATCGTGGATAACTCCATCGATGAAGCTCTGGCCGGGTACTGCACCCATATTGAAGTGACCATCAAGCCGGGCAATATCATTGAAGTCAGTGATAACGGCCGCGGTATCCCGGTGGATATCCAGCCCAAACTGGGCATCCCGGCTGTCACGGTCGTGTATACCGTGTTGCATGCCGGCGGCAAGTTTGGCGGCGAGGATTCCGGCTACAAAGTGGCTGGAGGTCTGCACGGCGTCGGCGCCAGCGTTGTAAACGCGCTGAGCGAATGGCTGGTTGTGCATGTGCGCCGTGACGGCGCCGAGTACGAGCAGAGTTTCAAGCGCGGAAAACCGGATGGAGACCTGAAAAAGATCGGTGTGGCGGCATCTACGGGTACCACCGTTACTTTTAAGCCAGACCCGGAAATGTTCACCGAAACCACCGAATACGATTATGAGATCCTGCTCAAGCGCCTGCGGGAAGAAAGCTTCCTGAACGCCGGTGTGCGCATTACCCTGACGGATGAGCGCCCCGAAAGCATTGAGAAAAACGACGGTGTACCGCCGCAGGAATCCATGTGCTATGAGGGCGGCGTGCGCAGCTTTGTGCAGTATCTGCATGAAAAGCGCGACCTGACCCCGCTGCACCCGCAGGTCATCTATATGAAAGGCGAAGCCAACGGTGCTGTGGCCGAAGTTGCTTTGCAGTACTGCGACAGCTACAACGAGCTGATCCTTTCTTTTGCCAACAACGTGCACACCCCGGAGGGCGGCACCCACGAGGAAGGCCTGAAAACCGCGCTGACCCGCGTGTTTAACGAATTTGGCCGTGCCAAGGGCTACCTGAAGGAAAAGGATGAAAACTGGCAGGGCAGCGATGTGCGCGAAGGTATGATCGCCGTTGTTTCCGTCAAGCTGCAGGAAGCGCAGTTTGAGGGCCAGACCAAAGCCAAGCTGGGCAACACCTACATCAAGACGCTGGTTTCCAACATTGTGTACAACAAGCTCAGCGAATTTTTGGAAGAAAACCCTGCTGTTGCCAAGGCTGTGTTTGAAAAGGTGACCCAGGCAGCCCGCGCCCGTGCCGCAGCCAAAAAGGCCCGCGACTTGGTGCGCCGCAAGAGTGCGCTGGAAAGCAACCGTATGCCGGGCAAACTGGCAGACTGCCACGAGAATGACCCCGCCAAGACCGAAATCTTCATCGTCGAGGGTGACTCTGCTGGCGGCTCTGCCAAGCAGGGGCGTGATTCCAACATCCAGGCAATCCTGCCGCTGTGGGGCAAGATGCTGAACGTGGAAAAAGCCCGCGCCGACCGCATTTACGGCAACGACAAGCTGATGCCGGTTGTGACGGCACTGGGCACGGGAATTGGCGATGAATTTGACATCAACAAGGTGCGGTACCACAAGATCTTTATCATGGCTGATGCTGACGTTGACGGCTCCCACATCTGCACCCTGATGCTGACCTTCTTCTTCCGTTACATGCGGCCGCTGATTGAACACGGGTATGTGTATGTGGCACAGCCGCCGCTGTTCAAGCTGCAAAAGGGCAGCACCGTCAAGTATGCGTACAACGAAGACGAAATGAAGCAGCTTTCGGCTGAGATGCCGGGCGCCAAGGTGAACCGCTACAAAGGCCTTGGTGAGATGAACCCCGACCAGCTGTGGGAAACCACCATGAACCCTGATAACCGCGTGATCGTGCAGATCAAGATCGAAGATGCCGAGCGCGCCGACGAGGCGTTCAGCATCCTGATGGGCGAGCAGGTGGAACCCCGCAAGGAGTTCATTGAGCGCAACGCCAAGTATGCACGTCTGGACGTTTGATTCGCGGCTTTTTTGGCGGCTTTTTTGAAAAAAAGCCTGGCAAAAAACTTTAATCATTTGGGTTAAAGAAAAGGCGGCAGGGGAGAGGGAGCAAAAAGCCCGCAGGTTTTGGAACGGTCAAGACCGTTCCCTACGGGGCAGGGCGAATGGCGGCCCCTGTAGGGGCGCACATTGTGCGCCCGCTGCGTGTGGGCAATCTATTACCACCCCGGATTACGGTGGAAATTTCCGCTGCCGCCAGACGCTGATGAATTTTGTTTTTGATATTTTGATGATAGAGTGAAGATTTTCGGTGAAGCTTTTGCAAAAGGGCTTTGAAACAATCCGAAAGGTGAGTTGAATGGAAGAAAATGTTATCATGGTGCCCGGTTCGGGCACGAAGGTCATTGTGCGCGATGTCAAGCAGGAGATCGAAACGGCATTTTTGGATTATTCCATGTCCGTTATCGTATCCCGTGCCTTGCCGGATGTGCGCGATGGCCTGAAGCCCGTACACCGCCGCATCCTGTACACGATGCACGAGCGCGGCAACGACCCCAGCCACCCGTACCGCAAGTCTGCGGATACGGTTGGTGCTGTGCTGGGTGCTTACCACCCCCACGGCGACGCCAGTGTGTATGACGCGATGGTGCGTCTGGCACAGGATTTCAGCCTGCGTTATCCGCTGGTTGACGGCCAGGGCAACTTTGGTTCCGTGGACGGCGACCCCCCGGCTGCTTACCGTTATACCGAAGCCCGCATGTCCAAAATTGCATGCGAAATGCTGACGGATATTGATAAGGATACCATTGACTGGGACCCGAACTTTGACGAAACCAAGAAGGAACCCCACATGCTGCCCAGCCGGTTCCCCAACCTGCTGGTCAACGGCAGCCAGGGCATTGCGGTCGGCATGGCCACCAACATCCCGCCGCACAATCTGCGCGAAGTCGTCAGCGGCATGATTGCCCTGATTGATGACCCGGAAATTGATCTGGCGGGCCTGATGGAGCACATCAAGGGACCCGATTTCCCCACCGGCGGCGTGATTATGGGACGCAGCGGCATCCGTGCGGCATATGCCACAGGCCGCGGCAAGATCACCCTGCGTGGCCGTGCCGAGATCGTGGAGAAGAAGAACGGCCGGTATGAGATTGTGATCACCGAGATCCCCTACATGGTCAACAAGACCCGCCTGCTGGAATCCATCGGCGACCTGGTCAAAGATAAGCGCATTGAGGGTATCAGCGACCTGAACGACCTGTCCTCCAGCCGCACCGGCATGAAGATCCTGGTCGAAATCAAGAAGGACGCCAACCCGCAGGTAGTGCTGAACCAGCTCTACCGCTACACCCAGCTGCAGGACACCGTGGGTGTAATCATGCTGGCGTTGGATGACGGCGTGCCCAAGATCATGAGCCTGAAGACCATGATGCAGCGCTATCTGGACTTCCAGTTCCAGGTCATCCGCCGCCGCACGGCATATGAGCTGAAAAAGGCCCAGGACCGCGAGCACATCCTGGAAGGTCTGCGCAAGGCTGTGGATATTGTGGATGAGATCATCGCCACCATCCGCGCCTGCAAGGGCGGCTTTGCAGAGGCAAAGGCGGCCATTATGGAGCGTTTCGGCTTCGACGACCCGCAGGCCGATGCTATCGTAAAACTGCAGCTGGGACGTCTCGCAGGCCTGGAAATCCTCAAGATCGATGAGGAGTTGGGCCAGCTGCGCGCCAGCATTGAAAATTACAAGGATATCCTGTCCAACGACGCCCACACCATGGAGATCGTCAAGACCGACCTGACGGCTCTGGCCGACAAGTACGGTGACGACCGCCGCACCTCCATTGAGGCGGTTTCCGGCGAAGTGGACATTGAGGACCTGATCCCCGAAGAGACCTGCGTCTTTACCCTGACCCATGAAGGTTACATCAAGCGCACGGCGGTGGACACCTACAGTGCCCAGAACCGCGGCGGCCGCGGTGTGGCCGGCATGACCCAGAAAGACAATGACTTTACCGAGGAACTGTTTGTTGGCTCCACGCATGACTACATGCTGTTCATGACGGACAAGGGCCGTGTGTACCGCCTGAAAGGCTACCAGGTAGCCGAGGGCAGCCGCACCGCCAAGGGCAGCCACATTGCCAACCTGCTGCAGCTGCAGGAGGGCGAGAAAGTTACCATCATGATGCGCCAGCCCGCCAACATGGACGAGGATGCCAGCTACATCACAATGGTAACGCGGCAGGGCCTGATAAAGCGCACGCCGCTTTCCCAGTTCCGCAACATCCGCAAGGGCGGCCTGAACGCCATTGCGCTGAACGAGGACGATGCCCTTGTCTGGTGCCACCTGACAGGCGGCGAGGACGAGCTGATCGTGGCCACTCATGATGGTGCCGCCATCCATTTCAGCGAGGCTGGAGCGCGCGCTATGGGCCGCACAGGCCATGGTGTGCGCGTCATCAAGCTGCGTGATGGTGACTATGTTGTGGGAGTGGGCGTCTGCCGCCCCGGCGCAACCGTGCTGACCGTCACCGAGGACGGCAAAGGCCGCCGCAGCCTGATTGATGACTACCGCATTACCAAGCGCGGTGGTCTGGGCATCCGCAACTACACCCGCGGCGGTGTGGCAGGCATCAAGATTGTGGATGACACCGATGACCTGATCCTCATCAGCCAGGACGGTATTCTGATCCGCATGCACGCCAATGACATCAACGTGCAGTCCCGCTATGGCAGCGGCGTGCGCGTGATGCGCCTGATTGGCGAGGACAAGGTAGCCGTGCTGGCCCGCGTGGACCGCGATGCCACCGCCGAAACAGCCAAGCCGGAGGATGATGGCGAGACTGACCCGACCCCTGAAGAACTGGAAGCCATTGCCGCAGCCGAAGCCGCCGAAGAGGCTGCTGAGGACGCCGCACCGGACACTGAGGGCGAGGACGAAGAATAATTGGAGTGACGAGGTTCCTTCTTTGAAAAGAAGAAACCGAAGAAACTTTAATACAGGATAAGATAAAGGCAATACCGCATAATTCTAAGTGCCGATACGGCGAGCGAGGTGCGGCAG
>ENA-OPAH01002452-OPAH01002452.1-human-gut-metagenome-genome-assembly--contig:-NODE-2452-length-10455-cov-4.630673_pt1 | contig 10455 bp, 8 predicted proteins | sample MGYA00241050_ERZ501416 | MGnify/ENA primary metagenome ERZ501416 (study PRJEB25962, sample SAMEA2042632) | human gut metagenome | biome: human gut; feature: human-associated habitat; material: faeces... | reverse complement strand
ACGGTATGACAATGCTATTACCAAAAAAATGACAAATTCTTCATAGAAATGACAGATTTCGGCCTTGTAAAACTGCACTTGACGAACAAGTGTACTATCCTCTATAATTTATTTCTAAGTATATGTTATAAGAATGGAGGGTTACACATGGCACGTGGTGCTGGAAAAAATAATTGGGCACTTTTTCTCTTAGTATTGGCAGGTATCGTGATCGGAAGTTTTATCGCACAGGCTACTGCAGGTATCTCTGCTCTTTCCTGGTTAAACTACGGCAAAAACTTTGGGTTTACAACTCCTTTTGTCCTAGATCTGGGAATTTTGGTATTAACGTTCGGACTCAAGATCAAAATTACCATCGGAAGTATTCTTGGTATTTTGATCGCAACGATCATTTATCATTTTATCTAAATGTCATAATAACGATGCAAAATTCATAAATGACAAAATCATTGCTAACGAAAAGAATATCAAAAAAAGCTGCAGGCATTACAAGGTACACCGTAATGCCTGCAGCTTTTTCAATTAAAAATCATACTACTATATATTATTTGTGTGCTCTGTAGTAATTAATGAGGCAGCCCTTTGTAATGATATCACGCTCATCATCTGTCAGTGCTCCTAAGCTCAAAGTAAATTCTTTCATATCTTTACCGACTACATAAGCCTTGATCTCATCCTGCTTCTCTTCTACCGCTTTCTTAATATCTTTGACGAAGATATAATCACCATTCTCAAATGGGATCTCATCCGGATACAAGAATGGAAGCATACCCCAATTGATCAGATTAGAACGATATCTCTTAGTTGCATACTCCTTTGCAATATTTGCGAGACCGCCTAATACTTTCTGACAGGACGCTGCCTGCTCACGCGCAGAACCGTCGCCCGGCTTCACCGCGAAAATCGTACTTCCGAAGCCAAGTGTTCCCGGCTTCATCTCTTCGCCAAACGTTTTCTCCGGAAAAGCTGCACGGATCGCATCCATTACCGGGCGCAGTTCTTCGACTGCCTCAACCGGACATGTGCCCTCCTCGACTGCTTTCTGTGCCTTCTGGATCTCCTTTGCACGTCCCACGTACTGCGGGTCTTTTCTGGAAAGTGCAAACTCTGCCAGTCCCAGTGGGTTGGAACGGAAAGAGGATGTCTCACCAGAAGGAATCAGCTCGTCCGTTGTGGTCACCGGATCGTGAATCTCGGAAACAACTTTCAGCACAAGATTCTCCGGAAGTGGGCTCATAGCCGGCCAGTCCTTGATATTTGGTCCAAACTGGATCTCTACGTCCGGATCTGCCACACCCTTGCTGTCAAATACACGGTTTTCATAAATGGTCTTATCAAAGAAGTATTTCGGCTTGCTGTAGTTTACATCAATATCGGTAGCTGCGGTAAGGAATCCCTTATTTGCAGCGGTTGCAGCGATAGAACGCGCATCCATCAGTGCTACGGAAGCAACCTGTCCGTTCTGTACCTTAGAGCCCTCTCGATTCGGGAAGTTACGTGTAGAATGACGGATAGAAAATGCATTATTTGCAGGTGTATCTCCGGCACCAAAGCACGGTCCGCAGAATGCAGTCTTGACAATGGCACCTGTCTCCAACAGATTGGCAACGGCACCGTTCTTAACAAGTTCCATATAAATCGGAGTGGAAGCCGGGTAAACACTCAGCGTAAACTCGTCCGCTCCAATGGAAGTGCCCTTTAAGATGTCTGCTGCATCGCAGATATTTTCAAATCCACCACCAGCACATCCGGCAATGATACCCTGATCTACATACAGTCTTCCGTTCTTTACTTTGCTCTTTAAGTCAAGTTCTACTTTTCCATCGAAACTTACCTGTGCACGCTTCTCGCAGTCATCAAGAATATCCATCAGGTTTGCATTTAATTCCTCGATCGTGTATGTATTGCTTGGATGGAACGGCATGGCGATCATTGGCTTAATCTCGCTTAAATCAAGTTCGATAAAGCTGTCATAGTATGCAGTTTCTCCCGGATTCAGTTCCTCGAAATCTCCGGTTCTTCCGTGAATCTCATAGAATTCCTTCACCTGGTCATCGGTTCTCCAGATAGAGGACAGACAGGTGGTTTCTGTTGTCATAACATCAACACCAATACGGTAATCAACACTCAGATTGGATACGCCCGGTCCGACAAACTCCATCACTTTATTTTTTACAAATCCGTTGGCAAATACTTCACCGATAATGGCAAGCGCGATATCCTGCGGTCCGACACCCTTCTGCGGGGTACCTGTCAGGTAAATGCCGACAACTCCCGGCATATCAATATCGTAGGTTTTATTCAAAAGCTGCTTTACAAGCTCCGGACCACCTTCTCCAATTGCCATGGTTCCCAGTGCCCCGTAACGGGTATGGGAGTCTGATCCAAGGATCATCTTTCCGCCGCCTGCAAGCATTTCCCTTGCGAACTGGTGAATAACGGCCTGATGAGGAGGAACATAGATTCCACCATATTTCTTTGCACATGTCAGTCCAAACATATGGTCATCTTCGTTGATGGTTCCACCGACTGCACACAGACTGTTGTGACAGTTGGTGAGTACATAAGGAATCGGGAACTTCTCAAGACCTGATGCCCTGGCGGTCTGGATGATGCCGACAAATGTAATATCATGGGAAGTCAGCTTATCAAATTTGATCTGCAGTTTTTCCATGTTGCCGGATGTATTGTGACTCTTTAAAATTCCATATGCAATGGTTTGTTTCTTTGCATCTTCCGGTGTAACAGTCTTTCCTGTCTTTGCATTGACAGCAGCTGCCGCTTCCGGTGAATTAATGACAACATCCCTGCCGTTGACCAGGTATGCGCCGTTCTCATATAACTTCATAGTTTCCTCCTTGTTTTCGAAATCATGGTTAATGGTAATTATATAATAAAATGTATTTTTATGCAACGACTGCAAACGTAATGGATGCCGCAAACAGATCGCCATCTACCAGGATTGCAAACTCACCGCCCATCAGCTGTGTAAGATTCTTTGCAATGGACAGTCCAAGACCGCTTCCCTCTGTCGTGCGGGATTCCTCTCCCCTCACAAAACGCTCCGTCAGGTCTTTCCTCGCCGCTCCCTGTTCCGGCAGCGGATTTTTCGAAATATTTTTGATACGGAAAACCGCATGGTTCTCCTCTACTTCCAGATCTACATAAACCCGGGTATTTTCGAGTGCATATTTTGCCGCATTGGTATACAGATTTTCAATTGCACGGTAGAGCTGCCGTCCGTCTGCCCGGATCATCACCGAATTGTGCGGCAGTTTCGTCACAATGGTCAGCCCCCGTGCCTCAAAACGTTCATTGAACTCACCACCCGTCTGGTACAGCAGTTCTACCAGATCGATGGTCTGCATATCCAGCTGGATATTTCCGGAACTGATCTTTGATGCTTCGACCAGATCCTCTGTCAGCTGTTTCAGCCGCTGGGATTTTTCATCCAGAACCCGGATATAATTACGTGCATTTTCGTTTTCCAGGTTTTCACGTTTGAGCAGATCCACATAATTGACAATGGAAGTAAGCGGTGTTTTGATATCATGGGAAACATTCGTGATCAGGTCTGCCTTCATCCGTTCATTCCGGATCCGCTCCTGAATGGCTTCGCTCAGCCCTGCACGGATATTATTCACAGAAGCTGCAATGCCTCTTTCCTGTCCGTGAAACTGTTCCACATCCAGTGTCGTATCCAGTGCCCCTGCCGCAATTTTTTCAATTGCATGCTGGATCTCATATCTTTCGCGCGCCTTACGCGTACACAGTCTGGGATTCTGTCCGGAGATAAACACCCGTCTCAGGAAGCTTCCTGCCTGATAGATCAGACTGTATGTCAGAAGGGTATTGTTTTTGACCCGCCGGACAATGCTCAAATAAAACAGCAGGAATACAACATCGACCAGATACCCGACTGTTCCGACCGCTACCATCAGTCCGGACAGTTCAAACTGGATGTCATGGAGATTTCTCCCCAAAAAGAGCACAAGATAAATGAATGCCACAAAAAGCACCATCTGGATATCCGTATAAATTTTATCAATCCAGGTCAGGTAAATGGTTGCATCCTCCTCTGACCGGCGCCCTGCAACACCTGTCAGATAGGCAAGGAATACAAAGCTTCCGACCATGCCGATCACCATAAACAGGCTGAGAATACCCAGCCCTCCGATATGTCTGCGCAGATTGTATCCGATCCCATAGATTCCGCAAAGCATCATAATCAGGAACATCTGATGCATGACAATGGCTACGCCCTTTTTTCCGCTGGAGAATTCTTTCATAGACAGCTACGCCCCCGCTTCGATTTTATAGCCGACACCCCAGACCACTTTCAGATACCGCGGTTCTTTCGGATTGATTTCGATTTTTTCCCGGATATGCCGGATGTGGACAGCAACTGTATTGTCAGCGCCAATTGCTTCTTCATTCCAGATTTCCTCATAAATCTGACTGATGGAAAATACTTTTCCTTTATTTTTCATGAGAAGCAGAAGAATGTTGTATTCGATCGGAGTCAGTTTGACCTCTTCCCCATCTACCGTAACTTTTTTTAATTCATCGTTAATAACCAGACCGCCGGCTTCATAAACGGCATCACCGGAAGGAGTGCTCGAAAGTGTGGTATAACGCCGCAGCTGTGACTTCACACGGGCAACCAGTTCCAGCGGATTAAACGGCTTGGTCACATAATCGTCCGCCCCCACGTTCAGCCCCAGAATCTTATCCGCATCTTCTGTCTTGGCAGACAGGATGATAATGGGAATGCTGCTTGTTTTACGTGCCTGGAATGTCGCACGGATTCCATCCAGTTTCGGCATCATCACGTCGATCACCATCAGATCAATTTTCTTTGTGCGAAGCATATCCAGAGCCTGTTCCCCGTCATATGCTTTTACTACCTGGTATCCTTCCTGAATCAGGTAAATCTCAATTGCGTCTACAATTTCCTTGTCATCATCACACACCAGAATCGTCATGCGGATGTCCTCCTATCAGGTTCTTGATCTTGTTCTGAAAGCCGGCGGATTTTTCTTTTTCTTCTGCTGCTTCCTGTTCTTCCTGTTCATCTTTCCACTTAAAATAATCAGCATCCAGATTCACACGCAGTTGTTCTTCCAGCTGCTTTAACTCTTCATCGTCATCTTCTACCGTAACCGGTGCCGGAATCTCCGGCTTCGGCGACAGCTTCTTTGGTTTTTCCACCGGCTTTTCCACTGGCTTTTCTACTGGTTCTTCCGCAAGGTCTTCTACCGGTTCTTCCGGTACGGAAAGTCCCAGCTTATCCAGATATTCCTGGTTAATCTTAATATCGGTCTGCCGGTTTGCGTAAATTGCTTTTTCTTCCCGCTTCTCCTGCTCGTACTCCGGTCTTCCTTCCATCTTTTCCTTCTCAATCTCGCGGTTCCGTTCCTCGATGATCTTTAAGTACTTTTCGGTATCAACCAGATCCTGCAGCTGTCCTTTGAGTTCAGATTTGTTGGTTCTTAATTCCTGTTCTTCTTTTTCCATCTGTTCTTTAATTTCCTGATAGATGGCACCGACCTTTTTGTCCGCCTCCTGCATGATATCCTGCATACGGTTTAACGTTTCATCCATATACATGACAGATGCCGCATAAATGTCCTCTGCCTTACGGCTTGCATCCCAGATGATCTGATCTCCCTTTTTATGGAAATCGCGCTCTGCCTTGTCACGGCTTCGAATGGTCAGCTCGTATTCATCCATAATCTGATAAATACAGGTATTTAATTCTGCCAGCAGATCAATCACCTGCTGCTTATCTATGATAACTTTACTCGGCTCTTTCGGATACGGCTCACTCTTCGACAGCAAAACGTGAAGACTGCGCAGTACCTTTTCCGTATTGTCCTGTGCTCCCATGTGTCCTGATTCCTTCCATAATAGATAATTCCGTACTTTCTATTATAATCAATCCCCCTATAATACGCAATATTTTAGATTCTTAGGTTTTTCTAAAATTTTAGTACACAAAACTTTATTTTTTGCAGACACAAGGTTATAATATTTTTTTGAAAATGAACCTGTTTAATAAAGGATATATACTATGAATATCGTCAAAACTTACGGAAATTATATTAAAAAATATGCCGGCACCCACCCGGCAGTTTCCCGCAAAATGATTGACATCGGATTACATCTCGAACAGTTCCGGACGGAACATTTTGCAGAAAAAACAATGCCGAAAGCATATCAGAAGCTGAATACGCTCGGCGTAAAAAATACGCTTCATGCGCTGGAATACCCGGAATCCACGGTCTGGTGCAATCTGTTTGCACCCGTGGAAATTTTCCAGTGCTTCGGACTCAGTGCGCTTTCCATGGAATGTCTTTCCTCGTTTCTCTCAGGATTTACGTGTGAAGACTATTTTATCGACCGCGCAGAAAGCCAGGGAATTGCCTCCACGCTCTGTTCCTATCACAAAGATTTTATCGGTGCCGTAGACTCCGGAATTATTTCACCTGCCAGACTCGGTGTGACAACTTCCATGATTTGTGACGGCAATATTAACACATTCCGCTATGTCAGCCGGCACACGGATCTTGACACTTATGTGATCGATGTGCCAGACAGCTGTTCTCCGGAAGCCGTGGAATATGTGACCATGCAGCTGAAAGAACTGATTCAGAAACTGGAAGCACTGACCGGAAAACGTCTGTCCATGGATGACCTGTCGGAAACACTTGCCCGCGAAAACCAGTCGAAAGCTTATTACAAAGAGTTTTTAAAACTGCAAGCAGAGCGCTATTATCCATCGACACTGACTCTGCAGATGTACATGCTTTTTGCCACCCACTTAAACATTGGAACACCGGAAACCCTTGACCTGTTCCGCAGTTTTGCCGAGGATATCAAACAATATCCGAAATATGACGGCACCCGGATTGTGTGGGTACATCTGCTTCCTTTTTATCAGGAAACACTCAAACACTATTTTAACCTGAACAGAGATTACCAGATCCAGTGTACCGAAATGAACCTGGATTACATGGACGAACTGGATACCACCCACCCACTGGAAGCACTTGCCACTAAAATGCTAAACAATCTCTATAACGGTCCATACGAAAAAAAAGCAAACATGGTCGTAAAACTGGCAAAAGAAATGCATGCCGATGGCGTCATTAACTTCTGCCACTGGGGCTGTAAGCAATCTGCCGGCGGAGTATTCCAGCTTCGCGAAACACTCAAGGCCGCGGATATTCCACTGCTCGTTCTGGATGGCGATGCCATGGACCGCCGGAACAGCCATGACGGACAGATCAAAACCCGTCTGGAAGCTTTTCTGGAAATTCTGGATAAAGAGAGGAATTCATCATGTTAGGTTATGTATGTAAATATACCCCCATGGAATTATTTGAAGCCATGGACACGGAAATCACACCATCCGTTACGGATTTTAACCATGCGGATACCCTGATGCACGCCAACATCTGTTCCTATACCAAGGCCGTGCTGGAAGATGTGATGGAACATGACTATGAGGGTGTCATTCTGACTACCTGCTGCGACAGCATCCGGCGTCTGTATGACACATTAAAAAGCCAGTTCCCGGATAAATTTTTCTTTTTGCTGGATATTCCCCGCAAATTTAATGATTTCGCAGTAGCACTCTATGAGCGCCAGTTAAAACAAATGCTCACGGAGTACGAGGCTTTCTCCGGAAAAACACTGGATCTGAAACGTTTTGTTTCCATGATGCAGAACAAAGCAGCTCTGAAAAAACAGGAAAACACCCGCATGTCTTCCAGTGCAGTGTCCGAAAAAGGAAACGGACAGAAACTCAATATCGGAATCATGGGTGCCCGATGCAACAATGAAATCCGTCAGCTGCTTGTCGACCGCGGTGCCAATCTGCTGTTTGATTTAACATGCACCGGACTTGCACGTGATTTTTCCATTACAGAGGATCAGGTCCTGCATTCTTATGCTGCCGCGCTGCTAAACCAGATTCCATGCATGCGCATGTTAAAAGCAGCGAACCGTGAACATTTTCTTGACGGTTTTACCGACCGCCTGGATGGAATTATATATCATACCGTCAAATTCTGTGACTCTTATTCTTATGAGTATGCGGATTTCCGCCAGCGGCTGGATCTGCCGATTCTGCTGGTAGAAACCGATTCCACCAGACAATGTGCCGGACAGGTCCGGACCCGTGTGGAAGCCTTTATGGAAGAATTGAAAGTGAAAAAAGGATTGTCCCTGACCGGGGAAAAACAAATGATAAAAAGAAAGGGTGATACTGTGTATACATTAGGAATTGACAGCGGCTCTACCTCTACAAACACCGTAATCTTAGACGAAAACAGACAGATCAAAGCATTTTCAGTTGTCCGCACCGGAGCCAAATCTTCCCAGAGTGCAGATGCCGCACTGGCAGACGTTCTGAAAAAGGCCGGACTTGACCGGGAAGATATTTCCCTGATTGTATCCACGGGTTATGGTCGTGTCAGCATTCCATTTGCGGACAAAAATGTAACCGAAATCAGCTGCCACGGAAAAGGTGCGCATCTTCTCTTCCCGGACGTTCACACGATCCTCGATATCGGCGGTCAGGATAGCAAAGCCATCCGGCTGAATGACAATGGAGAAGTTGCCGATTTTGTCATGAATGATAAATGTGCCGCCGGAACCGGCCGCTTTCTGGAAATGATGGCGCGCTCCCTGGAAATCAGTATCGACGAACTTGGCCCGGTATCCCTGCAGTCCAAAGAAAATATTGAAATCAGCAGCATGTGCAGTGTTTTTGCTGAATCGGAAGTTATCTCCCTGATCGCACAGAACAAAGAGATTGCCGATATTGCACATGGAATTCACAAGGCAATTGCCGGGAAAGCAATGTCCCTCCTGAAACGTGTCGGTCTGAATCCGGGATATATGATGACTGGCGGTGTTGCCAAGAATCCGGGTGTCGTCGCCGTGCTGGAGGAGCAGCTTGGAGAAAAACTACATATCTATGAGGAACCAGAGATTGTCGGTGCACTGGGTGCGGCATTGTATGGGCTTGAGGAGATCCTATAAACCAGAAAATAATTTTACAACAACAATCGTGATACGATTTATTTTCCAATCGTATCGCAATTGTTGTTTTTCTGTTACTGTTATAAATCATTTGACTTCTATCCGAAAATACGATATTCTGTTTTTATTGGGTTTATAAAATTACATACCACAATTACTTATGCGATACATCGCCATTGTACCGCAATCACCACTCATGGAGAGCATTTCGCTCATAAATTTCCATTAGAACCACAATTTCATAGAACTGGTCATAACAGCTCTGTTTTTTATACTTTCTATATTGTAAAAGCAGATGCTTATGATATATACTAAAGGAAAGGTAGGACACTACATGGGGAACACTGACATTTTGACAACTTCGTTGCCAGATGCCGACACAGAAAACACAACAGAACACAGCACGATTTTCGACGATGTATTCCGAACCATTGCGCAAAAAATGCCGCAACTTCTCATTCCGCTGATCAATGAAGTTTTCCACACTTCTTACAGCGAGGAGGAACAGTTTGAACAATTGCGAAACGAACATTACGAAAAGTACGGAACCGTGATCACGGACTCCATTATCCGGATTGGTGGACATATATACCATCTGGAATGCCAGTCCTCTAAGGACAGGACAATGGTTATCCGGATGTTCGAGTACGACATTTCGATTGCACTTGAACATGCTTCTTTGGGGGAACATGCAATTTGGGAGATTGCGTTTCCTCAATCGTGCGTGCTTTACATCCGCAATCACCGTTCGCTTCCGGATTATCATGAGGCAATCGTAACGTTTGCAGATGGTCAGAAAGTACGTTACCGCGTTCCGGTTTTGCAGGCGAAAAGATACACGGTGGATCGGATTTTTGAAAAACGGCTGCTGATTCTGCTTCCGTATCATATCTTACGGTATGAACATTTTTTGAAACATAATGGAACAAATTCGAAAAAAGTGAAGCATCTGCTGGACGATTTCCGGGAGATCAACCGAAGGTTAGAGGACGCGTCCGAAAAAGAACAAAAGTCACATCTTTATATGGATATGATTGTTTTAATCGAGGAGATTGCGGATTATATTATTCCAGAGGATAATGAGATCAGGAAAGGATTGGGTGAGATTATGGGTGGTAAGATTTTGAAGTTACGGTCTGAAGAATTGCTGGAACAAGGCGAAGCCAGAGGAGAAGCCAGAGGCAGAATCGATGCAATTCAAAATATGATTGATCTTGGTTTAACCAAAGAACAAATTTTAAAAAAATATTCTCCAGAAGAATATGAAAAAGCATTAAATTCTATGCCAGTGAAAGCATAAACACACCAAAAGGGATTCCAAGGAATCCCTTTTGATGTGTAATGACCATATTTACTTTTACTGTAACAGAGAAAGTACACCCTGGTTAGACTGATTAGCCTGTG
>ENA-OPAH01002448-OPAH01002448.1-human-gut-metagenome-genome-assembly--contig:-NODE-2448-length-10477-cov-2.554020_pt1 | contig 10477 bp, 10 predicted proteins | sample MGYA00241050_ERZ501416 | MGnify/ENA primary metagenome ERZ501416 (study PRJEB25962, sample SAMEA2042632) | human gut metagenome | biome: human gut; feature: human-associated habitat; material: faeces... | reverse complement strand
AAAAAGCATTAGAAATATTAAAAAAAGAAAAAATCGATATTATAATACTAGATTTGAAACTTCCAGATATAAGTGGAATAGATATTATAAATTATATAGAAGGAAATAATCTCTCACAATATTATGCCTCAATTATAGTACTTACAAATGAAATTGATTTACTAAACCAAGTAATAAACAAAAAAAGCGTATTTACATATAGTTCAAAAATAGACAATATAAATTCTTTTATAGATAAAGTTCGTGAACTATCAAAAGAAAAGCAAGACATTAGCTTAAAAAATTCTATAAAAGAAAAAATCTCTTCTGAATTAGAATATTTAGGTTTTGATTTTTCATATATTGGAACTAGATATTTATATGATTGTACATATGAATGTTATTTATCAGACACATTATATAATATTAATTTTAGTAAACATATTTATCCTATTCTTGCCAAAAAATATAATAAAAGCCAAGTTTTAATAAAAGCAAATATTTTTCAGGCAATTGGTCAAATGTATCGTACAATTGATAAAGATAAACTTTCTACATATTTTGGTTATTCACTATTAGACAAACCAACAACAAAAGAAATTATATTTACAATATTACAAAAAATATCCTAAACTTATAAAGAGAGATCAATACATTGCTCTCTCTTTTTTGTTGTATGTTAATCTATGTAAAAACTAAAAAGAAAGAGTTTTCCTCTCATTAATTAATGACATCAGAATTTTAAATATTTTCCATAATTCTCTTGAAAAAACTAAAAAAACATCGTATAATATAAAAGTATTATAAATGCGCTCGTAGTTTAGCTGGATAGAATGCAAGGCTACGAACTTTGAGATCGGGGGTTCGAATCCCTCCGGGCGCACCACAGAAATAAAAATCAATCAGAAAATAAATCTGGTTGATTTTTTGTAATAAATGAATTCCAAAGATGTCTAATATATCTTGAATTATAATAAAACTACTGACAAATATAAAAATCCATGATATAATACCAAAAGTTTTTAGCAAAAGCTAAAATAATATCTCCTTTTAGAAATGGCATATTTTGTAACAACAAATAATTTTAAGGGAGGAGCAAACTTATGAAAAGAAAACACCCAAATACTATACCTATGGAAGAGATGACACAAGATTTACTTGATAAAGCATATTCTTGCGAAATGTCCAAAGAACAACTTCTTAAGATGTTTTCTGATTGTATTGAAAAAAAATGGATGGAAGAAGAAGAAAAATTCAGAAAAAAAGTTGAAGTATATCTTCAAAAAAATCAAGGTAATATTGAGTCTTACGAAGCAGATTTTTATGATTCTCGATTTGGATATGAAGATGCTAGAAATATCTATTCAAAATTCAAGATGGAATTCGATTTAAGTCAAAGATATAAATTTTATCTTGAAATTATATGTGCAATGTATAAGCTCCATAGAAATATGAATTACGGAATTGATATAACTTCTCTATATGCTTTATTAAATCATAATCATTTAGATATAGATTTTAATAAATATGCTGAAGTTATCGCTGTTGTTTGTATGATATTGGAAGGGGAAGTTTGTACTAGCACACAATGTGGTGAATTTTATGACTTAAGGAAACAGTACCGAATCCATAATAATTTTCAACTTACAATATTAGGAATGATTTATTTGGTTGAAAAAGAAAATACTTAAAACAAAGAAAGATTAGTTTGAAATATAACTAATCTTTCTTTGCATAAAATTATAAAATAAAATCAATCATAAAAAAATTGAATTTTTATTTATATATCAATAATTTTAAAAACATTTAATGAATCCATATCAGCAACTCTAACTTGTGAATATGATAAAGTATAATAATTTCCGTTAACAAATACAATTCTTCTAACTTCTTCTTCATAATTATTGCTTATAGTTCCAATCTCACCTTGTAATGAAAAACCATTTTCTAAGTCAATTTTATAAATAACTGCTCTCGAATTAGTTTTTAAACCAGATGATGAATTTATTGGAAATGCCATAATTCCTTTTTCTTTTGAAAATATTGCTGATTTATGGTTATATAATAATTCTGAATATGTGTATTTACTATCTCCAACAGCTATTTGAAATACTACTTGTGGATTTGTAAAATCTGAAACATCAAACATTACTAATTTAAGTCCATTATTTGTTACTCTGGTTCCATTTTCTTTTGTATCATATCCAAATCCTATTATATGTTTTTCATCATATGGATGTAAATATACGCTATATCCAGGAAGTTGTACTTCTCCTAAAATTTGTGGATTTGTTGCATCTGATAAATCAATTACCCAGAATGGATCTGTTTGTTTAAATGTTACCACATATGCTTTACTTCCCATATATCTTACTGAATATATTTTTTCTCCTTCTGCTAATCCTTCAATTTTTCCTATTTCTTCTAACTTGTCATTTAACACATATAAATTATTACTTGTATTTTGATTTGACCATATTTCTCCTATAGTTGTTGCAATTCTAAAATTATCACCATTCTCATCCATTGAGAATTGGTTATTTACGCTTCCTTCAACCTTACCTTTAGCTTTATATATAATTTTTCCATTATTTAATTCAAATTTCATTAATTTTGTTTTAGTATTAATAACTTTATAATTTTCATCATATTCAACCTCATTTGTTGCAATATACATATTTTTTTCTGATGAATATAAATATGTTCCTGCTCCTAAAAATGTTTGAATATCTGCTTCATTATCTCCATTAATGTTAATACCTACTAATATTAAATAATTTGCATCTTCTGTTTCATCTAAATTATAAATTTTGTCATAACTAATACATTTTTCTTCATTAGATATTGCTGTATCAGTATATTTAGGCATATAATCATTTTCATTTAATTCTTCTATACTTTTACAACTAATATCATATCCATATATGTTTTCACTTACAGCAAAATATATATTTTCATCTATCATTCTTGACATTGATGTTATATAACTTCCTTCTATCATAACATTTCTTATTTCTTTTGGATTACTTCTATCTGTAATATCATATATTATAATTCCTGTTTTTGACTTTGGCGCTTCACTAATATCTTGCATTTCTGTACTCATTTTTAAATTTTCATTATATGCTATATTTCCTATTAAAGCTAATTTATTATTTTGTACATATATTTCTATAGGATAAAAATTTTCTTCCTTAAAATTTATTTCTGCTATTTTTCCTGATGTTTCTGCATTCTCAGCATTTATTATTATAAGTCTTTGTTTACTTAAATAATAAATATATTTATCATCTGTTTTTACAATATCTCCTTCATCAACATTTTCAACTTGGATATTTGTATTTGATCTAGTTTCTAACATGTCTGATTTAGCTACATCTGTTATACTCTCTTGTAAATTAAATGAATATTTAGTTTCTCCATTTGTAGAATTTTTACTTTTTATAATATTATAAAAATTCTCAAAATTTCCAACAGTTTCTAAATCAATTTTAGCAACATCTTCTTTTTTCATTTCTTGCAATACTTTAGGAGTTTTCTTCTGTGAAAATACTACTACTGATGATAATGCAACAACAAAAACTGCTGCTATATTTATTATTCTCTTCATTACTTTTTGTCTTTTTATTTTTTCTTCTTTTTGATATTCATCATATTTTTTATAAATTTCATCTATAAATTGCTTATCAGTTTTCATATTTATATCCCTCCTCTAATATTATTTTTTCTAATGCTCTTCTTGCTCTATATATCAATATTTTTACATTTGATGTTGTTTTATTTAATATATGACCTATTTCTTTATAACTCAATTCTTCTATATCTGCTAAATATATTGCATTTTGATATTCTAATTTTAGCTTTTGAATTGCATTTTTTAAATTTTCTGCTCTTTCATTTTTAAATACTTTTTCCTCTAGTTCTTCAACATCTTTAATATTCTCATATTCTTTCTCGTCTATTGCTACAATTCTTTTTTCTCTTTTTATATAATTTAACGCTTTTGATTTTGCTATTGTATAAAGATATGTTTTTAAAGAATATTCAAATCTGTAATTTTTCTTATGAATTAATACATATAAAAATACATCTTGTGCTAAATCTTCTGCTATATCTATGCTTTTGGTATATCTTTGTATAAAATATATAATTGAATTTTTATGTCTTTTTACTATTTCTTCAAAACTTTTATTATTACCTAATAGAAACTCTTTGTATAGTTCTTTGTCTGTTTTCTCTTGCATCTTGAATCCTCCTTTTTCTATCTCTTATACAATCTTATCAGAAAAAAGTTACATCTACAAGAAAAAAGACCATTTCAATTTGAAATAGTCTTTATTTCCATTTATATTTCTCTTTATCTTTTAATTCATTATATATCTCACAAAATCTTTCATATCTACCTTGTGATATTTTTCTATTTTGTACAGCTTGTTTCACTCCACATTTTTCTTCTTTTATATGTGTACAACCAACGAATTCGCAATTTCCTAATTCTTTCTCAATTTCTATAAAATATTTATCTAATTCTGAACTTTCTATTTCATTTATTTCAAAACTTGAAAATCCTGGTGTATCTGCAATATATGTATTTTCTTCAATTCCATATAATTTAGTGTCTGTTGTTGTATTTTTACCTTTTTTATTCCTTTGGCTTATTTCACCTTCTTGTGTTATTGTATCTTTAAATATTGCATTTATTAATGTTGATTTTCCTACACCTGAATTTCCAGAAAATGCATTTATATTTCCTTTTAATTTTTTTTCTAGTTCTTGTATTCCTGTTGATGATGTTATATTTTTTGACGATATATCTTTCGCGTTTTCTAATTCTTTTGCTATTGTTTCTATTACTGTATATCCAATATTTTGATATATCTCTTTTATTTTTTCAAACTCTTTCTTTTTGTCTAAATCTGTTTTGTTTAAAACAATTATTGGTTTTATTTCTAAGTATTCTGCAAATGCTAATTGTTTGTCCAATAATAATAAATCTGGCTTTGGATTTTTACTAGATACTACTAATATTAATTGAGTTATGTTGCTCATTTTGGGTCTTTTTATATATGTGGTTCTTGGCTCAATTTTTTCTATTACTGCTTTTTTGTTTTCTTCATCTAGTATTTGTATTTCTACTTTGTCTCCTACTACTGGTGTTATTTCTTCTTTTTTTAATTTTCCTCTTGCATTTGCTTCATATGTTTTGTTTTGTACTTTTATTTTATATAAGTTTGATATGTTTTCTACTATTAAACCTTGCATTATCCCTCCAATATCTCTTCATAATCCTATAATTTTTCCAGTCTGTAAGTTATATTAATATAAAAGCATAGCAAATCAAAGTTAAAACCTCTTTTTACTATACTTTTAGTTATTTTTCACTTTAACCACTTGAATTATCTCAATTTCTAAATAGTATCTAATTTTTTTACTAACTTATTTATTTCTAATATATACTTTTCTTTTATATCATCAAATATTTCTCTTGAAGTTTCTTCATCATATAAATGTGATAATTCATTTCTCGAAATCATCATATCCATCCATATTTCACCATTTTCTATTAATCCTGCTGCAAAAGCTTCTTTTATTATTTCTCTTGGACTCCCTATTTTGCCTACTATTCCTTGGTCTTCTAAGCAATCTTTCATTGTCTTCCAAGCTAATTCAAATGTAAATTCAAATCTATGTAATATTCCGTCAATTTCTAAATCTGTTACTTCTTCTTTTAATGCTTCATTTAATTTATTTGTTGCTTTTTTTAAATCTTCTTTTCTTTCTTCAAATCTCTTCATTAGAAATCAACTCCTTCCATTTCTATTGATTTCAATAATTCCACTTTTGTATTATTATTTATAAAAACTAAATCAATTTTATAAATAATATCTAATTCATCTATTTCATTTCTTATTTTATATTCATCTTCTCTATTAACATTCTCAAATACTGCCAAATCAATATCCGAATTATTTTTAAATGTTCCTTTTGCTCTTGAGCCAAATAATTTGAATGTATATTTTGAATTGTTTTCTATAACTTTCTTTATTGCATTATATGTTTTTTCTGATAATCCAAACTTCATCTTATTTCTATATTAGATTATATCTAATATATCCTCCATTAAAATATTTTTGTATTTATTAACTGTTTTTAAATGTAACACTATCTGTATTATTTAAGTTAATTACTTTGCTTCCAGTATAATATGTTTTTCCTGATGCACCTGTAATTGATATTGTTATTGTAACCTCTCCTTTACCATAAATTGTATCAGTTACTGTTGAAGAAACATCATTTTTTGAAAACCCTGTTCCATTGTTACTAACTGTAACTTTTACATTTGCAGCTTTTTCCACATTACTTGTTGATTCTGTACTATTTACAGAATTTGTTGTTGTATCTTTTGGTAAATATGATTTCACATCTATTGTTACTTTTGCTGATTTTGAAGCCTCATAAGTATTTACTGTAATAGTAATTGCAGAACCTTTTTCTACAGATTGACCTTCATCTAAACTTTGTTTTAAAACAGCCCCATTTTCTTTAGAACTATCCTCCGCGTTTGTAACAGTTACAACAAAGCCTAAATCTTGAAGAGCTTTTTTTGCTTCATCTTGAGATTTTCCTACAACACCTGGTACTGTTGCTTTTTCTGTTCCAGTACTTACATGAATTTTTAATGTATCTCCTGCATTTACTTCTGTATTAGCATCAGTCTCTTGACTAATTACATAACCTTCTTTTACTGTTTTACTTGTTTCTTCTACTATTTCAGCTTTTAATTTAGCATCTTCAATTAATTGAACAGCTTCATCTTTTTCTTTACCTTTTACATTTGGTACTTTTGTTTTTTCGGTGCCTTTACTTATTACAACTTTTACAGTACTTCCTTCTTTTACTTTATTGTAACTTTCTAAATAAGCTGGATCCTGACTAATTACATGATTTTCTTCAGTGTCTGCACTATATTCCTCTGAAGAAACTTCAAATTTAAGTTTTGCTCCTTCTATTTTTTGTTGAGCCTCTTCTCTTGTACTTCCAACTACATTTGGTACCTCAACCTCTTTAGGATTTGTTACTTTTAATACTAGCATTGTTCCTCCAAATGCTATAAAGAACAATAATATTAACCCTATAAATACACTAAATACTTTATGTTCTTTTATAAATGCTACAAATTTATTATCTTCTTTTTTTCTAGAATTTTTTTGCATATTTTCTACATCTTGTGTTGAAATTTTTTGTGTTTTTGCTGTTGGGTCATAATCTGTTTCTTCTACAAAATTTCCTGATGGATTTTTGAGTGCCATTTTTAAGTCTTGTAGTAATTCTGTTGCTGTTTGATATCTAAGCATTGGATCTTTTTTCAATGCTTTTAAAATTATTTTGTTTACTGCTTCTGGTAAATGTGAATTTAATTCTATTGGTGGAACTGGCTCTTCTTGCATATGTTTTAATGCAACAGATACCGGTGTATCAGCATCAAATGGGACTTTTCCTGTTACCATTTCATACATTACAACTCCTAATGAATATATATCAGATTTAGCATCAGTATATCCACCTCTTGCATGTTCTGGTGAAAAATAATGTACTGAGCCTATTGTTGTTCCAAATGCTGTAATTGTTGAATTTGAAACAGCTTTTGCTATACCAAAATCAGTAACTTTTGCTACTCCATCTTCTGTTATAATTATATTATGTGGTTTTATATCTCTATGAATAATATTGTTTCTATGAGCCATTTCTAATGCTGATGCAATTTGAATTGCTACATTTACTGACCATTTCCATGGTAATGGACCTCTTTCTTCTACAATTATTTCTTTTAAAGTTTTTCCTTGAATTAATTCCATTACTATATAATAAATTCCATTGTCAACACCAACATCAAATATTGATACAATATTTGCATGTACCAATCTTGCTGCTGATTGTGCTTCTGTTTCAAATCTTTTTATAAATTCTTCATCTGTTGTAAATTCGTCCCTTAATACTTTTACGGCTACGTATCTTTTTAAAACAAGGTCAGTGGCCTTATATACTGTTGCCATACCACCATTACCTACTTTTTCAATAATTTCGTACCTATTTCCTAGAATCCTACCTTCTAAATTCATAATTATTCTCTTCCTTTCGCTTTTGAGCTTTTAATGTGGACTGCTATATATTTTTAATAATTACAACTGTTATGTTGTCATATCCCCCTCTGTCTTTAGCAAGTTGAACTAAGTCTTTAGTTGCTTGTTCAATATTTTTTGATGCCATTTCATATATTGTTTCTTGATCTACTAAGTTTGTTAATCCGTCTGAATTCATAACTAAAATATCATCTTTTAAAAATCCTTTTACCATTACATCTGGCTCTACAAAAGCATTACATCCCAATGCTTTCATTAACATATTTTTTTGAGGATGATGTTCTGCTTGTTCTTTTGTTATTGTTCCTTCTTTTACTAATTTTTGAACATAACTATGGTCTTGTGTTAATTTACGTATAAATTGTTTTCTTATTCTATATACTCTGCTATCTCCTACATGACCTATATATACTTTATTGTTGTATATCAAACATATTTCCAATGTTGTTCCCATTCCCTGTAATTCTGGTGTTGATTTTGCTTTTTCATATACAACCATATTAGCATATTCCATACTACTTCCTAATAATTGAATTATGCTGTCTTTATCTTTTTCTATATCTTTAAAATTATTTTCTATATAATTTTTAGCTGTTTGAACCGCTAATTTACTAGCTATTTCTCCCCCGTTGTATCCTCCCATACCGTCTGCTAATATATATAATTGAACATCATCTAGTGAATTTGAAATATAAAAATAATCTTCATTTGTTTCTCTAACATTTCCTTTATCTGATTTTGCATAAGCTTTTATCATAATTTCACCTCTGTTCTTTGGTATTTAGCTTATTATATTTTTACATTTATTTTATATCATAACTTACTATTTTTTGCAATATTTTTTATGATAATTGCTTTTTTATTTTTTTATTGCTATAATTACCATAGTTGTTATTTTTACAACAAGATACAAAGGAGGTAATTTTATATGTCAACACCACATAATGAAGCAAATAAAGGTGATTTTGCAAAAACTGTTATAATGCCTGGTGACCCTCTAAGAGCAAAATATATTGCTGAAAATTTTCTTGATGATTATAAACTTGTAAATCAAGTTAGAGGAATGCTTGCATATACTGGTACTTATAAAGGAAAAGAAATTTCTGTAATGGCTCATGGTATGGGAATGCCTAGTGTAGGAATTTATAGCTATGAATTATTTAAATTTTATAATGTAGAAAATATTATTAGAATAGGTTCTTGTGGAGGATATAAACCAGAATTAAAATTATTTGATATTGTTTTAAGTGAAAATGTTTTTTCAGAAAGCAATTATGCTTTAACTCTAAATAATGATGATTGTCATATTGTTAGTTCTAGTAAAGAATTGAATTCTATTATTGAAAATACTGCTAAAGAAACTAATACTAACATTATTAGCGGAAATACTGTTTCTACTGATTGTTTTGATGTTTATATGACTGATGTAAATAAATTTTTAGATAGAGTACCAAAAGATTTTAATCCTGTTTCTGCTGAAATGGAAGCTTTTGCATTATTCTATGTAGCAAAAGTTCTTAACAAAAAATCAGCTTGTATTATGAGTGTTGTCGATTCAAAATATATCAAAGAAGTTGCAACACCTGAAGAAAGACAAACAGGTTTAACTAATATGATTAAACTTGCGTTAGATAGTAGTTTAAAGATTACAGATTAATACCCTGTAACAGGTAATTTTTTAATTGGTTCAATTGGAGGAACTTCTATTTTTGGAGTTTCTTCTTTTGGCTTTTCTGGTGGTGGAGTTTTAGATTTGTTACTTATTGTTAAATCTACTACTTCTCCATTTTTGGTTATTTCAACTTCAAAATCATTTTCATTTATTTCATAATATTCCCCTGTTTCTTTTTCTTTAACTATATATTTTCCTACAACTAGATCTTTTGAAATTGCAATTCCATCTGTTTTTGTAATAAGTGTATCTACTAGTTTTCCAGAATCATCATATATTTCAAATTTCACATTTGCAATTGGTGTTCCAGCAACTTCTCCTGTTATCAAATTATCATCTTCACTTATTTTTGTAATTTTTACTTTTCCTTTCATTTTTTCATTTTCAATTGTTAAATTTAATGTTTTACCCCATTCTATTGTTATATTTTGTTCAAGTGCAATTTTATATTCTTTTCTTGTTTTGGTTTCTCTTAATATATATTTTCCTATATCAAGATTTTTTATTTCTGCTTTACCATTTTTATCTGTCTTTACATGTTTTATTATATTTTTACCAGTTGAGTCAAGTAGATCAAATTCAACTCCTTCTATTGTTGTTTTATTATCATCTTTGTCAACTTTTAATATATTGATATTTCCTTTTTTTCTACTATTTTCTATTTTTACTTCTTAACCTTTTTAAA
>ENA-OPAH01002441-OPAH01002441.1-human-gut-metagenome-genome-assembly--contig:-NODE-2441-length-10494-cov-2.202893_pt1 | contig 10494 bp, 8 predicted proteins | sample MGYA00241050_ERZ501416 | MGnify/ENA primary metagenome ERZ501416 (study PRJEB25962, sample SAMEA2042632) | human gut metagenome | biome: human gut; feature: human-associated habitat; material: faeces... | reverse complement strand
CTGGGACACGGCTTCCAGAATCGCCTCGATGCCGGACTTCTTGATTGAGCCGTCGTCCTTTAAATACTTCATCAGGCGCACTGTGGATTTGGTGCTGGCCTCGGGGTCAGGGCGAGCGCCGGGGGCGGCGTCGACGATAAGCATGTGGATAGTGTTCGAACCGATATCAAGCACACCAAGTCGCGTGGTATGCGAACGCAGATTGACCATGATTCCTATTCCTGACCTTACCTAACCCGTGATGGCCGAACAACGGGCCGACCATCGCAATCAGCCAGCCGTGCGCCACCATGGCGAGTCGTTCGGCCGGCAACCAACACCGTGAGGCCAGCCGAACATCACACAAACTCGACTACTGTACAACAATCACACCGGCTGCCGCGCCGTTCACAGCGATTCGACGAACGTTCCGAGACGTTCCAGCCCCTCGGTCAGGGCCTCACGTGAGGCGGCATAGCTCAGGCGCACATGCGTATCCGCCGTGGCCGCGCCGAAGTCGCGGCCAGGAGTCAGAGCCACATGGGCTTCATCCAGCGCGCGTTCGCAGAACGTCCAGGCATCCAGACCAGTGCGGGAGATGTCGAAGTAGGCGTAGAACGCGCCATTCGGCTCCACCTCAACCGGCAAACCGATGCGCTTGAGCCCGTCAATCACAATGCGGCGACGGGCCAGCAATTCCTGACGACGAGCTTCGCATTCCGCCAAGCTTTCCGGCGTGAAGCAGGCGAGCGCCGCATGTTGCGTGGGCGTGTGGGCGCACAGGTAGTAGTTGGTGGCCAGATCGTCAACCGCTTCCAGCACAGTGGGCTCGTCCGGCAGAATCGCCCAGCCGCGGCGCCAGCCGGTCATGCCGAAGAACTTGGAGAAGCTGTTGCATACGATGGCATCGGGGTCGCAGGCCAGTACGGACTTGACTTCGGTACCGTCCGGCTCCCGGTCAGCCAAATCAAGGTAGGTTTCGTCCACGATGCGCCATGCGCCGCGGCTGGCGGCCAACTTGCACACCTCGTCCAATACGTTGAAGTCGATGGTGGTGCCGGTGGGGTTGGACGGCGACGTGATCATTACGGCCTTGGTCTTGCTCGTCCAGTACTGGCTGCACAGGTCGGCGGTCAGGTGGAAGCGGGTGGCGGCCGAGGTCGGCACATCGATGACCCGGCCTTCAAACGACCGCACAAGTTCGCGGTTGCATGGGTAGGAGGGGTCGGCCACAATCACATCGTCACCGGGGTCCACGGTCAGCGCGGTGGCCAACAGCAGAGCGGCCGAACCGCCGGCGGTCACGCAGATACGCTTGGGGTCGATGTCAAGGTCATGACGCTCGCGGTAGAAGTCGGCGATGGCCTGACGCAGTTCAGGTAGGCCCATGGCGGCGGCGTACGGCAGGGCCCGGCCGTCGTACTGTTCGCGCATGGCGTCGCGTACGGCGGGCGGCGCGCCGAAATCGGGCTCGCCAAGGCTTAATTTGATGACGCTGGTACCTTGGGCGATCATCTTGTCTGCTTGTTCGCCGAATACCATGGCACGGAAGGGATTGGCCTCACGCGCTCGGCGGGACATGACTGGAGACGCGGCCGGAGATTGGGGCTGCTGCGCTGCTTCGTTTTCCATATTTCGGTTCTATCCGCCTCACGGGACAAGGTTTCTTCTTCTATAATCACTGTAGGTCGATTGAGTGCCCCAACCCGCATTCAAGGAGGAATAATGAGTCGATTCAATGGCAAGCGCGCCGAGTTCGAGGCCAGCGGCGAAAAAATCAACGTCGCGATTCTGGGTGCGGGCCGCATAGCTCACACCATGGCCGGCACCCTGACCCAGATGGCTGAAGATTCACTGTATTCCTCATGGATTCACCCGTATGCGGTAGCGGCCCGTGATATTACGCGCGCGCAGGCTTTTGCCGACCAATGGCATTTTGACAAGGCTTATGGATCGTATGAGGAGTTGGTGGCGGACCCGGATGTGGATCTGGTGTATATCGCCACCCCGCACAGTCTGCACGCCGAACAGGCGATCCTGTGTATGAAAGCCGGCAAGAACGTGCTGGTGGAGAAGTCGTTCACCGCGAACGCCGGGCAGGCACGTGAGGCGCTGGCCGTGGCCGAGGAAACCGGCATGCTGTGCACGGAGGCCATCTGGACGCGCTACATGCCCAGCCGCAAGCTCATCAACGAAGTTATCGAGTCCGGCGAGATCGGCGAGGTGAAAGCGGCGAGCGCCAACCTGTGCTATCCGGTGTCCGGCAAGGCACGTATGACCGATCCGGCCTGTGCCGGTGGCGCGCTGCTCGATGTGGGCGTGTATCCGCTGAACTTCCTGGATATGGCGGTCGGCGCCGCCCATGGCCGTACACTTGATCATTTCGATACGTCGATGGTGCCCGCCGAAACCGGTGTGGATGCGCAGAATTCCACCACGTTGTATTACAGCGACGGCACGATGGCCGTGTCCACCAGTTCGATGCTGGTTTCCTCCGACCGCGGCGGCTATGTGTGGGGCACCGAGGGTTATCTGGTGGTCACCAATATCAACAATCCCGAGTCCATCGACATCTATGACAACGCCCACAAGCCCGTGCGCAGCATTGCGGTGCCGCCGCAGTTGACCGGTTATGAGTATGAGGTGGCCGATGCGGCCAACGCGCTGCTGGACGGCAAGATCGAATGCGAGGCGATGCCGCACGCCGACACCATCCGCATCATGGAGCTGATGGATGCGATTCGTGACCGTTGGGGCCTGAAGTTCCCGTTTGAATCCTGATTTCAGCTCCCCTCCAGAGGGGAGCTGAAATTATTCCGCTGAATCTGCATCTCCTTCAACAATCTGCTCATACAGCCGTACGAGGCGTTCGTCGCGCACGGCTTTCGTTAATTCGCACTCCCATACGGTAATTACACGCCAGCCAGCGGCCTCCAGTTCGGCTCGCTGCGCGATGTCTCGATTGTGATTGCGCAGTAGTTTCGCCTGCCAGAATTCCACGTTCGATTTCGGCATCGAATGTTTGGAACATCCTTCATGCATGTGCCAGAAACAGCCGTTGACAAACACGATGGCGTGGTATTTCGGCAGTACTACATCCGGGTGTCCGGGGTAACGCTTGTCGTTCTTGCGGAATCGCAACCCCTTGCGAAACAGGTAGCTGCGTACCAGTACCTCAATTTTGGTGTCTTTGCCACGAATATGCGACATCGTGTACGAACGGGTACCCCGCTCATACTTCTCCACTGGCTGTTTCTTGCGATTCACGCACTCCAGACTACCGTGACGTTGCGGCGAGAATGAGAGCCTGAACGAACGATCACCCATCTTGCCCGTCCGTGTCTCTTATCGCGGGCAACAATCATCTGCCGGTCGAGACTGCCCGATTAGACTGAGTTCAATGGATGACATGACGATTCGTAGGGCCACGGCGGCCGATATTCCCCAGATCGACGAACTGCTGCGGCAGGTGCTCGAAGTGCATCATGCCGGCCGACCGGATCTGTTCAAAGGCGGTGTCAAGAAATACACGGACGAGGAATTGAAGGCGATTCTGGCCAACGATCAGACCCCTGTGTTCGTGGCGGTTGCGCCATCTGCCAATGACGGCAATGACGCCGAACATAACGCCGACTCCCCCGCCACCGACCAAGTGCTTGGCTACGCATTCTGCGTGTTCCAGCAGCACCTCAACAGCAATATCCTGACCGATATCAAAACCCTGTACATCGATGATCTATGCGTTGACGAGCGGTCCCGCGGCCACCATGTAGGCTCCACCTTGTATCGCTACGTGCTCGACTTCGCCCGTCAATCCGGCTGCCACAACGTAACGCTCAACGTCTGGGCCTGCAACCCCAAAGCCCAAGCCTTCTACGAACGCATGGGACTCACTCCATATTACATCGGCATGGAGCAGGTGCTGTAGCGCCGCCGTTTCAGCAGCACGATGATGGCGATGATCGCAGCGAGGCTGCATAGGGCCACGCCATATACAAAGCCCGGAGTTCCGAAATTCATGAGGCAGATTGTGATGTTACCGGTAGTGGTTACCGAAAACACGACGATAAGCGCGACGATACGAATCATATCCAGCAGTCCAGCTGCTTGAGCCAACAGACGCTCCGGTACCACCAATTTGGCCGCCGTGCACAGCAAAGTCGCCTGAACGGCGAGCAGAATCGCCCATTCCCAGAACATGGACGGTTCTTTAAGCAACGTGGTCTCCGGAAACATAGACACCACCTCATTGATAAACCACGGCGCCACAACAATCTCCACATATGCGAGCCCAATACAACACACGACAAGCACCACGGCAATGGCATAGCGCCAAGCGACGTCTGTTTTGCGAGATTTACGAGAAATGAATGCGATACCAGCGTTCATGGCTATGCTTCTTAATCCAATATCAATGGATGAACCTGCACTGCACCGTATGCCACCATCATAATATATCGAATATCGATATAAAAATATCGAAAAACACTTTCACCATTCACCTACACATCCGCAAACCCATGAATACACATGTTCTTAATCGGGATGGGGAGTGCACAAAGAAGCTCTGTCACCCCAGCAGATTGAGGAGATCGTCCTTGGTGAGGGTGGCGATGGAGGCGGGGGCTTCGGTGAGGGCGCTGGCGCCGGTGCCGGCTTCGTCGGCAAGCAAGGAAGCGTCGGTGAACTGGCGGGCGAGCTCGCTCTTAGTATGCTGAAGCTCCAAGATACGTTCTTCGATGGTGTCCTTGGCCACCACCTGATACACGTTGACGTCTTCGGTCTGGCCGATACGATGTGCTCGGTCGGTGGCCTGATCCTGTGCGGCGGCGTTCCACCATGGGTCGGCGTGGATGACCACGCTGGCACCGGTCAGGTTCAGTCCGGTGTTGCCGGCCTTCAGGGAAATCAGGAAGGCAGGCGTATCGTCCGCATTGAACTGGTCGACGAGTTCGAGACGCTTCTTCTTGGGCGTGGAGCCGGTGATGGTGTAGTAGCGCAGGCCTTGCGCGTCGAAACGTTCGGCGATCAGATCAAGGAAGCTGGTGAACTGGGAGAAGATCAGCGCCTTCTTGCCTTCGTTCACACAGGTTTCCACCAGTTCGGTGATGGCGGCAAGCTTGGCCGATTGATCCTTGGCATCGGCGTACAGCAGCCTCGGATCGCAGCAGATCTGGCGCAACTTGGTCAACTCGGCGAGGATGCGAATCTTCGACGTGTTGAAATCGGCTTCTTCGCTGTGTTCGAGCTGCATTCTGAGCCGCTGCTCGTGAGCCGCATACAGTTTGCGCTGTTCGCCGGCAAGCCGCACGGTCAGCGTGGTCTCTAGCTTGTCCGGCAAATCGGTCAACACCTGGGACTTCAGCCTGCGCTTGATGAACACGCCCACCAACGACTGCAATTGGCGAGATACCCGAGCGGCCTCAGGATTGACTTGTGCGGCGGCCCGACCTTCAGCCGTGCTGCCATCCGCGGCCCGGGCATTGGAGATGGGCAACTCATAACGCTCATGGAATCGCTTATATGAGCCGAGCAGCCCCGGCATCAGGAAGTCGAAAATGCTCCATAGTTCGGAGAGTCGGTTTTCGATCGGCGTGCCAGTCAAGGCGAAACGATGGTCGGCGGCCACGGCCTTGACCGCTTTGGCTATTTTCGTGGTGTGATTCTTGATGTACTGGGCTTCATCCAATGCCATGACATTGAAACGTTGCTCATTGGCGGTGTAATCATCGACATCTCGGCGCAGCAGGTCGTATGAGGTGATGAGCACGGTGGGTTCATCCGCCCGGAACGCACGGCCGATGGCGGTACGGCGCTCGGCTTTGGTACCGGCCACCACCACGGCATTGAAGCTCGGGGCGAACTTGGTGAATTCGGCACCCCAGTTGTACACCAAGGACGCCGGGCACACGATCAGCGATGGGCCAGGGCTGCCGTCGCCCATCTCGCCGGTATTCCGCTGATATCGAGACAGGAGCAACGCGATAAGCTGCACGGATTTACCCAAGCCCATCTCATCGGCCAGAATGCCGCCAAAACCCTTGTCGCACAACGTGTTCAGCCATTGAAAGCCTTCGACCTGATAAGGGCGCAGAATATGCTTGAGACTATCCGGCACTTCATACGACTTAGGGTCGATGATCTTGAGATCGTCGATGTATTCGGTGAACGAAGCGTCCTTGACTACATCGGAGCCGTCATCCGGCAGCTCACCATCCAGTAGGAATGCTCGACCGCCCGGCAACTCGATCAGTCCGGAGTTGAGCTGCTGCTCGCTCAGATCGAGGTCGCTGGCCAATCGGTCCAACGTGCTGAGATTCGCGCCGCTGAGTTTGACAAGCGTGCCGTCCTTCAACTGATGGAATCGTTGACGCCGACGGTACGAAGATAGCAAGGCACCCACTTCGTCCGGCGGCACTTCATCAGCGAGGGGTGATATCTCCACCAAGTTGCCTTTGATGGACAATCCGACTTTGACGCTTGGTGGCTTGGGCGCGATCAGCCGGTCAAAAGCCGGTGTGGTGAAGACCTCCCCCACTTCCTTTAGTGCCGGCAATCCCTCGTCAAAGAGACGAACGATCTGCGTGGTGTCATCGCGATCGATAGTGGCCGCATCAGACACGAATTTTTTGGTGGCCTTTCGCGCGGCCGGCGTTCGGAACCCATTCACCGTCTGATGAGTGGCGGCCGCAACGCGCTTGCGCTGGTCAGGCATGGTAAAGAATTCACGCACTACATCAATCGCAAGATGCTCAGCGTCGAAATCACGCCCAATCACGCCCCGAGACAAGGGGATGGAACGCTCGCCCTCAGCATGCACCGTCGGGCCATCGGGTAGCAACGGGACAATGGCATCGCCGTAGCGTGCCTTGACCTCGCATTGCACACCATGCTCATCACGATCCAGATAAAACTGGAGGCTGCATTCCGTAGGACTTAATTCAGCCAGCTCGCGAGGAATCTCACTGGCCTCCAACAGTCCGGCACCAACCAGCTGAGGCAATAGCGTGCGTGCGAATAGGGCGATGTCATCGCCGGCAATGACCTGTCCCTCGCCATCGGGTTCAAACAGGTCTCCCAATAGTCCTCGCAACGGAATCAATCGTTTCGGGCAACGGACGAATCGGCATCCTGCTGCGCTTTTACGCTGAGAGCCCGCCACCATGGCGGATACCGCACCGGCCGGATTAGTGGAGGCGAGCAACAGCCATACATTCTTGCCGCCGTCAATCACGGTTTCCACCGCTGGCACTCCGGTAAGCAGGTATCCGGCATCCGGACCATACGTATTGAAATCACGCCGCGCAATGCGCATGAGAAAATCTGGCTCGCCACCATCAACTGGCACCGATGCAGGCTGCCCGGAGAACCATGTGTTCAGCACGAGCTGTACGCCTCTGCCCTCACGTACGGACAGCAACCGGGCCACTTCCGGTGCTGAAAGCGTCAGATGACGGTCGATGGCGATATGCCCGTAATACCTGTCCTGCTGCTCGGCCGCACGACGCACGGCCATCGCATCATCAAGGACGTCCAGCAGGGGGCGCGAATCATCATCGAGCATATCCGGCGTATGAATAAAGGCAAGCTTCTGCCCATAATCCGCATAGTCGCCGTTCGCCATGGCAAGCACAAATTGCGGAATCGATTTCAGCACATAGCTGGACCCATTGGAAGCCGAGCCGATCTTGAACTCCACGCTCCACACGCCGTCGATGAAACTCAATATCGGGACAAGCTGCACCTGCCCCAAGCCCACAGTCTCGCTGTCACCCTGATACCCGCCGCCTCGGGTGCCGGCACGAGAGCCGTATCCGCTTTTTGTACGCCGAGCATTTGCACCGTTTTTCCCTTGCGTGGCATCAAACCGACGCATAACCGCATTGCGACGACGAATTTTGGCTTGAGCGTCTTGCCTATCGGCGTGCTCCATATAGTCAATCAGCGTCCGAGACGGTCGTGCGGCCCCGGCACGGTAGCCTTCAAAACGCTGCGGATCATCGCAGAATATGAAGGCGAGCGCAATCATGTGCTTGCACATGCCATAGCCACGGCCGTAAGCCGGGCATGAGCACTTGCCACCGACGGCTTCTCCCGTATCGAGGTCGAATTGCACGCTGGTACGATACCTACTCGATGGGCTGGTGGTGCCACGTAGAATACCGTCAAGCTCGGCATACCCGGTTCGATGATTTTCGCTGTATACCGGATTGATAACCATGGTGGCCGCTTTGCGCGCAATGCTACGGGCACGAGCGAGCACGGCATTCGACGATGACGATTCCACATCGTTGCGTAACGCAAGGATAGGGACGGCATGGGCTTCGGCACGCTTCGCAGACCCGGCGAAATGGCCTTCGTCCTCATCGTCGAACCATACGGAACGTCCTTGCCTGAAACGATAGGGCATCACCGCATCGGCGGCGGACAAACTGTCCGTTCCACCAAACGTTACGTCTCTGCTGCCGGCCGCGCCTGAGCTACCAAGTATTCCACCCGTCTCACCAGAAATGCCGCCTACTCCGCCGCTTTTACCGGCATAGATGCCCCTGCCCCCATTAGTGTCATCAGTGTCATCTATGTCATACCGACCGTCGTCGTAATCGGCATCTTCGTCGTCTCCTCTTTTCCAAGGATTGCGACGACGCAACGCATGGCCCCAGGAAACGCCGGAATCATCATCCTCATAAGGCAGGAGGCCATCGTCATCCGCATTATCGGGAACATGGCCAAACACACCATACCCTTTGCTCATGGGCGAGCCTCCTTTCCAGCGAATGTATTTCAACCCAACGTTTCCATCCTAGACGAAGCGCGCGGTAGCCTTAATGTATGGATGCAGACAAGCCGGCGCAACGCAAATCCTATGCAGGGAACACCACCCTCGAAATCTTCGAGGTGCTGTGGCGTCACAGTTACTTTGGGCATGGCCTGACCGTGCGGCAAATACTCGATGAGCTTGCCCGTAAACACCAGCTGGAAGATCCAAGCGAGCTGCCGACCGAGAAGACCATACGAAACCAGCTCAAAAAGCTGACCTCCACGGAATTTCTCGGCAGACATATCGGGCATCTCACCGAAAGCGACCTTGCCGGCATCGAATGCAAGAATCCACAACCCGGCTGGTATCTTGATGCATTCCTGTCCACTGCCGAAATGCGACTGCTACTAGACAGTCTTACCCTATCTCGCATCAGCCTCGACACCATGGACGACCTCATCGGTAAAATCCGCGAGCTCGCAGGCGCCGCCGGGCAGGCAGTAGGCTACCTGGACCATGTGGCCACCTACACGCATATCAACGGTGAGTTCCTATCCACTATCGACCAGCTGAATCAAGCCATCGAAGAAGGCCACGGCGTAACCTTCCAATACCGTGATTACGGACCGGATGGCACCTTGATACCGCATAAAAGCCGTACGGGTGCAGGCCGAATTACCTACACCGCCGACCCTTACCAGATGGTGTACAAGAACGGACGCTATTACCTCATCTGCCACCTGCATGGCGAAGACAACCTCCGCATTTTCGTGGTCAACCGAATCGCCAACGTCAGCGCCAAAGGCAGGAACGGCACAGTGCCACTGGAAAAACCAGCACCAGCTGATTTTGACGCAGTGAACTTCATGCGCCACCGTCCATACCCCGTAGCCGATGCCCCGATTCGCATCCGCATGGCCGTACGAGACGAATCCATGCTCAACAACGTGTTCGAATGGTTCGACGACCCTCAAATCAAACATTCACCGGACGGCACACAGTTCGAAGTCATCGTCGATGCTCCCGAACGCGCTGTGTTCTGGTGGGCATTGCAGTATTCCTGGGATGGCCGCGTAGTGATTCTTGAGCCCGATTCGCTCAAGCGCAAACTCTATGATGCCGGGCGTCGCATGGCCACAGCCTATGCTCCCGAATGATGCAACATCACATCGCACACCTCCTTGTCGAGTTGTTCACCAGCGAATTTCACCGGAGAACCTATCATCCCATCGCCAATCACACTCGGTAATTTTTTACCGGGAAATACGATTTCAAGCCATTTCGCGGGCATCGTCCCTCACCTAGGCGCACATAAGGCTAAGGTGGGAATCATTAATCGCATCGCGCGTCCACAAGCGTGCACTAGCGCGTACAACAATAAGGAGCAACTATGAGCGAAGAGCGTACCGCATGGGGCTGGGGTCTGGCCAGCGTAGACGCCGCCGGCACCACCCTGGACGTCTGGTACCCCGAACTGAATCTCGGTGAGGCACCGGCCGAGTCCGATCGCCCGAACCACAATTTCGGTACTTTGGCTCACGATGAGGCCGACGCCCGTGGCATTCGCCGCGTGCCGGTATTCGTCGTCAGCCAGTTGGACGAGCCGATCAGTAATGCCGCGGACGCTTACCTGAAGCTCCATTTGATGAGCATGCGCATGGCCAAGCCGAACACGCTGAACCTCGACGGCATCTTCGCCCAGCTCGCCAATGTGGTGTGGACCAACTACGGCCCCTTCGCCGTTGAAGACTTCA